>Ga0214921_10000090_pt1 | contig 167899 bp, 134 predicted proteins | sample LL1505_MetaG_FD_177992 | JGI IMG/M metagenome (GOLD analysis project Ga0214921, IMG submission 177992) | Freshwater microbial communities from Lake Lanier, Atlanta, Georgia, United States - LL-1505 | ecosystem: Environmental > Aquatic > Freshwater > Lake | place: USA: Georgia | collected... | reverse complement strand
GCGCAGCCACGTTTGGATAGGAACGAACCAGGGTTGTTAGGGAAACTCCCTAACCCGTCATCCAAATCTTCGCGCAGCCACGTTTGGATAGGAACGAACCAGGGTTGTTAGGGAAACTCCCTAACCCGTCATCCAAATCTTCGCGCAGCCACGTTTGGATAGGAACGAACCAGGGTTGTTAGGGAAACTCCCTAACCCGTCATCCAAATCTTGGCGCAGCCAAGTTTGGATAGGAAAAAAATGGAGCGGGAGACGAGACTCGAACCCGCGACCCTCAGCTTGGAAGGCTGATGCTCTAGCCAACTGAGCTACTCCCGCTCAAATAAACCCTCAAAAGCTTTAGCTTGAAGGCTCATTTCAACGATAGTGGGCCGCGCAGGAGTCGAATTGAACAACAAAAGGGAGGAAATAGCAATTACTTGCGCGCTTTCGTTCCCTGAGGATGAGGGTTGTCACTCCGACTAAAAACACCCATAGATTTCAACAACTTTACCTCATGTGACCTATTTGCAAGCCTCAATTTCGCCGATGAGTCGCAATTAATCAGGATATTAAGGGAGAAATTTTAAAGGTCTCGCCAAAAAGCGGCTACCAAGCGCACAATGGAAGTCCCATATGCCCGGCAATAAGAAGAAACTCTCGCTCTTAGATATCCTCCTCTCCCTCCCGACCGATCCTAGCGGGATGATGCGGCACCTCCTGCTTGAGCGAAGGAACCCTCCCCACACCCTAACCGCGCTGATTGCGACTCTACTATTTCTTGTCGGCCCGTCACTCTACTATCGCCACTCTCTCGGCATCGAAATGGCTCAACCAGAGGTCGAGCCCTCTCTTTGGTGCGCCGCCGCGGTGACACTTCTGAGTTTTATTCTTTTTACAACCGTCCTCCTCAGGCTCTTGGCGTTCCCGGTCAGTGTGACTCGCGTTATGGCAGCGACATTCTATTCACTCGCGGGACTCATCCCGTTTATGGTCGCTCTCTATCTGACTAGTTTCCTGGCAACGGGAAGTCTTACAATTCTGGACTACCTTTCGACGGGTCATTATCGGGAGGGCGATTGGCTTGTAAAATCATTCCCAACGTGGACAAAAGTTGGCGCTGCGTTCGTTCTATATCTCTTCACCAACGCTATTAGAGCGCTCGGAAACACCAAGACGATCTCCGCTGTCGCCATCGTAATTTTCACTATACCGATCATGATAGGCGCGTTTATGGTCGGCTTGACCGTTGCCAACGCGATCTTCCCTGACACAGGGATAGTCGACTACCGATTCTTTTTGAGCTTCATCTCTCCTGAACGAAGCTAGCGCTCTTTTGAGAAACTTTTTCACATCGCGTGGAACTATGCCGCCGTCGTCCTCACCGCTTCGCCTTCAGACTACTCGCGTCTAAGGCGACTCCGGACCGCAAAAGTATCAAGGTAAAAAACCTTGGTGATAAGCTCTCTAGCCCGCGAAGCCCCGTGGTAACGATTCCAGGGTGTGCTCGAGAGCCTCTCCCGCGTGGGCAGCGGAAACAAATCCAGCTTCAAAAGCCGAAGGCGCGAAATACACGCCCTCTCCCAACATGCGGTGAAAAAATATATTAAATGATTCTTTCTTCGTCGTGAGTGTATCTCGATACGAGCGCACCGGCTTCTCTGAAAAAAAGAAGCCGAACATCGTTCCCACTGAGTCGGCTACCAATGGCACGCCTGCCCGCTCCGCGGCGCTCAGCAAGCCCCGCACCAACAGAGAGGTCGTATTTTTCGCCCCGTCGAAAACACCCGGTTTGGTCCACTCCCGAAGAGTTGTAGCGCCAGCTATCATCGCCAAGGGATTACCAGAGAGCGTTCCAGCCTGGTAGACCGGACCCACAGGCGCAAGAAACTCCATAATCTCCTTCCGACCACCAAACGCTCCCACTGGGAGCCCACCACCGATCACTTTCCCGAGCATCGTAAGATCAGGAGTAATGCCATACAGGGCCTGGGCACCCCCTAAGGCGACCCTGAATCCCGTCATCACCTCATCGAAAATAAGAAGGGCACCTGCCTTCCTCGTCAACTCGCGAACACCGGCCAGAAAATCCTGATTTGGAACGAGGAGCCCACAATTGCCCACAACCGGCTCGAGGATGACGGCGGCGATCTCGTTACCACACTCCTGGAAGATCCGCTCAACTGATTGCAAATTATTAAATTCAGCGACCAAGGTGTCAGTTACTACCTGAGGTGGCACTCCCGCGCACTCAGGGAGCCCCAGCGTAAGAACTCCCGAGCCTGCTTTTGCTAAAAGGACATCCGCGTGGCCATGGTAACATCCCTCAAACTTCAAAATCTTCTTACGATTGGTAAAACCTCGGGCGAGGCGAATGACTGACATGCCAGCCTCCGTCCCGGAATTCACGAATCGCATCAACTCCATCGACGGAAAGAGATTTCGCACTATCTGAGCTAACTCAGACTCTAGCTCATGACACGCTCCGTAGCTGGTCCCGCGAGCCGCCTGCGTCGAGATCGCCTCAACTACGGCCGGATGGGCATGTCCGAGGACCAGGGGTCCCCAGCTGTTGATGTAATCAACGTATCTATTCCCATCGACATCGAAGAGATACGGCCCCGCGCCGTATTTAACAATGAATGGCTCACCACCAACCGAGCGAAACGCTCGGACTGGAGAGTTCACACCTCCGGGGAAAAAGTCTTTTGCTCTGGCGAATATCTTCGATGATTCCGTGTGGTTCATGAGCAGCCCCTCAAACTGACGCAAAGACCCTACCACGGTCACCTCGAGGGAGGAATGGTGAGCTGTGGCGGTGGGCCGATTGGGCTGAGCGCCCATCTTTTTCCCTGGTGCCTTTGCCAACCCCATTGGTATCCTTAACCGGGGGTAACACCATGAAGAGCGATTACGTGGTTATAGGTGGCGGATTGGTTGGTTTAAGCACAGCCTACCAACTACTCTTGGCGAGACCGGGCTCTTCAGTCCAAGTGCTTGAAAAGGAGGGGAGCGTTGCCCTTCATCAGAGCACACGTAATTCAGGTGTTGTTCACACCGGTGTCTACTATAAACCCGGCACCTACAAAGCCAAGCTTTGCACTGAAGGTCGCCGACTGCTCCTAGAATTCGCTGACCGACACGGCGTCTCCCACTCAATCTGCGGGAAACTAATCGTCGCGACGACGAAAGAGCAATTAGAGCAACTTAAAAACCTCCTTAACCGGGGCCAAACCAACGGTGTTGACACGAAGCTGATCTCCGCCGATGAACTCAAGGAGCGGGAACCATATGTCGCTGGAGTAGGTGCTTTGCTCGTCCCGCAGGCTGGCGTAATCGATTTCGCCGGGGTTGCCAAGGCTCTCGTCAATGAGATCACTCGTCTGGGTGGAGAGGTGGTTGTTAACGCCAAACTACTCGCGGCTACACGTATGGGGGATGGGTGGATCCTTGAGGGCTCTTTCCCCTTCATGCACGCCGGCTATGTCGTAAATTGCGCTGGTCTTCATTCGGACAGCGTCGCGAGAAAATTTGGCGACCGAACAGAGGGCCGTATTGTTCCCTTCCGGGGAGAGTACTATATCCTGCGCGAATCCGCTCGAAAGCTGTGCAACACGATGATCTATCCAGTCGCCGATCCGAAGTTCCCCTTCTTAGGAGTTCACTTTACTCGCCGCTTTGATGGAACCGTTGAGGCTGGACCAAACGCGGTACTCGCGATGGCGCGAGAGGGTTACTCGTGGACAGATGTAAATATTCGCGACCTTCTTCGCATGGCTCGCTTCGCGGGATTTCGGAGGCTTATAGCCAGACACTGGCGGATGGGCACTGAAGAGATGTACCGCTCCCTATCAAAAGCGGCTTTTGTGAAAGCCCTTCAAAAGCTTGTCCCCTCGGTGACAAGCGAAGATCTCATTCCCGGCAGCGCGGGAGTGCGAGCCCAGGTGGTTAAGCCTGACGGCTCACTAGAGGAGGATTTCTCTTTTAAAGAATCTCCCTATGTGTTGCATGTCCTGAACGCTCCATCTCCAGCGGCGACAAGCTGTCTCTCCATCGGAAGCGAGATAGCGCGCCGCGTCGTAGAGGCGATTCAAAGGTGAGCCAAATACGGGTCAGAATCTTGAAGTATCCCTCTACTTCTTGTGGCGCGCGACGATGTGGAAGCCCATCTCAGGGTTCCTCAACTCATCCCAATCCTGGGGTCCATTGCCAGAACCGCGCGGAAAATCTCGCACGCTGAATACGCCATCCACAAGTTCCATGTCAGCCGAGTTGATCTGCTCCGTCCACCACGACTTCGGCTGCACAGTCTTGTGCCACACGGCACCCGTGACCGGATCACTGCACTCAAATGTTGCGACAGATGCGCAGAAGAGCCCGCGATCGCTCAGATGCGTTTTCACGTTTCTGAAAAGCTGCGCCAGGTCCTTTTCCTCGATGTGCTCCAGCACCTCCCACATACTTATGACATCAAACTTGGAGGGAGCCCCTGAGGCGGTCGTGATGATGAAAGGCTTCGTTATATCACACGTATGCAACCTATCCTTCAACCACTTCCACTGGAACAGTTGATTCTTCTTCGGGTGATCACTCCCCTCAAGACCAAAAGCCTCATGGCCCTTACTCAAGAAATCAAGGACGATTCCGCCTCCCGCACAACCGAGATCGAGCGCGTTGATGGGTCCACCAAGCACCTCCTCGCACTTCGCGACAAAACGTGGGTAGCGGGTGTTATCTTGCGCCGTTCCTAATGGGAAGAGGTGATCGTGGCTCTTAACCGCTACCGGGTGCCCAGTCGAAAGTCTAAAGGGGCTCGGCTTCCGAATAATTGATGAGGGATCCTCAAGCATGAAAAGATCCTGCTCAAGTCGATTAAAGCGCTCTGAGTTGGAGCGAATCGTCTCGGTCGCGGTATCTAACTTTCGCTGCATATCAGCGAGTTGGGCTTGCAGAAAAGCCGCATGCTGAACGAGAGCTGAGAGGAGGTTGTTAGTGTCATTTGCGTTGCTACTCATGAGAACCCATTAAAAAGTAAGCCTAAAATACGCGTGACCTCACCCGTTTAGGATGATGCAGCGCCGACAAAAGAACCCTGAGCCACCTACATTCTGCGAGCGTCCAGGGTGGTACAATCACAACGGGAACCACTGACTACCATTCCACCAGGAGAGCCTAGTACTGACGCCTCACTACCCTTCCCATCCGCGGCCTGGCACACATACCACTTCACGATCTCCTGAAGACCCTGCTCAAGCGGTATAGGACTAAAATCTGGAACCGCCCTGCGCACCTTGTCGACAACTAAAAACTTTGAGGTGGCGCCGACGTACTTCGAGGTATCATATTGAATCTTGGAAGAATCGAATCCCACGTATTCTGAGAGCCTCTCCGCGTACCAACGAATTGGGTACTCGACTCCCCCTCCAATGTTGAAGACCTCGTTGTTGGTAGAGCCCGCTAAACGGACAGTGGTTCTAACAAACGAATCGACGTGAATAAGCTCCCGCTTCTGGTTCCCATCTCCCCATAAAACTACGGGAGTGCCATTCACTTTCCCATCCACGATCTTCCGAAGAAGGTCGAAGATAAAATGCATCTGCCTGCCATCAAGGTGGTAATCAGCTCCATAGAGCGTTGACGGAACAACGAATAGATATCGATAGCCAAACTGCTTGTGTAACGACTCTAGCCCCACTAACAACATCCGCTTCGTCATCGCGTACGTATAGAGGCTTTCGGTTGGTTGGCCGCGCAGAAAGTTCTCCTCGCTATGCGGTGTGCCCGGCTCATAACAACAACTGGTGCCAACGGCGATCATCTTGGCCTGCGATTGGGAGGTATGCCACCATTCAAGGACGTTCGTGTTTATCTGCTGATTTTTAATCCATTGCTCGCCCGGGTGCCGCAAGCAGAAATCCCCCGCTTGGGTCCAGGCCGCTAGGTGATAAATCTGATCCCACGCCGTGTGATTGAACGACGCGAGAGAGCCTTGTCGAGTAAGGTCACACTCGCGCGAGCCAACGGCAGTCACGGCATGCCCCTCCGAGCGAAGATACTTCACAAGGTGCGTGCCCAAAAACCCAGTCGCTCCGGTGACGAATATTCTCACACCCGCTCCTTCGGATTTACAGGAAAAAAGAACGACACGCCCTTTTCGATAAGGTGCTGATTGTTTTTCAGAATCTCATCTTTAAAGTTCCAGGCGAGGCAGAAATAAATGTCGGGGTGCGCCTCTACCTCCCGCTCTATGACTATCGGAATGTGCATCCCTGGGGAGTGGAGCCCTTTGCGAAGCTCATTTTTCTCCACGAGACAATCGAGATGATCTCTTCCTATGCCACAGTAGTTTAGGAACGTATTCCCCTTGACTGGCGCCCCGAATCCAAAGATCTTTTTCCCTTCACGTTTAGCCCCATTAAGAAACTCCAAGGTCTCACGTTTCATGGCGGCGACTCTCTCGGCGAATTCTTGATACGTCGCGAGCTCATTTGTCTTGGCTCGGTCCTCCTCGGCGACGAGCGCCCTCAAACGAGCTGAGGTTTCACGACCGGCCTCAGCGTGGGTTACAAAGAGGATCATTGATCCACCATGAATGGGGGATACATACCCATCAAAGCTGGCAAGACCATGACGATTCAGGAGCCGCTCCACGGTCTTGAGGGTGTAGTAGAGCAGGTGCTCATGATAGATCTGATCAAAAGCTAAATTATCAACGATGCTCTTCATGTAAAGGAACTGAATGACAAAAACGCCATCGTCTTTCAGCGCCACCTTGATTCCTCTCGTAGCGGAGTGAAGCTCCTCGAGGTGAAAGAAAACTCCCGACGCGTTAATCACGTCAAACTTTCTGCTAAGCTTCTTCGCCGTTTCCTCATTAAAAAACTCGGCCACAGTAGGGATACCCTGCTCATTCGCGATGGCGGCGATCCGAGCGCATGACTCCACTCCCGTCACATCAAAACCTATATCCTTGTATTGTTTGAGCTGAGTACCATCGTTCGATCCGATATCGAGAACGCTTTTCTCGGCGTGACCAGAGGTAAAGAGTTTATCAACCTCAAGCGCGGTATTCTTAAAGTGTAGCGCGAGGGTTTTGGTTGTACCCGATACATAGGTGTGGTCAGCGAACATCACTTCTTTCGGCACCGTGTAGTCCAGCTGAACACACGAGCAATCTTGGCAATACACCAGTGAGAGGGGGTATTTCGGTTCCGTGCCAACTTCATGAGTTGATAGGAAGTGGTTCGCCCACGGCTGGAGCCCGAGATCGAGCGCGGGAACGAGATCAGCGCTATCACAAATTCGACATTTCATATGAATCCCTCTAAAACCTTACCCTTAGATCATTCTCCTCGGGCTCACGTAAGTCCTCTTCTCAAACTCATGGCTCTCGGTCAGTGACAACACCCCGAGCCAGGCTCGCGGCATCCAAAACCGACACCAACTCCGCGTGATCAGCTACCACTCGATCAGCACGGCGAAGGTGATCCCCGGAAAGCGTTGAACAAATCCCAATACACGACATGCCGGCGCTCTTAGCGGATTGAATGCCGAGCGGCGCGTTCTCCACAACAAGGCACTCAGCTGGCGAGACCTTCAGAGCCTCCGCGGCTCGCTGGTACGCCTCCGGATTGGGTTTACCGTGAGTGAGCTCATCCCCTGTCACGACGGTATCGCAAGAGCGCAGCAGATCCCCGGCACGTCCGGATAGGAGTCGCTCACGACCGCCTCCGGAGACGACACCTACCTTCACACCAGACTCACGCAACCGCTTCACTAATTTCTCTACGCCGGGATAGATCGAGAATTGGTTGTGCGATCGATACAATTCGTTTTTTCGGTCAATCAGCGTCTCAACTTCGGCGACCTCTCGACCGTGCCGGGCTAAAAGCCGGGAGGCGAACTCAGCGGACTTCATACCCTCAGCGAGCAGAAATTCCTCCGGATCAAATGGAACGCCTAACTCCCGGCACGCGAGAGTCCATGCTCGGGTATTATCCTCGAGAGTTTTGCCGATTACACCATCGAAATCGAAAAGCACCGCCCTAAAATTTCCCATTCTGTAGCTCTCGAAACGGCTTTAGATCTTTCGATTCGCGCGCCTTTTCCTCCGCGGTGTAGTCAGAATCTCGATCCGCGAAGATGATCTGACTTCCTCCAAACTCAAATTTAAAGGGCACGTGCAGGAACCTATGCAGCGCCTCTTTTACCCGCTGCTGCTTATCGGGTGGTACAAAGAGAAGGAGGAACCCCCCACCACCAGCTCCTGTGAGTTTGCCGCCTATCGCGCCAGCCGCAATTGCCTCACTGTGGATATCATCGACATCTGGATTTGATACCAGGGAGCTAAATCCACGTTTAACATCCCACGCTTCATGGAGTAGCTCGCCGAACTCATGAATGTCCGCTCGGCTATTCAAGATCGATATACTCTCATCGACGAGGTCTTTCATGATGCGCAATTGGCGTTTCTTGCCGTTGAGATTCTGCACAAACTTCGTCTGAACCTCCGATGATGTTCGCTTGATCCCAGTATAGAAAAGCATCAGGTGGGAATTGAGTTCTCGAATTCGGTCTCCAGAGATCGTGACTGGCGTCACTGTAATCTCACCGTTCGTGTGGAAATCAATCTTGTTCAGCCCGCCGTACGCCGCGGAAACCTGGTCTTGTGAGCCGACCGCCTCTTTCAAAACGTTTTGCTCAAGATGAATTGATTCCATGGCCAGGTCGTACTTGGATACCATCTTGCCTGTAAGGCCGTAGCAGGCATTGAGCAGTCCCACCGTAAAAGCGGAGCTCGTGCCCATCCCACTCCGGGCTGGCAGATCTCCGACCGCATGGATCTCGAGCCCTCGCTCTATTTCGACATGCTTAAGAACAGCGCGCACAGCTGGATGCTCGATTTGGTCTACTGTCGCCGTTTGCTCGATCTTAGACCATACGACTCTGTACTTGTGCTCAAGAAATGGCGGTAGGTGGCGGCACGTTAGGTAGCAATATTTATCTATAGATGACGATACCACTGAGCCGCCGTGCCTCAGGTACCAAGCTGGGAAGTCGGTCCCTCCCCCAAATAGGGAGATGCGATACGGTGTCCGAGAAATAATCATGGGTTCCTCTCGTATGCGTCACTGAACAGCTCCCTCTCCACGAGCTCGCAGATCAGGTGCTCTATGCTTAGGTGACTCTCTTGAATGTACTGCGTGTGATTACTGGGAACCGCTATCGTGATATCAGCTAGATCAGACATCACCCCTCCCTCTCCGATTAAGGCGATACATCCCAAGCTCTTCGAACGGGCGAGTTTCATCGCTTGCATCACGTTTTTTGACGATCCGCTCGTACTGATTCCAAGAAGGACATCTCCCCTGGCTCCCAACGCCTCGACCTGCCGCTCAAAGACCCCGTCATAGCCGCAGTCATTCGAGAACGCCGTGAGGAACGACGTGTCTGTGGTGAGGGCTATCGCGGGAAGGGCTCTTCGCTGAACGTGCTTGGTTAAGCGACTAACAAATTCGGCGGCCATGTGCTGGCAGTCAGCGGCGCTCCCACCATTACCACACAAAAGAAGCTTGTTACCTCCCCTGAAAGCCGCGGCAACCATCCGCGCGGCATGGACGATCGATTCGGAGCACCGCTCTAAGACTAGGTGGCGAACCATGTTACTCTCGGTCAATCTCTGCTGAACGACCGCTAGCGCGCTCTTCATGACTCACTCCGATAAGCGAAGAGATTCTGGGCGTGTTGAAACGATTGCGGTGTTCCGATATCGATGAACATCGGGGCATTGGCGGCGAAGCCAAAAAACGCCCGGCCTATCCATCTCGGAAAGATATCTTTTTCAAGCGAGAGAACGCGCCCCGGGGGTATCTCTTTAATGAGTGGCCGCTCCACCACGTATACCCCCGCGTTAATCAACCCGGGTCCGCCGGCGCCTGACTTCTCGATGAAGCTCTCAACTTTTTTTGTTTCATCAAGCACAACCGAGCCATAGCGCGCGCAGTCCTCTACATACGCCAGAAGAATCGAGGCTTCCGCGTCATTCGAGTCATGAAATGCTTTCAAAGCTCCGAAGTTAAAATCACAATAGGAATCGCCATTAAGAATCAAGGCTCGGTCAGTCGTGATGTGATCGATAGCAAATCTTACGGCTCCAGCTGTCCCCAAAAGCGAACGTTCGCGAGAGTACGTGATTGAGAGATCCTTGAATGATTCCGGATAGAGGTGCTCTATCTGCTCAGCCATGTAGCCGGTGCACACGACAACCTTCCTAATCCCGAAGCCCCGAAGTTGCTCGAATATCCTTTCCAGGAATGGTTGCCCGGCCACGTCGGCTAACACTTTGGGACGATCTGATACCGCCGATCGCAACCGGGTTCCGAGTCCACCTGCCAAAATAACCGCTGTAACTTCGCCTATCATACTTATACGTTTCTCATTGGTGATCGCTTGAGCAATCGATATCCCTTTATAAGCTCCTGAATGCCATCTGAGAGCGATCGCTTCGCCTCAAAACCCGCGTCTCGAAGTCGCTGATTGGAAACGACATAGTTTCGCTTGTCTGGGTCGGAGCCAACCTCAGAGAAGTGGACGAAGAAGCTCGGCACGTGCTCTCTGATCGCCAAGGCCAGCTCCTCTTTGGAGATATTCGCCGCGTCCAAGCCCACGTTGTAGGGCTGCCCCTTCATCTGATCGAAGTTATCGACGCAGTGGAGAAAGCAATCAGCGATATCTCGGATGTGAATAAAATTCCTCTTGAAGTCCTTCTCAAACACGACCAGATACCCCTCTGTTACCGCCATGTAGGTGAAGTGATTTACGAGGAGATCAATTCGCATACGCGGAGAGAGCCCAAATACCGTGGCGAGTCGCAGCGTGACGGCGTTACCGGAATCAAGGAGCTCTTTCTCGGCGTCGCACTTGGTTCGCCCGTAAAGAGATATGGGCTCAAGAGGAGTCTCCTCAGTGCAGAACATGCTTCCGGACTTAGTTCCGTAGCCGCTGTTCGTGGTTGGATAGATTATTCTCTGGTCTTTACTTCGTATTCGGTTGAGCATCTTGATCGCTTCGTAGTTGACCTCTTTGGTCATCCACGGGTCACGGTCGCATGCTGGGGCTCCTACTATCGCCGCGAGGGGGATGACCACATCAACACCCTTCAGCGCTTTAGTCATGGTTTGCTCATCACGACAATCGCCGAATATGAACTCAAAGTTTTTATTACCGCATAGGTGGAACAAGCTGTTCTGTCCGAATAGAAGCATATCCAGCGCGGTTACCTTGTAGCCCGCGTCTAGGAGATGCTCACAGAGCACTGAGCCGAGATAACCGGCTCCGCCGGTAACGAGAACGTGAGTCGACATAGTTGAACCTGAAAAATAGGCAAAGCGGAATCGTGGTGGTTAGAGCGCTATTTGCGTACACCTCAGGCTCCCGAATCCCACTATTCGCAATAGTTTCGATGCGAAGGAGCCCACCGGGGGCTCCACAAACTGAATAGGAACTAACGGGCTGAAACAACAGGACTAGACGGGATCTCAAGCGAGCCAGCTTTCCCTTTTTGATTCGACAAGTTACCTGCATCGGGAGGGACGCACATGGCATCTTAACCCCTCAGTGGTCGTGTATCCCTAGGAACGCCTATGCAAGCTTGGCCAAAGATATCCATTGTTACACCAGCCTATAACTGCGGCCACCTGATCCACACGTGCATCCACAGCGTTCTCTCTCAAAATTATCCGAACCTTGAGCACATCGTGGTCGATGGCGCCTCCTCCGACAACACGATTGAAGTCCTTCAACGGTTCCCCCACATTCGTTGGATATCAGAGAAGGACACCGGAGAAGCGAACGCTCTCAACAAAGCCCTCAAAATGGTAACTGGCGATATAGTCTGTTGGCTCAACGCTGACGATTATTTTCATCCGGACGCCCTCCTCCCTGTGGCCGAGATGTTTATGGCCAACCCGTCGTGGGAGCTCGTCTACGGCAACACTCACATGGTCGATCCTAAAGGCGATCTTCTTTGGGTGAAGCGATCGGTCCCTGATACATCGATGAAGACACTGGTCAAATGGTGGGAAAACACTACGATGCCTCACCAACCATCCATGTTTTTTTCACGACGACTACTTGAGCGCGTTGGCCCCCTCAACGAGCGGCTCCATTTCTCAATCGATTTAGAGCTGTGGCTACGGTGCGCGGTTGAGGCTACGTTTCACTACATCGACAGGGTGCTTTCATGCGCGACACAGAGACCCGACTGTAAGTCAGGGGGGACCGAAAGAGATCAGATCAAGAGCCATTGGACGGTATTGCTGCCCTTTCTTAAACACCTATCCTTTAATGAAAGGGTTGATTTCTGGCAGGAGTACTACGTTGGGCGCCTCACGGGTCTAAAGGACCACACCCACCTCGACCCGACCCGCTTCCCAGACACTGAAGAGGCCCTTCTGGCGCTTGTTCGGGCAATTAGCATGCATTCCTCATCACTTGCCCTCTTGGCGCACTATTTCCCGGAGGAGCAAGCGCTCCTAGCGGTAGCCGAGCTTTTGGCTACACGTGGACTGGCGTTCCAAGAGACTCGCCTCGTCGCTGTTCCCGATACCGCCCTCTCCTCTCGCCAACACAACAAAACCAACACGGTTGTCATTGACGGAATATTCTTTGAGCGCGCTCGAACCGGAATCTACCGCGTGTGGGACTGTATCCTCAAAGAGTGGTCATCTACCCGCTTCGCTGAAAATGTCGTGGTGCTCGATCGCAGCGGTCACGCGCCACGATACCCCGGGATTAGGTATCGCCTCCTTCCGAAGGCGGACACGACTAAAAACGAAAAGGAGTCCGTTCTTCTCAAAACGATCTGCCAACAAGAGAAAGCCGCTCTCTTCATTTCAACCTACTATACCTCGGTTGAAGGTATTCCATCACTCATGCCCGTGTACGATATGATTCCCGAGAAATGCGGCTTTGATCTATCCGGAGCCGATTGGAGCGCGAAACACCTCGCGATCAGCCGCGCTTCGGCATTCTGTTGCATATCCCACTCTACCCGCTCCGACCTCTTGGAGGTCTTCCCCGATATCGATCCATTGAGCGCTGTTGTTACTCACTGCGGAATCGACCGAGCCACGTTTAAACCCGCCTCCTCGGATGAGATCATTCCGGTGCTCCAACGACACGGTCTCACCAAGCCCTATTTCATGTTGGTGGGAGGAAAGACTGACTATAAGAACGCGACGATGTTCTTCCAAGCGATGAAGACCCTCCCATCGCAGCACGGCTTCCAAGTGCTTGTGACGGGTCCATTTAGCCAATCAGATATCGATACGCTAGGGACAGGATGCGAGGTTATTACCGCCAACATGAGCGATGCCGAGATGTGCGCCGCCTACTCTGGCGCCCTGGCCCTCGTCTATCCATCAAAGTACGAGGGGTTTGGACTCCCAGTATTGGAAGCCATGGCGTGTGGGTGTCCGGTCATATCATCCCCGTGGAGCTCTCTTCCTGAGGTAGGAGGTGCGGCAGTCCTTTATGCCGGCGACCCACGTGCCCTAGCCGACGCGTTAATCGAGGTCCAAAAGCCAACCACCCGCTCGATGCTCATCGCCGCCGGAGCCGCGCAGGTCACCAAATTCGACTGGAAAACGATGGCTGGACAGGTTCAAGACGTGTGCGAGCAGATTATTAACGCCACCAGCGGCCTACCGATTGAGGCTCGCAAGGTATAGCGCCGAGGCCATGAAGGGCTAGGTCTCACCCGAGCCGATCAGGCTCTCCCAACAAAGGGTCGCTCCCGAGATCGTACTCTTTGCCATCGGAGACCCCGTCACCATCAGAATCTACCTTGAGGGGATTACTCCCTACTACTAGTTCGATGTCATCCCGCAATCCATCTCCATCAGAATCAATACTGGTGGAGTTCAAGCCTCTCTCCTGCTCATACGTGTCGCTCAAGCCATCGCGATCCGCATCCGCGTATGTCACTTGAACATTAAGGGGATCTCCCCCTGACAGAACCTCCGCGCCATCAGAGCGCCCATCTCCATCGCTGTCAGAAACAGTCGGGCTCGTTCCTCGCTTCGCCTCATCTTCGTTTGAGAGTCCATCGATATCCTGATCGGCCTGACGCAACCTGGCTTCAAGTTGCCCTCCCTGAACATCTCTCGGCATAGACGAGGGGTCATTAGGATCGGACCCCGCCGCTTCCTCTCGAGAGTCAGCGAATCCATCTCCATCACTATCCTCCCACCCTCCGTCCTGGGTTCCATTAAACCCTTTGCCAAGCCAATTACCATCAGACTTTTGAGCGCCCCCACCATTACTACCCGACGGAGCAGGATCTCCCTCATCAGAATCCTTCTCACCCAATACGGAGAGTTCATTTAGAAGCCCATTCGCCCCGTCGTCGGAAGACGGGGTGCTATCTGGCGCGGGAAGATCCCCTGAGGACACTGTAGCAGTCGTTGGTTCCGGCGTGGGCGTGCTCGTTACTTCAGAGGTAGGAGTTATCGTCGGGCTAGCGGTTGGGTCCGGCGTTGTGGTTCTTGAAGCTTGCGCTCCCACCTCATAGTTCTCTTGGCACGCTTTGGTGCCACTCACCACCACAGCTATTGAGATAAGAGCTAGCGCCCCCGCTACCTTTTCCAATAAACCTTTCTGCGCCATACGGTCCCCTGAGTAAGAGAGTAAAGTCTCTGTCCGTAAAACGAGAGATTAGCCTGAGAGTCGTATTCTAAAAAGACTCTTTAGCGATCCCCTCGCCCTTTCCAGAAATCCCTTAATTAGTTGGACCAACACATCAAGTAGAGAGCGGTCTCATCTTTACATCGCGATAATGGGATACGAATCCGAAGAGAGCCCACACCTTCGTTATTTGTCAGAGGCGCTGGCTCTTTGCGCTATTTGGGAGCCATACCCGGAGGCTATCACCTAGCTCTCGATGGGTGTTCATCCACACTCACCTAGTGGCTTGGGACTTTTTGCGAAGCGATCGAGGCTACGTACCCGATGAGGGTCTCAACATCGTCCGGGTTGTTACTCTTTGTAAAACACCCCACCGCGCCGTATGACTGGGCGGTCTCCGCCAATTCAGGAATACGAGCCTCACTTAGAGCGATCACAGCAGCTCCGGTCTGAGACAATTTGCGAATAAAAGTCATTGCATCCGAGATAATATGGACGTCGAGGAGTACCACCGTTGGGCTCCAGGAGCTTAATAATTCGTCCGCCTCTTCCCTCTCAGAGGCGAACTTGCACTCAATCGGACACTGCGCCTTAAACATTTCAGCGAAAGCCTGAATGTGCTCGACATGGTCTGGTTGATCATCCACCACGAGCAGCTTAACTTCCTTGCGAGCGCCTCCAACTACCATCTCTCCATTCGGAATCATCTGCATGGTAGACACCTCAAAAGTGGGGTTGCTGTGTACAGGACCACAACCCATTAACTTTAGTAGTCGTCCGCCTATTGAACTTAATTGAGCAAAAAACGATGGCCCCGGCGAGATCGCCAAAAAAATGAGCTACTAGTCGATTTTCAGATTGTCACTTCTATTCTTTTTGCATATAGTATCGGGGTAGACCGTTTTTAAGGTAACCTCTATGAAAACAAAAGCTCGGCGTCAGGTGGGAGAGGAGCTTTCCTCCTTCCAATCAAGCACACTAGCCCCTGTACAGCGACAAACCCTTGAATTCCTGAGGAATTTCCTTGCTGACAAGGGCTATGCTCCCTCGCTTAAAGACATCGCTGAGTTTATCGGTGTCAAATCGGCCTCCACGGCACACTTCCACCTGGAGCGTCTTGAGAATAAGGGCTTCATCCGCCGAGGAACCGATGGAATGTTGGAGCTTTTGGACAGAGTCACCCCAGAACTTGGCCCGACCTCGGTGCCCCTTGTAGGGGTTATCGCTGCCGGCCGCCCGATAGAAGCGATCGAGCAGGCTTCGATGATTGAGATCCCACCAAGCATGATCGATGGAAGGGGAGAGGTTTACTGCCTTGAAGTGAGCGGAAACTCCATGATCGATGAGCACATCTGCGACAGAGATATCGTTGTGATTAAAAAGCAAGAGAATGCGGAAGATGGGCAGATAGTTGTGGCCCTTCTTGAGGATGGCGGCGCAACTCTCAAGCGGTATCGGCGATTAAAGAACGGTTCGGTGATGTTGATTCCAGCGAACCCAACGATGCAACCGATTACCGTAGACAAGGTGTCAATTCAAGGACGCCTGATCGGAGTTATCCGGGAGCTTCATTAACGACACAGGAGGTGGCGTTTTTCTCTTTAGACCATCGATGTTTTAGGGCATCTTCTGGTCTACCGCTGAATGTCCAACGAGGGAAGAACGCTCCGATGAGACAAAAAATACGAGAGCTGATTTTATAAAACCAAAGGGAGACTGAAAAATGGACCTGTACGATAGAGAGAACGAGACCAACAGCGGAGAGAAAGGCAAAGCCCTTTCAAGTGCCATCTCTCAACTTGAAAAGAAGTACGGCAAGGGCGCTATCATGAACCTCGACGCCTCAGTCGGCGAGGTGATGGAGAGCTACTCAACGGGAAGCCTCTCGCTGGACCTTGCGCTCGGTATCGGCGGCATTCCGAAAGGGAGGATCTGCGAGATCTACGGGCCTGAATCTTCCGGCAAGACAACCTTGGCTTTGAGCACCGCAGCAGAGGTGCAGAAGGTAGGAGGAACGGTGGTCTATATCGACGCTGAGCACGCACTCGACGTTAATTATGCCAAGAGGCTCGGTGTGGACACATCGAAGCTGCTCGTGAGCCAGCCGGATTGCGGAGAACAGGCCCTTGAGATCTGCGAAGCTCTCGTATCCTCTAATTCCGTTGACCTCGTTGTGATCGACTCCGTTGCAGCTCTCGTTCCACGGGCAGAGATAGATGGAGAGATGGGCGACATGCAGCCGGGGCTTCAAGCTCGCCTCATGAGTAAGGCTCTTAGAAAGCTCACCGCGATCACCGCTAAGTCGAACACAACGATCATCTTCATTAACCAGATCCGAATGAAGATAGGCGTGATGTTCGGGAGTCCAGAGACCACTACCGGGGGTAATGCTCTGAAGTTCTACGCGTCAGTGCGTATGGATGTTCGGCGCATCGGCTCCATTAAGGACCAGAACGATGTGACGGGTAACCGCGTCAAGGTCAAAGTCGTAAAGAACAAGGTAGCGGCACCGTTCCGTGAAGCTGAGTTCGACATTATCTTTAACGAGGGGGTAAGCCTACTTGGAGAGATCGTTGATATCGGTAGTGAGAAGGGTGTTATCGACAAGGCGGGGGCTTGGTTCAGCTACAAAGGTGAGCGCATAGGTCAGGGACGTGAGGGAGCGAAACAGTTCCTTCGTGAAAATTCTGAGATGGCGCGCGAGATTCGTGCCTTAATCCTTGACTCTCAAGGGGCTAGCACAGCACCAGCAAATTCAACTGAGGCGAGCGGCGACGAGGTTGAGGCCCCAGAGAGGAGCGCCAAGAGCCGAAAGAAGGCGGTCGCCAACGGCTAACGCCTCTCTAGAGCGGACCAACTTCGCAGGGGGCGAATCTCACTCAGGCAAGAGCTTGGTTGAGATTCGCCTCCTTCCTTTCATCGAGCTATGATCTCTTGCTGATCAAAAAGTTTCTTTCGAGACATCGGCGCTCTGTGAGAAAGATTCAACGACGGCTCTCTCGTGCCCACCTACCTACGAGGAACACCAAGGATCTCATTACGGAGTGCTCGAGAGCGAGACGAGAGTCAGATTCGAGACGCTTTCTCTAGATCGAAGGCGCAAGAACCTTGCTTTCTGCATTCTGCGCGAGAAACACTTGATGGTATCGTTGGGTAGTAAAGGTCCGGTCTCTTCGAGAACGCCTAGGCGGGAGATCTAGTTACCACCCCAATTGAGGTTCACGTACACCATGGCGTGGTCTGACGCTTCCTTTGGGTTGTATACGACCCCGGAATCATACCTGCCCTCGCTTGCGGCTGTCTTCCAAGCTGTGGGCAGACTCTCTGCCGGCATCAGTATATCATCGAGCCACGAGTACTCGCCCTGGTATGAAAACGTTCCGGGAATAGAGTGAACCCTTTCGTTTCTGGCAAAGACGCTGAAGAGTCTCTGAGGCAGAGAGATATCAGCCTTGCAAAGGGGTGCCCCTCTCTTGCTGAGGCGACAACCGCCATCTTTTCTGAAGCTTGCCAGAACAAGCGAGCCCTCTAAGATTCGGGCGCTCGCCACATCGTAGTTCCCGTTGCGATCACCAAGAACGAGTAGGAGTGAATCCCCTGACGCAAACGCCTGCTTGTGCCGAGCGTCGACGATACGACGAAGGGCTTCGGCCATCTCCATCCGGTACGTCTCCCACTCAAGCCCCGTTGGATCGGCCGCCCCCCCCCTCTTTGATTTAAAATGGAAGTTTACCAGCGATATCGTCTTAAGCTCCCGAGAATCTCGAGCGCTCACGGAGACCTGAAGCTCCATCGGCGTTCTCAGAAAGAGGCGCGGCCTCTGCTTCTCTCCCAATTTCGGTAGTTCTACTTTTTCGTAGGCAAACGTGTTCAAGATGGTGACTCGATCTTGAGCAACCAGATATCCCAGGGACCAGCCACCTTGCACCGGTGGAGAGACTCGCGAAACATATAAACGGTTAGTGACCTTCTTTAACTGAACCGCCAACTCCTCAAGCCCCGCTTTTGCCTCAGCCTCAGTAGCACCCATGACCTCCTGCAGAGCGATGATATCGCACTTCGCTTTCGTGAATCGCGCGACCAAAGCCTCAATTTTTCTCGCGTGCTCACCGCGCGAGTAGGAGGCATTTTTGGCTTTAACGGCGGTGAAGGGTCCGAACAACTTTAAATTCTGACTACAGACGGTAAGATCCGCCGGTCCCCGTGGATCCGCTCCAGCCGAGAGAACTTTGCGCGGCTTCTTCGTTTGCGCGGGTTCAACCTGTTCAGCCTTCGCCTCTGGAGCATTCTCCTCCGCGAGGGCCACGGCTCCCAAAGCAGTTAAGGCAGTGTGAGCCACAAGGGCCACCAAGCCTATGCGCCAAACACGACAACCCCGAAGCACCTCGTTTAGATTGAACATGCCCGCGCTCTCCAAGAACTTCGATGTTGTTTTGTTTGTGTCTCAAAAACGGCTTCCAAAGCGTGTTGCGCTCCGAGCGCGCCTTGTATGCGTAGAACAGCGAACCTGCCAATCAGAATCGCGTCCACGATGTCCTGGTGCTTGGCAAGATTAGAGTCAGAGGGCTCAATACCCAAACGTGTCAGCGCGGAGGCGAAAAGATACTGGGAGGTCCTCACGGCGGCAGCTTTGACCTCCGCTCGAGCGACCTGCTTCCCCCTTAGCCCCATAACCTCAAATTGAACAGACCGGGGGTTCACTCGACCTGGCACCACTACCCCACACCGCCTCGCGTTTGACTCAAACAAACCTCGCACCTGCTCGACCTTAATGGCGTTGTGAGGATCCTTCATAGTGGTGGGAGCCTCACAAACCAAAACGTCTGAACATCCAAGGGAGAGTCTTTCGAGAAGAGCACTGATGGTATCTTGCAACCTCCCCAAACGGGTGGCCATCGGCACTGATGGAGGGGCCGCCTTGATCTTGCCAACCGCTACTACCTCACCCCCTTGAATCGACAGGAGCGCCCATCCCGACGAGGTAAGACTAGGGTCCACTGCCATAACGTAACGGAGGGTCGTCATACCGATATAGTACGCTCCAAAGGGAGAGGCGGCTATATACTCTGTGAGTATAATCAACATGATGCCCCCCTTTTTTTTGTGGCGCCTTAAGCTAACTGACCGCTTCCTGGTGCGGGTGGACACTGTCCTGGGTCGCTGCTATAAAATCCAACGAGTTTCGAGGCCTAAGGTACTGCCGGGTCGCCTCGGAGCTATCGGTGGGGGGCCTCACGAGAGCCCCTCTTACAGTTTTAAGCTTCTCCCGATGTTCGCTGGAAGGTGTCGCTCCTCCGCAGAGAGTGAGGCCTACCAACCTTGTAGTTCTAGTCCGGCCAGCGGGCTACAACGCTGATAATCGGGGTCATTCCCACGCGGAGATAACGATGGAACATGAAGTTCTAACCGACCTGTTCGCGCAGATGCTGCGCATTCGCCGATTCGAGGAGGAGGCCGCTCGCCTCTACACCGAGAAGAAGATCGGTGGATTCCTTCACCTCTACATAGGACAAGAAGCCGTCGCGGTCGGAACTATATCGGTTTTAAGAGAGACGGACTACGTCATGACCGGATACCGTTGCCACGGACACTATCTCGCCCGCGGCGGCTCGGCTCGCGCTGGTATGGCGGAACTGTTAGGAAAAGAGACTGGATGCGCCAAGGGTCGTGGCGGTTCGATGCACTTCTACGATGTTGAACGACGCTTCATGGGCGGCTGGGGTATTGTGGGTGGCCAGGTGCCTGTAGCGGCGGGCCTCGCCTTCGCCGAGAAATACAAGGGAGAGGACAATATCGCTGTCTGTTACCTTGGAGATGGCGCTATCAATATCGGAGCGTTCCATGAAGGCCTCTCCCTCTCAGCGTTATGGGGAATTCCGGCGGTATTTATAATTGAGAACAATCAGTTCGCGATGGGCACACCTCTTGAGAGAACCGCCCCTATAGACGACTTGTCTATTCGCGCGCTCGCGTACCCGATGGCTCGTGAGACCGTCGACGGCCACGACATATACGCGGTTCGCGCCACGATGCACGCCGCGGCTAAGAGGGCACGAGAGCAGAAGCTACCAACTTTAATTGAGGCGAAGACATACCGCTATCGCGGTCACTCGATGGCGGACCCAGCCAAATACCGCACGTCAGCCGATGTCGACGCTTGGAAGGCGAGAGATCCTATCAAGATTCTTGGGGAGACGATGGACTCTCAGGGAATGAAAGACCTTCGCCTCAAGATAGAGAATGATATCGAAGAAGAGATTCAAGACGCGGTTCGCTTCGCCGAAGAATCTCCCTTCCCAGCGCCTGAAACCGCTTTGGATTATACGTATGTCTAATGCCATGTTAACAGATAGTTCAGCCCAATCAGCAGTTCGTGAGATCCAGATTCGAGACGCCCTTCAGGAGGCGATGACCGAAGAGATGATTCGCGACGAGCGCGTATTCCTCGTCGGCGAGGAGGTCGGCTCCTACAACGGCGCTTACAAGTGTTCCAAGGGAATGCTCGATCAATTCGGACCGAAGCGAGTCATCGACGCTCCTATCGCCGAAACTGGATTCACCGGTATCGGAATCGGCGCTGCGATGGCAGGCCTTAGGCCTATCGTTGAGTTCATGACGTTTAACTTCTCGTTGGTAGCGATCGACCAGATCTTGAACACCGCGGCTAAATCTCGCTTAATGTCAGCGGGACAGATCTCATGTCCGATCGTTTTCCGAGGCGCGGGGGGAGCGGCGTTCCAACTTGGCGCTCAACACGCCAACTCGTTCGAGCAGTTCTACGCCTATACGCCAGGCCTGATCGTTGTCGCCCCAGCGACTCCATACGACATGAAGGGCCTCCTGAAGAGCTCGATCCGAGATGATAATCCGGTTGTTTTCTTTGAGTCAGAGCTCACCTATGGAAAACGTGGCCCTGTTCCAACCGAGGAGTATCTTGTCCCGATTGGAAAGGCTGATATTAAACGTGAGGGGAGTGACGTCACCCTCGTGACCTGGTCAAAGAATCTCTTCATGACGCTGGACGCCGCTGACGCGCTCGCTCAAGAGGGGATCTCGGCTGAAGTTATCGATCTCCGGACCTTACGGCCTCTTGATCGCGATACCCTTCTCTCGTCAATCGCCAAGACTCACCGATGCGTGGTAGTCCAAGAGCAGCACGAGTTCGCGAGCTACGGCGCGTTCTTAAGTCATCTGATAACTCGCGAAATATTCGACGAGCTGGACGCTCCTGTGGGTCTCGTTTCAACCCTTGAGGCGCCGATGCCATACTCGAAAGCTCTAGAGGTTGTGCTTCTTCCGAGCGTGGCCCGCATCGTACAGGAAGTTCGCGCGGTCTGCGGCTAATGTAACGACAACCACCTTTGGGGGTTCTCCATGCCGGTCATTCCCTTCAAAGAGAGGCATCCGGTTGTGGACCCGTCCGCCTTTATCGCTCCGGACGCTTGGATTATCGGGGACACCAAGATTGCGGCGGACGTCTCAATATTCTTCAATTCAGTTCTCCGAGGCGACATCGAATCAATAGTTGTGGGCAGGGGCTCTAACCTTCAAGAGCACTCTTTGGTCCACACGAGCCACGGGATGTCCCCAGCAATCATCGGAGAGGAGGTGACTGTAGGACACAGAGCCATCATTCACGGCTGCAAGATAGGAGATCGCTGCCTTATCGGAATGGGCGCGACTATCCTCGACAACGCCGAAATCGGAGAGATGTGCATCGTCGGGGCACACACCTTGATTCCTAAAGGGATGGTTATCCCGCCGCGAAGTCTCGTGATTGGCACCCCGGGAAAAGTAGCGCGAACCTTGACCCCAGAAGAACAAGACAGCCTCCTGGCGTCCGCAAAGGGGTACCAAGAGCTAGGAAGGCACTATAGAGCTTTCTTTGAAAAAGAGAGCGCGAGCGTCACATCGCGGGGCTAAAACCAGCGCGAGCCGAAACTCTCCCTCTGTTGCTTGCCCTCAAGAGCAGCGATCTTCGCGTTAGCCTCATGCATCGCTCTCGCCAAATCCTCAAAGAGCTTGGACATGAGAGCTGTATGAGACCGTAGAAGGTCCTCGAAAGCATCGCGCTCAAAAACCATACATACCGAGGGCTTCGTCGCGACAACTGAGGCCATACGTGGAGCCCCTGTGAGCGCCGCCAACGCGCCAAAAATCTCCTCTTCTTTTACCTTGCCCACCTTGGCGCCGCTCGAGATGACATCCGCGTCTCCATCCACGAGACAGAGAACCTCCCCGCTGAACTCGCCCTCCTTAAGAATAGTCTCGCCGGAGGCAAATTGACGAAACTTAGGAGCGGGAGGAGCTCCTTTTAGTTTCGCGGCGGCGAATTGGTTAAAGAAATACCCCGACGCCGCGCCCACCAAATCACTCCACGTGGCGAAAGCCGCGGGCGCCTGTCTGAAGAAGGTCGAGAGTTCATCATTCTTGTAGCCGACGATGTGGCATCCGTCGTTAACGCTCACAAACTCGAGTTTGGTGGAGCAGGAAAACCACGGCCCCAGAACCTCACCCTCCTCCAAGCAACAAACCAATTTAGAGTCAATCCACACCTCAAGATTCCCCTCACGCACAGCCCACAGGTTAGATCCGTCCATCTTCATGGACTCCCCGGCGGCGAGATATCTCTGTTGGACCGTCCCGTTAATACTGGGCAGTACGCGCTCGACAAAGTCGCGTGAGAATGTTTTGAACTGCGAAACCTCGTAACACCAGTGTGGCGCTTTTTGCATGACTCCCCCTCGTTTAGACCCACTTGTACGTTCGAACAAAGGGGCCTCTGCCTTAAGGGTAGAGGCCAAAAATAGATCAAAAACGTTGCGAGGAACCTCCGATCCGGGTAGTTACGCCCCTCCCAAGGATTAGTGGACCCCGGGGTAAACCCTTAGTATACCTACTCGCTATAGAGATGGCGCCACCAAAAGGCCCGGGAGAAATCAATGGATTCGAGGAAAATAAAGAAGTTCATGCGACTAGCTGGACAGGAGGTGCAAACCAAGCTTACCAGCGGTGACCCAAAAACGAGGGCATTAGGAGCACAGCTCCTCCTATCAGAGGTGCTTGAATACGTAATTAGAGGGCTGGGAGTGGTCCCCTCAATCGGTGGGGTGCGCATCAGCGACCCTGAAGCGATCCAGTATGAGCCAGCGGATCAACCGGACTATGAGGAGATGGTTGATGGATTAGCTGATGTGGCCTACACCATGTTCTGGAACGAGTGCGCGTTTGGCGTTCCGCTCCCAAAAGCGTTCGAACTCGTCTGCGACAACAACCTTGAGAAATTTGTCCTCCTTAGCGACTGGAAGGATGGACCGCGAGCGCTTAAGACAAGCGAGTGGCACTGTGGCTGTGGGGTCACGTGGCCACACGAGGTGGTTCATGTTGAGGTTCTGAAGATTGACAATGAGTTCTTCGCTGTTGGCAAAGACTCACGAGGGAAAGTTCGAAAACCATCAAGCTACAAATCCGTGGATCTCTCTCACTTAGTCGCGTGCTCCTAGTCGACCAGGAATCAGGGGCGTTTGGCGCTCGGTCCGATCAGACTCGTGAAGTTCAACAAGCGAACGATGGCTGCTCTTAAACAACACGATGGTAGCGCCGCGGGGGCGGCAAAACACGTTGTCCTAGTTCACGGCTTCACTCGATCACGCTACGACATGGCCCTTCTCGCGCCACGCCTACGAAGGCTTCTGCCCCACTCCGTTGTGCACGTATTTGGATATTCCTCGCGCACATACACGATTGAGCAAGCGGCGAAACACCTTGGAGAGTTTGTTGGAACAATTAGTTCTGGTGATTCCGTTTCGTTTGTTGGGCACTCTCTCGGCGGCTTGATCGTCAGAGCCCTTGATCTTTCAGGCGAGGCTCCGGCTCCACTCTCACGGCTCGTGACCCTGGGAACTCCCCACCAAGGGTCGCTGGTGGCTCAAAAAATCAGCAAGCTCCCCCTCCTACGCTCGCTCGGGGGACCGGTTCTTGAACAGCTCGCCGCCCCAAGGATATCACCTCAGCCGGTGCAACTAGAGATCGGTTGCGTTATCGGCGCCTCAAACTCTCGCTTCGGTTTTTTACCTATTCTTCGGGGCGATAATGACGGGCTGGTTCGTGTTGAGGAGGCGGTCCTCCCCGCCTGCGTCGCGGAGGTAAAAATCCCAGTTTTTCACGGATTCTTCCCTTTTAGCTCACAAGTCGCTGATCTGGCGGCTCGGTTTCTCGCGCACGGCACCTTTTCGGCGTGACGCGACTACCGCCAGCGAGAAGCTCTTGCGTTTACGGCGGCAGTGCGGCACTTTTGGAAACGCTCGCATCACGAATCTCATGGTTCGCGCTTGGCGAGAAGTAGTGACAGGGCGGTACATTGTGAAACCTGAGACTCCAAAAATTATAGCGATCACTGGTGGAATTGGAGCCGGTAAATCCGCTGTCACCAAACTCTTCGAGGAGTGGGGCGCTCAAACAGTTGACGCCGATGTCCTAGCGCGAGAGGTCGTTGAGCCCGGATCTCAAGGTTATCAAAGAGTTGTTGAGAATTTCTCCGAGGACATGGTTCTCGCGGACGGATCAATTAACCGCCCCCGGCTCGCTTCAATGATATTCTCGGAGCCCGACAAGAAAAAGCTTCTCGAGTCGCTTCTGCACCCGCTGATTCGACAGTCCTGGCTAACTAAAATGGAGGCTCTCAAAAAAAGCGGGGCTCCAATAATCGCCTACATCGTGCCACTCTTTTTTGAGTCGACGGCGAAGATGCCGGAGATTGAGAAAGTTGTGTTAGTGACGGCCCCGGAAGAGCTGCGAATATCACGAATCATGGCGCGGGATGGCTTTCCCCGATCGATCGCCGAGCTCCGTATCAAAGCCCAACTTCCTGACAGCGCTAAAGTCGCAAAGAGTGATTACGTGATCACCAACGACTCAACTCTTGAAAACCTAACGCGGGAAGCTCAAAAAGTCTTCGATCAGCTTCTGCGGTAAGACACGCCCATGTGACGCGCGGGATGTTACTATCCGCGTTTGTCTATCGATACATAGTCAGAAAGCGCTGGCCCTACGTATATTTGTCGCGGACGATTTATCTTATTGCCTGGCTCAAGGCTGTACTCTTTCGCGTGCGCGATCCAACCTGGCAAACGACCAAGCGCGAACATCCCCGTAAAGGCCACGGTAGGAATCTTCATAGCCTTGTAGATAATACCGCTATAGAAGTCGACGTTTGGATACAGCTTTCGCTCGATGAAGTACGAGTCTTTGAGAGCCGCTTCCTCTAGCTCCTTAGCGAGATCCAGAAGCGGATCCGAGATCTTCATCTTAGCCAGGAGTTTGTCGCACGCGGCTTTAATAATCTTCGCTCTCGGGTCAAAGTTTTTGTACACGCGGTGACCGAATCCCATCAACTTAAAGTTGCTATTCTTGTCCTTGGCCATCTCAATGTACTTCTTAACGCTCTCTCCGCTCTGACGCATCTGGGTGAGCATGTCGATCACCTCTTCGTTCGCTCCACCGTGCCGTGGCCCCCAGAGGGCGCATATCCCGGCGGTTATTGCGGCAAAGAGATTCGCCTTGCTACTCGCTACCATCCGCACCGTTGAGGTAGAGCAGTTCTGCTCGTGATCCGCGTGCAAGATAAGGAGCAGATTCAGGGTCTCCGTCATCACTGGATCAACGTCGTAGTGCTCAGCCGGCGTAGAGAACATCATGTGCAAAAAATTCTCGCAGTATGACATGTCATTCTGCGGATACATGAGAGGCTGTCCGATCGACTTTTTGTAAGCGAACGCGGCGATCGTCGGCAATTTCGCGAGAAGGCGAACCGTGTTGAGCGAGAACTGCTCATCTTCCGCTCTCCCCTCTTCGTGTTGATAGAACGTCGACAGCGAAGACACCACCGACGCGAGTATCGCCATAGGATGGGCGTCTCTTGGGAAGCCATCGTAGAAACGCTTGATATCCTCGTGAATCATGGTGTGGCGCCGAACACGATTGGTGAAGTGCTCAAGCTCCGCCACGGTAGGGAGCTTACCCTCAATAAGAAGGTAGGCAGTCTCAAGAAAGGAACTCTTTTCGGCGAGAACGTCGATTGGGATTCCTCGATAGCGAAGCACGCCCGCTTCCCCATCGATGAACGTGATCGCGCTCGAACACGCGCCGGTGTTCATGTAACCGTTATCAAGAGTCACGTAGCCCGTCTTCGTTCTCAGAGAAGAGATATCTATTCCCTTCTCATTCTCCGTTCCTACGACGACTGGTAATTGAATGGTTTGTCCTGCGAGTTTTAGCTCTGCGGTCTCGGACATTTTACTCTCCTTAAACGTGCTCTACTGGGGGCGTCACACCCGCCATCCTGTGAGATTCTACATACCTATTTACTTAGACTCACTAGGAACCTTGGTGGGTCCGTGTATCATTATTTTTGTTTTTAAACATCCAGCCGGACCACATTTGGAGGGCACTACGGCCCATTCATCCTCCAATCACCCAACGCTCAGAACAATCGTTTTATCAGATAAAACCTTCGGGCCCGTTATTTCATAGATGAGTCCGAGTTAAATTCCAAAGGGAGCCATCCTTACAATAGATAGCTTTTAGGTTTAGAAGCTCCATTGTGAGACCGACCTCCTTAAAGAGAGAGTTAAGGAGCGGGGCCTACGCTCCACGTATCCGGAGACACCATGACAACTCAACTAAGATTCGTAGCGACCCTCACCTTAAGCATGATCGGGTCGTACCTTTCAGGGTGCGCCTACCTTCGCATCGATCCCGATCACTTCCTGTTTAGGAGTGATGTAATCACCTCCGTTGAGCAGGAGCGCGCTATCGTGGCGAAAGCTAAACTTGATTGGACCGAAGATGGTCGCGCGCGAGTCCTCTACCTCTCCGGTACCCCGTATGAGCGAGGATACCAACACGGCAAACTTTTAAGAGAGGAGGTGCGCGACAACCTGCTCTACCTCTACGACAAGATCCTCGACAAGTATCACTTCGAGGAGCTCCTTGAGGAGGCCTACGAGCGACAACGACCTTTCATCCCTCAGGAATACATCGACGAGATGCACGGATTAGCGCACGGCGCGCGACTACCGCTGAAGGTAGTGCACGGGATCCATGCCCTTCCGGAAGTGACCGAATGGGGAGGCAAAAAAGTTTATAAGAAGCTCATCAAAGATATGATGGATGGGGTTTTACTCGGCACATCGTGCAGCAACTTCTGCGCGAACAAGTCGGCGACAGCTAACGGAAAGATGTACACCGTTCGCGTGCTTGATTGGGGTCTTCACAAACTCTCAAAATTGCATGAATACCCACTTATAACCGTCAACATTCCCGAGAAGGGAATCGCGTCCGCCAATATCGGATGGGTTGGGTTTCTCGGCGCGGTATCCGGTATGAACGCCAAGGGGATCACACTCGGTGAGATGGGATACGGAGATCCGGATGGCGAGACGATGCGGGGTGAGCCTATGCCCTTTCTCCTTCGTGACGTCCTATCGCAAGCGAGCGACCTCTCTGACGTAAGAAAGATAATTAAAAATGCCCCTGGCACGAACTCATTTGTATTCCTGATGAGCGATGGGAAAACAGGAAAGTCGGAGCTCTACGTGCGCGATCGCTCTCGTTTTGAGGTTCACCAACCAGGAGAGAACCTTGAGGATCGCGGCACTAAGTTCCCGGCTATCAAGGGACTCCTATACGGAGGACACTACCAAGACAAGATGACCTCTAAGTTGAATGAGACCAGGGGAACGTTGACACCAGAGAAGATCATGAGGGATGTAATCCCCTTTATCGCTATGCCGTCAAACTTTCAAAACGTTCTCTATTCGCCGAGCGATCTACAGTTCTGGTTCGCGAACGCGAAAGGACCAAAAGAGAGGGCCGCCGAGCAGCCCTACTCGTTTTACGATTTCGCTAAGGGGCTGAAAGAGTTTCAGTCACCTGTGAAGTGATCGAGGAGCGCTCCGTTACTTAGGGTCTCTTCAACGACACCGTGAGGGTTGAACCTCCGGCAGTCACGGAGTGAGGAGGCTCCGCTCCGTCAACCTCCATAGCGTCAAGCGCGTCGATCCATACCCCTGTAGGATAAGTATCTCGGGGCACCTCACAGGTCTTGCCGAACACCCACTCAAATCCGGATCCAAGTTGGGCGGCGCCCTCCGCTAACAAATTGAAGGGCTCTTGAATCAGCCGAAAGGGCAAGATGGACCAACTCCAGGAATCATTAAAAGAGCGGTCATAAAATGAGACCGCTTCCTCCTCAATATAGGGAAAGGGGAAGAGCCCGGCCTTATCTTTGCTCGGTGGAAACACGGACACCGTTTGAGTGTAGAGAAGCCCCACGTAGTGATCAGCGAGGAGGAATATCGTGTCGGGGCGCCCGATTTGGTCGCGGAGCTTCATGCCGTACTCGAATGGTACCGTACGATCAAACAAACCAAGGATAAGGAGTGTGTTGTTACCATCAAGATATTGCGCCGTATTCTTTGGATCGGTCTTAATCTGTTTCTGAAGGGCGGCGAAGAACTCGTCCTCAGAAAACCCCTTACTATCTCTTACCGAGCGAATGTACTTCTCTATTCGCGGTTGATTTGAATCCCTGAAGAGGTGCACGAGATCCGTTCCCCCAAGCACTAACACATTGTACTGCAATCGCTTGTCGACACCGGCGGTGAGAGCCACGTTGATCGCCCCCCGGCTGATTCCGAAGGTTCCGAAGCGTTTCTTCCCCATCTCACCTTCAAAAAAGTCGAGCGCCAGTCTGTCTCGAATTATGTTCAACCTAAAAACCTCCTCAAGGTGGTCAAACATGGCGGGGTCTTTAAACTCATTGCTGCGATTCACGATCGCTGAGTCAAAGCCGGCCTCAACGAGATATTTGGCGATGTGTTTCTCGATAAAGTTTTTTCCACCGAGCACGGGGAATACGAGAACAAGGTGATCGGTCTGCTTCTTACCCTGGAAATAATCAACGACGATCGGACCCGCGTACGAGTCGATCGTGATATGGCTCAAAGTGTACTTTTCAGTCTCCTGCGTGATCTCTCGACGATAGTCACCGTAGCCAGCGGCAGGTTTGTAATACTCTTCCATCGACGCCGGTCGTGGTGGGGGTCCTTGGTACCACGCGTCGCCTGAGACACGAAAGCAACCAGAGACGAAGAGGGATGTAGTTAGGAGGAGCGTTCGCGCTGAGAATCTCTTGGAAGCCTGGCACGCCTTCTCGCTTCTGCCTTGGCTCGGGTACAACGGAACAGAGCGACTCAAAAGGGGGGCGATGGGCGATGATTCCGTCACAAAATGCGATACCTTTGCGAAGCCAAATTTCACGTTTCTAGCACCAAGCTTCATGTACTATGTGGGCTACTCTTAAGATGAAGCCCAACTCGGATCGGAATCGCCGTTGAACGATAATTTTTAAGGGGATCAATGGGTTGGGGCACCACTGAGTAGAGGCATTAGCCACCCACAGAATCGCGTCCCTACTTTGGCGCCGAGAGGACCAATGTGTTAGCCTCCCCCTGCTCTCTAAGAGAGCCGCCGCCTGGCCTCCTTTATGCGCCAAGTGGCCTGACCATTTAAGGAACCCCACCACTTATTTTTTGAGATATTTGTGACAGATAAAGCCCCTTTTTCGAATCGCGCCACAATCCTCACACTTGCAACCATAGTTCTAGTTCGCCTCCTGACCCTTGGGGGACCCGACCTGATCGACACAACCGAGGGACGCTATGCCTCCACCGCTCAACTCATGGTTGAGCGAAATGATTGGGTGACGCCGTGGATCATCTTCAAAGGAGTCGAAGAACCGTACCTTGGCAAACCTCCACTTCACTTCTGGCTCATGAGCATGAGCTACAAAATTTTTGGCCTAAGCAATTTCTCCGCTCGACTCCCGAGCGTCTGTAGCTCTATCGCTGTTGGGGTGGCGCTCTTTCTCTTGACCACCTCCCTTTTTGGTCGACGAAGCGCCTACGTCGCGGCCCTCGTCTTTGGATCCTCACTTATTAGTTTCTTTCTCGGCGGCGCGTGCGTACTCGACGTGACGCTCACGGCGGGGATCACTCTCGCGGTCGCGGGATTCGCGCTCGCGGAGCGGTCGCGTCTTTGGGGGTACCTCTGCTTCGCCGGACTCGGCATCGGCGTCCTTGTCAAGGGGCCGGTCGCCATCGTTTTCTTCGGGATGGTAGCGGGTCCGTGGGTCGCCGCTCGTTGGTGGCTAAACCGAGCATGGGGCACCCAGATACGAGCCCTACCGTGGATAACGGGAATCGGCCTTTTCTTGGCGATCTGCATACCGTGGTATATCGCAGCTGAAATCAGAAATCCTGGATTCCTTAAATACTTCATCTGGACCGAGAATATTGGGCGATTCCTATCAAAGAATTACGACGACCACTACGGCTCTGGGCACGTCCAGTTTCGGGGAGCCGCGTGGCTATGGATGATCCCATGCCTTGTGCCGTGGTCTCTCATAGTCGCGGGAACATGGATTGAAAGACGCCGGACCTTCTCCCTGCGAAGCACCTTGGCGTCAATTAAAAACGATGACTGGCTACTACTAGGTTTTTTCTGGACGATTAGCTGTCCGCTCCTCCTCATATTTGCGCGGCAGTACACCCCGACCTATCTATCCAGTTCCATACCCGGATTCGCCTTTCTCATGGCAGGCCTGTGGAGGAGGATGGCGGAGTCAGAGCCGTCTCTTATCATTCCGAGTCGACCGGTAACTCGGTGGATAATCGCGGGGATGGCGTTAACCCTCATCATCTCATCGATGTGGTTCTACACACTCGCCCCCTCGGTTCCTGGGCTCGCCATCCCTCTCTCGGTCGGGGCTATGATGATCCTACTCACGGTTCTTACCCCGAAGGTAGGCGATTCTCTGAGCGCGCTCTGCCTGGTTACCGTCGTAACCGCTATTGGGTATGGGGCCACGACGGTCGGAGCGAGCGCCCACCTCTCAACGCACCGATCAACGAGAAACATCCTTAATTACGCCGCGACCTTTGTTGCTGGGGATTCCGCGACGATAGGCTTCGCTAACAATTTACCATTCTCTGCGCGCTTCTACAGCGCGTTGATGCTTCATCCGAAGGTATCGGTGTCTCAGGTTGATAACGATAAGATTGCGGACGCCAAAGAGGACATCATCGTTGTCCGCAAAAACAAAGGGGACACCGATATGGTGGCCAGTTTTCCGTCGATGGAGAGGTTGGGAGACTTGGGGAGATGGAGGGTTTACCGTCGCAGAAGCGCGCCAGCTGGAAACTAGTTCTTACTAGGTAGCTACCTACTTCTTACTTGTCTCAGCGCTGTTCGCCTGCATCAGTGGCGGCGCCTCCGTGGCCTGACCACCCTGAGCCTCTTCCGTCCAAAGCGGGAAGCGCGTTGAGTAGCGCGGGTCATCGAATATCACCTGCACTCCTCTTCGATTCCGCATATTCACGAAGAGCGGAGCTTTAAGATTAGCTGTGGTCATTCGTGGGTCTGGTCGCACAGTCACGATAATTAGAATCGCGTACTCATCATCTTCTCTGAAATCAGTGTCGCGATCTCCGACTGGCGGCTTCACATCAAACTGTTGGCCAAACTCGAATCCATCAACGACAACAAAGGCTAAATCGGGGTCCTGTGTTGACTGCAACCAAGAGAACGGTGGCTTGTGCTCAAGCATGATGAAGCTCTTGGCAGATGGAAATCCGATAATCCCCGCGGGGAGCTCGATAACACTGTCAGCCGGCACCTGAAGGTCGCCGAACCGTGAACTCGGAACAGTAATCATTTGCTCCTGCTTTTCTAAGTCCTCACTCATGATGCCTTACCTCGTTTATTACCTGGTGACACTCCACTCTCAGATTCACCGAACTCTACTGTTTGCCCTTACCCTTAATGGTAACTTCAATATCCTTTTGCCTATTGGGTCGCCCAGTCATCGCCACTCTCCGCGAACCGTTCGTGCCCGCTTCTCCCGATCCATTTTTCAAAGCACCCTTCCAACTACCAGACAACTGATTAAGAGCTTCGCCGGTGGTGCTTGCGTCCGCGGCCTTTCTATTCTCTTCCAGGATCTGGAGGTAAATCTCCTCCCGATAAATCCTGTACTCAGGTGGAGCATCGATCCCCACTCGAATCTGATTGCCCTTAATCTCAACTATGGTCACCTTGAGGTTATCTCCGATGTAGAGACTCTCTCCTGGCTTCCGGGTCAGAATTAACATGCTACTCCCGCCTTCCGTGGCCCAACTACTCGTTTCTCTAAATTGATAAGATGACGACTCTGTCAAATAAGCACTAACGTATTGAAAAATTTGCGGCAAGCTAAAAAAAGCAAGCAAGTCAATAAGCTAGCTTGCCAAAACGGTCGGTTATCAAGCCAACCTTAAAACAACCTGTATTTTACCGCCCCCCGGGGTCCCCAAACTACCCCTCCAAGAACCGCCGTAAAAGGCTCTCAGTCGCTACTACGTCATCACGATGGACAGTCTCGGTTACCGTATGGATATAGCGGGTAGGCACCGAGAGAGTAATCGCCTTAACCCCTGATCGAGAGCGCTGAATCGCGCCAGCGTCAGTTCCCCCGCGCGGAAGTATCTCCATCTGGTGCTTGATCTTGTGTTTCTTGGCCAGAGCCACGAATTGATCCACAAGTTGGCGATTTGAGATAACAGATCCGTCCAGGACCTTGATCCCTACTCCGGCTCCCAGAGAGGTGACCCGTTGCTCATTCGCGACACCGGGAGTGTCGGAGGCGATCGTTGTGTCGAGAGCGATTCCGATGTGAGGGTCGACGCCATAGGTGCTGGTCAATGCCCCCCTTAGTCCGACCTCCTCTTGAACGGTGAAGACCCCAAAAATATCGTTCTTGGGGCGTTTCAACTTCTTCAAGCACTGAATCCCTATATACACGGCGACGCGATTGTCGAGGCACTTCCCGCTCAGATAGCTTCCGAACTCAACGAACGAGGCGTCCAGGGTAACCATATCCCCCACCCGCACCCGTTTCTGAACCTCTTTCGCGGAAAGGCCGAGATCCACGAAGAAATCCGCTACCTCCTTGGTAGCCTTACGCTCCTCAGGAGTTGATGTGTGGAGGGGCTTGCCGGTCGGATTCATAACGCCCCTTAGAGGCCCGCTGGCCGTGTGAACCACTACGCGCCGGGCGAAGAGATTCCGAGTGTCGAATCCCCCAACCTCTTGGAGCCGCAAGAAACCACGATCGTCGATGAAACTGACATAGAATCCGATTTCGTCCATATGGGCCGCGAACATGACTCGCTGCCGGTCACGGGCTGAGCCCTTTCGAGATGCGATGACGTTACCCAGGGTGTCGACTGACAGGGAGTCAACGTGCCCTTTCAGTTCACGCATAACTATCTCCCGGATCTCGTCCTCTCGACCGGGAACGCCGGCCGCCTCTGAGAGTTCACGCAATAATTTCATCATGTACCCCGCACTATTTGAATTTCATACCAAAGATGCTTACTACCTATGCGCTTACTCGTTTGATGCAAAAGGTGGAACCGGGTGTTCGCCGAGGGGAGGGTGAGAGGCATCACCTGTCAAAGGACCTCCCCCTACCGAAAGAACCGTGGTTGAATAGTTCTAACATAAGGTCGAGGTAACGGAGCGACCGCTCGCTGTCCGGCGGATGCACCCGTGCGCTGGCTGCGGCTCAACTTTAAAAGTCACCGGACGGCATGATGCCTATCACCCCTGTTGAGGGGTAAATCCCGCGGCTTTTCAGTCTCTGTCAGTGGGGTATTTTGTTACGAGCTCAGAGCCTGTAACATTGTCCTGAAAAAAAGGAGTGTCATGAAACGCATAGTCCTGTTCCTGGTAACGAACATATTGGTCGTAATCACGATCTCAATACTCCTTCAGGTGCTCGGTATCGGCCACTATGTAACTGAGTCGGGTCTCGACCTCTACTCACTCGGAGGATTCTGTCTGGTGTGGGGAATGGCTGGGTCTCTTATATCGCTCGCCATGTCGAGGATGAGCGCAAAGTGGATGATGGGGATCCGAGCAATCGATAAAACCTCCGGCGACGCCGCGTGGCTCACTCTTATGGTTGAGCAACTGGCCCGTAAGGCGGGACTCCCAGTCACCCCTGAGATCGGTATCTACGATAGCCCGGAGGTGAATGCCTTCGCCACCGGACCATCGAAGCGTCGCTCACTCGTAGCCTTTTCAACTGGACTCCTTCAAACCATGGATCGAAATGAGATTGAGGGGGTCGCCGCCCATGAGATAGCCCACATCGCGAACGGCGATATGGTGACCATGACGCTTCTTCAGGGCGTAATAAACGCGTTCGTTATGTTCTTCGCCAGAGTGATCGCTTGGGCGATCGCTCAAAACGTGCGAGAGGAGAGCCGGCGCACAACTCAGTACTTAGTCGTATTCCTACTTGAGATGGGTCTAGGCGTTCTCGGAATGCTCGTTGTGTGTGGATTCTCCCGCCACCGCGAGTTCCGCGCGGATCGCGGCGGAGCCCAGTATGCGGGCAAAGCTGACATGATAGCCGCGCTACAAAGGTTACAAGCCAACTCCAGGCGTTACGACACACAGCACGCGATAGCCGCGTTAAAGATCTCTGGGGGAGTTGGCGCGCTCTTCGCGACACATCCACCCCTTGAGAAGCGGATCGCGACTCTGCAAGCGGCGCCTCTCTAGGACCAGCGGATCAACACCAACGGGGTTCGTCAGAAGCACGGTGTCGAGAACCTGGCTATTCGGATCACCGCTCTGAGTTACGGTCACCAGCTCGTGGCTCCTTGATTACGTGTCCACGAATCTTATCTATCGCCCAAGCTTGCGGAGATCTCCACAAGCTCAGACAAAGAACAAAAAAGAAAGGGCGCGAGTCTACTCGACTCGCGCCCCTACCCTTATACCACACAGAGATTTAGGAGTGCTTTGAAGCGAGAACTCCGTTCCACGCGGTGAGCTTATCTTTCACCTTCGGATTCTCGAAAAGCGCCTTTGTATCTCCGGCGATAGTGATCTTCTCGATCTTGTCACCCTGCTGGATCGCGTTGACGACGTCCTGCCCCTTTACCACTTTGCCAAACACAGAGTGCTTGCCGTTAAGCCACGGAGTGGCTACGTGAGTGATGAAGAACTGGCTTCCGTTTGTTCCTGGACCAGCGTTAGCCATAGAGAGAACTCCCGGTCCATCGTGCTTCAGCGAGGGATCAAACTCATCCTCAAATCGGTATCCCGGCCCCCCGGCGCCAGTTCCTGTTGGATCTCCCCCCTGGACCATGAAATCAGCGATTACGCGGTGAAATGTAACGCCGTTATAAAAACCCTTCTGGGCTAGATTCACGAAGTTTGCCACCGTGACCGGGGTCTTATCACCAGTTAGCTCAAGCTCAATCTTGCCTTTGCTGGTCTCGATCGTCGCTGTGAGCTTCTCTGCCGCGGCGACAGTCGCTAGTCCAAGAAAAACGCCCGCTATTGAAAGGACTGAAAGAATCATACGTCTCACCATGTTGCACCTTAATGTTTATCTCCTTTATATCGCCTCTGAGACCCCCGGAAACATCCGATAGGGCTCCACCGTGACGCTCTAAAGTTTCCTGCATCTCCATACCCGAACAACCCTCAAAGAGCCAGGGTTACTTACAAGAGATATGATTTGTCGATCACTGCTTTTTCTGTTACTCCTTTGCGGGGTCGCGAGTTTGAAATACCCGAAGATCCTTACCTCTTATCGAGTTAAAGGCGAAGGGTTTTGGGAACCGTTCACGGTTCACCGACATCTCAGATAGGCGCCACGACGTTGTTTAATTTTAGCTCTTACATTTACTACATTATGAAGAATAAAATCTCATCCTTCGCCTCGCGCGCTTCACTAGCGCTCTGCAGCCTTGGCCTTGCGGCGTCTGTGGCCTCAGCCGAGATATCTGATCAGGATTTCGCCAACTCGATTGAGAAATACCTCAAGACCGACTCCGGCATGGAGAAGATCGGGTCCGCGATGGAGCGTTACTTCCAGAGGCGCCAACAAGAGGCGATGAAGAAACAAGAGGAGCAGCAGAAGGCTGAGGTTGAAGAGCAGTTCAAGAACCCATCGAAGATCGACGTGGGTGGCAGCCCAGTGAAGGGACCCGCGAACGCAAAAGTGACTATCGTCGAGTTCTCTGATTTCCAGTGTCCGTACTGCAAACGGGGCTTCGAGACGATGGAGGCTGTCGCTAAAGCATATCCAAAAGATGTGAAGATCGCCTTCAAGCACTTCCCCCTCCCTTTCCACAAAGAGGCTGAGCCTGCCGCGCGCGCGGCTTGGGCAGCCCAACAACAAGGAAAGTTCTGGGAGTTCCACGAGGCTCTCTTCAATAATCAAGACAAGCTCGGAGCTGAATTCTACATTCAAGCGGCAACCGACCTGAAGCTGAATGTTGAAAAGTTTAAGACAGACATGGCCTCAGAGGCTGCGGCCAAACAGGTAAAAGCCGATACTGAGATCGGACAGAAGAATGGCATTCAGGGAACCCCTGGCTTCTTTGTGAACGGGGTAGCGGTGAAGGGCGCTTACCCAGTCGATCATTTCAAGGGAATTATCGATCGCTGGCTGAAGGGTGACGTCGCGGCGAAAAACTAGTTGTAACGTCGCCACATCGGCACAATAAAGAAGGGGGGCATAAGCCCCCCTTCTTTTTGAATTCTTTACGGAAGGGGCAATTCTTTGCCCCTGTTTCTTAATATGCTACCCTCCTCCGGTTAGCGCTGAAGGTGGCTGAATTAAAGAACTGCCCACCAGCGCGACTATTTATCGCACCGCCCCGGACACCAAGAAATGGCTTCAACATCAGACTCTTCCCGCAAATGCTTCGGTATCGTAGTGAGCGGCGGGCCCGCTCCAGGAATCAACTCCGTCATCAGCTCCAGTGTTATTGAGGCTCACAACCGTGGGTACCCAGTGAAGGGACTCGTTAATGGTTTTCGCGACCTCACCATGGGAGAACCCGGCGCCGTCATCGATCTCTCCCCGGATAACGCTGGAAACATTTACAGCAAGGGCGGGTCTATTCTTGGCACCTCACGCTTCAACCCACTAAAGGATCAGCAACACATAGATACATTTCTAGGTGGTCTCCGTGAGAATAACATCGATAAGTTAATCGTCATTGGGGGCGAAGGCTCCGCCTATCTCTCGCTCAAACTCGCCAAGAATTACCCTGAGATCGCCGTTGTTCACGTGCCGAAGACGATCGACAACGATCTTATTCTTCCCAACAAGTATCCCAGCTTCGGCTTTGAGACCGCTCTCGATGCCGGAACCAAGATCGTTGAGACCCTACGGGAAGACGCGAAAACATGCCGTCGTTGGTTCCTGGCGACGACGATGGGACGCAAGGCGGGGTTTCTCGCCCTCGGAATCGGCCTCGCCGCCGGAGCGACATCAACTTTGATACCTGAGGAATTCGCCGGATTCTCACCGACCCCCCAAGATGTGGCGACCATCATCTGCTCGACCATCAGGAAACGATTGGCGATGAAAAAAAACTATGGGGTGATAATCCTCGCGGAGGGTATCCTCGATTGCATCGACGCCTCAGGCAGCTCCGCGCTTCAGCAGTGCGTTCGCGATGACATGGGTCGTATCCGCTATTCACAGGTAGAGCTCGGCGACGTTCTTATCCCGCACATAAAAGGGATGCTGAAGGACGCGAAGTTGGATATTCACATGATCACCAAAAACATCGGGTATGAACTTCGGTGTTGCGAGCCGATATCCTTCGATATCGAGTACACGAAGTTCCTTGGGTACGGCGCGGTACAGCATATTTTAGGTGGAAACAGTGGGATTATGGTCACCCGGGATTTCGACAAACTGGGCTTCATACCCCTTGAATCGATGGCGGGAAGTGATGGCATCATAAAATCCCGCGGCGTCGACCTCTCCTCGGATCTCTATCGCGTCGCTCGCAGCTTCATGATCCGCTAGCTTTAATCCCCTGGATGAGTCACTCGGATACCACCACCGCCGTGACAAGATCCACTAAGGTTTATTGCGGCAAACGGAGCGAGAGGGTATTTTCCTCCTAGCTATCAATTTTTTGCCCAGGCTCCCCATGCTCCTGAGAGGAACAGCTATAGTCTCCCTCCTCACGCTCGTGAGCCGGATATTAGGTTTCGTCCGCGACCTCCTTGTCGCTCGACTCTTGGGAGCCTCACTCTTCGCCGACGCGTTTTTTGTGGCGTTTCGGATACCGAATCTACTGAGAAGCTTCGCCGCCGAGGGCGCTTTAACGTCAGCCTTTATTCCTGTTTTCTCCTCCGCGCTCTCTCACGGAAAAGATGAGGCTCAACGGGCCTTCAAACGAATCGCCACGTTTGTCATCTGCCTGACTTCAATCCTGACGATTGTTGGGATTATTTTTCTACCGGAGGTAATATCAATAATAGCTCCCGGATTTAGGGACGACCCGGATAAACGCGCGCTCGTCGAGAGACTGGGGAGAATTATGCTCCCCTATATTATCTTCGTAAGCTTAGTCGCTCTTCTTAACGCGGCCCTCAATACCCTAAAGGTGTTCGGCGCCTCAGCTTGGGCTCAGGTCATCATGAATCTGGTGTTGATCGTTGGCGCCGTGTGCGCGATACCCTTCGAGCCCGAGAAAGCCACTCTGATACTCGCCGTGTCGGTCCTCGTGGGGGGGCTGGTTCAAGTCGTGGCTCAAATTCCCGCTTGTCGAAAAGCCGGGCTCTCTCCAGGTCTCTCCTCAAACGTGGCGTCACCTGAGGTGCGAGAGGTTATCCGCTTGATGCTACCGGCCACCGTTGGGGCGTCGGTGTACCAACTTAATATCTTTATCTCGACTCTCTTGGCTTCCCTCCTTGTGGAGGGGAGTGTCTCGTGGCTCTTTTACGCTGACCGAGTATCGCAATTTCCGATCGGAATATTCTCTGTGGCTCTCGCCTCAGTCCTTTTACCCACCCTCGCCAACGCGTCAGCCTCAGCTGACAAGGCGCGCTTCGACACGGTTCTCTCTGACTCTTTAAGGTTCACCAGCTTCGTTATTATACCGATGGCGACGGGCCTCTGGTTGCTCGCCACGCCCCTGACATCACTGCTTTTTGAGCGCGGCGCTTTCGACCACCACGCCACGCTTATGACCGCTAGCGCTATTCAGGCGCTCGCCCTTGGGTTGTGGTCCACCAGTTGCCACTCGATGGTCGTTCGCGCCTTTATGGCCCGCAAAGACACAATTACTCCAACTCTCATCGGCGTCGTCTCACTCCTGATTTATGTCTCGTCCGCGCTGGCGCTGATGGGCCCCATCGCGGAATCACCAAGCCACACGGCTAGCCTGATCTCCTCTCTGCAGCGTCTCGTTGTACAAGTCATACCTCTGAATGAGGTAAGGGGGCACGTTGGGCTAGCTCTGGCCTCCAGCATCGCGGCCACAACGTCCCTAACCTTAGCGATAATCATTCACGCGTCGCGTTCCGGGGCATTTCCGTGGCGACCGTTTATACGTTCGACGCTACAGGCTGTTGGCGCTGCCGGGTGTATGGCGCTCGTTGTTTCTCTGTGTACACCCTTTGAGGCGCCCGCGATCGTATCATGCTCTGTTGGAGCGGTACTGGGAGCGGTTTCCTATTGTCTGGCGTCCGTCTGCCTCCGTTCGGAGGAGATGAAGGCGACGCTCTCGCTCTTTAAACGTCTGGTCGCCCGGGCGTAACGGGAGCGATCGGGAAGATCTCTACCAACACGCCCGACTGGCTTTTCGTTCATGAACGTATTGTCGCGGCCCATTAATTGCGGACGGATCCTTCTAACCGGTCAGCACACCGTGAAAAGTTATAAACCCGGGCGGCGCATCCCCTGAAATGATGTGATTTCATCACACTCTCTGAGTCTTTAATCGGCTGTTTCTGGCGGTGAAAGGTTTGCGCTCACGCTGGAAATCGCCTCCTAAATACTCCATTATTCCGGCATAGAGCCTGCCGCGGGACCCAATCGTTCATGGTTAACAACGCCCCACTCGGAAACTCACCATCAGATAACACCGGCCCGAAACCCCTCGGGGAGTTAGCGGCGCTGATCGTGGCGACCGTGGCCCTCAAAGATATCTATACCCCCACCTACGTTGAGGTTAAGGGGATCACCACTGATCTGCTAGCTCGCATCAAGGAAAAAGTAACGGGGTACCCGTGGGCAGACGTGGACCAAACCCTCCTGGGTTATGTACGACGACCGGAATCGATCAACCTTAACGACCTTGCGGCTCAAAGGGGAGAGAGAGGATTGCCGGAGCTATCTCAATTTCAGAAATTTCTTCTTCAGCCTGGGGGCGACGCGGTAGAGTTTCAACACCGCCTCGTTCTCAAGGATCTCAGCGATAAACACCTTCCATCAATCCTCTCCTTTGTCCGTATCGGTCCACCCGATGCCGCCCCGCAGATGCGGATCGATCTGATGGGTGGCTCACGGAAGGAGCGCTGGGTTTTGGTCGACCAAATCTCCAAGGCGCTTACGGGGAGGACCCCATCTGATGAGAGAAATTCGACCGAACTCGCTCGGATCGTTCGTATGCCACTTAGTGACGGTGTAACCCTTGGCCTGGCGATGGAATCTAGGGAGAGACATGAGAATTCTTTGATTGAGAGCCCCTCCAAGCCTCAGCGTCACCTCTGGACACCCACGAGCCTAGAGGCGCCGGATCCATCGTATGACACGCATCAGGTAATGACGTCGCACGCTTTTCCAGAGCGGTATGAGGAGATCCTGCGTTCGGGGATCCTCGTTCACCTTGAAGCCTATGCCAACGATACGAAACCCGTATCGGTAGCCAGACTTTCCCGGATTGGACGCTCACTCCGGCAACCATTAATCGCCTCATTCCGGAGGACCTATGAACCATCCCTCTCATGGTTTCGCGCCTCCACAGGTCAGGGAGATGATAGTGATATCTCCCCCGAATCACCCGTCGATCCCCGCGGCGTATTCTCCGAGGCGCTACTTAGCGATCCAAGTAAGACCGAGCGAGGACGTTGCCTCACGTTCTTCGCCCCTCATTGGGATACAGCCACCGCTGATGGAACCCTTGGACAACTCGGCTCGATTACGATGGTGTTTTATGAACTAGCTGATGCGACCGGCGCGGCCGATACCCTCTCGATCGCCACTCGTTGGCGTCAATTAATCCGCCTCCTCCGCGAGCTGAAGGTAGAGGTAAGCGTCGGTGAGCTGTCCCGGACACTACGCGAAACTCAAAAGAACGCCGAGGTTCAAGGGCGCGTTGCTCGCTCGATCGCCGTAAAGCTAGGCGACAGCGATGAACCGTCCCGACTCTTCTCCGCGCACTTCTCGGCGCACCACTCGTAAGCCGATCGCCCTCCACATTCGAAACCGCTCAGTGGGTTCGCGCCCACATTCGAAAGATTAGTGGGATGGAGGGCGCGTTAGAACTCTACTCCTACACTCTGTTGCGCAACCCAGATATAGTTATAGATATCCCCCGTTCTCCGGCAAGGACATCTCCTAAGGCACAAAAGACCTCCGAGGAAACCTCTTTTGCTTCTTTATAAGCCTCGATCGCATCTCTTACCTCTCCTGTTCGAGAGTTCACCAGAGAACTTAAGTGAGCTGACACTCTGGAGAGACCTCTCAGAACCTCACCTAGAATCTTCGCTGGATTAGTGGCCAGACGGAACATACTCTCATCTCCGTCATAATTCACTTTCAGCTCAGCGAGATTTGACGTAGCGAGGATCGTTTCTTGGTACTCGAGTAGAGAGGTTTGCAACCGCTCGCTCCTAAGAGAGATAAGCGCAAGCAATTCCCGCGCGGCCTCTTCCGGCTGGGGATCCTTTGAAGAGGAGAAGCTAATGAGCCGGTGCTGCGTATCTATCACTACCCCTTGAAGCTGCTCGAGAAACCCAGCGATATAAGCGTTCAAATTCGAGTTGCGGATCCTCCGCTCTTCGCTACGAACTTGCGCCTCTTCATACGTCACAGGCCTGTCGCCTCGGGCTTTCTCTCCCTCAGCTAATTCCCGAGAAAATTGCGCTAAACCGCTCAGTTCTAGGATTGCCCCTGGTACCGACTGTTGACCGTGTGAAGACTCTTTTTCTCCCGGCCCCGGCTTTGTGTCATTTCCTGGACCAATCGCAAAAAATCCGAACGGCATAGCTCCCCCCTCTGCGGCTGACACCCGTGGTATGCGGTAGAACCGCGCGCCTGTGCTCTAGCGCCCCTTGGAAGGTTCGCTCGGTCGATCTCTTCACCACGTAACCCCCGAAACTTTCTCCGTGAAACGGCGATACCTCACTGTGCATGAGCCCTACACAACAACCCGAAATAACCGCAACCCTCAACGGCCCTACGAGCCCGTCTGAACTAGCTTTTGATGGGTATCGGAGCCTTCTGGCCTCCGCCCGATCTGAGAGGGCGCGACTACTTACAAGCGCCCGAAGCCGCGCCAGATCGTATTCAAAGAAAATTCGCCTGGCGGCCTTCAATCAAGGATACCATGAGGGGCTCACAGCGGGCGGTGAGGCGTGTCGATCAGCGATCGACGCGCTTCGTAAGCACTATATCGCCGCGCTAGAGGTCGCGAGTTCAGACGCGACGATTATCGCTCAACAGATCGTATCGAGCTTGATCGACGGGTGGATTGAGCGAAATCCTGAAACACTTACTGCCTGGATTGAGCGCGCCCTTGAACACCTGAGGGACGTACGACCTTTAACTCTCCGTTACAATCCTCGTTATCACGACACCATCGGCTCGTGCGCGCGCTCGTGCGATCCCACGATCCGACTCGAGCGAGACCAAAGTCTAGGCGAACGCGATTTCTCCCTGGATACGCCCCTCGGAGGAGTCTCGTTCTCTTGGCGAGAACTCCTGCGGAGCCTCCCCGCGGCGCGGGAATGCGTGACATGACTCTCGCGCTTCGCTCGGTGAAATCAGCGCTGGCGGCCTCTCACACGCCTATCTCCCCGATCACTATCACGGGAACGATCACCTCCGTGCAGGGATCACATATTGTGGCGAGGCTTCCGAGAGCCTCCGTTGGAGATATGTGTTGGATCGAGACTCACAACAAACGCCTGATCGGCGGTCAAATCGTCTCTTTTACGGGGAACTCTTTCTCGCTCGCTCTCTTCGACCAACCGGAAGGGATCTTCCCGGGCGCGCTGGTAAGAACACATGCGACTCAGATTACGATTCCAATTGGTTACTCGCTGCTCGGACGTACCATATCAGCGCTCGGAGCGCCGATCGATGGATCCTCGATACCCATCGCCGATACTGAGATGAGATCCATCTATGCCACTCCACCGGCGGCGACAGCTCGACCCCTCGTCGATACAAAAATACCGACCGGAATTCGCGCAATCGATGGATTCTGCACGCTCGGGAGAGGTCAGAGAATAGCTATATCCGCCCCTGCTGGTGTGGGAAAATCCTCATTATTGGGAGCCATCGGGAGGAACGCTCAGGTTGATATTATCGTGGTTGCCCTGGTTGGTGAGCGGGGCAGAGAGGTCAGAGAGTTCATCGAAGAGACCCTTGGCAACGAAGGGATGTCGCGCTCTGTTGTCGTGGCCGCGACGAGTGATGAGCCATCACTAACCCGCCAGATAGCGCCCCTTACCGCTACTACTGTGGCGGAGTACTTCCGAGATCGTGGGCTCAACGTTCTCCTGATCGTTGATTCCCTTACACGGATGGCGCGCGCTATTCGAGAAACGAGCCTCGCGGTGGGGGAACTCCCGGTCAGGCACGGGTACACGAATTCGGTCTATACCCTACTTCCCCGTCTTATTGAACGAGCTGGCACAACCTCCAAAGGAAGCATAACGGCGCTCTATACAGTGCTCACGAACGCTGAAAACGACATCGACCCTCTCGGGGAGGAGATTAAAAGCCTCCTCGATGGACACATCACGCTCTCACAAGAACTCGCCACCATGGGGGTCCACCCCGCTATTGATGTGACGAGAAGTATCTCGCGCCTCTTTACACGGCTTAACTCATCGCCTCATCGTGAGACAGCGCGCTACCTCACCCGTGCCCTATCGAGATACATGAAGGAGCGTGAGATTGCGCTCTTGGGTGGCACACCAGATCGAGAGCTCGCCTCAATTCTAGCTAACCGAGATCGGCTACTCGGGCTGATCTCTCAGGAGAGTAACAAATCGGTCTCTCTTGATGAGTCGCACAATCAGATGCGCGCTATCGAAGAGCTCCTGGAGCTCCCAACCTCACTACCGAATTAGTCCGATCGTGTCTTTGATGACATCGCTAGCCGTTGAGATTACCTTGGAATTAGCGGCGTAGGCGCGTTGAAGCACCACCAGCTCTACAAATTGACCCGCCAGATCAACATTGGAGTACTCAAGCGATTTATTCGATATTTTGCTTCGCGCCCCAACGCCAGCGAGACCACTTTCGATAGTACCAGCCTCTTGAGTGGCGGCGTAGGTTGAGCTTCCGCTACGAACGAGCCCATCTCTGTTCTGAACTGTGGCGATTGAGAGGCTACCAACCTGAGCTCGCGCGCCATTCGTTAGGGTCGCGAGAATGGCTCCCTGCGGAGAGATCTCATAACCAACTATCTGTCCAACGCCGGTACCGTTCTGCGTAACGTTATTAACTATGGAGCCACCGGAGAACTGGGTGAAAGAGCTTAAGTCAAACGCGACTGTGGAAGCCCCCGCGCCGTTGCTCCACGCCGCGTTTGTCGTCAACGTTGCCTGCGCTATTGAGGCAGGAGCGATCCTTCCGCTTGTATCGAAGGTGAGCGTCGTTTGACCGATCTGGACGGGCTGATCCGCCGTCCGCCCCACTTCGGAGCCGTTCACATGCGCCTGAACGGTCCACGTGTTTACGCCTGTTCGGAAGTAACTAAGAAGTACCTCGTGCGATTGACCGAGCGTATCGTAAACCGATACGAGATTGGAGTAACTCGCGGCCGCGTTTAGATCCCTAAATGTTAGAGGGTTCGTGGGAGGAGTGGCGGCATTCGCCGCGCTGTTAAGATTTCCGTTTACTCTACCGGCGGTTGTCGGGACAATTTGCACCGCCACTTTCTTCATGTCGATCGGCGTGAGTGTCGTTGAATCTTGCCCCATGTATCCCAACACTGGGAGTCCAGCTGAGGTAGTTAACATCCCATTCTGATCAATAAGGAATGAACCATCTCGGGTGTATTGAACGTTCCCGACATCACCTACTTGGAAGAAGCCGTTCCCTGTGAGAGCGACGTCGAGATCTCGCCCCGTCGAGTTTATAGGTCCAAGGTTGTAATTAGTTTGAATTCGTCTGATAGCGACGCCGTCTCCCGCGCCTGATACTACATCAGCTACTCTATCTCCTGGGATCTCGCCGAGGATGTCGCCGAACACGGCGCTCTGCGCCTTGTATCCCACGGTATTTGAGTTGGATATGTTATCGCCAACTATGGCGATAGCCTGACCATGGGCGGTTATGCCCTCTCGGCCCGTGTTAAGTGCGGATTCCAATCTCATGGTCGAATATCGCCTTTTGTGTGCTTCCTAGCCTGGGCAATCCATGCCCATCTCCCCTATCTGGGTTGTCTTATGCAAGATGGTTGCCATCTCTATCCCCTTAAAGATAGGCGAGCACCAGGGGTATGAGGCCCGTTCATCAGCTCAGACAGGCAATAAATTCTCACCCCTAGCGGCATCGTTCCCCTCCTACCCGAACCGGTATAGGCTCAAGGGATGCGTATCTTGGTAACCGGGGTCTCAGGCTTTCTGGGGAGCGTTTGCGCTGAGCTCCTAATCGAACGGCCCGCAACAAGTATAACGGCTCTCAGATCGGCCACACGTCCGTGGCGGCTTAGTCGACGTATCGCGGAGGTTGTCACTCCAGATGATCTTAGTCCCCAAGCTCTAAAAGTTCTGCTCAATCCTATAGCTCCAACTCATATATTACACTGCGGCGCGCTCTCATCAGTGGAGCTTTGTGAAAGAGACCCCGCTTTAGCGAGTCGGTGGAACTGGCGGTTTACCGATATGCTTGCCCGCTTCGCCAGCGATTCAGGAGCCCATCTGACTACCGTCTCAACTGATTTAGTCTTCGACGGAACTAAAGCCCCCAAGGGAGGTCTCACGGAAGAGGCGCCCGCCGCGCCTCTTTCAGAGTATGCCCGCTCAAAATACGCGGCGGAACAAACCACGCTCAGCTTATCCAGATCGGCTGTGGTGCGGGTATCCCTCCTGTATGGTCACTCTTCCTCACCATCGGCTGGGGTGCTGGGGTGGATGGAGCGGTCTCTGAAGGAGCGAGCTCGATTACCCCTCTTTGAGGATGAATTTAGAACCCCCATCCACGTGCGAGACGCCGCTACCGCCTTACTAGAGGTGGTGACCAAGGAGGCACGCGGGATATGGCATTGCGGCGGTCCTGAGAGGCTTTCACGAGTAGAGTTCGGGATCGAGGTGGCGACTTCACTCGGACACGACGCAAGCCTAATAACAAAGGCGTCCCGACTGGGCCACACTGTTGCGCCGGCGCGGCCCGAGGATGTCTCGCTCAGCTCTAAGAAGCTCTCTCTCTTTTTAGGCCGGGAGGCGTTGAGCGTTCGAGAGGCGCTCACCAAATACGCCCGTCTCTAATGTCCGCTTTTGAGAGCTACAAGACCGGGTAGAGCCTCCTGACGGGAAACCCCTATGATCAGGCCCCGATTGGGATCGCGAGCGCCTTACCCTAAAAGGGACGCCGTAATCTAAAACCGACTAATCAGCTCTCTCGCGTGGTCGCTCGCAACCTCCTTTTTTAGCCAAGCCAGCCGGTGTATCATAACCACGCGGCCGAATGTGCCTTTAGGGAGTTACCTATGAGATTCCTCGCTTGCTCGCTAGTTATGCTTGTAACTTTTACATCCAACACCCAAGCGGAGTGCTTTGGCGACGCCGCTCAAGCATTCGGCTGCGGGGTTCAACGTCGCGAGGAGAGCTCCCTTCAAAGCTTTGGGGATTCTCGAAATGAAGTAATTCCGGATTACGGCACCCCACGTCAGATCTCAGTTGACGACCTCTTTACAGCGGACGAGCAGGCTATGATGTACCGCAACATCATCCTGAATCGAGGCTCGGCTGGGACATCGAACGGTGCGTTTTCTCGTTCAATACAGAGTGGAGGCCAACCTAACCGATTTCTTCGAAGCATGCCTCGGGTGCGACCGCAATTCTAGTTCTCAACACGCGCCACCAAGGACTAGTTTTGGAGCCGCTACCCTCTTGTGCCCCGTGGGGATCCGGCGGTCGATTCAGAGATCGCCTGAGCGAGATCGCTCCCCGTGACCCTGTACTCGCGGCTACCAGAGCCTGATTCACGCTTGAAGGCGTTAAGCCCCGCTTGATTGCAGATCTCTCTAATGTCCCCGGCGCATCGCCCTTCTGTAGCGGTAGCTAGCTTCTCAATATCTACCGCTCCTGATAGCGGCAACTTACTCAAATAGAGCGAGAACAGGGCAACGCGCGCGGCTTTGTTCGGTAATGGCACCTCGATAACTTTGTTCAGACGCCCGCCCCGCTTGAGCGCGGGATCCACAAGATCAGCGCGATTTGTGGCCGCTATGATATAAACGCCCTCCCGCTTTACGATACCATCGATTAACTGCAAAAGATGGTTTAAGAGGTTGTCGGCGTGCTGCGCGTTCCCCTCCGCTCGGTTCTTCGCTATGGAGTCGACCTCATCGATAAAGATAACCGCGGGCGCGTGCTTCGCCGCGGCTTTAAATAAGCGCGTGAGATTTTTCTCCGATTCCCCTACCCACTTTGAAATAATCTCATCTGTCTGCAACACAAAGAAGGATAGATTCGCCTCGTTGGCGATCACCTTGGCGATAGTCGTCTTACCAGTGCCAGGAGGTCCATTCAGCAAAATGCCTCGTGGGACCGTTATACCGTATCGAAGCGCCGTCGATGGATCGCGGAGAAGCGTAACCACGCTCTGCAATTCCCTCTTGAAATCCTCATCGATGATCACATCATCCCATGTGACTCGCTCTATCTGTCCATTAAGAGGCTGTGGCGATCCAGCGGCGTATCCCATGAGATCCTCAGCTTTCTCCTCGTCAATCGAGAACATCGCCAGTGCCGCTTGAATATCCTCGGAGGTGACGATGAGAGATCGCTGCTTCTGAGGAAGGGCTTGCTCGCGTTGGTAGGTGTGGAGACCAGCTTGGTTGCAGATCGCTTTTATATCAGCGCCAGAGTTCCCGTCAGTCACTCGGGCTAAAAGCTCAATATTCACATCGTGGGCGAGACGAAGCTTTCTCGAGTATACCTGGAACAACTTTCGGCGTGAGTCGTAATCCGGGAGTGGTATCTCAATCACTCTATTGAGGCGCCCCGCTCTTCTGAGGGCGTCATCCACTACATCGGCTCTATTTGTCGCGCCAATCACGTATACCCCTTCGCTCTTTAAAACTCCGTCGATAAGCTGGAGAAGATGGTTAAGCAGGTTATCATTATGACTAGCGCCACTATCAGAACGCTTCTTACCAAGCGAATCTATCTCATCAATAAAGATAATTGATGGTCCATGTCGAAGGGCGTTTTCGAACAACTTTGTCAGGTTTTTTTCTGACTCTCCCACCCATTTCGACACGATCTCGTTAGCGCGCAGCACAAAGAAATTAAGTCCCGCCATCGTAGCGACAGCTTTCGCTATAGTGGTTTTTCCCGTTCCGGGCGGGCCGTTGAAAAGGATACCTTTTGGGAGGGCAATCCCGTAATCTTTAGCGCTCTTGGGGTTCTTCAGAAGATTAATAACTGATTGAAGCTCATCCTTCGTCTGCTGGCCTATTATCAGGTCCTCCCAGGCGACCGTATCTATCTCGTCATTACGCGCTCGAGGATCATATTCTGTGGGCGACTTACCACCGGTCGAACTCGAGCCATCTTTGTTGTAAGAACTAGTTGATCCCTTCCCTTTCGAAATGGCGAGAGAAGCCAAAACCAGGGGACACATATGGGCGACTATCAGTGGAACAGCCCCAACTTCTCCGTCAATCACCGCGTAATAGAGCTTGATGAGTAGGACGACTCCTAGGACCACGGAAGCGACCTGAAGGAGGAAGTCGCATAATTGGAGTCTTGAGGTGTCGAACCAGAACTTGGCCTGATAACCATAGTAAAGGAAGGGCAACACGAACGTGCCCAACATGGTTACCTCAGAAAGCTCTATCTCGCGTATTGAGATCATCTCGATCTCTGTATCGGAACAAACTGCCGCCGGCTCAAGTCATTGAAACAATACGCTCTAATGACAGCATCGCTCATAAACGAACAAAGCCTGTTTGATTTCAAAAACGCTCGTCGGCATGTCCAGGAACTTGCTTGATATAAAGGGGGGTTAGGCAACAGAGGACGCTCGACCTCACATACCGTGAGAAGACACTATGAACGGACAGAACACGCTTTCAAAACGGCTATCGGACCACCCCGTGGACATGAGCCAGGACCCAGAGACATGCGACGCTGGAGTGATAGCCCCCAACACTATTGTCGCGTTGACACTTGTGGCGCACCAACCCAAGGAAGCTGACTCGCTCATTGAAGACTACCCATACGGGAAAAAATTCACAAAAGCATTACTGCTGACGGCGCGCGATCTTATGCAGCGCTCTATCCCAACGACGCTCGCCTATGTTCATGGCCATGAGATTATCCTCATCGAGGAAAGTCAGAGGCGCCAAATCGTTCGCCGGCGAAGCGAGGTCCTATCAACGCTTGTCTCGCAGGCCGTGCTCGCCTTTTTAGGAAACTCAGGCGCCACGACAAGCTTTGACGTTCGAATACGAGAATTTGCGTCAAAATTTGAGCTAGCTAACTATATTCTGTGGCGAAGGAGGGAGTGCCACCGCAAAGCCGTCGCGGGAGCTCTTGATCGCGCGCTAAGGCGCGGCGGTCATTCTGAGGCGCACATCTCTTCCCGAATTGAATCCACCTCCGAGAGAGAGCAGATCGAGCTACTAGAGCGGCTCGGCGCTCCGATTACCTCGACTTCAATTATGACCCGCCGAGGCTCGCTGCTCTCCAGGCGGACGCCGATAGGCGCGGAGAGCGAGGATGCAGAGATTTACTTCAACACTAAGGTTCCTGACCGGGAGTACCAGTTCAAGCTCTTGTTAGCCCTTCATCTCGACATTCCACCTGAGGAGCGCGGCTCCCTCGGGATTGCCGAGAGCTCTCGCGCCCATCCGGTTGTTGAATCTCCTGCCCGGTCAATGCCCGCCGATCCATCAAAGAAACACCGGTCTCTTCTCCCTATTTATAACCGCAGGGCGTGGGTATCGGTGCTAAAAATCCCGCCTCACTAGCGTCGTCCCCGCGACCACGAGCGCCCATTCTGGCGCCGTAACATCAACTGTGAACTTTACCGGTAGGCGCCCTTCGGTACCCGCATCTCAAACGATATACCCGAGAAGCCATCACGAGCCACCGAGTACTCGAGAACCTTTGCGGTCACAATACTTCGTGCCGTGAAAACGCCTAAACCATGCCCAAGACCGAGTGCGCTCTTCATGACGGATACCAGTCTGGTCAAACCGCCATCAAAAAATATTGAATTGAGGTGAACTTCCTCCACATACATTTTCGCTATCTGCGACGTGGGCGAACTTCGGAACGCCCCCATGACGACGCGCGGGTTGTCACTAAATTTCATGAGAGTAGCGAGACGTCGAGAGGTCACGCGACTAGCTCCGAACGAGTCCTGGGACCACGTGGGCAAGAGATCCAAAACACCAAGCTCCAACACTACAGCTCGATCGACTCGTAGTGACCCAAAAACTCCGGGAAGCGCCCCATATCCAAAGTCCGTGTCTGGCTCAGCCATAACTGGTAAGCGTGAGCACAACGTTATCTCTCCTGTTGAGCCGCCTTGTGAGGCGAGCAGGCAGCGGAGCCCATGTTCTGACGCGACTGAAGTTGGCGCGCCCCCCGCGTCTCCCAGCACAACCAGCAGATCTGGATTTAAACGGGCGATCAATCGGCTCACATTCGGGGGGCCCTCACCGGACTCTTGGCTCGGGTGGTCGATAAACATCACTGATAGAGGTTGTGTGAGTACCTGCGTCTGATCACTGGATCTCCGGTAATAGACGTAAGGCCATACCGCCCGAATGGTGCTCGCGACGCAAAAAACCTCACACCCTATCGCTAGAGCCACAAGGAACGAAGGTGGGGCGATCTTAAAATTCCTGAGCTGAACGATAAGAATGACAACAAAGAACGAACACCACACCGGAGCGGTAGAGCTTACAACCTCTTCCCACCACGCCCGAGGGAAGTTAGAGATACAGAAAGCCCCCACCCCTGAGACGATCAGGCTGAGGTATACCCAAAAGGCGCCATCGCGCGGGCGTTCAATCCTCATAGTAAAAATCGGGAAAAAAATCAGAGGACGCCCCGCGCTCACGAGCGCTGTGAGAGCCGCGCATTTTTAGTCGTTCCAGTTTAGAACGCCCTTACGCCACACATATATCAATCCAACAACGAGAACCGCCATGAAGGAGAGCATTTGAAGGAGCGCGTACACACCCATCTCCTCAAGAACCACCGCCCACGGGTACATGAAGATGATCTCGATGTCGAAAAGGATAAAGAGCATCGCCACGAGATAGAATCGAATACTAAAGCGTTGATCTCTTACAGAGCCGATCGGTACTGCCCCACACTCCCAGGGCATTTGCTTGGTTTTGGTGGCGTTCTTCGGACCGATGAATGAGGCGAGAAGAACCATGGTAACGAGAAATCCGCCGGCGGCTACAGTGAGAAGCAGTATGCCCAAATACGGATTTAATTCGCTCATGGTGACCTACTGAAAGACTAAAAAACGCACCCGAGAGGATTCGAACCTCTGACCACCCACTTAGAAGGCGGGTGCTCTATCCAGCTGAGCTACGGGTGCCCATATTGCGCGGCTACGAACCCAAGAGCTCTTGGGATTGGGCCGATGAAAGCAACGCCCCTTCAGCAACCTGCTCAACCGTTTGAATGTATTGCATAAGGAGGCGATGTTCAACACTCCAACATCGGACAGCGGTCCGAAAGATGGCGCCGGTAGGCTTCAGCCCCGGAGGTGAGCGATCTACCGAAACCAGAGATTGAAATGATTGCCCCTCACGACAGGTGTTTTTTTCTGGGAAAAAGACCAAGAAGAGTCCTTTGATACCTTGTAGTTCCAAGATGTTGCCCTAGATTCACTCCCTTAAGTCAACTCTGGAAGCACTTTACACATAACTAAAGATTATAGGTTAGAACAGCACCAGACCGGTTACGGGTTTCTCAGACAGAAAGATCGAGCCGGACCTGTGCCTCAGCAGGGGATGGAGTTATCTTTATCCCTCGCTAAGGTGATAGTCGGGTCTCTCATCACGCACTGAGAAAAATGCGCGGAGAGGGTGTTGCGAGCTTACTAGGCAGGTATCCCAATGTCGCTTCCGAGCGCTAAAAAACGGAAGATCTTTGATGATCGTTACGAGGTAATAGCCATCGTAGGCCGTGGCCTTGATAGCGTCGTGTACCAAGCGAGGCACCTGGGCGGAACTCAGCAAGAGGTCGCTTTAAAGGTCCTGATCAACAACAAACCGAAGAACTCAATGACCGAGCGGCTACGCAAGGAAGCCCTCACGCTTGTCTCGTGTCGTCACAAGTTTGTCGTGCGCCTGGACGACTTTCACTCTGTAGCGGATCTCTGCTACCTCTCAATGGAATTCGCCCCGTTCGGGGATCTGCGAAAATATATCGCCGGCAGAGGCTCCCCTCTCTCACCAGAGAGTGGCGAGCTTTTCTTGCGTCAAGCGCTTGAAGCTCTAGATTTTGTTCACGCGACTGGGGTTCTGCACCGAGATATTAAACCGGATAACGTTCTCGTTATTAGCGAGAAGGAGATCCGTTTGGCTGATTTTGGTCTCGCGCTCCTGCCGGGCGACGAGATCGACCTGAAAGAGCTGCAGAATGGGGTCGGATCCATGGATTATATTCCACCGGAGCTGCTGGATGGTGAGCGTTATGACTCCCGATCGGATCTCTACTCTCTCGGGGTCTGTTTCTACGAGGCCCTGGCTGGTTTTCATCCCTTTGCGAAGGCACCCCTCAGCGAACAAAAGTCAATCCGACTTGATGCCACTATAAAGCCTCTCAACGAAGTAAACCCGGCTATTCCGGCTAACGTATCGGCGGTTGTAGCCTCTCTTATGCGCTACTCCGCCGAGGACAGGTTTCAGTCAGCGCCCGAAGCTCTCCGCGCCCTCTCTGACCCCGACTTTAGAGGCACCGCCTCTCCAACTAATTCTGAAAATAACCCAGCGGATTTTAATAGCGGGGAGGACGTTCGCGAGGAGATAGGCTCACGCGCCCCCGCCAATTCGGATAAAACCGAGCATGACTTCACGACAAACTTCGACGATTTCTTTAAGGAGTTTGACGAGGCGAATTCGTCGGCGGCTGGGGCGGATGATCCCGTCGCGAGTGAGCCATCCAAGCCAACCGAGGAGATATCTCCACAACGCGTCCAACAACTGATTGAGCAAGACGCCATTGAGCGAGCGTCCACGGCGATGAATCAATCTGAAAGTGATACTCGAAACTATTACGCCGGTGACCGGGAGTTTGATTTCACGAACGACTTCGATGAGGAGATCGTCTCCAACGAGGATAAAGCGGGCGGGCGCGCGCGCTGGACCGACCGACGCGGGCGAATTGGTTCGCTTGTCGTAGGCTCACACTCACTAGCGCGCTCTCTCATGGTGGGAGGGATAGCCGCCGTTGTTACTATCGCCGCCGTGTTAGTAGCTCATTTGAGGGCCTCCGACCCGATTCCAACAGATTCCAGGGACAGCGCGACGATGAACAACGAGGAGGCGACGGAACCTCAGACGGCCTCCGCAGCCGATGGCTTTCCCCGTGTTTCATCAGGCACCTACGCGGGAAATATTCAGGGAGTCCTTCCAGGAGTTATATCACCTCTAGCCCTTATCTCTCGACCAGAGCACAATGAGCTGGTCGTTGTTATCGGAATAGAGGGTTGGTCACCGGCCACGGTCTCTACCCTCACTGATGGAGATGCGCCATCATCCACGGTCGTTGTCCGCTCAAACGGAGTGGTCTTGAACTTCACCGGGACAACCTCGCTGGACGAGATAACAGGCACTTTCTCAAATGCTATAACCGGCGAGTCGGGCGTTTGGCGCGTGAGAAAGTCCTCTTAAACTGAAGTATATGGCCGAAAGGCGCCGAGTCATACAAATACAAAGGTGGTTTTGCGTCACCGCTTGTCGCGCTGTGGCACTGCTGGCGTTCACTGCCGCGGCCGCGCGCGCGGATGAGCCTCGTCCGTCAATCCGGCTTCGACACGAGCCACCTCAGACCAAGCAACTTCCTCCAGCTGGCACTCTGCTGCCCATCTCTGTTCAGGTCGACAACTCCTCAGACGTTGATATCAAGATTAGACTGGTTGGATCTCGCGATGGAAGGTTCATGGACATCGCCTTCCCTCTTGGTGTGTTGAACGCCTCCGACCGACCTACCTACACGATTCAAGTCCCCGCGCCGACCGCCTCAATGACGTACCAATTTATCGTTCACCAACCCAGCGGTGACTTAACGCTGACTGACAAATTCGCCGTTAAGCGGAACTGTGTACATACCTTCTCTTCGGCTACGCCGCAGGGAGATGAATCACGGGACTATAAACAGGAGGTCGCTACCCTTGTAGCTCAGGCTCGCGCCCTTGAAAGTAATAATAGAAATCTCGATACGGCCCTCAAACTGATTGAGGATCTCAAAAGGGACATCCCGGAGTAAGCCGAACGTATGAGTTCAGAAAGATCGCGCAATCTTCCAAAGACACGGGCAGTCGCTAGCGGGCTAGCGTTGGCTTGCCTCCTTGCTCCGTCTCCGGGGACAACCGCCGCCCAATCCCTCCCAACCACCGAACCGGTCACAGTGAATGTCCATGTTGAGGCGAAACCGGAGCCAAAGAAGGCCGTCGGAATAGTCCTCTCATCAGGAAGCAGTGTTGAGATCCAAGATACAACAATTAAAAAGATAGGTGACAAGTTGTATTCAATCTCCTTTCGAGTGGATCGCGCCGCGCTTCGCCCGGATAGTGTCGCGACCGCGATGGCTTTCGATGAAAATGGTACGGCCTCTTTCGCGAACGTCACCGCCGAGCTTCTCGGGGATACCACGGCGGCGACCGCGCACATCCCGGGATGCCCGCCCGAGGATCCTTCAGGCATTATTCAGCGAGGCCAACAAGGTCAGCTGCAGGAGCTGATCGATGTCCGAACAGAAAGGTCTCAGCTCTCCCAAGCCAAGATTCAACAAGCTCTCGACGAGCAATTTCTCACTAAGTTACGCCGCTTTGAGAGCGCCTTTGGGTTAGGTAGTGGAGACGATCTGAGCGCGGATCTACCACCGGCGACTCTGGTCGACCGACTCTCCCGAGTCGCCCACGCGCTCAAGAAGTACAGAATGTTTAAGCGCGTTTCTCGGGAGCCCAAGAAGGGAGACGCTCCGTAACCCCGCCGAACTCATCATCGGAACTCTATTGCAACGAGCGAGACGTGACTACGATGCCGCGCGAAAAATTGAATCCGCCCCCCGTCGACCTTGGGCGAGTTGAGCGCACCCTTCGAACGCGGTACTGGAGCTGGATCCTGACCGCGGAGAGTGACGAACCTCGTCAACTGGTGGAGCTACTCCTCAAAAAACTCCCTCACATCGAAAGCGCCTCGTGGGTTGATAGATTTAATCTCGGTGGAGTTTATGTGAACGGCCTCGCGGCGCTCAAAAACCAAGAGCTTCCCATCCCCGCCAGAGTGGAATATTACGAGCCAAAATTTGAGATCAGCGACGCCAGCTCCGTCTTTCCAGAGTTTAGGTCTGAGTACATACTTTTTCATGACGACGCCATCGCTGTTGTCTACAAACCTCCACACCTTCCGAGCATGCCCGCCAAAGAACAGCGCCACTTTAGTCTTAAGAGGTCCCTAGAGCGGGAACTTCAGCGAGTTGTGCACATGCCCTCCCGCCTTGATGTTTCAGCGCAGGGGATAGTTGTAGTAAGCACCGCCGCGGCGGCTCATGCGGGTCTTCAGAGAGCCTTCGAAAATCGCTCCGTGCGTAAAACCTACCGATTCGCGACACATCAGCCGCCCGCCAAGTCGAGCCTGGTTGTCGATATCAACATTTCGGAATCGCCGGAGCATCCGGTGTTGCGAACTATCTCTGAAAGCGCTGGTCAAACGGCGCGGACGGATTTCATCTACTCTCACGAACGTGATCGAGATGATGGGGCTCTCCATGTCATTACGGCGCATCCGATTACTGGACGAACTCATCAGATCAGAGTGCACGCCGCGGCGTCAGGCATGCCGATCGTCGGCGACAATTTTTATGGCGGCATCCCGGGCGACTATCTTTACCTCGTAAGCTGTGAGGTCTCTTTTTCGCACCCCATTTCGGGCGCCAATCAATCTTTTTCTCTCCCCCGGCGCCTCTCTCCTGACTGGGTCTGGTCTTAGCCATCGAACTCTACCCACGGCGCGACAGGAGAATACGGATAGAAGAGAGCGATGTTTTCGCTTATGGTAGTCGCGTGATTCGATCCACGGAGATTCTGAGTGTAGCTTTTGGAGGCGCTATCGGCGCTAGCGCGCGTTTTATGGTCTCCCGATTCTGTGATCTCCACCTCGCCACCATAAAGTTCCCGATAGGAACGTTCTGCGTAAATATCACCGGGTGCTTCCTAATCGGCGCGATAGCTGGGCTTTCAACGCGCTTCTCTTTGTCAGATGAGATTCGGCTCCTTCTCGTAACTGGAATACTTGGTGGCTTTACGACATTCTCGGCGTTCGGGTTGGAGACCGTCACACTATTGAGAGCGCAGCACCTCGTCACATCGTTGATGTACGCGATCGGAAGTGTTGTCGTCGGGTGCGTCGCGGTCATTCTCGGACTTTACCTGACAGGATTCAGAGGACCCTCTCAGTAGAAACAAAACTCTCGATCCAGCTCGCCCCATTCACACCTCTTCCGCATCGATCCGCTCCAAGAGTGACGCGCGTCATAGCCTGAGCGTCTGCCCGTTTTGATCGCCAAATTATTGTTTAGTTTCTGCCGCTTATTCATTATGGTGTGCGCCGTCAGAACGGGGGCGCAAGAGAGCTCCTCGGTCGCGGATTCGCGGTTCTGAGAAACATTAAGGAGATCGCTTATGACCACAAAGGTGTTGCTAGTAGAGGATGAGGCAATCGTAGCTTTGGATATCACCCAGGAGCTTGAGTCCGCTGGATACACCGTAGCCGGACACGTCATCAGTGGGGAGGACGGGGTGGTTAAAGCCGGAGAGCTTCGACCGGATGTCGTGCTGATGGATATTCATCTCAAAGGAGAGTTGGACGGCATAGCGGCGGCGGAGCAGATAGCGACTCGCTTCAACATTCCAATTATCTTCCTAACCGCTCACGCCGATGAAGCGACCTTGCAGCGCGCTAAGTTAACGCGACCGTATGGATACATCATTAAACCATTCGAGCCCAACGAGCTACGAGCGAACATCGAAATAGCCCTCCATCGTTACAAAGCGGCGCCCCCACCTCACGAGGAGCCTGAGGTCCTCATCCCCCACGCTGTCGAGGGAGTCACCCTTCCGAGCGGGGTCGATGAGTTCAAGTATGAGGCTGTTCGATCGGTGGGGATTTTTGAGGGACTTCAGCAGAAAGACCTGGTTGATCTCGCCACGTGCGCTGTCATCCAAGACATCGCCGCCGGTGAATTCATCTCCATGGATGGGGAGCGTCCACATTTTGGTTTCATGGTTCTCTCGGGGAGGCTCGCCGTAATTAAGTCGACCACGCAGGGGAAGGAATTAACTATTGATCTGCTCATTCCCGGTGATTGCACTGGAATATTGAGAGCCCTTGAGCCTCTGGAGATGGACACATCGGTTCGCGGTCAAGTAGACGCTCGTGTTTTAGCGATTCCGACACCACAACTTCGAAGCATCATTGAGAAGAACCCGTCAGTCTATAGACGAGTGGCTAACGAATTGATGCAGCGCAATCGTCGCTCTAACGACCTCGCCCTCGGGCTCGCTCACTCACGGGTGGAGAGTCGAATCGTGGCGGCCCTTCTCGCGCTCGCCCCCCGATTCGGGCGACCGACGAGCTCCGTTGACCAAACGAGAATATTTCTTACTCGCAAAGAGCTCGCCGATCTAACCGGAACAACACCTGAGACCGCTATCCGGGTGACAAAGAACCTAGAGCGCGAGGGGCTCCTCGATCTAACCAAGCCCGGCGTAATCAAGATACTCTCCCTTGAGCAACTTAAAGGAGTCTCAGAGTAATGCGGGTCACATGACCATCCTCACCAGGAGCGCTCTGACTCCTCGCGCTCCTGGTGGACCGCTGCTACTCTCTAGGTAATCACTAGGGAGGCCCGGCATGAAAACTCATAATCCATACATCGAACGTGTAATCTCGGAACTCGCTACTAAATCAGGGGAGGAGCGCCGCTCTCACTACCAACATCTCGATTGGATACTTCAACAGATCGAGGGAGTACCATCCCCTGAGAAAGAATCACTCCTGGTTTACCTCATCACATCAACCCCCGATCGCCCGATTAAGGGAGAGCCCTTTCATTCATCGCTATAGGGATCGACCGACCGTCGTGTCTTTTTAGAGGCGCTTCGCGATCGCTTCGCGGCCAAGCGTTCTCTCTCACTCGCTCTGGTCTTTTTGGTTGGTATTCTTTTCTTTGGTGGACGCAAAGCTTGCCGGAGAATTTCATAGAGTTTCCTCATTGCCTCCTCGCGGTTTAACGTTTGGCTACGGTGCTCTTGCGATGTGACCACGAGCGCGCCATCACCGCTAAGATTTTGAAGAACCAAGGGATGCCGCCCCAAACGCCCCTTCTCTTCCCACGACAAAACTCGCGAGGTCGTGAAATTGAACGACACGCTCACCTTGGTCTCGACTTTGTTAACGTTCTGTCCGCCAGGACCACTGGACCGAGCAAATGTGAATTCAAGCTCGTTGTCAGGGATCGAGATCCCCGGGGCTTTAGGCCCTCTTTCCGATGGTGGCTTTCTATTCATGACGCTTCGTTTACGGTGCCCAACTATTTACCTGCATACCCCGCAAAAGTGACTTGGGCATAGCCCCTAAAGAATCTCTGGCCAACATGCGTCGATATCCAACACAATCACCCCCACGCTTGCCCTAACTAGCGCTTCTTGCTCAGATAAAACGAGGCGAAATACGTTTTCAACCGTTCCACCCACGGGCAAACTATGGTACATCCGCTTTCGAGGATCACAGAGGTCCTTACGCATAGCCCAACAGAGGCTACAGAGTTCATCTTCGACGAGGAGTTTATCGTATGGCGAGTCAATCCCGTGACCTTATCGTATTAGGCTCTGGACCCGGCGGGTACGTCGCCGCTATTCGCGCCGCCCAACTGGGTCGTCAAGTCGCCATAGTCGAGAGAGAGGCGTTGGGGGGCGTTTGCCTTAACTGGGGATGTATCCCCTCCAAGGCTCTGCTCCGCTCCGCTCAGCTCTTCACCGATCTCAAGCACGCCGGCTCATTTGGATTCACCACCGGCGACATTACCGTGGACTTTAAGAGAATTATCGAGCGCTCACGTGAAGTAGCCAACAAGCTCTCCGGCGGCGTGAACTACCTCATGAAGAAAAATAAGATCGAGGTGATCTCTGGTCATGGGGTCCTGGAGAAAGGTAACAAGGTAGTCGTTACAGATTCATCCAAGAAATCCACGACATATGATTTTAAAGATATCATCATCGCGACGGGAGCCCGACCACGACCTCTTCCGGGGGTCGATGTTGACGGAGAGATAATTCACACCTCTCGAACTATTCTTGAGAACAAGCGCCAACCAAACAAGCTCTTGATCATTGGGGCTGGAGCTATTGGGGTTGAGTTCGCCTATTTCTTTAACTCACTCGGCACCCAGGTCACCCTTGTGGAGATGGCGGACCAAATCCTACCTATTGAGGATACTGAGGTCGCTCAGACTCTTGAAAAAGTCTTCACCAAGAACGGTATGTCCGTCAAAACCTCAACCGGCGTGGAGAACCTGAAGCGAAGTGGCAACTCAGTCACGGCCACCCTGAAGAGCAAAACTGGCGAGGAGAAGTGGAGCGGCGACGCGTGTCTCATCGCCATCGGAATCTTGCCCAACACGGAGAATCTTGGCCTGGACAAAGTCGGGATTGAATCGAATCGAGGATTCATCAAGGTAGACGAGCTTCTACGAACAAATGTCCCCCATCACTACGCCATTGGCGACGTGGCCGGAGGAGCGGCTCTCGCCCACAAGGCTAGCCACGAAGGCATTATCGCCGCCGAAGTCGCGGCCGGGAAATCAAAACACCCCATGAAGTATGACAACATCCCTGGGTGCACATATTGTCAACCGCAGGTCGCGTCAGTCGGTCTTACCGAAAAGGCGGCTAAAGCCAAAGGCATTAAATACCGAGTTGGCAAGATGCCCTTCTCCGCGATCGGTAAGGCGATCGCTATCGGTGAGCAAGACGGATTTGTGAAGGTGCTTATCGATGAGGATGTCGGTGAAGTTCTCGGAGTCCATATTATTCACGCTGAGGCTACCGAACTAATCACAGAGGCGGCGATTATTAGATCTCACGAGGGGATCGCGGCGAGCGTGGTCGATACGATCCACCCTCACCCAACCCTTTCAGAGGCGGTAATGGAGGCGATGGCTCTTGCACTCGGACGGCCAGTCAATTTTTAGGGGCGCGAACGGCGACCCGATCAAATTAGAGGTCTACGACCTTGGCGAAATTGATTACGCCAAGTGCCTCGACCTGCAGCGCAAGTATCATCGAAAGTTAATAGAGGGCGCGCAGGGCGATGTGCTACTCACCTGCTCGCACCCACCGGTCATCACGTGCGGCACGTCAACGGACCAATCTCATTTTTACGCAACCACCGCTTCGATAGAAGAGGCTGGCACCCCCGTTATCTCGATCGAGCGTGGAGGGAGCGTTACGTATCACGGTCCTGAACAAGCTGTGTGCTATCCTCTTATCAACTTGCACAACCATAAAACCGATGTCGGGTGGTACATGCGCTCCCTAGAGGAGGTCGTCATAAGGACCCTCAGTGATTATGGGATTACAGGTATCCGAGTTCCGGGGAAGACTGGCGTATGGATCGACGAAAACACGAAGATCGCCTTCAGTGGGGTGCGAATCTCACGGTGGTGCACCCTGCACGGTTTCTCAGTTAACGTCCTCCCGTGCGCCTCTCGATTTAAGGCCATCAATCCATGCGGCCTGGGCGATATCTCGATAACTTCCATCGCGGATCTGATCGCTCCCAAGATCGTCACCGTCGCGGAGGTTACCCACAAGCTTATTGCCCACTTTGTCGACATCTTTAACTACGAAATGTAGCGCACGCTAGCAAGGCTATCAGGCTGTTCTTGTTCCTTTTTTTGCGCTATGGCTCTTTCCACTGACAGTATAGTAGCTTCTTGCCTTACGCGATCCTCGCTTGAGCATCGGTAGGTGATTTTTTCGCGGATTGGGTCACAATAGTAGGGGATCTCATTTCTTGCGGAGCGTTCGGATAGACCACTTAGAGAGGTCTCAGCCATTCTTGATTCGCGAAGGTCGGTCAGCGAAGAGGCTTCACGCTCTAAAATGAAAGCAACCGCTTGCGCGCGACCTTGGGTCGGCCAAGCTATTTAGTACGAAGGGTGTACGATGCAACGCGCAACGAGGACCGGAGCAAGTCAGAAAAAAAGTGGTGTCACCAAAGCCAGCGCTCGCTCGTCGGCCCCGCCCGTGGTCAACAATGAGACCCTCCTATGGTCGTACAAAACGATGCTCCTTGCCCGTCTCTTGGATGAGAAGACGATCACGCTCTATAAGCAGAACAAGTGTCACTTCCAGATTAGCTGCTCCGGTCACGAGGCGATCCAGGTTGCGGCGGCTAAAGTTTTTCGAGCTGGCCACGATTGGTTCTATCCATACTACCGCGATATGGCTCTCGTTGTTGGTCTTGGCATGACCGCCGAGGAGCTGATGATGAACGCGATGAACAAGGTGAATGATCCTAATTCACACGGCCGCATGATGCCGATGCACTACGCTCACAAGAACCTTCGCATTCCACCTCAAAGCTCTCCAACGGGAAGCCAATTTTTGCAGGCTGTCGGATGCGCTCTGGGGGCGCACATGAAGCGGCTTGATGAGGTCGTATACGTATCGGCTGGAGAAGGCACGTGCTCACAAGGTGACTTCCATGAGGCGATTAACTGGGCGTCGCGGGACAAGCTTCCCGTCATCTTCGTGATAGAGAACAATGATTACGCCATCTCAGTTCACATCTCAGAGCAACTCGCTGGATCAAGCGTGGCGACTCTCGTTCAAAATTACGACAACCTCGCCACCACTGAGGTAAATGGGTCTGATATTGAGGCCTCGCTCAACGCCCTTCGAAGCGCTCACGAGAGAGCACGCCGCGGTGAGGGACCATCTCTGATCGAGGCGCACGTGCCTCGCTTACAGAGCCATTCGATCTCGGATAATCATCTCAAATATCGTTCCACAGAGGATCTCGCGAAAGAGCAGCTCCGCTGCCCACTACGCTTCACCCGAACGCTCCTCCTGGACCGCAAAGTTGTCTCACAATCAAAACTTGAGGAGATTCATAGCGAGCTCAAATACCTCGTCGATCGAGCGGCTGAGGACGCTGAGGCGACCCCCGATCCATCAACCAGCGACGCGACCTCACACACGTTCCGCAATCCAACCCCATGGGTGGGGATCGAGGAAACAAAGGCGACGGGCGAGGATATCTTCATTGTCGACGCCCTCAACCATGCCCTTGATGAGGAGCTGGCCCGCAATCCAGATACCTGCGTATTCGGTGAAGATGTCGCCCACGGAAAAGGTGGGGTATTCACCGTTACGGCGGGCCTGACCGCCAAGCATGGAGCCCAAAGAGTGTTCAATAGTCAGCTAGCGGAGAGTTCAATCGTAGGCGCCGCAATCGGACTGGCGACTCGAGGCATGAAGCCCATCGCGGAGATTCAGTTTGGTGACTATGTGTGGACAGGAGCAAATCAGATCCGAAACGAGCTGGCGATGCTGAATTACCGCTGCGCGGGCGATTTCACCTGCCCGGCCGTTATCCGAATTCCTGTCGGTGGATACATTCGAGGGGGGGCCTACCATTCACAAAATATTGAGGCGACATTCGCTCACTTCCCCGGCCTCTTCGTTCTCTATCCCTCTAACGCGACAGACGCGAAGGGGTTGCTGAAAGCGGCTATACGAGCCGATGACCCCGTGCTGTTCCTTGAGCACAAGGGGCTCTATCGCCAGGTATACGCGAAAGGCCCCGAGGGAGACGCCGACTTCATTGTCCCGATCGGAAGGGCGAAGACAGTTCGGGAAGGTCGCCACCTCACCATTGTGACCTGGGGTGCGCTCGTTCATAAGAGCCTTCTGACAGCGCACCTCATGGAGTCAAAAGGCTACTCCATTGAGGTTATCGATATCCGCTCCATCGTTCCACTGGATATGGAGCACATTGCGGAGAGTGTGAAGAAAACCGGACGGGTCGTGATCGCGCATGAGGACGTACTCTTCGGGGGCTTCGGTGGAGAGATAGCGGCTCAGATAGCTGAGGGCTGTTTCTCGTACCTTGACGCTCCAGTTAAACGTGTCGGCATGAAATACGTCGCCGCTGTTCCCCATTCTCCCATCCTAGAAGACTTCATCCTCCCACAGACCGAGGATATCGCGGCGGCCGTTGAGGAGACCCTCCTGTTCTAAGACTTCTAACCTCTCCGACCGTTTATTGAGCCGAAACTTTCGGCTCTGGGCGCCGAACAACCTCCTAGGGGCAACCGTGCCCCCTCAATCTAAAGGAGGTGTGTGTATGTCTTCGCGCTTTACCAAAGGAAGCCTGTGGGAGCTAACCATTGACGCAAACTGCATACCAGAGGGGAGATATACATTTCGGGAGGCGCAGGACGAGCTCCTCATCTTTGGCGTTGGCTCATCGATCAGTTTCGGCCTAGCGAGAGACTTTTACACCCCCTTCCTCCGTCCCGTCCGAGACACCACGGCGGAGAGGACCTCGGCCACCACCTTCATAAACAAATACGCTGATCTGTACGTCAGCCAATCGCTGCCCAAAGTGGCCGCGTCGGGCTTTACGTTCTGCGTCATGGACCAACGCCTGCGAAAGAGGTTCTCTACATTGGTGCGCTTAGCGGGCCGTCGGTATCATTAGTCCCACTTTCGGCGCTGACAGGTGCCGGCCGAGCCCTTCTCCAATACCAGCCGGGAGGGCCGTTGTAGGGTAGTTTCGGGCTAGTAAAACGCCTTTTGTGTAAAGCCGAATAAAAAGGTGCGATAACCGGCATCTGTGCTACATCTTACTGGTACGATAACCTTTCTCTTAATCTTGTATAGGTCTATAAAGACTATGCATTTCAGAGTTCTTAAGGAGCCGGTCTGATGAAAGTCGAGATGTTAATGCCGCAAATGGGTGAGTCAATCGCAGAGGCGACCATTTCGAAGTGGCGAAAGAAGCCAGGCGACTCCGTTCAAAAAGATGAGATTATACTTGAGATATCAACCGACAAGGTTGATTCGGAGATCCCAGCTCCAGCTGCCGGAACCCTCGCCGAACTTCTCTTTAACGAGGGCGATGTCGTCCCCGTCAAAACCAAAATAGCTATCATCGACACCGACGGCGCGGCGGCCTCCGCGACACAGCCACCCTCCAATCGAGGGAACGCGGCCCTCAAAGAGGAGCCAACCTCCAAATCAAAGCCCGCTCCCGTTACGGAAGCGCCCCCTCCTGTGAGCGCCCCTAGCGCTCAAGTGGCTGAGAGCGCCAAGTTCTACTCGCCGCTCGTTAAGAGCCTCGCCGAGAAGCACGGGGTGCCGCTCACGGAGCTCGACTCTCTGGCCGGCTCAGGTCAGGGTGGGCGCCTCACAAAAGAGGATCTCTTAAAGTACGTTGAATCACGCTCGGCGAAGCCGGCGGCGCCATCTTCAACGCCGTCGACACCGCCGCCCGCGGCGAAAGCTCCCGCGCCTCAAGCCCCCTCAGCGGACTGGAGCGCGGATGGGACTCGAGTCGTGATGATGGACGCGATGCGGCAAGCGATCGCTGACCACATGGTACGCTCAAAACACACCAGCCCTCACGTGTACTCGATGCAGGAGATTGACGTCACCAACATCGCGACATGGAGGGCTAAGCACAAAGCCGCGTTCGAGAAGAGTGAGGGCTTTAGTCTCAGCTTCACGCCATTCTTTTTGGAAGCGACAGTCAAGGCCCTTGAGGCGTTCCCATATGTGAACTGTTCTCTTGATGGGAAGAAGATAATACTGAAAAAGCACGTCAATCTTGGGTGCGCGGTGGCTCTTGGCAACACCGGCTTGATAGTGCCAGTGATCAAAAAAGCTGAGGAGAAGAACTTTGTCGGAATCGCCCGATCTCTCAACGATCTGGCGCAAAGGGCTCGCAACAAGAAGCTCGTGCCTGACGATGTGGCGGGGGGAACGTTCACCGTCACAAATCCGGGCGTATTCGGCACGATCATCGGCACGCCAATTATCAATCAACCCCAAGTCGCGATTCTGTGCCTCGGGGCGATCAAAAAGCGCCCTGTTGTGATCGACGATATGATCGCCATCCGACATATGTGCTATCTGACACTCTCATACGATCACCGTATCGTGGACGGCTCTTTAGGCGGACAATTCCTGGCCTTTATCAGAGACTACCTCGAGAACTGGGATCTAAATCGCACCCTATAGCTCCATGCGCGTTATAAGTGGAAGCGCTAAGGGACGCCCCCTGAAGGCGGTACCGGGAGACTCCACTCGGCCGATCCTCGACCGAGTCAAGGTGCCGTTATTTGATATCTTACGCCCTTCTCTCGAAGGGATCTCGGCGCTCGATCTTTTCGCTGGCACTGGAGGGATAGGTATCGAGGCTCTAAGCCAAGGCGCTCAACACTGCGTCTTTATTGACACCAACGCGAAGGCAATAGCCACAATTAAGGAAAATTTACAAACCACTCGGCTTGAGACGAGAGGTGAGGTTCGACACACAGACGCGTTCGTCTACCTAAAAAACACCTCAAAGATTTTTGATCTGATTTTCGTCGCGCCCCCGCAATATCGCGGAATATGGATTGAGGCGATGCGCGCCCTAGCCGAGCGCCCACATCTTCTCTCTTCTAACGGAACGATAGTCGCGCAGATCGACCCAAAGGAGTACGAGCCCCTTGAGCTGGGATCACTCCAGGAAACCTCGCAGAGAAAGTACGGCAACACTCTCTTCGCGTTCTACTCCAAAACCCCCTAAGCCTCCGGCCTGATGGAGAGACCAAGCCCTCCAAAAAGCGCCCGAATCAAGTGGTTAGGTCGGATTTAAAACGGGTGAGGAGAGCCAAAACCTGGGCCATTCCACGCCCTATAGAAGCGGTCAACGGCGATTGATTACGAAATTTTCATGGCTATACTGTGAGCTCCCGTCGGTCGTCTAAGAGAACGTGGTGACGGTTTGGAGCGCCTACACATGAGCGGCGAGTTTGCGAGCTCACAAAGAGATTCGGGCCCTGGCCCCTTACGGGGGAACGCCCACCATTCAGATCTCACCGATCCCTACTCCACAAGCGTCGCTCCCTCCGCCATCCTTCAACTCGAGGGACTTCTTCCGCCCTGCGAGGTCTCACCTCACACTACTCAATCGTCAACCCTGATAGCTCAGCGACCTCACGCTGGTGGAGGGAAATCCCTCCTTTATCGAGAGACGCTCACGGGCGGGGAGCACCGTGATGCTCTTTTCTATCTCAGTGAAGGTCCGCACGTTGAGAACAATTCCGCTCCCCTCCGACGAGTGTATATGGCGCCAATACCGAGAGTGGGCGGTGATCAATGGGCTGAACATATCGCGACACTCTTTAGCTGTTATCAGCCAGAACACTTTGAGAGCTACTTCGCCAACTCGTGTAGTGGACGGCTGATTATCGACCAGAATCAGGAGAGTCCGCCTCCACAAGCTCAATCAGAAGAGGCTCCCGCTTGGGATGATTTCTTCGCGACGCTTGGAGAACCTCTGCAGGTCCTTCCTCGTGGCAACGGCGCGGAGATCCGAACCTACAGAGACTCCAAGGCGGGAGACCTCGTCGTGACCTTATCCGCGTCGTCTTCCCCTCTCAGCGATTGTATCGCGTTCCGTATTAAGAGCTCTGAGCATTGGATAAACGCTATGCCGATCGGGGAACTCTTGAGGCATTTGCGAGTCGACCAGAGGCAGAGTCTCGTCAATCGACTGAGGTACTTCATCGATCATACGGTCAAAGACCAACGTGGAGTTATTTTTAAAGGATCAATTAAAACCTCTAAGCCACTCGCTGATCTACTGAAAGCTCTCCCCGAGAGCCTAACTGACAGAGTGGCTGCCTCTGAGATGGAGGACATGCACGCGGTGGCTTTCAGTCAGAGTATTCTAGAAAGGGAGACCACTCTGGTTGTCACCCATCGCTCACCACCATCACGTACCAACCTGACTTTTAATTCTTTGGTGCTTACTCTAAACAATGAGGGTCGTGGCACATGTACCTTGAATGTCGCTCACAAAGCGGGGGGCGGCCAAGACCCACGAACCTCGCTCGAGACCGTTTCTCGCATCACCTACGATATCGACACCGCGGGCATGTCAACGCCTGGCCGCCAGAAATGGCTACTTGATTTGTTGGAAGGTTTCGCGGACAACAAAGAGTCGCTCCATGGTCGCCTGACCACCATGATAAGCCAATTCTGTGAGGAGCACCTACCATCAGGGCTCACCAGAATGAAAGAGAGTGGTCGAGCGGATCACCTCGAATCATTCAGGCTTCACGAACGAGATGGTGTGCAGTTATTCGTTCGAGAGATCTTTGCCCGTTTTCCCTCGCCCAGCCCCAATCTCCTTTCCCTCACGACTGAGGGAGCGGTAGTCGAGGCCTCAAACTCGAAGGGAGACCGAATGCGACTCACCGTTAGACCCTCCGGTATTGAGGAGATTGTGGTTTTCCCACGAACAACTTCCGCGGGAGAGGATCAGAGGGGCGTCGCTTTTTCACTCGCCCATCACTATCAACTAGGCGCGCACTCTCGTCGGATTTTGAGCCACCTCGCCCTTATCTTCGCCTCTGAGAACGGAGCCCTCCAGACGATAACAGATAGCAAAAACGCGCCCCTCGATAGTTTTGGCGCCAAGAAAACATACGACTACCTAACTAATCTGACTCTTGGTTTTAGCGGGCCAAATCACCTGATTGTGCTCCCTGAATCTCCAGACACACTGACTCGCAAGGGCACGCGGGGGCTCGCCCCTATCGGAGAGACCTCCACGACCTAAGCCTGGTCGACCACTTCTAGCCGCTCCCTGTGTAGAGGCGCACAGGCTCCACGGACTTGCGCCACCATATCCGCGTATTGCATTCCCGCTGTGGAGCACCGCTCCAGATTTGACCCTCTCAGCACATGGTGAACAAACCCCGCCACGTAGGCTTCGTGCCAACCAAGTAGATCTACAGGATCGGATTGATGAGACGCGACGAAGACCTGCTCACCTACTATAGACGCGACAATCGCGCCCTGGCGCGGGTTAGCGACCACGCAGTAAGAGACTCCATACCGCTCCGGGATAGCTGCCGCGAGAAGCGCGGGCTCAAGCTCAGGGAGTCCGAGGATCGCGCACACATCCGAAACATCTTCCCCACGAAGACATACGACTGAGGCAACCTCAAAAGCGGCCTCCAGGTGTGGACGGGTCGTTTCAGGGGCCATTCCGCAAAGCTCATACACCTTAAACGACGGGGGACTGAGCGAAATGAATTTCTGTAGCGTGGTTCCCGAAACGACAGAACTCTGAATAAATGAGTTGAAATAAAGGACATCAAACTCATCCGCCCGATTCATAAGCGCTCGCGTCTCAGCCAACTGTCCCGCGGCATCGTTAGAACGAGAGAGATAAAGGGGTATTCCATCTGAGCTAACTTCTATTCGCGCTTCGCTGGTCGGGAGTTGTCTATCTACCTGGACGAGAGACGTTTGGACCCCATACCCGGAGAGCTGCGCAACCGCTTCCTTCCCATAGGCGTCAGCGCCAACCGCCCCGGCGAACTCAACGCAACGCCCAAGCGCCGCCATCCGGCAGGCAAAGGCGGCGGCGCTGCCCCCCAAATGGGGACCTTGGATAAGGTGATCCCACCTGAGATCACCCAATGAAAGTACCCGGGGCTCGCTTTTCAAACTATCCCTCACAGTCACAAACCCTGACCTCGGGAGGCCACTGAAGCCCCTCGTCTACTACGATCTTGATGGACCAGCTTACCGATTTTTTTCCGAATCGACAAAGAAAAGGATTCCGCCTTCCAAGGCCCTGTAAGAACAGCGGGTGGCCGCGCTGGGGCTCTCAAGCGTGGTGAGCGCCTAAGTATCCTCTGGCGTGAAGATAAAAATCAGGTCGTTATCCATACCTTTAGGATCTATCGATCTCTCGCGGACAAGGAGGTTAGAGAGAGCGACGATTGTGTGCTCTTGTCCGGGCTGAAGGGTGATCGTCCAGCCAGGCGTTATGATCTCAGCTTTCAGGCCCGTGCCATCAAACGGACGATACACCAGAATACCGATCCCCTCCTCAACTATTAGGGTCTCAATCTTCTCCTCGTGCCTCTCAAAAGCGAGAAATTTCCCCGCTCGAACGACGAGAAATTTCTCCACGTGGGGATGTTCATAGGTGAGGATGTCCACGCCACCCCACGGGGTAGAAATTACTTTAGCGCCACCTCCTTGTATCGCTTCGGCGCGCGACTCAAAAGTAGGGGTAGCTGGGGTCTCCATCCCGCTGGAGCGGTACATCGCGATGATGCTGTGACAAAAAGAGCGATACCCCTCCTTACTCGAAAATATGGGCTGGGGAACTTGTAATGAGAGGGCGGCGGAGTCGGGAGCCAGAGCGTTTGGTCGCACGGTCTTTTACCTCTTTTAATGAACGAGTGAATATGAGGCTCTCTCGGTATGGCCAGCGAGCTTTCTTAGGAGTTTGACCTGGCTGAAATCATCCACAAGGAGAACAGTGATCGGATGACCATGGCCCATAAGCTCCCGATGGTAGTGGCTCTGATCCTGGAAAGAGTTTACCTGATTGGTGAACGGGCAGTTTGGGTGGCTTTCCGCGGCATCCACCGCCCCCAGCACAGCGGCCTCCGCCGCGTCTGGCGCCGCTCCTCTCTCCTGATGTCGAGCGCATATCACCACTACCCCTATTCCGGCTAGCGCCGCCGCGCCTACATCCCCGATTGAGTCACCAAACATGACCGCTTGGCTCGGGTCAACGCCGATATCGAGACAAGCTTGCCTAATATCACGGCCGTCAAATGAATTAACTCCCGTTTTCTTTCGAGCATTACCCACTATCGAGTGCACCAGGTGTTGAACTCCCATATGCGCGAGAGCTTTCTCAACGAACTCTTTTTGACTCGCTGAACAGACAGCTATCGGGATTCCGCTCGCCTGCGCCTCCTTGAAAAGAGAGGTGATTCCCTCATCGACTTCGACCTTCTCCATAAGAGCATGGAAACCGCACTCAAGGACAAGATCGACTCTGTTTTTTAAATCAGAAGCGGCGAGACTTTTGCCAAATGCCGCGAGCCTGAATCGCTCCCTCGCGACCTCTAGCATGCCATTGATTACGGCGTCTTCGCTCTTTCCAGACTGCCCACGAAAAGGGGCCCAATCATCCTCAGTAAAGATCGATCCTGCCTCCACGTAGCGGCGACGTTGCGCGTCGCTCAGTATGCGCCGGCCGCTTTCCTGATCCAACTCGACCAGAAGAAGACTGAGACCTTGCGCGAATCGAGCGAGATATCCGTCGTGAACGTGCTCGCCTGTCCCAATACTTATGGTCTCGTCGTGATCAGACACGATTGCCGCCATCTCTATGAATAGATCCCCCTGAACTCGGATGATGGAGATCGGATTTGACAGAGATTCACGGAGAGACCCCGCGGCATCAGGTGATAGCCGCTCAACGGGAGCGTATACCCCCGCTCCACGCTTTGTTTGGGGAGCGGTCGTAGGAGAGTCGTGATCGTGCCTCACCATAAGCGATAATCCTCTACGGGCATACGAAGCCCCGGGTGTTGGACACTAGGGGTCCAACTATCGAGTCGGTTTCAAAAGGATTTTTCGCCCAGAAAGAAGTTGGGCCAGTCCCCCGGCTGAAAAAGCCAGGGTAAGTAAATGTAAAAAGCGGGGGAAGCTTATCCCGTCCCCATCCTTTCTGTCTAGTGCGTGCCTCTTTGAAACTGCTCAAGGTTAGACACCGAACGCCGCTAAACGGTTCAATATCGCGGAAGGTTGCCGGCCTCTGCCTCCCTATCCCCCATTTCTCACCCTTAAAACTTGCTTAGAACCCCAAAGAAATGATTAAAGAATGGGGACTAACCCGGGGTCGAACAAGGTGTTTACCCTGATTTACGACACCCTATGACAAACGATAGTTCGCGCCACGCCACACTAGCTCTCGGCGAACTGCTCTGGGACATATTGCCAAACGAACGCCTTCTGGGAGGCGCTCCGGCGAACTTCTGCCACCGTCTTCGTCAACTCGGAGCCGCGACACACATGGTCAGTCGAGTTGGCGCTGATTCGCTCGGAGAGGAGCTCTTAACCGGCCTTCAGTCGCTTGATTTCGATCTCTCGCTGATTCAGCGGGACCGAAAAACTCCAACTGGGACCGTTGACGTACTGCTGACCGCCGATGGCAACCCACATTTTACGATCAACTCTAACGTAGCGTACGACTACCTGGAGGTGACCTCAGATCTCCTTGAGGCCGCAAAAAGAGCCCCATTCATCTGTTTTGGAACTCTTGTGCAGCGAAGCCAGATAACTCGCGCGACTCTTTATGAGGTACTGGAAGCCGCTCCTCAGGCGACTAAGTTCCTCGATATCAACCTGCGAAAAGATTGCTATTCAGCCGAGACCGTATCGGAATCCCTCAAGCGAGCTGACATCCTTAAACTGAATGTCAGCGAGGTTTCTATTGTGAACGATCTTTTAAAACTCTCCGCCACTAATCCAAAAGAGATGGCTGAGGAGGTCATCAAACGATTTGACGTACGGACCGTTCTTGTTACGTTGGGCGAAGCCGGTGTCTACGCCGTTAACGCGTCAGGCAAAGAGTGTACGGTTCCTGGTGTGACTATTACGGTGGCGGATACCATCGGCTCAGGGGACTCATTCTCAGCTGGATTCGCTTTTAAGTATCTGCAAAAAGCGTCCTTGGAAGAGTGCTGCTTTTTCGGAAACTTGATGGGAGCGCTAAACGCCACCAAGAGGGGTGGCATGCCAAATATCTCCAGCGAGGAATTGCAATCATTTATTCGGTCGCATTCATAGGGTAATACGACTAACTCATTCAACGGAGTTCCACATGCGAGTCACAGTCCCAACAGTCCAGCGGTGGAAAGTTGCTCGAGGCGAGCGCGCCCCCATAGTCATGGTAACCGCCTATGACTATACATTCGCGAAGATCGCGGACAACTCCGGAATGGATATGCTTTTGGTGGGGGACTCCCTCGGAATGGTGATCCAAGGACTATCCTCCACACTACCCGTCACGATTGATGAGATCCTCTATCACACCAAGTGCGTCAGCCGAGGAGCGTCCCGCGCTTTGGTTGTCGCGGATATGCCGTTTCTCTCATACCAAGTTTCCGAGGAACGCGCGATCGAAGCGGCTGGACGGTTAATAAAAGAGGGCGGAGCCGCCGCGGTTAAGGTTGAGGGTGGTGAGGCTATCGCTCACACCGTCAAACGGCTGGTTGACCTCGACATCCCAGTCATGGGCCACATCGGCATGACACCTCAATCGCTCCACCGAATGGGCGGATTTAAAGTTCAGGGAGCGACAGACGCGGTCGGAGCGGGTTCCCGAGAGCAGATAATTCGAGACGCTCAGGCACTTGAGCACGCCGGAGCCTTCTGTGTTGTGGTTGAGTGCGTTCCTCAAGACCTTGGCGCCGCTATAACCAAAAAGCTCTCGATCCCAACGATCGGGATCGGCGCGGGGCCCGAGTGCGACGGGCAGGTTCTCGTCAGTTACGATCTCCTCGGTCTTCAGTCCGGCGAGCACCGACCGAAATTCCTAAGGCAGTTTGCTCAGCTGGGTGAGGCGGCTACCAAGGCTCTCGCTGAGTACGGAGATGAGGTGCGCCGTGGCTCATTTCCATCAGCTTCTGAATGTTACGGAGGAACCTCTCAAGCCCGGGTGGAGAGCGCTCCCCGCGGAAAAAAAACCGTCTCATGCTCCTGAAGTCCGTCGAAGGGCGCTGATTAACCGAATTCATACACCCGACCCGCTAACCCAAGAGTTCTGCTCTATCAGCTGGCACCCGCGTATCACCCCCCGTAGACCGCGCACTTCTCCCCTATTTGCGGCGTTCACTGTGATCTTGGCTTTTCAAACAAAAAAGGAAATGGTTGTCTTGTGATACCTATGAGGCTTCTCAGAGGTTATTTTAATAGTCCTCGGGCCACTCAGACGCCAGACTTAAAGTCCGTAGCTAGTAAATAGTATGTCCCACTTTCAGCTCGAATTTCCCGCGCCCCCCATCATCCTGACGTTTCTTCTTCTTGGGATCTACGCGTTCACCATCTGGTGGCTCTTGCGGAAAGAAAGTTCTCGGCACCTCGCCACTCTCTTCATCATAACTCTAGTCGCAGCGACGCTGAGGCTTTACAACATTCACGATTTACCGCCGGGACTTAATGACGACGAGGTAAAGACTCTTAAGGGCGCCAAAGAGTTCTTAGATAATCGGAGGATCTCAACGGTGGGCGTAGAGGGGCCCTACCTCCTCTCGATACTCTTTCAAGCGCCACTCGCAACTATCCTGGACTCAACGTTCTGGAGCATGCGGCTCTATCCGATAATATCGGGCGTGCTCGCTGTGCCATTATCATTCGCGGTTGGGCGCGCTATGATGTTCGGAGCGCTTCCCAGCTTCGCCCTCGCGCTCCTCGTCGCGACTATGCCGTGGTCGATCTTTTGGTCACGAATCAGTTGGGGCGGCGAAATTATCTTTAATCAAACGCTCCTCCTGGTCGCGCTCGGTCGGATCCTTTGGCGCGCCGGAGGCAAGATTGAGATGCTCATCGGCGCCGTAGGGCTCGCCGGTATGTTGTGGGACTACCCTGGCGCCTGGTCCATGCTTGGGATGCCGCTCGTAGCCCTCTTGCTCGCGACGAACGCGCGGCAGCGTGCCCTCTGCCTAGGCGTAACCGCATTCGCCCTACTATTGTGGATTCCATGGGTCCTTGAGATGACTGAGTGGGGACAGCATGTCTCAACCAAAGTCACTAGCTCATACTCCCCTGATAGCTCTCTGGCGATTGTTAGCTCCTTTATCCAAGGGCCCGTCAGGCTCGCTCTCCGAACCTTCCTGCTCCCAGAGGGCAATGTCTACTGGATATCCATGCATTCGGTGGCGATTCATCCACTCATCGTCCTCATAGGAGCTGCGCTCGGATTAATGACAGGACCTGTACGCCGAAGCGCCTTCCTTTTCATGGGCTTCTGCGGCGGTCTGGTGCCGGCCTTGGTGAGCTTTCAAGGCGCCGCGAGCACACACCGAATGATTACATGCTTTATCTTCATCTCGATCTCGTGCGCCGCTTTTCTCGATCTTATAGAACGACGCTGTCCCCGGGCTTCGATCGGGAGAATAGTAATAGCGTGCTGTACCATGGTAGCCTTCTTTCAGGGGACATCTCGATTTTTCTCGGAGCGATTTTGGGAAGGTAGTAGTCGAATATTCATGCGCAGTGAGACTCTTCTTTCTGAGTCGATTCGCCTCCCGGTAAAACGCCGCACAATCGTTGATGGAGAGATATTCCGCTTCCTTGAGGCACGGGATGCTCAGAACCACGGACTCACAAACCTCACCTACGAGACCATGATGCCACAAGGAGCTACTGACTATGGGGTATCCTCAAACATGGGCATATTCAGGGACTTCCTCTCTGAAGCTCTTCCGTCAAACCAGTCATCACGATTTAATGGCGCTGACGACCGAGCGTCCCTTCACGCCTCGCTGTCCGAATCAGACGCCACCACATGGTCTCAGTATGGGTGGAGAGTAGAAAGAGTATGCGGCGAGCGGAAGATGGTGTCCGCTCACATCCCGGTATTTTTAGTCGAACCTCAAGTAAATTGGGCCCTCGGCTGCGCTCAGCACAGGGAGAATATCTTCTCAGCGACCTGGACTCGTGAGCCAACTGAATTAAATCTTCAGGTCATTGGACAGGTTCCCGTTAAAGTATCCAGCTCTATGGGTAAGTCCTTTGAAAAAGTCGCTTCGGATCCCTCTCCGATTAAACTATCTCTCTCGCGGGGAGAGCAGGTCACAATTACGGTTGGAGCGGTGCATGGAGGAATCGTCCGACTCGTTGAAGGGGCGGTCGATTCACTCAAGCTCCCCCAACTGACTTCATTTAAACCCGCTCAAAACTAGCGCGGCAGGAGAAGATCCCTCCTCCTAAAGACACTCATTTCAGGGTCCCTTATTACAGACGACCACCGAGGATTCGCCGCGAAGTAGATAGCCATAGGAGATTGAGTGGGAGCCCACACGTGGGTTGTGCCGAAAACATCGACCAGATCTTCGCACCGCTCTGGATTATCCACACAAGCGTAATAGCCGCGGTAAAGCGACTCTCCGACCACAGTGGTCCGATCATCAAGGACGGGCCTGAACCGACTAGAGCCAATGTGCGCCAACGCGCCCCCCAAGTCGGGTGACGCGAGAATAATCCCTTGATAATCGCCCTGCTCTTTAAGCTTTGAAATGATTCGCTCAACCAGCACCTCATTCTTTGGGGCGATTGGCGCGGGCAACACCGAATGAGGAAAGGCCATTATTATGACGGTACCGATAACCGACACTACCGTCGAGCTCGTTAGACCGGGGCTAGCGAAGGTAGCCTCTCGTGAGGAGAGGGCCCGCCATACTGCCTGAGTGATGCTACCACATCGAGGTACCGGCACGCCTATGACGCCATCACTCAGTCGACACCACAAAGGTATGCAGGCGAAGGCCGCGAATGGAACAGCCCTTACAGCCCACACCGCCTGTAAGACAAAAAAGAGAGCGAGTAGAAGATCAAAAACAGTGGTAATGCCGCGAACGCGCCGAAAAAGCAGCCATCCGGCCACGGGTACCAGAACGAGAATCTGAATAAAACAACCCTCGGCGCTCAACAAGTCGAGTGGACGCCACTCAACGGTCACCGATCGTAGAAAACCACTGCCCGCCAAGTGTCCGATACTCGAATATAAATTTATTCCTCGCGGATTCGCGACGGTCGCGCCAGCGGACACAAGCAGCAGAAAAGCTACTCTTATCCAGCGACCACTGGAAAAACCTTGGCATAAACTAGCGATCAAGAGAATCGCTAGCGTTATCAACCCGTACACAAACGCGGGATGCATATTTGCCCACAGCGTAAAAATGAGCCCCAGCGTGATCGCCTCACGCGTCGTCTGGCTCCAAGAGAGATCGGATGACTGATTAATTTTCTGAGCTCTCATAACCACTACGGGGAACAAAAGGATCGAAAACATGACCGGTCGAATTATCAGGTGAACCTGCCCGGCTTTAAAAGCGATCACGGTGGCGATCAGACCTAAGAGAAATGTGCGCGAAATCCGCCGCGCTCCGTCGCTCGCGAAGCCGAAAAACGCCACGGTGTATGTGGCTAACGTTAAGGCGTATAAAAGCGGCCATCCCCCAAGCAAAAAGGTGGCTTGCAAGACAAGGTCCGATAACCATTGCTCGCAGATCCATCCTCGCGGCGTTGAGGTGTCGGCGAATCCGCTCTTGCCCCTCGGCGGTTCGAGGAACGGATCCGTTTGGGGTATCTCTCCGCTCTCAATAATTAATCTTCCGGTCGCTAAATGCCAACCCAAGCCTGGATCATCAGCTATCGTCCCAAGTGACGTGAAGAATGTTGACGCGTACGCGAAGACCACAAAAATGGCGACAACAGGAATTCGCGGCGCGTTAGTCAGAATCATAGTGCGCGAGTTTTTTTCTGCATTGAGGAAACACAACGTTCGCTTGCACCTGAGATCAAGCCACAAAAAAAGGAATCACGCACCTCTTTCTCGGTACTTAACCTGGATTCTCCAGGGGCTAATCACACGTGGATGGTCTGAAGATAGGTAGGAACGACGGTGTTCCACCTCAATTCTTTTGAGAGAGTGTCGCTAAAACGCGCCGCGGATTCAGGCTCACCGTGAACGACAGCCACTTTCCCCGGAGTTCCGGAACACGAACGACACCAACGTAGCAGCTCATCTCTATCGGCATGAGCGCTCAAGCCACTAATCTCGGCAACCTCCGCGTTTACTTGAACTTCCTCCCCTAAAAGCCTGATTGAGCGACTGCCGCGTTTTAACCAATCGCCCCGGGAGCCAGGAGGCTGAAATCCAACAAAGAGGATCGTATTCCGCTCGTCCGATATTCGATGTTTGAGGTGATGAAGAATTCTCCCTCCACTGAGCATTCCACTCGCTGAGATCAAAACCATCGGCTCTCTGATCGAGTTGAGCTTAATTGATTCCTCTCGCTCCCTTGTAAAGTAGAGCTTTGGCAGCTGAAACGGTGAGAGGCCACTCTCAATGAGACTACGCGAGGCGGCATCATACTCGTTCGCGTGCCTCTGATAGATTGAGGTCGCGTCTCTCGCCATCGGGCTATCCACGATAACGGGAATATTAGGTATCCGCCTCTCCACTTTAAGCTCCCGAAGATAATACAAAAGGGTTTGCAACCTTCCTACCGCGAAGCTCGGGATAACGACCACCCCACCCCGGCGGTGCGTTCGGCTAATGATGTCCGCGAGTCTACCTTTCGGGTCGCGTCCATTGTGCGAGCGATCACCATAGGTGGACTCAATCAGGAGGAGATCTCCCATCTCAAGTGGCTCGGGATCGACGAGAATTGGCTCGCCGTAGCGCCCTACATCACCGGAAAAAACTAGACGACGGCCTCCGATAGTTAACGTAATAGCGCACGCTCCCAGGATATGCCCCATTAACGACCAACGCGCCGTCACTGATTCCGCGATGTGTACGTCTGTTTTGATGGCCTGAGGTTTCAAGAGTTGAAACGAGTCCAGCGCGTCCTTCTCTGTATAAAGGGGCTGTGGAGGATGGTGACGAGATCTCCCGTACTTGGCCCGATGCGCCGCCTCCTCCTCCTGCAACCGACCACTGTCAGCGAGAAGGAGACGCGTTAGGTCCGCGGTGGCCGGGGAGCAGAACACCGGTGCCCGCAACCCCAACCGATAGTATCGGGGCAGCATCCCTACGTGATCGATATGGGCGTGCGTTAGAAGCACCGCGGTTATCTCTTCGGGCCTAAAGTGTGGCGGCGCCCAGTTCTTCTCTCGCCACGAGCGCTCTCCTTGAAAACTTCCACAATCAACAAGGATCCGGGTATCCCCGTGGGACACTAAATACGTCGAGCCGGTTACTGTGCCAGCCGCGCCAAGAAATGAGATTGTGGGGCTCATGTCCGGATTGATCTCCATAACTCAAAACCGTTACCGATGGCTAAAAGCGTAGTGCGGAACTTATACGCGCCGCAAGCGAACTCTTGTCCTAGCGCCCAGGGGCATCATGTTCTCTGCTGTTATCCGCTACAGATCATCAGAGCGTCTATGCGCGAACATCCTCTCTAGACACTAAACCAGCAAGCTGTAATTCTTCGACAGTACAGGCCAGAAGCCTACCGCCAAACAAGAAACTACCATGACGAACAAAACATCAAAGCGCCCCGCCCCACCATACAAGCCGACCATCATCAACAAAAATTCACTAGACTTCCTAGAGCGCTACATCAACAATCCCTCCCCTACCGGTTTTGAGGCGAGCGGCCAAAAGCTGTGGCTCAAGTACATAAAACCTTACGTAGATACAACCGAGGTTGATAACTATGGAACAGCCTACGGGGTTATAAATCCGAAGGCGCCATTCAAGGTCGTGATTGAGGCTCACGCCGATGAGATCTCTTGGTTTGTCGCTCTCATAACTGACAATGGATTAATCTATGTTCGCCGCAATGGCGGAAGTGATCATCAGATCGCCCCGTCGAAACGGGTTGACATTCACGGGACGAAAGGAGTCGTGAAGGGCTTGTTTGGGTGGCCAGCGATCCACACCCGCTCAGACGGCAAGGAGGAGTCTCCTAGTTTAAAAAATATATTTCTCGACGTGGGAGCGAAGACCAAGAAAGAGGTCGAGGAGATGGGAATCCACGTAGGATGCGTCATAACCTACGAGGATCAGTTTATGACCCTGAACAACCGATACTTTGTGGGCCGAGCCCTCGATAATAGGATCGGGGGTTTCATGATCGCTGAGGTAGCGCGACTCCTTAAATCAAACCGCAAAAAGCTTACCTACGGACTCTATATCGTGAATAGCGTTCAGGAAGAGGTTGGCCTTCGGGGCGCGGAGATGATCGCCCACACGATCAAACCAAACGCGGCGATCGTGACGGATGTATGCCACGATACCTCAACTCCTCTCATTAATAAGATCATGGAGGGTGATACGAAATGCGGGGACGGGCCAGTCATTACGTACGGACCTGCGGTGCACAACAAGCTCCTGAATTTGATCGCTGAAACGGCGGTAAAAAACAAAATCGATATTCAGCGAGATGCCGCCTCTCGCTCAACAGGCACCGATACAGACGCGTTCGCCTACTCGAATGGCGGGATTCCATCAGCGCTTATCTCACTTCCGCTACGCTACATGCACACTACAGTTGAGATGGCCGAGATTAAGGATGTGGAGGCTGTGATTACGTTGATGTACCACACACTCCTGAGCCTCACTCCGCGGTTCAACTTCAAATACCTCTAATTCCTAGAAATCCGAGGCCCAGCCTCTGCCATGAGAAAGCCCGAAAGCTCCTCGTGACTCTGGAAAATAGCGGTCATTGTATTGTATGTATACGGGCGTGAACTCAGACACGTCTCAGCATCGGCATCAGCGCCGCGACCAGATCAATCCCTCGCGGGCCTTCCGTCACAAGGTGGGCGCGCCTATTCTCGCGGAACAGCAAGCTGAGGCGGCTTTTCGCGAATTACGAGAGCGCTTTGACCGGGCGGAGGCTGAGCCCGAAAATCGTCAGGCTTCATCAGAGGCAACCAGGTGCGCCTGGCGACTCCTCTCCATGGTAGGATTTGAGGACTTTGACGCCATACGACATGTGCGGACCGATGATTTTCCTCACGTAATAGATCCTTCCCAGCATGGGCTCGTCTCGCTCGCGCTTGAGATCCTCGGGTGGTACCACTTTGGACTGGAGCGATACCATATCGATCGAACCGCCCGAATCTTTGATCGATGCCTTGAGCTAACACCCCACAACCAACGCGCCCTTGAGCGGTTCGCTGTCGTGGCTAATGAAATGAGACCTGAGTACATAGGTGGCTTCGCCGGATACCCGAAAAAGCAGAGGGAGACGGCCCTGGGCTACAAATTACAGTGCAAACGAAAAATTGACACTATACTACACGACGTGTTCGGGATTACCGAATCCCACCTCGTGGGGCAGTCCGCCGAAACCGTCGTCGAATTGGTGAAGGCACGGAGGGCCCCGGAGCGCCGCTTCGTTTTTAACATTCTGGGACACCTCTCTCAACTCAACCGCGCCTCGGGAGAATTCTTTGGAAACGGGACGCAGCTAAGCCTTGGACTAGGCGCGGCGTGCTGCCAACTTGAAATACTTGGACTACCTCGAGATCTCTCTCATTTATTTCTCCTGTGTAGGAGTAGGCTCGACGAGGATAGTGACCATCAAGTAGCCGGCGAGGAGACTCCACTCTTGCTTTCAATTCTAAGAAACATCTCCTCCCTATGCGACGCCAAGTGGCGATTATTTAAAAACCAAGCCGCGCGCCGTCGTGTCCAAGAGATACAGGACCTTCTAAGGGAGGCCGAGGGGTAGCGAGTTGTATACGACTCACGACTCAAGTACCGAGAGGCGGGCGCTCTTTCGCGCTAATAACGGGGGGACTTTTCATCAGGGAACCGCTATCATTCAGTCACGACATCGGATAAGTATACACCGGTGTATCGTATCTGAAACTACTCCGGGCGTTACTCTATGTGGCTTGATCGCGCGATAAAATGGCTCCTCCCTCGAGAGGAGCACTTCTTTGATCTCTTGCAACGTGGGGCCCAATGCGCGAAGGATGCGAGCGCTCTCCTCGTCACGTGCGTGTCGGAGCGAGAGCGCTCCGCTCGAGAGCTTACGATCAAGAGGCTAAAAGATGTTGAGCACGAAGCTGATCGGGTCATTGTCGAGGTATATCAGGAGCTGAATCGCACATTCGTTACTCCGATAGACCGCTCTGATATTTATACCTTAGGGTCTGACCTGGAGAATATTACGGACGCGATATTCGCGACTGCTTTTCAGATCATCGTCCACGCGATGGAGGATCTCCCCGAGGGGAGCAAGGATTTGGCTCAGCTTGTAGACCAAGCTTGCGCGGAGATATTAGCGGCGGTTAGTGAACTATCTGGGAAGAAGAGTCATATCGAGATCCGTAAGCGTTGCAAGAACATCAAAGCTTTCGAGGACCAAGGAGACGCGATCTTCAGAACACAGATAGCCGCGATGTTTAAGACTGAAACGGACGCGATCCGGCTCCTTAAGAACAAGGAGTTCCTTGAGGGGCTCGAGGGCACAATCGATCTCTGCGATGACGTTGGAAATGTGCTCTCCTCGATTGTTATCAAGAATTCGTGACGTCTATGCTCCTAACGCTCGTTGTAACAGTCATCGTAGTCGCCCTCATATTTGATTTCATTAATGGTTTTCACGACACAGCTAACGCTATAGCTACTGTGGTAAGCACCGGAGTGGTCCCCTTGCGCACCGCGATCATGGTTGCGGCGGCGCTGAACTTCTGCGGAGCTCTAACGGGAACCGCGGTGGCGACCACGATCGGAAGAGGGATCATAACTCCAGAGACTATCACCCTTGTAGTGGTTCTCTCAGCTCTACTAGGCGCGATAATTTGGAACCTATTCACCTGGTATTTTGGGATCCCCTCATCATCTTCGCACGCGATGGTAGGGGGTCTTATCGGCTCCGGCATGGCGTACGGCGGGTCCTCCTCGATTCAGAGCGCTGGACTTTCTAAGATAGTCCTCAGCCTCATCATTAGTCCGATAATCGGGATCGCGGTCGCTTTCATACTGATGATATCTCTCCTTTGGCTCTTCCGAAAAGCCGCGCCCGTTGGAGTAACGCCCCTCTTTCGGAAACTTCAAATGCTGTCTGCCAGCTTCGTCGCGCTCTCTCACGGCAGTAACGATGCCCAAAAAACTATGGGGGTAATCTCCCTCGCGCTCGTCGGGTACGGAGCTCTTGAGTTGACCGGAGGAAAACTCGTAGTCCCGATGTGGGTAATCCTCGCCAGCGCCGCGGCGATGGGGCTAGGAACGGCGGCGGGAGGGGTACGAATCATAAAGACCCTGGGGACTAAAATTATCGACCTTAAACCGATCCATGGATTCGCGGCGGAAACAGCGGCGGCCTCTGTCATATTTACCGCGTCTCACTACGGACTACCGGTGTCCACTACTCACTGTATTAGCGGCGCTATCTTAGGAGTAGGAGCAAGCCAACGCGTCTCGGCTGTGCGATGGGGTATAACGGTGCGGATCTTGTGGGCCTGGGTCCTTACCATTCCTGTAAGCGCTTGTAGCGCTTTTCTGCTCTACCACCCCTTCGCTTGGCTGACCGGTCAGCCATAGAGAGAGCAGCGATGCTCTCACTCATATCGATCACTGATTGATCGCACAGAGCTCACCTTTGGACCTGACGGCTGACTCTCAAAGGTGTTACACTCTTCATACGCCCACGAGCGTTGACGAACTCGGGCATAAATATAAAATCGTAGCGCTTTGTGAACACGGACACTTCATCCCCTAGAGCTGAGAATGACGAAGACTGTGTCACGAGGTCCGGCACAATCGGATCAATCCTCAATACCAACATATTCGACATCCTCGTTGTCGGTGGAGGTATTCACGGCGCCGCGACAGCCAAAATATCGGCCGCCCTCGGCTTTAAGACCGCTCTGATTGATCAGGGTGATTACGCGTCGGCTACCTCGAGCCGGAGCTCAAAGATGGCGCACGGAGGGTTACGGTACCTAGAGCTCCTTGATTTTCAGCAAGTGTTTGAGGGAATCCGCGCGCGGGAGGAGATGTTCGACAATATCGGTCACCTCGTTAAGCCCTCACAGTTCCTAATTCCTGTACCACGCAAAGCATGGTTTCTGAGAGCAAAGCTCGGCGTAGGATTGTGGCTCTACGATGCCCTGGTCAATAAAACGAGCCGACGTCACCGCTGGATTCCCCGCCGAAAGCTCGCCTTTCCTGGAATCGAGAGTAGCCGCTCAGACTTAATGGGGTGCTTTCTCTATACCGATGGCATTATGAGCGACACCCGTCTCGTCATTGAAAATATCCTCGCCGCGCGCCGATATGGCGGTCTCTGCCTCAACTACTGCGAGGCTAGGTCCATGAGGCGTAACGAGAGAGGAATATCGGAGGTTACCGCTTTTGATCTTCTTGGTAACCGTGAGCTTCCAATTCGCGCTCGCTTGGTGATCAACTGCGCTGGACCGTGGGCCTCTTTACTCGCGACGCGTCTTGGAGCTCGGCCGAAACCAATCAGGTTTAGCCGCGGTTCTCACATCATCTTCAACAAACCTTGGGTTGGTCCAAGCCTCTTCTTACCGATGCCGGGGAAGGCCCGCTACTATTTCGTGTGGCCTCATCCAGCGGGAACGATGGTGGGAACAACGGAGAGGGAGGTTAACGAGCTGGTACCCGATCCACTACCCTCGCGGGATGAGATCGAAGAGATACTGGGTCGTGTTGAGAGAGATATACCGGGCGCCGGACTCTCGCGGGATGACGCGTGCTATGCCTTTGCTGGAATACGAACGCTCCCGCTTCGGGGTAAAGGCGCGAACTCCTCCGTTCTCTCTCGCAAACACATCTGGAGTCACGAGGATGGCGTTTTAACGCTTGTCGGTGGCAAATACACAACCGCGTCGTGGACCGCTCTTGAAGGAGTGAAGATGGCGACACGCCTTCTAAAGGCTCCCGTATCGAGGCACGCCATCAAGGCACGGGGAGATCTAAAAAAATTGCCCAGCTGCATGACGCCAAGTGAAGAGGCCACGATCGACAAGACTCTAGCCACTTTAAATATCGGCCCAGAGACTCGCTCCCGACTGATCGGTCGTTACGGCAAACGCCTTACCTCGCGCTACCTCCAGGGGCTCACACCTGAGCCCGAGAAGGTTATCGCGATGGAGGCCAGGATCGCCCTTGAGACGGAGCAGGTAGAGAGCCTTGAGGATCTTATGAGAAGAAGGCTTGAACTTGAGTACGTGGAGGGGCACGGAGAGAGATATCTCCCTGTCCTACGCGAGGTCTTTAAGGAGGTCCGGCCTGAGATCGACTTCGATCGTGAGTCCTCCCTCTACCTCACCCGCATGACTAGGATATCGAAGCTTTTGGGGAAATTGTAAGTGGGGGGCCTGGCCTGATGTGATGGCTGGCTCGTCAGCCGCCGCGGAGAGGACCCTAGGATAGGCAGAAGAACTTAATGCTCAGTGGACGCGATCGGCTCCGCCATCCCCGAGGGTCCGATTCTCTTCATCACCGTTGGGAGAGAGAACCGGTTGTCACCTGTCGCTGAGACACGTCCAGAAGCCGCGGGGTAATCTTTGATCGAACGGAGGAACTCGGCGATCACCTCTGGTTCTTTCCGTTCCCTCGCGGCCCGCGCCAATAACACGACAGCATCGTAGCAATTGCTCGCGGTATAGTAGCTCATTCCCGGGGTCTTCTTGTGAAAACGATCAGTAAATTCGGGAGATGGATCAGCGCCAGTGGCGTATACGACTCCCGTGAAGAGACCATTTGCGGCCTTACTATCATCAGAGTCCTCAAAGGTCTCAAACCCAAATATCGGAGCTGTGATGCCCGCGAGGCGCGCCTGCTTGACCGATGTCGAGAGCTGCCCTGGAAAAAAGATCGGGATAAAGCCGTCAATCTGGCCCCGCCTCCTTATCCTCTCCATGATCCCCCGAAAATCCTGCGTGTCGGCGGAGGCCTCTTCACTCGCTACTATGGCGATATCACCCCGCCTTCGCGCCTCATCGATAAAAGCATCTCGGACCGCTAGCAGTCCGTTCTGGGTAACCGCCAATAGAGCAACCCTCTTCACGCCTCGCGTCACCAGGTAATTATACAGCTCCTGCGCTTCATCTTGAGGGAGGGCCCAATACGTAAAGGTATAACGACGCCCGAGCGCGACAGCTGGATCAGAGGCGATACTTATGTGCGGTATCCTTCGAGACTCAGTTATGCTTGCCAGGGAGAGGCCAGTGCTGGACGACCACGAGATGAGGGCATCGACCTGATCAATCGCGATCAACTTCTGACCCGCGCTCACTGAGCGATTTGCCACAAGTCCATCATCCTCAAAGATCACTCGCACCCTCCCCTTGTCCTCCGGAGGGAGATCCTCTAGCGCTAACTCTATCGCTGCCCGACCAATCGCGCCAAACGACGCGGCCGAGCCGCTTAACGGCAGAATTACTCCGATAGTGAGCGGAGGGCCCTCTCCGTAGGCAGTCCCGCATATCACACCAAATCCCAAGGTGAATCGCAGAACGATCGCCCACACAGCACGAGGTAGTGTCACCATAGGGACCTCTCCATCCACATAAATTTAACCTTGCAGATCCCGGAGCTTCAAAAGGCGGTACCCTCAATAGCGTCCCGCCCTCATTACTCAAGGGGAGTTCTCGTTAGACGCTCGTTAGCAATGCCCGCTTAAAAAAGGCTCTTAATCCCAATAACTCGATCCCGAACCGTCTGTCCCCCATTAAACGAGAAGGTTCCCGATACGCCTCGATAGTCGCTCGTACCCGCAAGACACTCTCTCACAGCCGTGGTGGCATGGTCGCGCTTAACGCACGAGAGAAGGAGCATTGTCTCGTCGTAAGCCACAGATGCGCTTGATCCCTCTGGCTTCTCCTTGTATTCGCTGGTGTAGCGGTCGAGGAAATCTCTCTGTGCACTCTCATCAAATAGCGGGTACGAATAGTTAAACTCAAACCCGTATTTTTTTAGGTCCTCTGGAGGATCAAGATATACGATCAAGTCATCGGAATAGATCACGGGACGATCCTTCCTCAGCTCACTCCACTGCTTAAGGAAAGCCTGTATCTGTCCAGCGTTGTCGAGGAGCATCACAACAGCGTCCACGTGCTTTGGAACCTTCGAGATCATGGCCCTAAAATCACGCTCCTCAAGCACCATCCGCTCCTGTGCTACGAGTGAGGCTTTAGAACGAGAGATAAAATCATCAACCAGGGAGTCATAGTAAGGGGTAATCGCGGCGAACATGGCGACACTCGTGTGCTCGCGACTGTTAATCGCGTCCGCAAGGGCGCGCGAGTAACCTCGGTCGTCGAACCAAGCTGAGAAGTTATATCTCCACGGCCGGGAGTAATACTCCTTGCCGTGATAGGACGGCGATATACACACCACGTGCTTTGCCTCACACAGTGGCATCATCGGGACGGTCGTCTCCCAGGTCGTCCCCACAACGTATTTGATCTTGTTGACAGAGGTCATTTTCTGAAGCGCGGTAACGGTGTGCTTACTTGAGAACATGGAGTCCTCGATAATCGGCTTTACTTTGACGTCCGGGTTCTTCAGCTCAAAATCTTTGCATGCGAGGAGAAAGGCGTTTTTCTCGCTCTTTCCCCAGATCGCGCCGCCCCCAGTAAGATCAAAGAGGCCCCCTATAGCGATCTCCCGTTCCTCTTCGGCTAACGCCGGGGCCAAAGGAACCAAGATCGTCATGGCGAAAGCAATGAGTAGGTGTGTACGCACTGGGCCTCCCTTGTCTAACCTTGAATGCCCGCATGACCGGATTACCCGCGGGCACCGCAGATACGATTCTCCCCCGTTGCGGAAGGGAGTTCAACCAGGATTTCTAAAGACTTGGCGCACCCTCACGTGCTAGTGATTGACCGAACCGGGATTCCATGTGCGTCGAGGATATTGATACACCTTTAACACCGGCTCCAATGTGGCATCCCTTTCAGGAACACGACGCTGTGTCAGAACAACGAGAGGAGCCCATGCCGGCAGGGGAACCGTCTCAATACACTTGGCCTCCCCGAGCTTCTCATACAGACTCGCGTCAGAGCCAAAGGCGTGCTTGTCCTCTCGCCGATCACCCACCACTATCACGATCTCGCCACCAGCGGCGAGAAACCTCTCAACCACTTGGGCAGGCAGGGAATCATTTGTCCTTGGTCGCCCGGGAAATGACAGAAAAAGCGCCCTATCGGCATAACGGGAGTAGTCGAGTCCCGATGGACCCTCCTCAATATCCCTCAACCACCTATCAGTAACTACTTTTTGGTCAAACCCCACTACATCAGCACCTTCAGCGGCGAGCTGAGCCTCCGCGTACCCTAAACCGGAAAACACCGACAGAATACGTCCACCGACTACCTCGGTAACTCTCATGACTGTGTCAACCGCCTCGGGAGTGAGAAAGCTAAATCCGAATCGGTTGATGTGTCCCACAAAGGGAAGAGCATCAACCCAGTTATGGTCCCTCACGATCGCTTTCATGCTCTCCTGCGCCGGATTATTAGCGATCAAAGCTGAGATCTTCTCCTGACTCCTCAACTCCCCCGGTGAAGGGAGGATCAGTTCAGAACGATTAGCGGAGTGGTTTATAGTATTCATAGCGTCCTTCTAAAAGTATTACTCTCTTCAATTAGAAACTCTTCCTATAAAAGACATCGTGCGAGCTTATTTCCTCCACACATCACCGAGCATTAACGAACCGGGACCTCCAACCTTAGCCATTCCGGCACGACCGAGGCCATTCTGCTCGCAGGACCGGGCGAAAAAAAAGTGTCGTCGTTTGACTCACAAAATACATTCAAATTAGGATTACTTAACCCACTCGCATCCTTTAGGTATCCACCGCGTCGAAGAAAATCGTCTACAACCAACTTCGTTGAACGGAGATCAACTCCCTCCCCCTCTTGGTTTATCGCGCGACCCGCGACTATGACTCTCAATAATTGAGGGGAGCAATCGGTGAATACCAAGCGCTCAACTGGCTCCCCACCACCCTCCGATACCGAGTATTTTAACGTCTTTCCAAAATCGTTTGTTATAAGGAGGTGCACCTTTGTATCGATTCCAGCGAGTTTTAGAGCGTTACGCAGCTCCGCCTCCAAGACGGTCATATCGGTCCGAGGCACTCCACACAGTTCGGACGCGAGTCCCGACGGAACGCACCCTTCAAGCGCCTTTCGCCCCCTTGTCTCGCTAAAATCGGCGAAAGTTAACGTGACCAGTGGGGCGTATACATCTTCTACAGATAGCCCATCCCCTGTTTCGGCCGCTTTTAGAAAGGCTAGGGCCTCGTCAGAGAGGATATTCTCATATCGACCCGCCAATGCCTCATCTCTCACAAACCGATACAGCTTCGCCGATTCAAGATCCCTCTGACCGAACTTCTTGACAGCTCTATCCCAAACGCCGTCATGGAATATCACCTTCTCCGCCAGACAACCGATCGGGAGCGTCGCGATGTTGGCGCGGTAAAAGTGTCTCCACCTCGCGACGTCATCAAATGGCCGGTCTCCACCCGTTCCATCGATATTGATACGTAACTCATCGCCGTGCGAGGAGAGGGTAAGCTCATGACGCTCAACATCGCGCACCACCTGCGCAATCAACTCGGGCTTGAACCCAGAACGGATATAATCGAGTTTCAAATACGAACACCGATCCAGCTCATCTTTCAAATGGTAGAGCGCCTTTATACGCTCTGGGGAGAGGCGGGGTTGAACGGGTCCGTAATCACGATTTCGCTCAGCGAGTGAGCGCTTGTCATCAAACGAGAGAATGGCGAGCACATCGGGTAGATATTTATCTAGGATTCTACGTAGATCCGAGTCAGCTGCGACTATCAGCGCTCCGTGATACTCGTGATAATCTCCCTTAGCCCACCACTCATCTATCTTTGGGGCTCCAGGCATCGAAGAGAACACCCGATCAAGGGCATGCGACCCCAGTCGATGGGTGTCGTGCTGCAACATAACAAGCTCTATGACATTCACCTCATACGGGGTGAGCCCCAAACGGTGCCCTAGCACGCGAGCGGTGTGCGCGGCGTGGATACAATGGTCGAAGCGAGTATTATCCATGTGCGACATCGACCGGGAGTGAGCCGTTGTCGAATGGTAAACCCCTTTCAGCTTCTCAAAAGATAGGGTGTTGGTAATGGCCTGCCCGCGCTTAGAAAGAGTGCTCTTTAAATCCGAGATCCATTTGCGAAAAAGCTCTGGGTTTCGATTGCGATGATCGCGATGGTGCGAACTCAGTTGCTTAATAGTGTCGTAGCTGAGCCTGTAAGCGTCATCCCGTAGCTCACCGCCGGCTACTGACTCATCTCGCAGTCGAACCTGCTGATCTTGGAGAGCGCCGGCACCTGGTTTTTGGCCCGCCTCATCCCGCGGTGTTGAATCACCTGAAGGATCTTTACCTGCGTTTACATCCCTAGAGCCTGACATCTTCCTTTGGTGTCGGGTCACAGTTTTTTTCAGACCAACCTAAACTGAGCGGTCGATCTATTCTTCGCAGCGTATCGATTTCGAGGGTACTACCTAGTAGTGTCTTTGCCGGCTCTTTTTACAAACCGGCTTGCCTCTAAAGCCCTTACCGAAAAACGATGGCGGATCATTACAGGTTGATACGATCTTAGTCAACTTTAAGCATATGAAACTAATCCTTTTCCGATGCCACAAAGTCGTCGGAAGTCCATATGGTGGCAACGTTCGATACGAGATGACGAAGACCAACGCGCTGCGAGGGCTCCCGCAGTAAGGGTGAGGGAATGAGGCGGGGGCTTTTAACATACAAAAGGCACTTTAACCCGCGCATATGAGCACTATAACCGACCATTACCGCCGTTAATCGCACTCATAGATGGCGATAATCACCTCATACCGACACAATCGATCGCAAAGCGATTGGCGTAGAGAGGAGATCGGCGCTTAACTTGAGAAGCTATCCTTCAGCCGATACTATGAATGCGCCCGACGTAAAAGTTTCTCACGCCCAGCGCGACAAACGTGTTTCAATCGGGCGGCGATTGGGGTTAACTCGTCGCGCCGCGGTCTCTGGTAAGTGAACCGAACAGAGTATCCCAGCCTAACTCTTCGACGAGCGCAGAGCGGATCGATCAGTGACTGGAATTCGACATCGGTATCACCACTCGGTTCGCGCAAAAAAGGGTCCGCGTCAAACTTTATTCGTAGAGAGGTCTCATGAGCAACGACGGTGGGCGACGCGCCCGTTACGATCAGCGCGTTAGATTCGCTCCTCCCTCCAATACTCACCTTCGAGCGAACCTGCCATCAGATCACCGACCGAGAAAGCCGAGAGAGCCGCAGATCTTCAACCCCGGCCCCGACCTCTCTAGTATCTTCAAGCAATTCACATTCTCTCGAAACGCTGCCTTGCCTCCCCCTCTCGTAGAGAATAAAAAGAGTGGTGAACTTCCCATACTCGCTCGTGAGAGCGAGATAGTTCGGGCTATTCAATCAAGCGACATACTGATTATTAAAGCTGAGACCGGCTCTGGGAAAAGCACCCAGGTGCCTCGCATGATCCATAAGGCGGGATTCAATGTGATGGTTCTCGGTCCACGCCGGTTACCGGCGAGCGAGCTGGCCTCATACGGCGCTGAAATGCGCCGTGAGGATGTGGGAGACACCATCGGATTTCGCCATGCGCTTAGTTCGTCGGTGTCCGCCAACACAACGATCCTCTATGAAACCGAGGGTTATCAACTTGTCCGCGAGATTCACAATCCCACGTCTTCCGCTTGGGTAGTAATCTTTGACGAGTTTCATGAGCACACCGCGAACGCGGAGCTTCTGCTTGGACTCTTTAAAAAGCGCGCTGAGAGGGACGGCGCATCGATCCCTAAGATCGTGATTATGTCAGCGACGCTCGATGAGGAGCAGATCCGCGGATATCTCGGGGCGGTTCCTGTTATCACCGTCGAGGGCCGGAGACACGAGATACAGCAGCGAGAAGCGGGAGCTTCTATCGCCGAAGACGCGGTGGCATGCGCGCGTGAGGGGCGTAATCCGCTCATATTTCTCCATGGGAAAAAAGCGATCGAGCAACAACTTGAGGAGATTCGTCAGCTCGGCACAACCGCCACGTTGCTGCCCCTTCACAGCCAACTCCCCTACCACGATCAGAAGTTGGCGCTGCAAGCTCACCCCGAGGGTAAGATCGTTGGCTCCACCAACACGGCTCAAACGAGCCTAACGATTCCAGACGTGGGCGCCGTCATCGTTTCTGGGCTCGTTCGACGACTGACTGTTGATAACGAGGGAATAGACACTCTGATTATCGACGAGATCTCTCAAGATGAGTTTCGTCAGCAGATCGGTCGGACCGCTCGAACGGGTCCTGGGATATTTATCAACCACGCTCGCCCCTCAGCAGACCTTAAGCCCCATGCTCCGGCCGAGATACAGAATATGCGGCTGGAGGATGTAGTTCTTCGACTGGCATCCGGGGGCGAAAGCTTACGGGAGATCAATCGGTACCTCCTACACCCCGTATCTGAGAGGCAGATACGCCAAGCGTACACTACCCTTCATAGGCTGGGACTTGTCGGACCCGAGGGGCACATTACAGCGTTGGGGCGTAGGGTGTCCAACCTACCGATCGGTAGCCGCATGGGCAAGATGCTTGCTCGAGCTATCGACTTTCAGAATGAGCACCACGTTGACATAGTCTCTCACGCGATCGATATCGCGGCCGTTTCGGAATCTGAGGGGATCCTCTCGGGCGGAAGCCGCAACTGGAGGCGCCTGGTACCAGGCAATCACTCGTCGGATCTCCTCATGCAGATGCGTCTATTCCAGAGGGTTATAAACCTACCAACGCTTCAACTGAGCGCGATTGGAATCGATGAGGTGAACGTCCAGCGCGCCAAGGATGTGCGAGAGATGCTCCAACGTCGCATGAAAATCACGGGTAGTGAGACGCGGACCGAGATAAACGAGTCCGAAAAAATGTGGCTCTCCAGAGCGATTATCGAGGCGCACATTGATCAGGTGTTTCGGTCCAGTGGAAGAAATAGCTCTGGCGATCAGACCTACACCCCGATTCTAGGAGGTCGTCCGGCTATCCTTTCAAAAGACTCTGTAGTGGGCGGCGCGCCCCTGATCGTGGGCAGCCGCTTTAACATCGGCTATCTTGATCAGGAGGGAACGCAGCGTATCCTCCCCCTTCTTTTGATGGCGAGCCGCGTCGACGACTACGGGTGGCTCGATCGTCACACCCCTTCAGTCCTCGCAAGTAGCTACAAAGATGGATTGGCCCGCGCGCAATACTCGCCCGCGAGCAAGAAAAAGGATCGTATGGTTTCCCGCGATCCACGAAAAAGAAATCGGTAGTACCGCTACTCAGCCAGAGGCCCCACACGGAAGATCATATCCTCGACGAGGTCACCACGCTTAAGGTACGGGGCCAACTTCCGCAGTAGGTGTGCCTTCATAAAGGTCAATTCCTGAGCCCATACAGGGTGCATAACTCTTACGATGAGAGCGCGGCGAGAGATGTACTCGGGTCTTGATACCTCAGCCAACTTCTCCCCCACTATCTTGTCCCAGTAAAGGATAAACTCGTACCGATCGATCTTCTTATCGAGCCCCTTACCCGCCAGAGCTTTCGCTAAGATCCCCTTGATGAGAGCAAAATCGGTAGCTACGCCAAGTCGACGCTTACGCGGTGGTCCTTTTCGGTCGGTGTAGGGCGAGGATGGTGCCTGGCCCGCGGAGCGCTGGGCCACGGAAGCCTGCCCCTGCGCAATTGGCGCGCTCGCCTCTTTTGAGGGTGTGTTTACCCCAGGGGATGGCATCACGTTACCAAGAAAATTACCGATTCTCTGCACGAGCCTGCTCCTTCTTTTCGAAGATAACTACCAACTCATCGGGACGAGCCATTCCTAGTTCGCTTCGAGCGGCCTTCTCCACTGTGCGAGAATCGTTTTGGAGACCCAAAACTTGTCGCTTTAATGCCTGAACATTCTCCTCAAGGCGATCGTTTGATCGACGTTGTTGCTCTAAACTATTTGAGAGAGAGGTCAGCCGAGAAAACCCGTCATCAGATAAAAATGAAAACGCGGCGGCGCAGAGGGCTAGGGCTAAAATCAGAAGTGGGGCAGTAGCTCGCATACCGGTAAATTAAACCTAAACCGCGTTAGGTGCCAGAAGCATTAGGGAGTTTCCACGGCTAAAGTTCCGATCCCTGCCTTTACTTCCAAGAGTTAACAGCGATAGACTGGCGCCGTCCTGGGGCGACCCCCCTGCCCAACTCATAGCAGGGTTAACCCCGAATGATCTCAGGAGAAAAGAGAATATGAAGTCTAGCGCTATTGCTTCCGTCACCGCCTACGAGTGCCTTGATTCCCGTGGTTTTCCGACCGTATCAGCGACCGTCACCCTTCAAAACGGCGCTCAGGGTACAGCGATGGTTCCATCGGGAGCCTCCACCGGCGAATACGAGGCTCTTGAGCTTCGAGATGGAGACTCAGAGCGATACTTGGGCAAGGGAACGCTTAAGGCTGTTGAGCACATCAAGGAGAAGATAGCTCCTGTTGTCGCCGGGCACGACGCGCTCGACCAGGCGGCTCTCGATCGAAAATTGATCGACCTCGACGGCACCGAAACGAAGAGCCGTCTTGGCGCGAACGCCATTCTTGGGGTGAGTCTCGCCACAGCCCACGCGGCGGCTAACTCCCTCGGCATACCCCTCTTCAGGTATATCGGAGGTGCTCACGCTCGCCAACTACCCGTGCCCCTCGTCAACGTCATTAACGGCGGCGCGCACGCGGCGAACACCCTTGATTTCCAGGAGTTCATGATCGTACCCCACGTATCATCAACATTCTTTGAGAACATTCGTTGCGCCTCAGAGGTTTTCCACGCCCTTAAAAAGAATCTAAAGAAGAAGGGGCTCTCTACCGGAATCGGTGATGAAGGAGGATTCGCGCCAGATCTGAACGGTCCTGCAGCCGCCCTCGACGCGCTGATCGAGTCGATCACGGACGCCGGATACGAGCCGGGCAACCACGTCTCAATCGCTCTCGATGTCGCGGCGAGTGAGATGTTTAACGACGAGAAAGGCAAATACATCTTCAAAAAGAGCACCAAGGAAGAGTACACCTCCGCGGATATGGTGGAGATGTACGCGGCCTGGGCGAAGAAGTACCCACTCGTCAGCATTGAGGACGGCCTAGACGAGAACGATTGGGAGGGGTGGAGGCTCATGACCGAAAAGATCGGCGCTGAAGTACAACTGGTTGGAGATGATCTCTTTGTGACCAACGTTAAGCGTCTCGCAGATGGAATTAATCGCGGAATTGCAAACGCGATTCTGATTAAGCTCAACCAAATTGGAACGGTCACCGAAACCCTTGAATCGATCTGCCTCGCTCATAAGAATGGATATCGATCGATCATGTCCCACCGCTCGGGCGAGACTGAGGACACATCGATAGCGGATCTCGCTGTCGCTATGGGGTGTGGGCAGATTAAGACCGGCTCTGTATGCCGTAGCGAGCGCACTGCTAAATACAACCGCTTACTCTGGATCGAGACGTTTCTTGAGGGCTCCTCGATTTGCGAGAACCCATTCGTGTGATGGCCTGGGTTATAACTATCCTCGCGGCGGCGGCTAACGTCGCCGCCTGGAACACCCCGGGCTCAACTCTGTGCGCGGCTCTCGGATGGAGCTCAATAGCCCTCTTCGTATCCGCTCTGATTCCATCCCAAAATCGCTCGGCGAGACTATTCGTTGCCGGCTGCCTAACCTACCTTGGGGGGTTCTACTGGCTCTTCGACACTATTAAAGATTTCGGCGGATTTCCGACCGTTGCGGCACTCCCTATTTTCCTTCTGTTTGTCGTCGGAAGCGCCGTTCAATTCCTGATGTGGGCTTTCATATTCCAGAACCTACCGGTTTTCCTCGCTAGACTGGGTTTGAGGACCTCGGTTTCTTGGCTCGTGGCTCACCACTTTTGGATTAAGATCTTTCCTTGGGATTACGGTCACACTCAATTAGCGTTCTTACCCTTCGCTCAAGTGGCCAGCGTCGCCGGAGTGACTGGGATAACCTTTTTGATGATGTGGATTGCGGAGCTGATCTGCGCCCGAAGCGTAACGACATTCGGCGCCAAAATCGCGGGCGTTGCTGTCTTCCTGTCGAGTCTCATAGCGGGACAAGTGACGATCGCTCAAGTCGGGACACCGCGCCCGAGCGACGACATCTCTCTCAAGACGTTCCTCATTCAAGGCAACGTCTCCCTGCATCGAAAACACGATACCGCCTATTTCACAGTGAACCGTGAGCAGTATCTTCGAACGAGCGCGCAGGTGTCAGAGCGAGATTCGCTCGTGGTGTGGCCGGAATCAACTCTCACCGAATTTATTCCGGATACAATCAGGGAGGCGCAGACCATACCCCTGCTGCCCTTTCTCAACAACGGTGGGGCGTTTCTCGTGGGCGGTCTCACGTTCTCTTCCCGAGAGAGGTATTTCAATAGTTCGATTCTGGTTCGCCCAGACGGCAGCGTGGCCAATCCCTATCACAAGATGATCCTTATGCCATTTGGAGAGTACACACCCCTCTCATCTCTGTTGCCATTCTTGAAAGATATAAACGCTACCGCGGGCCAGTTCACCGCTGGAGAAGAGCCCGGTCTCCTCTCTTTTAAACTATCGAACGGAAAAGAAGCCAAGGTATCTCCTTTGATCTGTTACGAGGATATCGTTCCGGAGATAAGTCGTGACGCGGTACGAATGGGCTCAGGACTTCTGATCAATCAGACAAATGACGCGTGGTTCGGCGACACCGTCGCCCCTTATCAACATCACGTAATCGCGAGTTTTAGGGCGATCGAGAACGACAGGTACCTTCTGCGATCCACCAATACGGGACTGACCGCGGTCGTTGATCCCCTCGGAAGAACCCTTGCTTCGCTTCTGCCGTACACGGAGGGGGTGTTACCCATGGAGGTCTCCCTTAAGAACTCACGGACGATCTTTACAATCTTCCCAATTCCCTATGTCTGGCTACTGATCGCTGTCGCGGGATTCGCGCTAACGCTCTATAATATTCGACGGTCTCGCGCCTCTTAGGGATCACCTCTCTCTAGTCTTTCGACGCGGATACCGTCTTACACCCAGCGGGCATACGATTCGTGTGCATGTCGATCATCTTTATAACGATTCCACTTCCCTTGATAGTTGGGCACACCACCGCATAGCGCCGAGTAAAGCTTTCATATCTACGTTGCGCGGTAAAGGCGCGAGTGCCCGCGGGCAGAAGCACCCGCTCTCCAGGCTTCAATACCGCGTATTTTCCCCCACCGAGTACTGAGATGACATTGAACTCGCGGTCTTGGGAGTCGTTTTTCACCACGATCTGGCCGTCGGGCACACTCTCGCCCAAGCACCCCAGAGCAAGCGCCATGAAGAGAAGGCATCTGTTCCGAAAGCCTCTGTTAAAGTTCATACCCGGCTTGGCGCTCCGACAATGTCGCGGCTCTGAGACGTTGGTTGACTAACAAGGACTCTCTCTACCGCTCTCAGGACCACTCTCGCCACATGTTGACAATAACTTAAGGTATCTCATCGCTACTTTCTTCTTGGGCTCCAAGCAAAAGGGGCCGATAGCCCCTATGAGCGGAAGGGACCAAGAAAACCTGAGCCCCATTCGTTCGTTTTTAAAGAGCTGTTGTAGTCGTTCATTTCCGGGCCTGCTGTAAATGAGCTTCGTACTACTATGGTGTTATAAAAGGTAGCTGACGATGAAGCCGCAGATTGTTTCTTTTTTCCGAGCGTTTTCAATAACCCTCATTACCGTGGCCTCCCCCTCAATCATTGGGTGCTCTCCGCAGGCCGGTCCAGACAAGTCAGTAGCAGGGCTGGCGCTCGGGGCTGGATGGGGCGCTGGTCTAGGCGCTGTGGTCGGAAATCAAGTTAACAACTCCGGAGATGGCGTAGCGATCGGGGCCGGCTTCGGCGCCGTCGCGGGCATGCTTCATGGGATCGGCTACGATCTCCAGGAGGGCAATCAGCTCCAACAGAATCGTCAATTAGCCTCTCTCCAAGTCCAAGCTGTGGCGAACCAGAGGCATCTGGAGAAACTTCAAGCTAATTTAGACAACTCGATGGGATCCGATCCAGTCGGTGGTGTGTACCAGGTTTACTTTGACGAGGACCAGACCAATATGCGTATGGGCGCCGTCGCGAGCCTCGAAACGATCGCTGAGTCTATCAAGGCGACTAGCTTTGTGAGGAGCGTAGTGGTGGCTGGGCATACCGATGACACTGGCAACACACGATACAATGAGGAGCTCGCGAAAGCTCGCGCCAACTCGGTGAGCGCGTACCTGGCGTCGCGTGGCATTCCATCAGTTCAGATCGATGTAAGGAGCTTTGGAGCCACCAAGCCGATAGCGACGAACGCGACGGCCGCCGGTCGCCAACTAAACCGCCGTGTTGAAGTATCGATCGTACGATAATCTTGCGGCGCTTCGTCTACTTCCATAAGGTAGTTCTGAGAGAAGTAAGGGGAACCAAACAATAAAGGAACACCACGCATGTCAGCAGCTTTCATCGTTGAGTCAGTACGAACACCTCGAGCCCGACGAAAAGGCAAATTCGCCAAGGTGCACCCAGTCGACCTGTTGACGTATCCGCTGAATGAGCTCACGAAAAGGAGCGGGATAGCTCCTGAGCTCGTTGAAGATGTTCTTGTCGGCTGCGTCACGCAGACTCTTGAGCAAGGTTGGTGTGTTGGGCGAGCGGGAGTTCTCGCCGCCGGATGGCCATACAAAGTTCCAGCGACAACGATTAATCGTTTGTGCGGTTCTGGCCAACAAGCCGTAAACTTCGCGGCGTCAAGTGTCACGGCGGGCGATTATGACCTGGTCGTCGCCGGCGGACTCGAGCACATGACTCGCGTACCGATGTTCTCTGACTCAGGAGGAGAGGAGAGTCCCCTTTTAAAGCACCATCACCCCGACTTAGTTCAACAGGGGATCGCGGCTGAGATCCTCGCCAAAGAATTCGGCATATCCCGCGAGGAATCAGATAACTTCGCGTACCTCTCCCAGATAAAGGCTAAAAAAGCGATCTTGGAGGGTAGATTCAAGGGCAGCGTCGTTCCGGTACCGTATCGTGACGACGCCGGCGTTGAGCATATCCTCGATTGCGATGACAATCCGCGCTCAGACACCACGGTAGAGGGTTTAGCGGGACTGAAGACGGTATTTAAAGAAGACGGTGTGATTACCGCGGGCAACGCTTCCGCGATCGTTGACGGAGCGGCGGCGCTCTTGATCGCGAGCGAGAGATCTCTCAAGAACCACTCGCTCAAACCTCGAGCTAGAATTGTCGCCCAAAGCGTGGTTGGTTCTCCCCCCCGCGTGATGTTGACTGGTCCGATAGAAGCCACTCATCAGGTTCTTAAGAGAGCCGGTCTGATGCCACACCACATAGACATATGGGAGATAAACGAGGCCTTCGCTCCGGTACCACTTCTCACCATGCGGGAAGTTAGGATCGATCAAACGAAGGTAAACGTGAACGGCGGGGGAATCTCACTCGGACATCCCCTCGGGGCGACAGGAGCTATGTTGATCGGTATGACCGTCGATGAGCTCGAGAGGACGAAAACTCGCTACGGACTCGTCACGATGTGTATCGGTCTTGGCATGGGGATCGCAACCATCATTGAACGGGTATGATCGAGTTAAGTAAATAGATCGAGAATATACAGGGGCTTAGGATGGCGCTTAATCAGTTCATGGTCCTGAGCTAACCTGCCGATTATACTTAAAGTTAGGGTATCACGGACGTCTTGCTCCCTCACACCGCCGCTTATCTGTCTGGCGATGGAATGAGGAACGGGGCGTCCCGAATGGACAAACATGCTGCGGCTTATCGAGTTGCTATTTCTACAGTTCGTTGAGTGGTTCTACACACTCAGTCCCGCTGTTGGGCTCGCCACTCTGGGCGTAGCTGGAGTCGCCGGAATTCTCGCCCAGTTCCTGATCACAGGAAGCACCACATTCGGCAAAACGCTCATCCCAGGAACCGTCGGCGTGCTTCTTCTTGCCGCGGAGAGCGCTCACTACGGACGCCCTGAGTGGGTCGTCGCCACGATGCAGAACCTTCGTGATTCGCTGCAATCGCCGAACTCTTCGCTCACTCCGTTGCCTCTCATCGAGGGGCTAGTCTCAATTCTCGTCGCTCCGTTTGAGAGTCGAACCGTGATAGAGGAGAGTCTATTTGTTGTCCTCATCGCCTACCTCGGTCTTGTAGCTCGACATAGCTGGGTTGGATACAAGACGACCGGTATAGTGCTGGGCGATGTCTCGGTGGGAGCGCTACTAAAAGATAAAAGCCGCCGCCCCAATCGATCGAAAACGAACGAGCTTGGTTCTGGAGACCTTGCTAACACGGAACAGATCGCGCAATGGACTCGACCCACCAACAAACCAGCTGATACTCACCTCTACGTGAGTGAATTGCGGGGATCAGAGGGGACGGCGTTTCACCAGAGCAAGCTTGTTATGGGCGCCGAAGAGCGGAACCGGCACGTTCTTGTAGTGGCAAAAACTGGTAGTGGTAAAACAACGAAGTTTATCCATCCGATCATATACAACGACTGCCTTGATCCCCACCGCTCGGTCATCATAATCGACTCTAAGCCCGACATGTGGAAAACATTCGCGGCGATGACTCGCAAATATAATCCGCAGAAAAACATCCTCCTCTTTAACCCACTCGACCGAGCTCGCTCTCTCAGCTGGAACATCCTCTCAAAGATTGAGGATGATACGGACGCGAAACTTATCGCCAACACCGTCATCATGGCGACCGACCAGCCGCAGGCGAAGTCCGACAGCCCCTTCTTTCGAAACAACGCTCTCGCCATCCTTAACTCGATCATGGTCGGACTCCTCCATGACCCGAACGAGACCCTCTCGATGCCGAGGATTCATGAACTCGTACAGTCAGGAATGAAGCCGCTCTGCGACTGGCTTGAACAGCATCCGGCGGCGATTCGAAACACCAGGACCTTCGTTGAGCTTGCCCGATCAGGCTCTCAAAACGCCGACACGATTATGTCCGAGCTGAGCATGCGACTGAGCGCTTGGGACCTTACCGCGATCCGAGCCACGACGAACGTTGACGAACTTGATATTGAGGACCTGATCTCGAAGCCAACCCTATTTATTGTTGAGCTTAGAGAGTCCGAGCTTGAGATGCTTCGCCCTATGGCGAACGTAATTGTGGTTGAGATCCTTCGATTCCTCACAAAACGCGCGGAGCAGTGCCCCAACGTCAAGTTGCCACGCCCGGTTGGAATTGTTATCGACGAGTTCGCGAGCGCGCTTGGACGCCTCCCTGATATTCAGGTTAAGCTTAACACCCTCCGATCGCGAAACGTGAGTATTGTCGCGGCTATTCAATCCACGGCGCAGATCAAAGCAAACTACGGCGATGACGCTGACTCGGTGTTGGCTGGATTCAGCACTAAGATCTTCATGCCCGCCCTCGATCTCACAGACGCTGAGTGGGCGTCTAAAGAGAGTGGTCAGATGACGATTCGCTTTCAAACGCAGTCAACCGGCGCGAATCGAAAACTTATTGAGGTTTTCGCGAGCCGCAACGACAGCACCCAAGATCAGGTGCAGCAACGAGCGGTTCTCACTCCAGACGAGATCGGACGCCCGGTCGACAATATCTGTACCTTCTTCATGCCGAATACCCCGGTCTTTCAAGGACACCTGATACCGTTCTACAAGATCCCCGAAATGCTTAAGCGCATGACAGAGTTTAATGAGGACTCCCAACTAAGACTGAGGGACACGCCGATCCAGTATGAGGAGAAACCCGTGCAGGTAGCGCCGGCTGGCGGAGCGGGCGGCGGAGGTGGAGGCAACGGACTTCCGCCCGGAATAACGAATACCGCTGGATGGACTGAAGCGCAGGTAGGGGCGAAACTTGAGGAGGTTAAGAAAACCCTCGACTGGGATAACACCACGGGGAGCGCCCGAAAGTGGTGGGAGGCATTTGAGAATGAGAATAAAACGCGTATGCCCCTCGTTCTCCGATTAGCGGAGGAGCTGCAAGTCCGCAAAGCCACCATCACAGAGTTCTTCTTGGCTTATGTCTACAGCAATACCGACAACATTCAGGCGAACCTAAGCTACCTGGATTACACTAGACTTAAAAAAGAGGAGGAGAAGAAGAAAAAAGAGGCCGCCGCCAAGGCCGCTCCCGCCTCTTCTGGCGGAGAGAAGTGGTAGCGGAAGCTTAACGGCAAAAAACCTACAGGGCGCTTTCGATAGCTCGAACCAGGCTGCGGGCCGTTGGTGACACGTACGAACGCCACCGCCCGATGAGATATCCCTCGCGGCTGATCAAAAACTTCTCAAAATTCCACCAAACGCGTCCACCTACGTCAGGGGCGCCTTCCTCAACCAGAAACGTGAAGAGGGGTTGTTTAGCGACCCCTGAAACAGAGGCCTTTGGCATTAATGGAAACGTGACTCCGTGATTTATACGACAAACGGACTCGATATCGGCATCTGAGCCAGGCTCCTGGCCGGCGAAATCGTTGCTGGGAAAGCCTACTACCACGAGACCCCGCGCACTGTACTTTTCATAGAGCGCCTCTAAAGAATCGTACTGACGAGCAAAGCCACAACGGGTCGCTGTGTTGACGATGAGAAGGGCCTTGCCCCGATACGGCGTTAATTGATTCCCATACCTATCGGGGTGATCGAACAGACACGTTTGTGACTCGCGAGTCGCGGTGGAGATCCCGCCGTATAAAAAATTAAGTATACGCATAACAATCACATCCTCTATCCCAGGCAGTCACGAGAGCGTCTGCCAAAGTCGTCTGAAGGCTCAACATGCACAAGAACCTTGGCGACGAGCGGGAGCGCGGCGTGAATCGCCTCCCCCACGTTATGCGCTACCTCGTGCCCGTGCCTGATACTCTCGTCAGGGTTACATAGAACATCGAGATCCACAAAGTATGAGAAGCCCACTTTTCGCACCACACACTTATGAGTGCCAAGGACTCCGGGGACTGCCAACGCTATGTGGCGAATAGAGTTTGCCACCTCAGGATCAGGCGCTGTATCGATCAGCTCTCGCAACGCCGGAATCAGTAGTAGAACCGCGTTCACCGCGATCACACACGCCGCCACCACCGCGGCGACATCATCGGCCATCTCGTACCCAGGCCCACCAAAAACCGCCACGGATATGCCTAAGAAGGCCGCCATGCTCGTTATGGCGTCCGCTCTGTGATGAAAAGCGTCCGCTTTAACAGCGACACTGTTGATTGAGGCCCCAGTGTGCCCCACAAATCGGGCCAACACCTCTTTTATAATCACCACAGCCACAAGAACGAGAAGAGTGAATGACTCCGGCGCGTGATGAGGGGTCCGTATCTCTTGAATACTTTCCGTTACGATCAGAGTAGCGGCTCCAAGCATCGTACATGAGACAAACGTCGCCGCCAATGGCTCAAACTTCCCATGTCCATAGGGGTGATTCGTATCGGCTGGCTTTCCAGCCATGCGCAACCCAATCAGAACAATGAAACTTGTTACGATATCGGCGGCTGATTCAATCGCGTCAGCGACCAGGGCATACGAGTTGCCTACCACTCCGGCCACCGCTTTCCCAGCCGCGAGCAGCGCGTTTATCGCCATGCCTATGACGGTGCTGCGAATCCCAATCCGGGAGAGCTCTTCCACCCGGTGCTGAGAACCTGGTCGATTCATGAGCCACTTTTACCCGTTTTTATCGTCCTCTCGCAACCAAGCTATTGTACTCACCTGACGTGGCTATAAGGCGCCGCATAGTAAGAGCCAGCGGACACCCCCATAATGCGCTATGTCCCTATGTGATAGGGCTTCTACCGCTACTGTATCTCTGGTGGACCGACCGGAACGCTCTTCCTATCCGAATTTGTACTTAAAAACATCGCTAGAAGTTTTCTCTTTGACCCTGAGTCCTTAAAGAACTTCGTCATATCGTCTAGGAGGCCACTGAATCCTGGTTGGTGAGACCAAAAAGACTGATAGGCTGACATCAATCGCTCGCGATACTTTGGTCCCCTACTCTCAAGATAACTACATATCCGACTCTCCGCGCCTGATGGAGGGACAGTACCCTCTTTGCTACATTTGATAAGAGTGAAGAGCTCGCGCGCTGACGAGCAGATCTCAAGTCCGTAGACCCGGCTCGTTATCTCTTCCAGGTGGGAGTCCGCTACTCCCCTTTGTCGACACGCTACAACCAAGCCCTTGCCGTAGGTACGTCGAAACGAGAGGCCTATCTGGTACACCATCTCATCCATCCAGTTGATGTCTTGAGGGATTCGAGGGTTGACCTCACTACCAGCGTGTGGGGTGAGTATATCGATGACTCCCCGCGCCAACTCCTCTCCCGTAACGGTCTCCGTCAGGCCGTGAATCTCCTTCGCGACTGTAAGCGAACAGAACCCCTCAAGGTGAAGAAGAGTCTCATTAATAAGGTCGGGATCTACGGCCATCTCCTTAAGGGCGTGCCGGAACGTTTTGTCTGGATACAGCAAGTCATAACACTCCTCGACCAATCGCTGGGTATCCTTGTGGCTTCGCAGGATCTCCTGCAAGAGCTGGATATCAAGGGCATCAAAGCACTCCTGTAGTCGCCCCGTAATCTCCGGCTCCACACCCTCAAGCAACAAGAGCAACTCAGCGAAAGTCGAAAAAGTTAGCGTCATGCGCGCCGCCGCGAACTTTAGATAGACCCTGAGGTGTGGGAACACCAGATCATATCCCCGCTCAAATCCCATCACCCTCAACGACGACCCGGAACATACACCCCGGATTATATCAACATCTCCCGCCACCTCCCGTTTGCTGGCTCCTAAAATCCTCCGGACGGTGACCACTTCAGGCTTAAGCAGAATACCGATCGCGTAGAGGCCTTTTTCTATCGTGTCTCCCTGAGAGGATGCTTGCTCGACAGAGTCGATGGGATCGGCGAAATACACGGCCTGATAACGCTCGCGCACAAGCGCGATATCTCGGGCCGGTAGATCCCGCATTTCAATCACAGAGAGAGGGTCATCGTGAACGCGTTGAAGTGTTTGAGCTATTTCACGACCCGTGAACAAGAGACGGATAGATCCATACGCGTCGGGGCTCATCGATTCCTCCAACGCTTTCAGGAGTGGCGTGCGCGGATCAGTTAGCTCATAGAACGCCCGCTCAAGCTTATGGAGGCTCTCCGTGGACAGTCCTATCAAGGACTCTCTTATCTGACGGTCGAGGGAGCCGTTTGAGGGGTCCTCATCAAGGACCGCCCCAATTTTCGCGGCTCGTTCGTGATCTTCCTCGCCGCACACAAAGTCATGATCCCATATTCCCGCGCCTCCGGCGCTCTCGCGATAGCACGCGAGGAGGTCGATATTCAGAGGCCACCGCCCATGACCATTCACGTATCGCGCCAGTACCGTCGAGAACTCCTGCTGCGTGACTTTCGCGCCAATGGCCTTCATTCGATGCTCGAGCGATTCCCCCACGGTAGTGCCAAAGAGGCACTGGTAAGCGGTCTGAATGGCTAAACACTGCCGGGGATCGAGAAACTCGAGAGGCTGAATCGCCTCGTAAAGGTCAAAGGCGGAGCCAATCCGCTCATACAGAAGCTCGGCGCGCGCCCGCGGATCAAACAGTCCAAGAGAAGGGAAGAGCGACGCGTCGAGCTCATAGCCATAATAATCGGCCAGAGCCTGATTCGTCGCTTGAAATTTAGTGTATGAGAGGGCGGCCACTCGTTCCTGAATAAGGTGATACGCCAACATAGTGTGCGAATGAACGCTCTCACGTATTCGTAGAAGCCTGCTTTTTTTAAAGCGACGGAGAAGCGGTCCAAGCCCTTGGGTATAGTCACGGTCTACCGCGTCACGAGCGTCGGAGAACATGTCTTCGACGCGTCCAGAAGAGGATTGAGCGAATAGTATTCTGTTGATCTCCTCCGCCTCCTCATGAGCGCTCCACCCACTGAGCAATCTCCCCATCCGCTCTATCTCAACGGGGGGAAACGACCTTCTTACATCCGCCTCAAGCGTTAGCTCATGATCAGGCAACTTTTGGTCACCAAGCTCGACGTAAAAGCCCTTCACCAGGGCGAGTTCGTCGATACTTCGACCGTACAATAGATACCGAAGCGCTCGCTGTTGATCTCTCATTCGATACGCCGCGACCCGCTTATGCTCAACGACCTCAGACTTCCCGATTGTCTTTCGGGCCATATGAGAGGCATCCGAAGAGTGCTGGTGAAAAACCGCGTACAACTGTTTAGCTAGATCTTTGTACGGGAGTTGAAGAAACTCCTCGCGTAACGCGGCCACTTGAAATTCGGTACAATCAAGGATCACATCAAGCATGCGAGCATACTTATCGGCGTGCGCGCCGTGGTAGAGCTCCCACAGATGCATGGCGTTTGCCGCGACATCAAGGCCAAAAACTATTTTTGAGATCCTCTCCGCGTGAATGTGACCCACCCGTTTTACGATCTGGTGATAGATCTCCGGTCGCTCACCCCTCTCGCGAATGGGAGCGTAGTAGTGTTCCGTAAAAAATTCGTTTGCGCGGGCGAGAATATCACGCGAATCTTGACACGAACGCTCGGCAAGGGCGACGTTAAACGCGCTCAAATATATATCGAGCTCGGTCTCACGATCCCTTTGAGCGAGCTTAAATATCTGGTGGGCGAGGGCCTCAGCTACCGCCTGCAGCTCAGCCGCGTGAGCCTCGCGCTCGGCGCTTGAACGGCGAGGCAACGGAGGGAGAGGCGAGAGTGGCGTATTGGCGATCTCTCGTAGTCGCTCAAGACCACCCTTAACCCGAAGCGGTCGGTGGAATTGGTCAAATACCTCACCTTCGAAGAAGTATTTACTCGCGTCATCAGCCCCGCCAACCGATTCAACGCTTGAGTCAGTCGGAGCGGGCTCAATCCGCAGATCGATCTCATCCGCGGGTAAGGCGCGCCTCTTCAGGATAATTTTTTTTATTTTTGAGTCAGACCCTTCCACCGAGAAACCGCTCCTTTAAAAACCTCGGACTAGCTTCGACCAGCCCTGCTATCAGGCGAATGGTCGGCCTGTTCGCTAGGACGATCGTTTTTCAACTCTCACGTTAGGTGTACTCCATCTCAAGCCAAGCGCGCTCACGCTTATCGCGATCTGGATCCTCAACGATATCCCTCAGGATTATTCGGCCAAGTCGGGCGTTTATTACATCCATTGAGGCGTTTTTTCCGTCTAGATGAAGCGGATCAAGGAAATCCGGATGGTACCTAAGCATGTGATCCAACACAGCGCGATCGTGCTCGGATTTCGCGATCATAGCCCAGACGTTCTTGCCTATCCACGCGAAGTCATTCACCTTCCAGTCAAGAAGTCGCTGCACATAGTGCCCAACTGAGAGTAACTCCTCAGGCGCCGGCGGACGCTCAAACTGGTAGGTTCCCTGACTATTTCGCATGCGGTCCGCTATCCAAACCAAATTGCTCACTAATTGAGGCATGCAGTGTTTAGCCAGAACTCGTCGCTCCAGAGTCGAGTCGAGGTACGTCATTCGCATCGGATGAACACGGCGTAAGAAAGCGTCATCGAGCTTTCTATTGAAATTCTTTGTGAAGATCACCAGGAGATTATCAATGTTGCAATCAATAGGTGGGCGGGATTCGAGGTGAATCCTCGCGTCCTGAATAGGGCCAAGAAAGAAGGTATCAATATGCCCCTCTACTTTATCGATCTCGTCGATAAGTAGCACAACGGGCTGACTCTGAGATTTGAGGAACGCGCGAGAGAGGATACCAAGGTTCATTAATTTATCTTTGGCTCCAACTTCTTGTCCCGCCATCGACGACGCGATAGCGAGTGACGATGGAACCTCGATGAGGTGCTGCGTGTTCATGCCGTGGTAACAGCTTAAGCACATCATCTCCGCGCCTGTGATCTTGGCGAGGCACTTGGCCAAGAAGCTCTTACCGCAGCCAGATGGACCTTCAAGAAGGATCGCCCTTGTTCGATCAGATGGAGTCGAGAGAAGAAGCGCCATCTGGGTAGCCGTGAAGCGGGCGCACTGGTAACCTACTTCAGCCAGTCGTCGAGCCAACTCCTCTGGGTCACTAAAGCTCGTTAAACCGACCCTCTCAGGTTTATAAGCTTTCCCTCGACGTTTGCTATCCGGATCGTCAACTACCCCCTCAAGGAGCCAACGGCCTAACCGAGCGTGAATCTGCTCAAGGTCAGCGTTGCGATTATCAGGAACGAGAGGATCAGAGAAATCTGGATGATATCGAAGCATCTGCTCAAAGATAGTTCGATCGTGCTCGGATTTCGCCAGCATGTAGAAGAGATTTCTCCCTACGAACGCGAAGTCAATCAGATCCCAATCAAGAAGATGAGTGATATAGTGGGCTGATTTTAGCAACTCTTCAGGAGCTGGGGGTCGTTCAAAGGGATACGAGCCATCCGATTCCCGCATGATATCCGCCACCCGTACCAAATTCTCAACCAACTTAGGGCTACAATACGGAGCTAGAACTTTGCGCTCCAGAGACGACTCCATGAAGCGCATCTTAAGGGGATGAACGCGTCTCAGAAGAGCTTCGCTCAGTGGTCGCTCAAAGTTTTTGGTGAATATAATAAAGAGGTTCTCAAGATTAGCGTCGATCGGTGGCTGTGACTCAAGCCATACGCGCGCGTCTTGAATAGGTCCCAAGAAAAACGTGTCGATCGCCACGTCCACTTTGTCTATCTCATCAATTAACAGGATAACCGGCTTTGTCTGGGACGTTTTGTAAGCTCTGGAAATGATGCCGAGATTCATGAGATCCTCGACTTTTCCCTCGCTCTTTCCCGCCATGGCGTTTACCATCCCCAGGGTAGATGGAGCCTCGACAAGATGCTGCAAGTTCATCCCTTTGTAGCACGACAAACACATCAATTCGGCGCCGGTGATCTTGGCGAGTGACTTAGCGAGGAAGCTCTTACCACAACCGGAAGGTCCTTCAAGCAACATACATTTCACGCTACTCATGTGCGTGTTCATGATGAGGGAGAGTTGAACCGCGTAAAATGGAGCGCAGTGGTACCCCACATCACCGAGTTTTAGCTCAAGCTCCTCGGGTGAACCGATGTCGGCGAAACCGATATTCGCTGGCTTGTAGGTTGAATGGAAGTTTGGATTAGAGACGCCAAGCTCACTACCATCCGTCTTGGTAGCGATAGCTTCCGGACCATTTCCAGACCGAAACTGCAGCACCTTCTTAGGACGAGATGTATCTTCGGTATTCGGCTTTTGATTCGCTGCTGACATACGATGAGAAACCTCCTGGGAGCTTAAAACCGCGGGCACGTTCCCGGCTCTACAGGAGTTATGGAGATCCTCGACCAGCGTGTAGCATTTAGTTTTTAATGGTCTAATTCAGTCTCAGAGTAAAGTCCGTAACTAGCTGTAGATAATAGCTTTTATTGATAAATGGTCGGGGCTGGTATTGCTGACGCCAAGCTAAAGTAAGTCAGTGCCACAAAAAATAGCGTCAACTCCTCATATTGCTCAGGATTCTGCCGTTACGAACCCTAAGAGCTAATGGCTCCGCTCCCTGCCCAGGTGAGTCACAGGTCACGGAAGACTGTATGGCGTTAACTATCGGATCAAATCTTTTCGCTACCCGAGTCCAGGGTCAGCTTGAACGCACGGGCACGCGCCTCCGGTCCGTAGTTCAAAGCCTCTCAACCGGTTCTGATCTCAGCCTTGAGGGTGACATGGGGGTTCGACTCGCTCTTGCGGAGCGACTACGAGCTCAAACTCGCGTGGCGACTGTAGCCCTGCGAAACGCCAACGACGGGATCTCTTACATAGCGACCGCTGAGGCTGGGCTCCAAGAGATCCAAAATATCCTGACTCGAATGGCGGAGCTCGCGAACCAGGGAGCGAACACCACATTCACAGCGGCCCAACGCTCCGCTCTACAAGCTGAATTCAGCGCTCTCGGGTCCGAGGTGGAGCGTATCTCGGCGGCCAATACCTATAACTCCATCAGCACGATCTCATCGGGAGCGAACCTCACCATCCAAGTCGGAATTACCGGTGGCACTGAATCCGCGATTATAATCACCTCAGTCGTGGCCACCGTAGCTGCTCTTGGTATCGGAACCACCTCAGGATCCCTCTCCTACTCTATCTCGGGGACAACCTCTGACGCGGCGGTCACCTCGTCTCGCCTCGCTTACAGCGCTCTTGTCACCGCTCAGGATACACTTCTAACGCGTCGTGGCTCACTGGCGGCAGTTTCAAGTCGACTAACATCCGCTGTGAGCTACCTATCTGTAGCACGGGAGAACTACTCAGCCGCGGAGAGCAATGTGAGAGATTCTGATACGGCGAGAGATCTCGCTGAGTACTCGCGACTCAAAATCTTGCAAGATAGCCAAACAGCTCTCCTTGCCCAAGCAAATCAACTACCGGGATTGATCTTGAAGCTACTGGGATAGAAGCGGGGAATATTCGACAAGACATAGTGCACGGCTCAGGAACATGCCGCTCCGTCGATGAGGCTTTTCAGCTGACTACGACTGACTTCGGTAGTACGGATCAAATCCCTTTACGCCGTGCGGTTGGCCACCTTGAGAACTCTGGGTCAGTCGATCCCCTGGTGCTCCTCGCACAAGTGATGCCGCGTAGTCATCTCCCCCGCCTACAGCTGTCACACTAAGGTCAACGGCCGCCTGCTCAGCGGTTATGCGGTCGTGTTGGGATTGTTTTTTGTTGGCGGGATTTGGTGCGTTCATAGGTACAACTCCGTAACCTCTAGACTCCGGAAGTATCCCACACGGCAGTGCCTTAAACAAAAGGCCTGGTCCATTAGTGACTGTAAAGATCTATTGAGCACCATCAAACTCCCGATCTTGGATCAGCGCACGAAACACCGCCCGCGACGCTATCAATTCGCCCCCTCCTGAGCGCGCCCCTATCTCAAGAGATTTGATAGCTCGTGAAAACTTTTGACCTGTTGCACGCCATTAACTACTTTAGCCGTGTACAAAATCGCCCTCCATCCACTCCTCTTGGCGGCCTCCACATCCAAAAGAAGGTTGTTTCCCACGTGCGCAAGATCGCCAGGCTCCAGCCTTACCCTCGCGGTGATCTCCTCGAAGAACCTATGAGAGGGCTTTTTCCAGCCGAGCTGCCCAGCGGTAAAGATTTCATCCAAGAGCCCAGAAACGCCCAAGTCTGAGAGAACTTTCCTACTTCGTTCATCGTTATTCGTCGCGGCGAAGACCCTGACTCCGTCTGAGCGCGCTCTGTTTAAGAAATCCACTACTCCGTCCTCTAATCGACGAGTAGAACCGAAAGCGAATGAGTCATAGATCGTTTGAACGACCGCCGCGTCTTCCGCCTCCGAAATACCGGCCTCACCTAAGACTCGCTGAGCATAGGAGAGCCATACGGAGCGCTCTCGCTCGTCAGTTGTGCGGTGCTCCTCTTTTGAATTTAGGTATTCACTCTCAAATTCCGGCCACACTTTGCGGGCGGCGCGCTCAAGAGCGCTAACGTCATTGTTCACTCCAACGGAGCGAAGAGCCTCAGAATAGAGCTCGCCTATACCCCTCGAGAGGGAGCAGATGGTTCCATCGATATCGAGCACAATTCCCTTGCACCCCGCCAGTCCGCTCCGCACGCGCACTCCAAATTCACCCTCAAAAGCTCAGATTAGTACATCCTAAGGGTCTCTTAAGCTCGCTCTCAAGCCACCCTCAAGAAAAACCTATCCTCTCGACGAGGACCCGCCAATCCCCTCAATTTGATTACAATCCCCAGCCGAACTATTATAGTCAGGTGTCGCTCGGGAGTCCTTTGCCTCCCCTCACGCCGGTTCTTTCCTGTTTTTCCGATACGTTTATTGAGCATACCACGAGCGCTCCCGGGAGTTCGGGAAACTCGCTATAACGGATAAACAATGACCGGTCATTCGCTCTCAAAGATTTGTGGCACCTTCCTTTCAAGTGTCTTACTTGGGCTCGTAATCAAGGGGCTCTCTACTTTTTCAACTTCATCCGCGTCAGCCCAAGACGCCTCAGAACGGTTAGGACTCAGCAAGACCGCGCTGGCGCAAGGGGCGCAGTCGGATGCCTCGGCGCGGGAATCGAGACTTCGCAGTATCGAGGAGGAGCTTCTAAAAAAGCTTAGCCTGGAGGACACCACTCAGAGCGAGAAGGGGGGATCGCCGACAAATACGGAGTTGGAGCGCCCGACAACGAAAAAGATCACCCCTCCTACCGCCTCTGATCCTGAGACGGTGAATGAGACGCACTCCGGGCAACAGAATGCGGCCATTCAAGCCGAGACCTTCAAGAAGGTGCCTCATTCCCGCACAGCTTTCTCAACGACTCGGCAGCCACGACGAATCGTTCACTCAACGATTCACCCCACACCAACTCGATCGGAAGTCAGCTACGAGCGAAAGGATCAGTATCAGAGGGGTCGGACCGCCAATGATCTCGAGTATCGCCTCGCGATTGCCGAGAGTCAGGTAGCTCTCCTCACAAAGGAGGTCGAGACCACCAAGAACGCGCTCGCTCGTTCAGAAACTAGAGCCGCCGAACTTTCAAAACTACTGGCCGATGGCCCCTCGCCTACCGCTCCCCGTGTGGTGGAGAGCGAGAACGTGGAAACCGATACATACGCCTTCAACGGCCCTGGGGGCGTAACCTCAACGAGCCCTTCACCGGCCGTACCGAACGCTCGTGTCGTCAAGAGCCGAACCAATCTCCGTACCGGTCCCAGCGCGAGGGAATCATCCATCGCTCACCTTGATCGCGATTCTATCGTCACCATCGAGCGTCGAAACGGCGGCTGGTACCGAATTATCTCCGCTGATGGCACGCGGGGGTGGGTCTCCGGCGCCTCGCTCCTCTTTGATGAGGGGAACTTTCCGACCTCAACGGTTCGCGTCGTTGGCTACCGACCTGAGCGGGAGCCGACAGGAATCAAGTACTAACTGGTGCGCGCCTTAGGGATGCTCTGCTAAACTGGAGCCGAGCAACACCTTACCCCTTTTGGAACGCAATTTCATGCGGGAACGTCTCGAACGTGGCGCGCCTCTCTCTGCCTACGCCTGGTACAAAATTACCTGCGTTGTTGCCTTGGTATGTATCGCGTTGGTTATTACGAGCTATCCAGCGACCGCGCAAAATCGAATACTCGCCCCCAACGCTCGGGTCATAGGGGACCTGAGGCGAATCTCCTCTCTCAGCGATACCATATCGACTGCCACATGCCGCGATCGTCGGTGCCGTTTCCGTATGCGACCGGTAGACCTCACTGTGTCGGTACCGAGTCAGCCTCTGATGCGAGTCACACTCGATCAAATTCAGGATCCGAGGAACATCGTCCGTGACGAATCAGCTCCGGTGGGATCAGACCTTCTCAAGCGGCCCCTTCTTTTGAGAGGACACGCTTGGATTCGACATCCGGATCAAGAGGGGGGACGTGTAACCGTGCCGATAGCGGCAACTCTTCACCGCGACCAAGAGCCGCTCGTGCTCGATGTAATGCTTCCCCGCGCTACTCGCCGGAGATCCGATCAAAGCCGATTTGTCATAATTCGAACAGCGCTTGGAGACACCTTGAACCTGTCAACTCACGGCGCCCGCGCTGAGATCGTCTCAAGGTTCGCTTATCGGAAGTACTCATGCGCCTCAACCGTCCCCGTACCACGACTCTCGCGGCTTGATATACCAAGAGCGGAGCCTCACCCCGCGGCGGTAACCTACGATGTTATATACGTCTCGACTGACTACGATGCACAATACCAAGCGGCGACACGGTGTGAGTCAACGACGTCATGCAAAAATAAGATCTTAACCCTGATTAACAGGACCGCTCTCATTTTTGAGGAGCAATTCGGTGTCACGGTAGAAGTAGCCACGCAGTATGGTCCAACGCGATATACCAGTAGTCGTGATTCGTTCACCCTTCTTTCCGCGTTCTCCACATCTAACGATCGATATCGAAGCGGTGATATTCACGATGGCGTGAACTCAGGCGCCAATTTAATCGACATCCGACAACTCTTTACCGGTAGGTCGATGAATAACAATGTCATCGGCCTCGCCTTTCTTGAGGTAGCGTGCCTCAACGACTCATCGAGCGCTGCCGATATGTTAGTGCAGAGAGTAGCGGATTCGTTTGACCCGATCACAACAGCTCATGAACTTGGCCACACCTTGAGCGCCACTCACACCTCATCAGGAATAATGTCAGCCGCGCTAGGGTATCCACTTCCCACTCAGTTTAACCCCGAGAGCGTTGTTCAGATCTCTTCATACCTCCAAGACACATACGGCGAGTGCCGAGGTGGAACGAGCTTCGGCGCCGCGAGACCACAAACACTCCGGTTGTCGGCGCGAAAACAGGGGCGTAGCTCTTATACGATCCAAGCCCGTGTTTCGAGAGTTCAAGAGGGGTGTCGTGTGAGAATAAGAGCGGCCTCTAACTCAGGAGCAGCGCCGTCAGGCGCCTTGGTATCGCAGTTTACACCGAGTGAGGCTGTTACCCGATTGCGAGCGTTGGTCGACGCTAGTATCACCGCCTCCTCGATAACCGGGGGGTATGTATATCTCTTCGCCGACTACGTCTGCCCATCCGGTCAAACGCTTGAGGTTTCAAGGCCCGCCCGCCTTGCGCCGAATGTAGGCACGCGCAGCCCCAAACGGGTAACAAGGACTCAGTGGATTCGGCTCCTTAACAGGGCGGTTTAGGGGGATTGAGCGACTTTACCGCCATCCTCAGGTGTGGCAGAGTTCGCTCATGTCGACCGAAAAAGTTAGAACAAATATTCTCTCTCGCTCACCCCTTGAGCCGCTGCGCGGATACTCTCGCGCTGTTCAAGTAGGAGATCATCTCTACATTTCAGGCACAACAGCGATGAACGCCAAGGGTGACGTCACCGCGCCGGGAGACGCTTATGAACAGACAAAAAATATCCTCTCCTCTATTAGGTCGATTTTAACCAGTCGCGGGTTCTCGATGCAGGATGTCGTCAGAACGAGGCTTTTCGTGACCAACATCGCGAAGTGGGAGGACTACGCTCGCGCTCATCGAGAATTTTTTGAGAACGTTCGGCCCGCGAGTAGCATGGTGCAGGTTGTGAAGCTCGTTGACCCCCGTCTCGTGGTTGAGCTTGAAGTAGACGCGATCAAGGGATGCGGCATCCAGGATAGCGCGACGATAGAGTACTAGGGTGAAACCGCTGGCGTGACAGCCCCCATCTGGCATCGCCGAGTCAGCCGATACGTCTCTTTGATTCTCTCTAACCCCTTAGATAAGCCCCTGATTTACCTCCGGCTATCCCGCGAATTTCGCTCTTCACTTGACGACAAAGTGGGTATTCCGCTACGGTCTCCCTCGACTCTTATCCAGAGAGGCAGAGGGACCGGCCCGATGAAGCCTCGGCAGCCTGAGAAAAATCTCAAGGTGCCAATTCCGGCAGACGCGTTTGTTGAGAGATCAGCACGATCGCATTCTGGAAGATGAGAGAGGATTTAGCTCTTCACGCTTTTCCCTTCGTCATCCCTTCCTTTACCGGTCAACGACCTTTACCGGTCAAAGAACGCTCCTAGATAACAGTGGATAGTGAGTCACTTTAAAAGGTGATTCATGAATATTTCTTCAGATGTAAAGACCACTCTCGATAAACGAGCGCTACCGGTCTCTCCCGCCGCGTCCCCAGCGACTGAGACACCAGGACTTCTCTCTTTACGCTCTGGCATTGAGTTTCGCTCTCGCGTGGTGACCGATCCACTCCGTGAGTATGTCAGTGACCTCACCGAAAAAGTACACGACCCGCGCTATCAAGCGTCGCTGCCAATCGCCTCCGGCACAGCTACTACTCACGGCACCCGTACTCTCTCTCAGTTCGCGGTCCTGAAAGAGCGTGAAAGACTGGGCATACTTCACGAGAGTGAGGCCGAATACGCTCGCTACGGAACTCCGATCACAAGAAGAGTCGAGTCAGCGTTGGCGACGCTTGATGGCGGTGAGATGGCGCTAGTATTCCGGAGTGGAATGGCGGCTATTGAGAAGGTCCTCGACTCAATACTGCCGGTTTCTCGAGAGGTGGGGCATATCATCGTTTTTCAGGAAGGGTATCGGCAAACAAACAATATTCTCGCTCGTATGGCCGCCCGAGGTCACGTCGAGCTGAGTATGATTCCGTTAGAGGGCTTTAAGGAGCTTCATCGATATATCAAGCCAAACACGAAGGCTATCTTCTTTGAGACCCCCTCGAATCCATTTCTTCGAACTATCGATGTTCGTTCGGTCAGGAACCAGGTCGAGGAAGCCGGGTCCGATGCTCTTGTTGTCGTTGATCACACGTTCGGAACCCCACTTAATCAGCTTCCGCTACAACAGGGAGCGGACCTCGTTGTTCCTTCGCTAACCAAATACATTAGTGGCAACAATCAGGTACTCGCGGGAGCGGTTGTTGGGCGAAAGGATCTCGTCGAGCGAATCGCGCAACTTCGTAGCCAGAGCGGAAACATAGCTCACGATAACGACTGTCTCGGTATCGAGGAGGGGCTTACAACATTGCGGGAGCGAGTTGAACGAGCTAACGAAAATGGTCTGCACGTCGCCAACCTCCTTGCCCGCAATCCAAACGTGCTTCAGCTCTGGTATCCGGGTCATCCATCACATCCGGACTATGAGATCGCGAAGGGGCAGATGACCGGCTGTGGGGGCGTGGTCTCATTTCGCCTCAATGCTCGAGACTTCTATGACGTTGAGGCCTTCACTGATGCGTTCATAGAGGCTTCTCCACAGGGCGCTTTCATAGCGCCATCATTTGGTGGTGAGTATCCATTGCTATCGGCTGTGACAGTCGTCTCTCACTTTCAGCAATCGCAACAGGAGCGGGCCGCTCGGGGCATTCCATTCGATCTGATGCGCCTTTCAGTTGGAACAGGTAATCCTCAGCAACTCACCGACGCGTTGGCCGCGGGATTCGCCGCCCTTGAGGCCCGAAAGCCTTAGGATCCTACCATCATCATCGAGCGGAAGCCGTAGGTACCCGGTGAGATGCTCCAGCGAACCACGAATGGTAGGGAGATCTCGGCACTCCGCTCTAGCTAGCTCAATCACGAGCGAGTCAACTGTTAGGCTACCGCGCGCCATACTCCATCACTTTGTAGCCTCATTAACCCCTGCCCGAGGTGTCAAAAAAACTAACTTGAAGGATACAAGCCAAAACCAGAGAGCCACTAAGATCACCATCACATCCAGCGCCCAGGATCTGATATAGCGTTCCCGGATGTGCGGAATCACTGGCTTCATAACACCCTCCAAATCTCCGGAGTACTCACGGAGGCTAGAGGCCATGACCACCGCTCTCCGCCATAGGGGACCGGATGACTACGGATACTGGTCTGATGATGAGCTGGGGATTTTTTTCGGACACAGACGACTCTCCATCCTTGACTTGAGTCCGGCAGGCCGGCAGCCGATGCTCTCCGCTTACGCGAGATACGTCATCACCTTTAATGGTGAGATCTACAACTACAAAGCTTTAGCGCGCGAGCTTCAAGGGCGGGGACATATCTTTAAGGGTAGAAGCGACACTGAGGTAATGCTCGCGGCGTTTGAGGAGTGGGGAGTCCGCGCCGCGGTAGAGCGTTTCAACGGGATGTTCGCGTTCGCCCTCTGGGATCGCCGGGAGCGTGACCTGTACCTCGCCCGTGACAGAATGGGGGAAAAGCCTCTTTACTACGGATGGAATTCGGGGGGCTTTCTGTTCGCCTCTGAGCTGAAGGCTCTTACGGCAAACCCCCAGTTCGCGACCACGATAAATCACAGCGCGGCGGCGCTCGCGGCGCGGTACAGTTATATTCCTACCCCATGGAGCATTTACGAGGATATTTACAAGTTGGTACCCGGCACGATTCTCAAGGTTCCCTTGACCGGATTGCTCAAAAAATCTGACTTCTTCTCTCCTCTTGGCAAGATCAGCCCCGAGGGCCCTCATCCTCGTTATTTCTGGAATCCCCCGGGGCTTTTTACACCACATATCACTACTCGCTTCAATGGTAGTGAGGGTGACGCCCTCAACGAGCTGGATCTACTCATGCAGGACGCCGTCAATATTCGAATGATCTCTGATGTCCCCGTCGGAGCTTTTCTATCGGGGGGCGTCGATTCGTCATTAATAACCGCCTTGATGCAAAGAAAGAGCGCCAAACCGATTAAGACCTTTTCAATCGGTTTTGAAGATTCCGCGTACAACGAGGCGGTGTACGCGGAGAGAGTCGCGCGACACTTGGGAACCGAACACCAGAACCTTTACATATCCCCGAAGGACATGCTCGATGTTATCCCAAGCCTACCTGGGATGTACGACGAGCCGTTCGCTGACTCAAGCCAGATTCCCACCTATCTCGTATCCAAGCTCTGCAGCGAAAGCGTGACGGTTGCCCTCTCTGGCGACGGTGGAGATGAGCTGTTTGCTGGATATGATCGGTATAGATGGGCCCTGCATTTTTGGTCTCGGGTCGGTCGATTCCCTTATCCTATCCGGAATTTTACCTCACGCCTTCTCGGCTCCCCACTCTCACAAAAGACGTCACAAGGGATAGTTCACCTCCTCTCTCATTCACGCTACAAAGGTAACTATCTTCAGAAACTCGCGACAGCATCCCGTGTACTTAGGTTCAGAGACAGACGAGCCCTGTATGAGGGATTAATGTCGTATTGGAGCGATGGCGCGCCCGCGACCCCTCACCACCCGACTCTACCAACCGCATTCAAGACGCACCCGGCGAACCACCCGCAGTCTTTTCTCGATGAGATGATGGCGATAGACCTTCAATCGTACCTCCCTGACGACATCTTAGTTAAAATCGACCGCGCCAGTATGGCAGTATCTCTTGAGGCTCGCACTCCATTCCTGGACCATCGAGTGGCTGAGTTCGCCCTACGCCTCCCACCGTCTTTTAAGCTTAAAGGATCCTCCGGAAAGCGAATTCTGCGACAGCTGCTGAGTCGATACGTTCCGGAGTCTCTGACGAATCGTCCTAAAATGGGTTTCAGTATTCCACTCGGAAGGTGGCTCCGCTCTGACCTACGGCCATGGGCTGAGGAACTCCTCTCTCGGAAGGCTCTCCTATCGGGGGGCTACTTTAATCCCCCGGTGATAGAAAAAGCTTGGAAGGAGCACCTAGCGGGCACTCATAACTGGGAGCACCACCTTTGGAATATTCTGATGTTTCAAGCGTGGCAACAACACGGGAGAAGTATTAGCGCCGCGGCGTAACGCCACGCGGGGAGCGCTACGTCCTCCCTTCCAAAAGATTCTTGTACACTCCCATAATCCGCAGCGAACGGTACTCTGGGGTAAATGTGGCTCCCAACAATTCTCGTTTAGCGACGGGCTCGCGACCCTGCGTCATCATCCACGAGAGAGCCGTATCCATGACACGAGCCAGAGCGCGAGGGTCTCCTGATGGAGCGACCCACCCGTTTTGACGATCAGTGATTACCTCACGGACAGCCCCCACATCGGTCCCCACTACCCGAACGCCGAATGACAGGGCCTCAAGAACCACATTAGGTAGCCCTTCACTGCGAGACGGCAAGACCAAGAGATCGATAGCCTCATAATAATCTCTCATCGCCAAGGCGTGCGGCTCAAAGGTCACTGAGTCACCAAGTCCAAGCTCAGTAGCAAGCGATCCCAGAGCCTCTCTCTCAGGACCATCACCGAGAATTAAAAATGAAACCTGAGGAAATCCGCGCCGGATCAGCGAGATCGATCGCAACAAGATATCGACCCCCTTCTCAAAGCTCAACCTACCGAAGCATCCCACAAGGACCTCTCTTCCAGGCGCCAACAATCGCCTCCTTACCGCCTCTCCTCCATATTTCCCCGGCAGCGTCGAGGTATCAGCCGCGTTGAAGATTAAATGGGTTTGGCGACGCTCACCCCGAACCTCTCTAAAAAGGTTAAAGAGAGGCGGCGACACCGCTATGACACTATCAGCTATTCGCAACATCCATTTATCAAGCGCGTGGTAGATAGCAACTTTGCGATCTTCACGCGTCCACCCATGGGTGAACGCTAACCATGGCAGTCCCGTAATACGTGAAACAACTAACGCCACTACATGGCTCTTATATCCGTGAGACTGAAGAATGTTATACCGCCCCTCTCTCGCTAGTCGGTAGAACTGAAGAATGGGGGCGGAGTCAAAAACAAACCGTTGTGAAACCGTGGCCGCGCGAAGGCCCTGACGCTGGAGCTCCTCCTCAAACTCCCTGCTTTTAGGCCTTGGGTACTTGAAATTACAGATGAGATATCGAATGCTTTTTGACTCCAGAAACCTTCCGAGCTGAACAATCCCCCGGCCTGGTCCCCCGATAATTCCCGTATCAATCAGAATAAGTGGCGCCGGACTCATAACAAAAAAGAAAATGCTACCCTCTCTCAGAGTCAAGCACGGAAGGACACTTTTTCCGATGAGCCATCGCACGCTCCTCACTAAGAGCCAGATCTCGCGTCGGTAGCGCTCTCTGCAAGGAACTACCTTGTATCCCTTCGACTTCCCTCACCTGACTACACGTCTCCACGATTGATTTCGTAACAAAAAGCGGCATCTACAAATCTAAGGAGACATAGTTCTTCGCAACACCCAAAGGGCGCTCAATTTCAAATCACGGAGAGTAGGTGAGTCCCCTCATGGTTTTGTTAGAGCCTGGTCCCTACATTCACCTGGGAAGCTACAAAGGCAAAGAGTCGCATAGGTAGCGTTATCTTTGTTCAGGGAATTATCTAACAACTCTCTAGGAGATCTCGTGACCCTCGCCATCGTGAGTATTTTGGGCATACTTGGAATGACCTTTCTCTTCCCCGTGCTGGCCGCTCTCGTAAGCGTCTCCCCCCAACGTAGAAATCAATCTCTCCCACAGACACCCCGCCTCGCCATTCTCATTCCAGCCCACAACGAGGAGCGCCTCCTCACTACAACGCTTACGACCATCGCTGAATCCATCAACGAGGCCCATGCTGATTCTTTCTATACGGTCCGGGTCATGGTTGGCGCGGATGGCTGCACTGATAGGACAGAGGTTGTGGCTAAGGAGATGAACGCGGAGGTCCTGAGAATGCCGGTGAAGACCGGGAAATGGGGGACTATCGCCGCTCTGGTTGACATGTGTTCCGAAACCGATTGGATTATTCTCGCCGATTGTGGCGTCCGCTGGCCGAGGGACTTTATCCGACGTGTTATCTCTCTGATACAGGACCAGAACACAATAGCCATAGCCCCGAGCTATAAAAACGATGCCTCTGGTATTATTGAAAAAGTTATTTGGGGCACGGAGCGGGCAATAAAAAAAATTGAGGCGAAGAGTGGTGGGCCCGTCAGTGTCCACGGAGCTACCATCTGCTACCGAGCCAGGGAATTGCACGCTGCCCTCACCTTTTTATCCACCCATCGCTGGATTAACGATGACATAGTTATACCTCTCGTCTTGCGAGCTCTCTATCCCACAAAAAAAATAGAATACGGATCTTCACTCACCGTGCAGGAGTCGCCAAAACAACTCTCAGACGTAGGGAGTGAGTTCAGGAGACGACAGAGATTGGTTCATGGCAACATCCAGTGGATCAATTTGCTATGGGGGTCTGTCTGGAGGAGAAATCAGATCGCCGCTCTTTTGGCTTGCAGGAGAGTTTTCAGAGTGCTCTGGGTCTACTGGGTAGGCTCCGGCGCCCTGGCCGTCGCGTACTACTCTGATGCCCGCCAGTATCCCACTTCTTATATCCTTCTCTTTTGCCTGGTGTGCACGGCGCTCGTTTCCTATGTCTCCCAGCTGCGAAATCTCTTTCACAGCGGCTTAGCGTCAGCTTTAGCGCCCTATTATTTCACCGCGGCGGTTGTGCGCCCATCACCTCCAGACCACGAGACTCGATGGAACTAAATTATTATTCGGAGATGGCCTATCGCGCTCCCTCTATAAGGGGCGTCACATTGCCGGTCACTCTCCCATCGTATCGGTCTCTATCTCAGGCGAGGATAGTGGTATGAACACTTCGCTTCCGAAAGCACGGTCGCATTGGCCACTGGTCATGCTCTCAACGTTCCCCTCACTTCTTGGGGTCTTTCTTCCCCTCATCCTTGTACGCCTCGTAACTTCCGAAGAGGTCGGCACATTCAAGATATTTTTTCTCTACCTTGGAATAGCGCCAGCTCTATCCCTAACATCGGGGCTACGGAGCGGGCTGGCGTACTGGTCTGGTCAGGCGTCGAGCAGCGCTCAGGCTTTTGCCGCGACTTCAAGCCTCATCTTGGGCTTGGGGCTTGTGGCGGCGGCCGGCACCCTCGTCTCAAGATACGAAATAGCCCAACGGCTCCACGCCACCCCTCTCGAAGTATCCCTCTTTGGACTCTCACTTCTTGGGGCGATCGCGGGAGCCTATTTTGAAGAGGCCGCTATCGCGACCGGAAGGATTTGGACTGGTGCTCTTTTCTACTGCGGCTCTGAGATAATTCGCGGTGTAGTTATCGTTACTACCCTTATCTACTACCGCTCGGTACTCGCGGTGCTCATCGCCCATACCGTTGTTACAACTCTTAAACTTATCTCGGGTTATCTGTACGGCTATTACCTTGGACTTGTTGGATTCGCGCTCAAACGCGATATCGTACGGGACGTGTGGCGATATGCCCTCCCGGTATCCCTGGCGTACATATTCGGGGTGTTTATCGGCTCCGCCGATCAATTTCTATTATCATCCCGTATCAGCGCAAGCGAGTTCGCGCTCTATTCAATCGGATGTCTCTCAGTCGCGCCTCTACTAACCTTTGAGCAGTCGGTGACTCGCGTGCTAATCCCCCAGATGGCCGAAGCGTTCGCACGAAAGGAGCGTCGACATGCTATAGTGCTGTATCAATCCGCGGTTGACACCTTAGCGTTCATCCTCGTGCCAGCAGTTACTGGACTGATAGTTTTTGCGAATCCAATTGTTGAGCTCCTTTTCACTAACAGATACTCCGATGCGACGCGCTACCTTCACCTTTTCGCTCTAAGCTACCTATTAGTAATAGTGCCACACGACGCGCTCGCTCGAGCCCGAGGCGAGGCGGTCTGGATATTAAAGACCTTTTTCTTTTTCGCCCTCACGTCGTTCCTCCTCTGCTATCTGCTAATCCCGCTTGGTGGCCCACGAGGAGCGCTGACCGGTATCCTTCTATCCGGCGCCGCATTGAGGGCATATTCGGTGCTTTATTTCCGAGACCAGCTATCGGCCCCTCTCTCCACTTTTCTACCTCTTAACACCTGCGCTCATTATATCCTGGTCTCCTTAGGACTAGGAGCCCTCGCCGCTTCAATACAACCACTCTTTTTAAGTAGTCGCGGCTGGCTATGTGGCGGGGGAGCGCTTTTTTCGCTCGGCTATCTGCTTGGCGCGTTACCTCGGAAAAATAGAGGCGAACGAATCAGATTAGGCGACCGCGGCGTTCTTATCCTATCTCAATCTCTCCGCGTTGGCGGACTGGAACAGGTGATTCTTCACCTCTGCAAAGCGCTCAAAGCTGAGGGACGGTGGCGCGTACGGGTGCTCGCCTATGATCACACAGATGGCACGGGGAGCCTTTTGGACTCTTTCATCGAGGCGGGCATTCCTGTTGATTGCTTCAAAAAAGCCCCTGGGTTTTCAATGAGAGCGGTGAGCCGAATACTTATTACGATTTTCAGAAACGACATTCACATCATCCATTCAAATGACTTAGGGACTCTCGTCTACGCCGTCATAGTTAAACTGTGCTCTTTTGGGAGGGTCTCGATCGTTCACACCCAGCACAGTCTTCCAATATCAGAAAACACGGCTCGCTATCGATTGTATCGCCACATCGCTTCAACCATGATCGACCGCTTAAGTGTGGTCTCCGAAAAACTCTGTGAAACCTATTCTCCATTTCTCCTGAGGCGCTCCCCGATCCACGTGATTGAAAATGGAGTTCTCTTCCCGAGCGAGCCCATCCTTGAGCGAGATGACAAAATCGAGCTTCGAAACACGATCACAAGCTCCCTCCCTATCGAAACGCGCCAGAGGCTCAGCGGCTTGGTGTGTGATCTCTGGATTATCTATCTAGCTCGTTTTTATCCGGGCAAGGGGCAGGACCACGCGTTATCTCTGTGGCGTGAAATGCTGCCGGCTGACCGAGCCCGCAGCATCCTCTGCTTAATTGGTCCCGAATCGGCGCCCGGCGAATACGAGCGAATTCGAAAAATAATCGCGACGGTCCCCGATCGGGAGCGGGTCTTTATGCTCGAGGGGAGTAGGAGCCCCCTTCAGTGGATGCAAGCGGGGGATCTCTTTCTCTCATGCTCTCAGTCCGAGGGGATGCCTCTCGCCCCCCTTGAGGCGGCGGGGAGCGGCGTCCCGCTTCTCCTATCAAGGATCCCAGGACACGCCTTTCTGAGCGGCAACAGCAGTCAATTTCTCCTTGAGGATTTCGGTGAGGGCAGCCATCAGATGCGAGCTCTACTGAGCGGAATCCTTAAAGGCGGCGATAGGTATCAAGCCGAGCTATGGGAGCGCAGTCGTAAGATTAGAGAGCGATTCTCGGTCGCCAACATGGCGGCGAAGTATTCTAAGCTCTATGAGATCAACACCGCCTGACGGGGGCCGCTCAACATTTTGCCTGATCGTGGTCATGACGTTCCGGTCTTTTCGATGGTTATGTGATTGAAGCGTTCTCAGGCGAAGGCCCTCAGCGTACGGTACACCCGGTCCACTTGACTTTTACGGATAAGCTATCTGAGGGTTTGCGCCTCGGAATTCAACCTAGCCTTTGAAATCCGAGCCACATGGACGAAAACAGAAACACAACTCTCTGGTTAGAGCGTAAGCGAAATCTCTCGGTCGCTCTCATACTGCTCGTCCTGGGCTGCCAGGGATGCCTGACATCTGGGTGGGTCGATGTTGCCTCGATTGATGCGGCTCCAGTAACAGAGTCAGCTGTCCAATTATCGTATGAGTGGCCGCTCCCCCAAGCGAACAGTATCGCTCCGGGCTATGTGATACAGATCTCATCACTCGATCCTAAGTTACATGGGACGTTTCGGGTGGACATCAACAGCACGCTGAAGCTCCCCCACGAACAATCCCTCACGACGAGCGGGCTCGATGAATCATCACTTCAGGACGCGGTGCGCTCGGCTTACCGTGGTTTTTTTAAATCTCCTCAGGAGATTCGAGTAAGTGTAGCGAGCACCGAGAGACTCATTGATGTTCAGGGGCTCGTAGTCAAACCAGGTCAGTATCCGGTGCACGAGACAACAAGTATTGATGAAATTATCGCGCTCGCGGGCGGCCTCAACGAAAAAGACGCGACAACAAAGGTTCGATACCTACACATCAGTGGCACAAGCGGTTCGGGTATCATTCGGCTCGCTGATTACCATTCAGGTATCCATGCTCTGGATCCCCACTGGCAAGGAGGCGAAAGACTCTTTTTTCAAACCGACGCGCCTCTCTTTACCTACGCGTCTCCGAAAGACCAATCAGTTGTCCGGATAATGGGACAGGTTCGAGCCCCAGCCGAATATGCGGTCAAGCCGGGGGCTACCTTCTTCACCTACCTTTTACAAGCTGGGGGACCCACCGACCGAGCTGATCTCGCTAACATAACCCTCATTCGCTCTGATACCACGTCAACGAGAGCTCGCGCGTTTAACAGTCAGAACTTTCACGACGTTCCACCAATAGAGCCAGGTGACACTCTGATAGTGAATGCAGATGTGGCGACCCCGGCTGAGAAGTCAACCAGAGTAGCCGCCAGCATCGCGAGCGTTCTGACCTCGCTCAGTATGCTCGCGATAGCGATGCTCTAAGCCTCTCCTTTTCAGTGTCAGTAAACTATGAAGAAAAGCGGCGACAACAAACTAGCTCCCTCCCTTGCTTCTGGGATCTTTCAAATCGCATCCCTCCCCGAATCTCGTCGCCTTTTACACTTGATTCGGGAACAAAACGTAAAAACGCTGGCTATTCAGAGTCAGTTTGGGGGTGAGGGAAAAACTTTTCTAGCAGCCCTCTTGGCTGAGGGCGCATTTCGCTTCATCGATCTCAGAGTCCTTGTCATCGACGCCGTTAGCTCTTTCCTCGAAGACACCTTTTTTAAGGGGCGACCGCCTACCCCTCCCGGAAAAAGCGGAATCGACGTGGTAGTCGCTAAAGCGCTCGATAAAGGAGCTCTCCTCCCAACGACTCTTGGCGCAGAAATGCACCCCGAAAAAGACACCGATCCCCCATCCCCCTCGGACTTTAATCTTTGCGCATACATCCGTAGCGTCAGAGATACCTATGACCTTATCCTGATTGATTGCCCTCCCTACGACTCAATACGACCACATGACCTACACCCCGCAATTATAGCTCGTCACTCTGACTCAAGCCTCATAGTCACGTCTCCCCGCAGCCTTAAACAGAGCGCTCTTGTCTCACTCAAAGCCCTCATCACTCACTACAACCTTGTGCCACTCGGAATGGTATTTAATGGGGGTGGTAGCTCGTGACCGCCGATGGCTCATTTGACCTTATCAGCATACGTGAGATCGTCGCTTTCGTTCGAAGACGGGGGCTCTTGATTGTTTTATGCGTGGTATTAGGAGGTGTTTGTGGATTTAAGGGTTCTGGATACATCCCTAAAAAGTACAAGGCGAAGGCTATCGTTACCGTCGAGTCCGGTTATTTTCACCACCCGCTTATAAGTGACACAGTCGCCGAGATCCAAGACCCCTCAGAGATGAGCATCCATCGGCTAGCTCTCATCCGAGCCGCTTTGACCGATCAATTTCTCACCGATTTCTACAACACATTCATTTCTCCCAATGACTTGAAACCCCAAACGAATAAGCAAGTGGATCCGGAGTCTATCTTGCGAACTATTGAGTATTTTTCTACAAATCCCACCAGCTTTCAGATCTCTGTAACGCTCACTTCACCCGAAAAAGCCTTTAACGCTACTCAGAGGGTTGTGACAGAGATCATATCAACCTTGCGGAGCAAGCGCGCGGAGCAGTTAACTCGGTCGAAACGCGCCTTAGAGCGCGAGAGTGCGCTTCTCTTGGGCGCTCTTTCACTCGGCGCAAACAGGTCCGAGGGTGAGACCCTCGAGGCGCAACTCGCGGCGACGACAGCACAACTAGCGGCCCTTGAGGAGCACTTTGCCCCTACCCATCCAGACGTTGTCTCCATGAGGAGGCGGCTTCAACGGTTACAAGCACGGCAGGGCAGCGCCTCTCCTCCGCCACCTCAAGGGACGGAGCTATCCTCAATATTTCTCTCTCCTCAATCACTTACCACTAAACAGGAGATAGCCGCTGAACTACTAAAAAAAATAAGTTACCTCGATATCGTTCTCAGTATGGAACGAGACCATCCCACCGCTTCACACGTAGAGATCATTGAACATCCACGCATTCCGATCGCTCCTTTTGCCCCCGACCGTCTCCAATTCGTTTTGATCGGGGCGGTCGGAGCCCTCGTTCTCTCGCTCTCCCTCGCGGTCGCTCAGGAGTTGCGCCGACGTTCAATTCCAACTCCGAGCGAGGCAGCGCGATACCTGGAGCTCCCACTCATTGCTATTCTCCCCGCTCTCTCCGACGGAGTGTCGTCTAAAGATCCTGCCTTGAGACGCGGCTCAAATACTATTCGAAATCTATTCGCGCTCATGGGCATGAGTTGTGGAAGATAATATCCCTCTAGTGATAGTAGCGGTTTCTCTTCTGCTCTCCGCACTCTCACTAATGCCGTATCTCCTGCGTCTTTCAAGGGGGGCATCTACCACAGGCCTTGGCGTAAGCGCTCTGGGCTTTCTCGTTGTCACCACCGGAATTACTATTCTCTCACTTGTATTCCTCACCTGCCTCGGTACCGCGAACGGTATTTTGGCGTTCGCTCTGGCGGTAGGAATCGTTTTCTCGCTCCTTCATCCAGTACCGGCTATTTGCTTCTTTGTCTCACTCCTTTTTCTTCGGCCGTGGGAATTCCTTCAGGACAACACACTTCTCAAAGCGCTCCCGCGCCTCATGGCCGCTATTACGACGTGCTCGTGGGGTATTGGAATGCTTAGAAGTGGAAGAAACACGCTGGTTGTTGGTCGTCCGTGCATACTTTTTATCCTTCTTCTAAGTTGGATTCTCACGAGCACCCTCTTTTCTATTACTCCTGGGGCCTCCCTTAAAACATTCTTTGAGTCGTTCTCCCCAACCACCGTCCTCGTCTTCTTGATGTTGAACTCGCTGAGCACCGGTCATGATCTCAGGGCATTCTGCAAAGCGTTCGTTATCTCGGGAATCGGGATTATGAGTGTGGCTTTCTACATTACCGGGCGTGATTACTTCAGCGAGGCGTCTGATTTTCGGCTGCACAGCGCCGGCCTCTGGGGCAACTCGAATGACCTCGCCGCCTTAGCTGTCTTAATGCTCCCCCTCTCCCTTACTTCACTCGGAAATCATACCAGAGATATCTGGAATCTCTTAGGACGGGGGGCGAGCCTCTTCTTTATCGCCGCTTTACTATGGTCCCAATCAAGAGCCGCTCAAGGAGCGGCCCTCTTCGCGGGCCTCATCTACCTCCTATTTTGTTCGAACAACAAAAGATTCGGCTTGATCATCACTTCCATAATAGTCGCGATGGCGACGATTATCTCCGCGGCGATGCCGCAGCGTGACCTAGCTGATACCTCGGGGTCCAGTGAATCCCGTTATAATTACGTTATCGCGGGGGTGCGCATGGCGCGGGCCCATCCGTTGTTCGGGGTAGGAGTCGGCAATTATCCGTACCTCTACGAGCAATATACGCCGGCGTTCATTGAAACTGGAAATCGCACCGCCCATTCAACGTGGGTTCTCGCCCTTTCGGAGACTGGAGTGGCTGGGTTGCTTCTATTATGGACACTCTATGGAAGCGTGGTGTCGCGCGCGTGGACGCTAAGGGGGCTCGCGCCACACTGTATACTCTCAACGATTACTTACGGTATCGCGATGTCATTTCTCTCTCACACCTATCTCTTCCTTCCGTACGTGTTCATGGCGTTTGTGCTCGCTTCGGTTCGAAGCTATCGGACCGCTAGCACCACAGAGTCATGTCATGATGGGCTTGTTAGAAAGCAGGACGATCTAAAATTCCGATCACCGCTCAATCATCTCCCAAGTGTCATAGCACTTCTCCTACTCCTGGTTCCCACGAACGGCGCCGCTGATGAGCTCTCTTTCTTTGGCGCGCAAGCGGGAATCAACAAACCCGGGAACACCTCCCAAACACACTTCGATCGGGCGATACGTTTGCGAGGCTCTCGCAATGAAACGGTGACTTTTATGATCAAAGCAGAAGGTTCGGGGTGTTTTCCGATCAAAGTCACTACACCGTCTACACCCACACACACCCCTATTGAGCTCTCCTTCTTTTCCCTCCCAAAAATCACAACAGAGCATCCGTCTTTTACGGGAGCGCTCGTGGGTAAACAACTTGATCCGGTGGTTCCATTACCTCTACCCGCCACGTTCTGCCCAGACTCGCCGCCCGAGGCGAGTTTTTTTCTTGGAGAGGCTCGAATCCCTAAAGGCCATCCAGTTGGCTCCTTGCCTATTCAGGTCAACGCGCCCGGCCACACGATTGAGATAGCTCTTACAGTTTGGCCGATGACCATTCCCGATCAACCCACCCTTCCCGCCTATTCCGAGCTAACGCCTTGGTTCCTAGCCCTCGGTCATCACGGGCAGTGGCATGAGGATGAGGCCGAATTGGCGCGGCTCTACACCATCGCTATGCTGGAGCATCGAGTCGTTCCACTAAAAGCGATTATTTCACCACTTCAGGAGCAAGGAGGAAGCCCCCCTCGATCTTTGAATCTGACAACCCTTCCCTCTCCGAAATCCTCATTTAACTCGATTGTCTTGGGTGACCGGCCTTCGTGGGCCTACTATGACTTCCCAACGGTGGGAGCTAACGGTGCCACCAAGATCGATTTCGGAAAAGCCGAGAATTACTTTACGGCTATTCAGAATACTATTCCTTCAGTTCATAGAGAGGGGCGAGCGTTAGTGTACCTTTGGGATGAGCCCAAGAGAGAGGCGTTTAAAGAGCTTCTAAAACTTTCCCAGCTTGTTAAACGAACAGCTCCTTCCCTCAAACAACTTGTCACTACGGTCTATACCCCACAGCTTGAGGACTCGGTCGATATATTCGCGCCCGTGATGGATCAATTTGACGCGCCGCAATTCCCGCCACCCTCAGCGTACCAAAAGCGCAAGGCTAGTGGGCACGAAACGTGGTGGTACGTGAGTTGCATGAGCCACGGATGCGACGCTCTCCGCGATAGTGGTGTACCAGACATGGTGATCGATCGCTCCTCAAGCTATATCCGTTCGATCGGCTGGCTATCGATGAGGTACTCAATCGACGCTTTTCTCTATTATAGCGTGAACAACGGATTCCAATTCTCTCCTCAGAGAGATCCATGGCGAAGCTTATGGGATTTCTCTGGAAACGGTGATGGAACCCTCTTCTATCCAGGACGGCCAGGAGAGCGGGGACTGACTACGCACCGACCCATCTCCTCCCTTCGATTAAAGTTATGGAGGGAGTCCTCCTATGACGCTGAGTACATCAAATGGATGAAGGAGTTACCAGTCATCCCATCGTGGTGGACGACAGAGAGTGATCAGATTGCCCAATCAACGACCTCATGGAGTAAGGATTACACCCGCTACCAAAGTCTTAGAGATCAAGCTGGCGGTTATCTCGCCGAACATCTCGGGCCTCCCGCATGAAGGTTTCAGTTATCGTTCCGATTTATAATAAAGCGCGCTACCTTGAGCGCTGCGTTCAATCGATCCTCGCTCAATCGTTCTCTGATTTCGAAGTTATACTTGTTGATGATGGGTCAACCGACGAGAGCTGGGACGTCGCCACGGCATTTGCAGACCATCGCATACGCATCCTACACCAACAAAACAAGGGACCGGGCTCCGCCCGAAACTTGGGGATCACAGTCGCCCACGGATCGATATGCGCTTTTCTTGACGCGGATGACGCCTGGGTCCCAAATTACCTTGGGGAGAGTGTTGAGCTTTTGGAGAGCAATAGCTCGGTTGCCGCGGTGGTATCCGGTTACTTCGAGTTTCCGGGAGGATTCTCGACTGAGGAGTATTGGCGAAGGCGGGGTATCTCAGAGGGGATAGTCTCCCTGAATCCATCTCATCTCCCCACACATTTGGTAGCCTTGCTAGCCTACATGTCGAGCTGGTCCACGGTCGCGCGTAAAGACGCGCTGCTAAGGTGGGGCGGATTTTATGATCAGAATAGATGCACCTATGCCGAGGACTCTTTCCTGTGGCTCAAGGTTCTTCTGAATGAAAAAGTTTTCTTTAGTACTAAACCTCGCGCGCATTTCCATCGCGAGGCTTCTCAGTTGAGCAACACTCGATCGGGCCCTCGGCCGGTGGAACCCTTCTTGGCGCATCCGGAACTTATCCGCAAAGCGTGCCCAGAAAAACTCTCATACCTACTAGAGGACTTCCTCGCGATCCGAGCTTTTAAAACGAGCTGTATGCTAGGGTATTGGGGTGAGTGGCGGAGAGCTCAACGACTCTTTTTAAACTTCGCGCGTATAAAACACTGGCGGCTTCCACTTTTTATTCCCGCTGTCGCTCTCACTAATCCCGTGGGAGCGGCTTTTGCGGGAGCGATCAGGCGTGTAGCGCGCTAAGGGGTGTGGAGTGTCTCCGCTCTCGTCGTCGCCTTCTTAAACCTACCGTTGGGAGATCTTCCATCCCCACGCCTATGAGCTTTAAGGATTTGCCTCTCGTCTCTTTCGAACACTTTTTCCTAGGCGCGTCTCTTTATGAATTCGCCGACGCCAAGTAACACAGTAGTCGACCACAGCCGGGCAAGCTGGCTCCTCCGTGACTTCCACCACCCAGAGCAAGATAGAGAGGACTGGCTTCTTGGCAGAATTTAAGGGTGATTTCAGTGCCTTAGACAACAATCATTTCAATTGATCCCAGCTCTTAATCTGTGTAATTTAACGCCGTTCTAGGAGGGCTCGCTACATGATACAGCCCGAAACGTAATGTCCTTGGCGTGCCCGAGTGATTTTTGGCGTAAGCCAAGCGCTTAAAGGTCCGGCCTTACTAGTCACCGAAGAGGGTTCGCAAGAAGGAGAGATATGCACGCTGAGGGACATCAACCTATAGATCATACTAAGCCTGCCGTGGCGGGCGTACCGTCCGGTTTTCAACCGAAAGAGTTTGATCTTAGCAAAACATCAGCCCCATCCCTTCCCGTGGATGGTGCCCGCGCGAGCGGTGAGCCTGAAGCGACGCTCTTTACCTATGAGAGATACAGCACTACCGATCTACCCTCCGCTGAGACCGCGCAGCAGGTAATTGATCTCTTTGTCACTGTGTACGGAGGCACCCACAACCGTGAGACCTTGAAGAGTCCAGAGTCTTATCGGGATGAGGTACGGAGCGGGGGGATGATACCCTTCATCGCCAGAGACGCGAATGGCAAAGTAGTTGCGCATACGGGAATACTGTCTTTGGGATGTCGGGCGGTGGAGCTCGGATACATGTTAGCGGATCCCGCGGCGCGGCGGCACGGTCTCGCGGCGACACTTCGAGATCAAGCTCTTAGACACATAGACCAACTCGCGGCTGAGGGAGTGGTTGATGTTATCAGAGCCGAGTGCGTGACCGCTCACGTCAGCACCCAGAAATTCGCCAAGGTCTGCAATTTTACCGTTACGGGGATTTTAGATCGAAAGTTTTACGACATGTTCGAAAGTAATCGAGATGAGACCTTCGTGCGTTTCGAGTACCTAAAAAATCCCGCGATAAAAGAGCATAGAACGGTGTACATACCCAGCATCATGTACGTGATGTCGGAGAATATCTACAAGGAGCTAGGGTATGCGCGCTCGATCGCGATGCGCCCTGATCATGAGGCCCTCGCGGCTCCGATCGGGCCAGCTGAGGTAGCGCGAGAGACCCATGAATTAGGCGCCTGGGGTGCCCTGGCAGTTGAGTTTTCACCGGGCGTGACCCCTTTCCAGATGGCTCAAGAGATCGAGCGTGAATTCGCGGGGGGCGTGAAGCACCTCGCGATACGCGTTAACATCTCTCACCCCGCGGCGATCGATCAGATTAACGCTCTGAGAACTTTAGGATTCTACTTCGCGGCGCTTGAGCCAACTCGGGAGTGTGATTATCTCTTGATGCAGCGTCGGTCTGTGTCGGATGGCTCCTTGTGCGCTCCTGGAGAGGTGAGTCTCTTTGATGAGACAGCTAGAACACTGCTCAGTCTGATCCGCGCGTCGCAGCTCTCGTAAAAACACCGCGAGCGAGATCCATCCGGAGTAGCCATGCCGTGTTTAACGCTCCTGGGCTGGCGTGAATGTCACAATGTATCTAAGCCAGGGTGATATGGGCTCAAACAAGGGACGTTCAGGCGACGTCGTATACGAATTTAATGTCAGCCTTAACCTCAGGATGGAGCGATTTGTGTACTGGGCACGCGAGTCCCGCCCGCTCTAATTTATGACGATCGTGCTCAGCAAGGGCCTGAGGGAGGTGTACCTCAAGGGGTAACGAGCCAACCCTGCGCGGCTCCGTCTGCATATGTTTCTCCACTCGCATGTGCATCCCCTCAATCTTAATTCCGGAACGCTCAGCGACTATCGCTATAGTCGTTAACACACATGAACCGTAAGCGGCCGCTATCAAGTCAGTTGGCGAGAAACTCTTCCCCTCTCCACCATTGTCTTTTGGCGCCTCGGTCACAAGTATCTCTCCTGAGGGCTCGTGAACCAGGTGGACTTTCTTTGCGCCGATATACTTCCCTGTAATACCAACAGACATACCTGATTCCTGAATTTAATTATTTAACTTAAACATTCTGAGGGCAGCCTCAAGGTGGAGCACCTCGCTTTGACGATGATTCTCCTCTAAGCCACCGAAGAATAGGAAGAAGGGAAGCATTTCCGCAAGTATCCCACCCTCAGGGAGGCGCGCAGGTTCGTAAAGGGCCACGTCCTGAGCGACGGTGCAAGCCCGTGGCGACACATCTTCCGCGACTTGGTGGGCAGTTTCGCTCCGCGCAGGGGAAGCCGCAGATCCTTTACTCTACCCTTTACATCGCGCAGGCCCCCGGCTTTACGAACCGAACCGCCCACCGCTTAGCGCGCGATCCCGGATACCCTCCCACGGAGTGAATCGGTCGCCATGCCTCTCCTTGAGGCGAGTGAGTGTCTCGTAGACCCTCTTTGCGCCAACGGTGTCGGCATGAAAGATCAGTCCACCGCGGAACGGGGCGAATCCAACTCCCATAACTGAACCGAGGTCAATTTGCATCGCTGCCGAGGTGCGGTTCGTTCCCGCGACCCCCTCATCCAAGCACCGTACCGCCTCGTTTATCGCGCCCATAATCAAGCGCTCCTCAATCTCCCGGGTATCTGGATTCTCTTTTCTCGGCACCTTGAGACCAGCTCCCTCCCACAACGCGGGGTCCGAGAAGAGCGGATTCGGCGCCGGTTTAACACGATTGCCCTTCTCATCCGCATAGACATAGAAACCCTGCCCAGTGGATTCCCCGTTGAGTTTGCCATCTTTACCCAACTCATCGGCAAGCTCAGTCCACAGCACGGTAGAGCCATCCTGCTTGACCGCTGTCGCTGGTGGCATGCGATCAGGGTAGGCCTTCTCAAGGATCTTTGAGACGTTTGAGCCGGTCCTTAGGCCCACCTTGTCGAGAGTTCGAAGCGGACCCATGACCATACCGAACTTGGTCATCGTTTGATCGATCATATCTATCGGGAAACCATCAAGGAAGAGCTGCAGGGCCTCACCGAAGTATGGCCTGAACATCCGATTAATCAGGAATCCGGGGACATCCTTAACCACTATTGGGTACTTTCCTTGCTGAGTCGCGAGAGCGGCAACCCACGCGACCACCTTCGGATCTGTTTGTGGCCCTGGAATAATCTCGACGATGCGCATCTCCTCTGGAGGATTAAAGTAGTGCATTCCGATAAAGCGCTCAGGGTGTGTTACCCACTGAGAGAGCTTCTCCATCGGCATTGAGGAGGTATTCGATGCTATAATCGCTTTTTCATTGAGGGCCGCTGAAAGGGCGCGAAGAGCCGCTTCCTTGGGCCCATCCTGCTCGAACACCGCTTCAACAGCGAAGTTAACATCCGGCATGGAGGCCGGAACTCCGCGTTGGTAACCTACATTGCTGAGTAAGGCCTCCTTATCAGCGGGGCGGTATTTCTTACTCGTGAGCACTGAGTCCTCAATACGTCCCTGCGCTCTCTGTAGCGACGCGGCGAATTCATCACACATGGTGACCTTAGCCCCTGTGCCAGTCAGGATCACGCCGATCCCCGCGCCCATAGTGCCAGAACCATTTACGACGGCGTTGACGCTCCCGAGCTTAACGCCCCGGCCGTGTACCTTGGTCGATTCGGTGCCGAAGAAGGTAATGTGTGTCAACGCCGCGGCCTGTGGGGAGGCAAGAAGCTCTCCGAAGCGCTTGGATTCAAGAGCGGCGCTGCGACCGTAATTTCCACGAGATGCCTCTAGCGCGCACTCAAGGATCCGATGAGGCGCTGGATATTGATCAGCTGGGAACTTTTTTAATCCCTCCAGAGCCTTTGACCTGACTATTGAGCGTCCGATCGGGTTGTTAGAGAGAATTCTCTCCATGAAAGGGATCTTATGCGTCTTAACGCTCTCTTCACCGCGAGCGACTTTCGCCACAAAGTCATACAAATCGTTCGCGGGAACGAGCTTATCGATCAGACCCACCTTGTGCATGAACCCCGCGTTTCGCATGTCTCCCTTCATGAGGAGCCCAAGCGCGGCCGGGAGGCCGATCTTGCGAGTAACGTTATATGTGCCTCCGAGCCCCTCAAGGATACCCAGAAGTGGCTCCGGAAAACCGTAGCTACTCTTTGGACCATCCCCCTGGAGTGGGGAGGATGGCTCCGCGGCCACGACGTATTTGCAGTACTGGGCGAGCTCAAAGAAGCCGCCTAACCAGGTGCCACTTAGCGCCGCCACGGTTGTGCCGGGGAAGTCGCGCACTCGCTCAAAAATTTTCTTTCCATTCTCGGAGAGGCTAGCTCCTACCTCGTGCAGGGTCTCATCACTTAAAAGTTTGAGGTTCGCCTTTTGCTCCTCGGTGATGTTTTCAGCCGAGAGGAGTAGGTTTCTAATACCATCGACATCACGGCTCTGGATCAGTCCGAGCATCTTCAGATCAGCGCCAGCGCACGTCGTATGTAAGGTGGGCGCGCGAAGCACGAGTCCGGAGATTAGCCCAGCGTTGTGAGCCGCGTAGGCTTCATCAAGAGCGCGCTCAAAGGCGGCCATGCGCTTCATGGTGAAGCTGACCACCGACTCATTCGCGTCGCCGAGCGTAACGATCCCGGCGCCATTTGAGATGGAGAACGTCACCGTCTCTGTTGCCGCGGGGCGTGGCTCAACTTGAGCTTGCGGTGTCTCTAGGTTCGCTCGAAGAGTCGGTGACATCTGAGCGGCCGCGAGGTCAGGATGTGGCGGGTCAACCCGTACACCATCCCCTGTTCGCTGCGCGGCAGCGTTGTTACCTGACGGTGTTATCTCTGGTCCCATAGTATCTCCTTAAAAGTCAGAACGGTATCACGTCGACTAGCGCGACGCGTTTACTGAGGCCCCGCCTGGTCGTTAACTTGCTGAGCCGTCTCCATAGCGACCTCGCGGTTGTTCGCGTCGTATGGCTTCATCATCGGCGCGAGCAACGTGCCTCTGAGGAGTGGGAATTTACCCTCCTCCACGAGCTTTCCGACCTTCGCCGCGAGCTTCGTATCGGCGTCACTCTCCACGGCCTTCCCTGAAGCGAGCCTCTGACGCTCGCGAACCGCGAGCTCCGCCGCCAGCCGTACCACGGGATCCGAGTGTTGCTTTCCGTACTCAGCCACAACTTTAACCAAGAACTGATTGATCCAGACCTGGGATGTCTTGGCCATGATACTCTCTTCCTTTTTGAGAGCGTCGCGATAACGTCCCATCAGATAGAGCGCCCGCAGCCACGAGTTTTGCATCTCCCGCTCGGAGTTGCGCGCGTGATAGGCGAGCTTCTCTTCAGAGTTAAAGTTCGCGAGATAATCGGCGGCCCAAGCTGGAACTGAGATCGCTTTCTGAGCGAGCCACGTCACGCCTCGCGCGGCGAACCATCCCAACCCAACCGCTCCCGCTTTAGCGAGCACCCCGAGACCTCGAATATCTTTCTTTTTGAGAAGAAGGTCTCTGGCCTTGAAGGCGGGAACCACGATGTTGTTAAGGTGCCAATCGATAACCTTTTTAAAGAGAGCCATCCGCAGCATGTCTCCCTCACCTTCATAAATGAGGGCCGCGATGACTTCATGGAGGTTGTCGCCACACATGTGACCAACGAGCAAACTTCGTCCACCGTGAGTCTTGATCGCTTGTTCGATCATGATCTCTTTTTGAGCTTCGCTACCGACGATCTTCGCGATGAGACACTCCATCTCCGCTCGAAAGCCCTTATCGATCAACCGCGCGCAGAATTCGCGCAGCGCCTCGGCGGTAACGATCGCGGCCGCGGTTCTACCTTGACGAGCCTGGACGAGGTTGTGTTTGTCCAACGTCCGTCCGAAGGACTCACGCGTCTCAACCCACGGGCTAAAATTCCTTAGCAGCGCCGCCATGACGCCACCAGCGTTCGCTAGCAGCGATACACGCCCGTTACCAAGGCCGTGGAGGAACATGCTAATCCCTGGGAGCGGGGTCTTTGTTCCGCCGGCGGAGGGATCAATCAAGTTATCCTTCGACACGCGGAAACCCTCAAAAACGAGACCGTTATTGTAGGTGTTTTTCAGAGCGTGAAGAGGATAGTTTTTAATTCGATACGTGGAAGTCGCCTCGGTATCAGGGAGATCCACGATAAAGATCGCGTGCTCACCTAATGGCGAGGGAGCCTCTCCTGGCTTGGTCGGTTCGCACAGACGCGCGATGAGGCCGATTCGGTGGCCTGGCTGCGCGTTGGTTATGAACAACTTCTCACCGTCAACGATGTAGTAGTCGTTCTCCGCGACCGCGCGTGTCATAACGCGATAGACATCGGAGCCGGCGCCTGGTTCGGTTAATCCGAATCCAGAGAGGATCTCTCCTCGAGCAAGAGCCGGGAGGAGGCGCTGCTTCTGCTCCTCGGTGCCCCGGTAGAGAAGTGGATCGACAGCGCCGATGCTCTGGTGAACGCTTGAGAGTCCTGCCACTGTGGCGTTGATCTTCGCCACCTCAGTGATTGTTTGGGCGAACTCCGCTTTGGAGAAACCGAGACCTCCGTACTCCGGAGGAATGATCTGACCAAAGTACCCAGCTTTAGCGAGCTCCTGAATGACTGCTTTGGAGATCTTCCCCTGAGGTTCAGGAAAGCCACCATCTCGAAGCGCCGTGAGCACCTCCGCTGAGAGCTTCGGAGCCTCCAGAATTGTGCCCTGCAAGGCGTGCTTTCGAACGATAGAGATAAACTCCTCGCGCTTCGCGACTACTGTGGCTGACTCTTTCCGCGGCGAAAAATCAAAGAGGCTGCTGTCAAATCGGCCCTTCATTAAACCCTGGTAGGAGGGGCTATCCATGGTGCGCCTTCCTACCGCGTACTCCTTCTCGATCGCCTCCTCGGCCGCGTTCAATCCAGCGAGCGCTTTTCCCTCCTTGCCCTTGCCGAATACCCCCATGTTTACCTCGCCTTCGGGCTTCGCCGAAGGGGCGGATCGCTCCGCTTTGACAGAGGTTCCAGCCACGTAGGTTGTAGATTCAGAGTGACCATCGCGACGCGCGCTCTCAACGATTTCTCGGGAGCCGCAGGCTCCTTTGGAGAGTCCGTAATCTCTAAGAGTTACGGTATCTTGAGGAATGGGATGGGGAGTATTTGAAGCCGATGGAACGGATGAAGGAAGGGACTCATTTGATGGATTCACTGCTTGACCTCTCAACGGACAAACCGCATTTTAACGGGCAACGAATAGTACGAACCGGGGTCCAGGTAAAGAAGTATTTTTGGGCCCTTCGCCACAGCGTCGCGCAGGGTAGTGATCCCTAACCGCGACCTGTCAGCCGTTTTAACTTCGGCGACTGAGAGGGCACTCGCAACGCCCCATCTTGGGGTCTCTTTTTGTGCACCAGAGCGAGAGGTCTGTGCTATGGTACCGCCCGATTTTCATAGTTAAGAGGTCAAGGATCTCAATGGCTATCTCGCTCCACACTCCCGATTCATCCGCCATCGCGGAAGCGTTGAAGAAGCAAAATGTAACTTTCTCGCCAGCTCAGTTCGATTCATTCAAGAACTACCCCGAGGCGTTTCTCTTTAACGCCAACCGAAACGGGTCGCTCATTAAGTATGACCAGGCTCAGATAAATCTGCAGGATACCACGCTCCCTCGACAGTACGCTCAAACCCTGACTATCGATTGCAAAGAGAGGGTTTTGCGGATAGCCGCGTATCTGCAAAAAGCCGGTATCGGGAGAGGCGATCGTGTCGCCATCATCTCGCGGCAGCGCCCTGAGTGGAGCGAAGCTGAGATCGCGGTGTTTAGCTGCGGCGCGGCGGTCGTGAACGCGTATGTACGAGATAAACCAGAGCGGCTTGGATTTGTGCTGCGGGACGCGCAGGCGACCTACGCTATCGTGGAGAATCAGGAGCAACTCCACAAGCTGCTCTCGGTGGTGCACTCAAGTGACGCGCATGGGGATATCTCATTGGCGTCAAGAATTCGGGGCATACTCTCATTTGATCAAACATCCGTCCCTCTCGAATACGCGACGGTGTGTGGTGAGATTCCGACACTCGGGCAAATTCTGCTTGAGAATCTCCCTCTCGATGAGAGTGAGGTAGGGAGTCGGGGGACAACGCGCGAGGATCTCGCGAATATTATCTATACCTCAGGAACGACCGGTTCCCCAAAAGGGGTCTCAACCACTCACGGGCAGATGTTGAGCAACATCCGACAGAACTGTACCCCTGACCTCGTGAACATAGCTGACTATGTGTTCGGTAAGATTGATACGGTACCGGCCTTCACCTGCTTCCTCCCGGAGCGGGCGCACGCCTACATCTCGAGGGTCGATCAAACGGTCTTCGCGACTCCGACGCGCGCTCGATTCCCAGCGATACTTGATCGCCAATCATCACAGCTCGACTCGAAATGGACAGAATCTCTGTTGCGCGATCTACGCGAGGGGGGAGCGGGAATCGTGATGGTCGTTCCCAAGGTATTGATCAAGATGCAACAGGAGATCACGAGCCGACTCGCGAATGGTCCGCTCAGCCTGCGGACGGTCGGTCGCATGATCGCGGTCGAGCAGGAGCGTCTCATAACTGAGGCGCGCGGCGAGCCGGTATCGCTCTCCACACGGGCAATGGCCGGATTATTCAGGTCTCCGCTCCAAGCTATCACGCAAAAATTTGTTCGCCCCCGATTGGTGGGCCCTGAGTTCCTCTTCTTTGTTTCGGGTGGAGGGCCCCTTCCCCTAGAGACCGAGGCCTTCTTCTTCGCGATCGGTTTGCCGGTTTATCAAGGGTACGGAACCACGGAAACGAATTGCTCAATCGCGGTTAACACCCCGACTCAGCACCGTCCGGGCAGCTGCGGCAGAGTGATGTCACCTGACATCGAGGTGAAGATCGAGGCGGAAACGGGGCAGCTCCTCGTCCGAGGACCGAATATCGCGAGGGAGTACCTCAATCGTCCCGATGAGACGGCGCGCACATGGACCTCCGATGGGTTTCTCCGAACGCCGGACCTGGCGCGCATTAAGGACGGGTACATCTATATCGGCGATCGCAGCGACGACATGATGGTAATGGCTAACGGCGAAAAGGTCTCGCCAGCTGAGGTGCAGAAACGATTCGCCGCTATCCCCTACGTGGAAAACGCGATCGTCGTCGGACACAAGCGGACCTCAATCGTGGCGCTCGTGGCGTTGAATGTTGACGCGGTTCGAAAATGGGCTGAGGGAAAGAAGATTACGCTCGAAGAGGACCTGCGCCACGATCCGCGCGTCAAGGAGCTCATTCGTGACGAGGTGCGACGAAACGTAAACGAGCGCGGTAATCGCGAGTATTACGATGCGGTTCGAAATGTCGCGATTATAGACCCACTCTCAGTGCAGGATGGCACACTGACAAGCAGTGATAAACCGATGCGAAAGAGCATACTCAGCAAGTACTCGGATCTGATCGATTCCCTGTACGCTAAAACCGAGGAGTGGTTACCCGCCGTGAAGGGGTAGCCTACGTCCGCGCGATCTGACTATTCGTTTGAATCAACGCCTGTAAAAGTTCCATCGATGTGGGGCGAGCTGTTCAGATCGTCGTCCTCTTCCTGACCATCTGTAACGAGGCCGTGCCGGTACTGATAGTAAGCTCCCTGAACCGATAGGTAGTAATCCACAGAGCTCTCCTTAGCGGTCTCAATCGCCTGAAGCAAGCCCGCCCTCGTGTGAACGATTCGAACGCCGAGCGCGCCGGCGGCTATCGCTAACTTTGTGCCAGGAGATAGTGATGAATATCCAACCCAACCGATCGGATTCAGGAATCCATCAACGATCTGTCCTATACCATCCCGTACATTCGTGGGTCCAAGAAAGGGAATAACGAGGTACGGCCCTGAAGGGACTCCGTGGTACGCGAGCGCTATTCCGAAGTCCTCCTCATGGTCAGGGAGCCCCATATCCTTAGCGACATCAATAAAACCAAGAACTCCTATCGTCGTATTAACCAAAAATCTTCCGGTATGGTCTAACGCTTGCTCGAACTTGCCCTGAATGACATCGCTCACAAGGTACGAGGGATAGCGAAGGTTAGCGAAGAAGTTACCGATTCCGGTGTAGACCTCATCGGGAGCGTTCTCTCGATACGCGCGAGCGACCGGCTCAAGGACGTGGATATCGACATAGTCGTTAAAATCGAAGATACCTCGATTCATCGACTCCAGGGGATCGTATGGCTCCTCCGGCTCACAGATAGCGACCTGCGCGGTCGCTAACGTTTGCGCCAAAACTAAACCCAACGATTGGAGCAGAGACTTCTTCATTATTGAAATTTCCCGCGTCGCTATGACGCTTTTCGTTCGGCGTAGGCTTTCAATCCCCGCGCCAAAACCTGTATCGCCCGACGAGTATCCGACTCCTTGAGAACGAACGCAATTCTAATCGTGCTCTGACCCGCCTCATTGCGCATGTAAAAACCAGCCGCTGGGGCCACAAAGGTAGTCGCGCCCTCAAAAGAGAAGTCGGTTAGGAGAAACGTCGCGAAGTCATTCGCGTCCTCCACCGGCAACTGGGCTAGGAGATAGAAGCCCCCTTGCGGCGAGCTTACAACTACTCCAGGAATCTTTGAGAGCTCCTCGACCGCCGCGTCCCGCCTCGTGACATACTCCGCGCGGGCGGCGGAAACGTAGTTATCTGAGACAACGCGGAGCATGTGCGCCGCGGCGTGTTGCTCGATGGAGGGCGCGGACAGACGCGCCTGCGCGATGTGAAAGGCCGCTTGGCGAAAATCCTCATTCCACGTGATCATGCACCCAAGCCGGGCGCCGCAGAGGCTAAATCTCTTTGAGAGACTATCGACAACCACAACTCGCGGATCTCCCCCTGACAACTGAAATATCGAGCGTGGAGAGCGCCCATCGTAAACAAACTCTCGGTATGTCTCGTCCACGATGAGATAGAGATCTCTCTCCCGACAAACCGCGAGGAGCATCTCAAGCTCTTCATCGGAGCAAACAGCTCCCGTGGGATTGTTTGGATTACACAGCAGAATCGCCCGTGTGTACGGAGAGATAAACCGTTCTATCTCTACTCGATTCGGGATAGCGAAGCGCTCCTCAATCGCGCACGGGAGAGGGACTAACCTCACCCCGGAGATAGCCGCGAACCCTATGTAATTAGCGTAGGTCGGATCAAAAACGAGAATCTCATCGCCGGGATCCGAGCAAACCATAAAACTAAATATGAGCGCCTCACTCGCGCCCATGGTGATTAACATCTGCCTCTCAGCTACCCCGATCTTGTAATCTCTATTCAAACTCTCACACCACGCGTCCATCAGATCCTTATTTCCCTGTGACGCCTCATACGCCACCACGGGGTCGGAGTATTTGACCACGCCGTCGAGAAACTCTCTGGGAGACAAAAGATCAGGCTGTCCGATGTTTAACCGGAAGACCGTAACCCCTCGCTCACACGCCTGTTGAGCTAGGCCAGCTAACCGTCGTATCGGTGACGCGGGAGTTTTTTTAGCGCGATGGGAGATTGCTGGAACTGACATCGAAGTGCCTGAAGGAGTAGTCATCTGCGCCTCCAAGCATATTTGACAACTGAGGGGTTGGAAACCCACCCTCGGAAGCACAGAACGGTCTCCGAGATCGATTTAAAGCCAGTTCCTGCGGCGAAAAAATGCTAGCAAGCCGACGGAGAGTGTAACCATTGTTATCCATACCGCTGGGTAGCCCCACACCCACTCCAACTCAGGCATGTATTTAAAGTTCATGCCGTATACACCTACAATAAAGGTGAGCGGAATAAAGATACTCGACATAACTGTGAGAACTTTCATGACCTCATTTAAGCGGTGACTTATGCTTGAGAGGTAGACGTCGAGAGTGCCAGTTATTATATCACGCAGGGTCTCTATGGAGTCGATCACATGAAGCGTGTGATCGTACAGGTCCCGCAAAAAGATCCTGGTTTCGTCTGTGATAAAGGGCGACTCATCCCGCACCATCCCATTGACGACCTCTCTCATCGGCCAGACGGTTCGCCGCAGTGATATAATCTCTCGCTTCACCTTATGAATCCCGCTCAGGGTCGCCGCTGTTGGCTTGTTGACTACTTCGTCCTCAAGGCGTTCGATCCTCTCGCCTACAGCCTCTATCACATTAAAGTAGTAGTCGATCGTGGCGTCCAGGAGCGCGTACACGAGGTAGTCAGGTCCACAGCGGCGGATCCTTCCTTTTCCAGCCTCGATACGTTGACGAACAGGTTGGAAGAGATCCCCTGGGTCCTCAAGGAAGAGGATCACAAAATTTTTCCCGTAGATGATACTGGTGTGCTCGGATTTAACTTTCGCGACCCGCCCATCAGAGCTCATCATCTTTGAGGCGATGAAAACATACCCCTCAAAAGCCTCAATTTTGGGTCGCTGGGTAGTGTTGCTGATATCCTCAAGGACAAGGGGGTGGAGCCCGAAATTATCGCCGATCGTTTTAAGCGCCTCCACATCGTGCACACCATCGACGGTGTACCACACGATCCCCTCGCCATCGCCCGGCGGCCTGCACTCAGCCGCCGTCAACTCTCGCGCGGGCTCATAGCCAGCCGAGTTGTACGCGAGGCGTGAAATAGTTACAGGAGAATTCTTCTCACTCCCGACATACACCACGCTGCCAGGCGCGGATCCAGCCGGCTTCCTCTTTCTTTTAGATACGGTCGCCACGCCCCCCTCGATCAAACAAAAACCCTCACCATCGGATCAGTACTATAGAGCGCTGCCCCCTTCGCGAAGGAACCGCGCGGACACCTCTAACTTGTTACCCTCTCCTCATGCAGGTAAATAGTCGGCTCTCCCCTTTCGGTATCAAGGTCCAGACGCACCTCGTAGTCAAATTTTCCTATTCGGAAGAGGAACGTTGGTGGGGCGACCTCACCACTCCACCTAAAGTTCTCAATCGCCGTTCTCGGGAGCCCCCCTTCGGCTCCGGGATAATCGTGACTCCGCTTGAGCGCCGCGAAGCGGCGATATCCCGCCACAGCGTGCATGATCCAACCGAACGCGACGTAATAACGTGGGTCTTTGGCGATATCGGCGTACGGGGTCGATAGAATCTCCTCAACGGCCTCTTTATAAGCTGGCGCTGAAACAAGTCGGTTGACCCCCATCGCGGTAAGCGATCCAGACACCTCTGTGGCGTAGAAATGAACCGCCGCTGGTCCAGCCTGAAACGTCTTCACCGATTCAAGATCCGCCACGACACTTCGCCCCTCAGGAGAAACGATATCGACAAAAATGTTAAAGACGCGCTGACCCTCACGCTCAACGATGACTGGATGAAGCGTACGAATCGTCAGCTCCTTCTCGAGGCGTAACAGTCCTAATCTCTGAAATTTATTCAGTACGGCGCCGCGATAGTGCTGTCCCATCCGTTTAAAGATCTCTCTATCCGGGAAGGACATCTCCCGAATCGACGCCGTTATGAGCGGGCTTCCCATCTCGCTTCGCTCACAGTTTCGAAGGTAGGCGTCCAGAAGGAGCCGACTGTGAAGATCATCAGGCACCTGAGGGAGAGAAGTGGAGGAGAGATCGATCGGGCGCGAATCGCCTCGCTTTGGAGCACCATCCGGCTGTTGTGAGAAATTGCCGAGAGTCACACACGCTCCTCTTAAGCGACTATGGGTGGTATAGCAGAGCGCGCGGCCCTGACCAACCCGAAACAACAGGCTCCACCCATTCAAAGCTACCTCGTCAAAGCCGCGCGAGGGCAAGCCCGCTCGAGGCCGTTTCCTAAAGGATAAGGGCTTTAAGTTGTTACATTCAAACCTTTATCCTACGAGCTGGTTCGTGATACCCTATTCGTTACGGTTGCTTGCTAGCCTCTTTGTGGGTGCCCTATGTCGAACTTCTCCCTTGAACAACACGGAATCACGGTTAAGACGGTACACCGAAACCTCGCCCCGTGTCGGCTGTACGAGGAGGCGATCCTTAAGGAGCCCGGAACTCGGATCGCCGACTCGGGAGCGTTGGTAGCGTATTCGGGAGCAAAGACCGGGCGCTCACCCAAAGACAAGCGCATCGTGAGAAGCGAGCCCTCCGATAAGAATATTTGGTGGGGAAATGTAAACGTCGCTCTTGAGCCCCACGTTTTTGACATCAATCGCGAGCGCGCTGTCGACTACCTAAACACCCGCGAGACACTCTACTGCTTTGATGGATTCGCTGGCTGGGATCCATCGTGTCAGATCTCAGTTCGGGTCATCTGCTCTCGCCCGTATCACGCGCTCTTCATGCATACGATGTTGATCCGCCCCACCCCTGATCAGCTCGAAAAGTTTCACACCCCCGATTTCGTCATCTTCAACGCCGGTGAATTCCCGGCGAACCGGCACACGCCAGGCATGACATCCAAAACAAGCATCGACCTTAATTTTGAGAAGGGTGAACTGGTTATTCTCGGCACTGAGTACGCTGGTGAAATGAAGAAGGGCGTCTTCACGGTAATGAACTACTTGATGCCGAAGAAGGGTATTCTCTCTATGCACTGCTCCGCCACAGCGGATAAATCGACGGGACGATCCAGCGTTCTCTTTGGTCTTTCGGGCACTGGGAAAACGACCCTCTCCGCGGATCCGAAGCGACTCCTGATCGGGGACGATGAGCACTGTTGGTCTGAAAGTGGCATTTTCAATATTGAAGGGGGATGCTACGCCAAAGCGATCGATCTCACCCCAGAAAACGAGCCCGATATCTTCCAAGCGCTCCGTTTCGGCGCCGTCCTTGAGAACGTCGTGCTTGACTCCGAGCGACGAACCGTTCAATTCCATGATTCATCGATCACTGAGAATACCCGTGGCGCCTACCCGATCGAGTTTATCAGGAACGCTAAGATACCGTGCGTCGCTGGTCATCCAACCGATATCATCTTCCTCACTTGTGACGCCTTTGGGGTTCTTCCGCCAGTGAGCAAGCTCTCAGCCGCGCACACGATGTACCATTTTATTAGTGGGTACACCGCCAAGGTCGCTGGAACCGAGGTGGGGGTTACTGAGCCCAGCGCGACATTCTCACCTTGCTTCGGTGGGCCTTTCCTCGTCTGGCACCCCGCCAAGTACGCGGAGCTTCTAGCTGAGAAGATGAAACACCATGAGGCGAACGTGTGGCTGGTCAACACGGGGTGGACTGGGGGCGCGTACGGGATCGGATCACGCATGAAGCTCTCTCTCACTCGGCGAATTATCGACGCCATCCACAGCGGGGAGCTCGCCAAAGCTCCCACCCAGAGGGATAAAACCTTCGGATTTGAGGTTGTGACGCAGTGCTCGGGGGTACCATCTGAGGTGCTGATTCCGCGCGACACGTGGAAAGACCCAGCGGCGTATGACGCCGCGGCCAAGAAGCTCGCGCAACTCTTCATCAACAACTTTAAGACCTATGAGCAAGGGGTTTCAGAAGAGGTCAGAGCGGCCTCTCCGGTCGCGATCTAATACCCATTTTTCGTACGAAACCTTTGCACGGCACCGTTAACGGGATTATGCTGGTTTAACCACTGTAAGCCTTTTTTCGATATGCCAACCCCGACCGCCACAGCACTCCTTAAAGAGATAACCTCACAGAAGGTGTGCCCGTTGTGCGTCCTCATAACTTCGCCCGATCGAGTACGAAGAGAGCGAGCAGTTCGCTACGCAATCGGACGCTTCGCCGGATCCAACTATCGGCCGAAATCATACTCTTTCGGCGAACAAGGTCGCTCGAATTTCGCCGCCTTTCTAAGTGACATCAGTGAGCCCTCACTCTTTGAGCCCACTCGCTACGTCTTGATTAACGCGATTGAGCAGGCGAAGGTGGTTGATCTTGAGCCATTGACAGCGCTCTTGTCCAAAAAAATTGAGGGACTCCATGTTTTCATCGCGGGTAGCGGCCTTCCAAATAGCCAAAACTTTAAAAAGGCTATCGACAAACTCGCGACATCGATCGCTTTTGAACCCCTCAAGGGCGCTGAATTACGCCGCTGGACCGAGCGCGAGCTAAAACAGGGGGGCGTTGAAGGCGCCTCAGACGAGATCATGGAGTTGGTGATCTCACTGGCTGGCGAGGAGCCGGAGCAGATATCGGCTCTGATCGAGAAGCTCTCCCTGTACCTCGACGGAGATAAGCCCACCGCCGATGTCATCCGAAAACTCACTCCCGGACGCCCATCGGCCAGTGACTTTGAGTTGGCGGACGCCCTACTAAGCAAGAAGCGTGGCGCGACTGAGGTCTTGATTCACAATTTAATCAGCCAGGGTTCAAGCCCCTTTATGCTCCTCGGGCTTCTAACAAAAACTTTTGTTACCCTCTACCGCATTCGAGCCCTCCTTGACCGCGGCGCGCAGCAGCAAGACATCCGAACCTCTCTTGGGATCTCTCCATGGCTCTTTAATAAATATATCCCGATCGCGAAGAGCCAATCCTTAGCCTCTCTCTCAAAGCACTGCGATACCCTTTTGCGAGCGGACTTTCGGCTGAAGGATAAATCGATCGGACCAGCAGCCACATTGAGCGCGGCCGCGGCTAAGATCTCGAAAGAGGCGAACACGAGATGAAGAGAGCCCTCGTCCACTCGTTGATCGTAGTAGCTCTCACGCTTCTCGTTGTGGGGCCCTCGTGGGCTAAACCAAAGACGAAAAGCGGAGGAAAGCACTCCAAGAACACCCAACACAAGCTACTGGGAGACCCGCGCTCGAAATATCGTGGGTGGGACTACCTCGTCGGGCGTCTTCGTGAGGAGGGCGTCTCAGAGGATGATATCGCCTCCATCTATCAGAGCCCGCGCATGCCCCTTTTTACAGCCATCCCTTTTAAACTAAAGCCCAAGGAGCACGCCTCGATCTACGCCAACTTTGAGCGTGATTTCTACGCCAAGATCGGCGCCTCGTTCATTCAAGATCACGACAGGGAATTCGATAAGCTTGAGCGCACGTACAACGTGCCCCGAGAGGTAGTGGCGGCGATCCTCGTGATCGAAACCCAACTCGGAAAACACACCGGGAAGGAGATGATCGTTTACCGATTGTCGCGTTTGGCGTCAGTTCTCGATCCCGCAAATCTCAAAGATAATCTCAATCGTCTGAGAGCCGAAGATCCAACTATATCACTCGAGGATGTCCAGGCGCGTGGTAAGTACCTTGAGGATACATTCCTCCCGGAGATTCCGGCGTTAATCGAGATAGCGAAACGGAACCGGGTTAACGTTCTTAACATTCAAGGCTCAAGCGCTGGGGCGTTCGGGATTCCGCAATTTCTGCCGAGCGCGTGTATGAAGTACGGAGTCGATGGCGATGGTGACGGGCACGTCTCACTGTACAATGAGATAGACGCGATCTGGTCGGCGGGCAATTACCTCGCGGCGTTCGGTTACGATCCGAAACTTCCTTACGCGGAACGACGCAAAGTTATCTGGGAGTACAACAAGAGCGATGCCTACATCGACGCGGTTTTTAAGGTCAGTAACGGCATTCGCGATCTCGCGTCGTAGCCCACAACAGATCGCCCTTCTTAGCCGAACGCGCATCACCTGGTTAACGTACCCCCTCACCCCGGACGAGCCTTCGGCGTCACCGGCGTATTTTCCGCCTTCCCAACTAGAGCTTAGAGGGTTCGAGACATTTATCTCACCGAGCGTATTGCGGCCACTCCTCCCGAGGCGGTACCCTAGAGAGACCCTTTCAAGACACCGGCAGCGCACCGTATGACGACACCTCCAACGATCTCTCAAGCCGAGGCCGCTCAAGAGCGCTTATCGGCGCACCTACCGATTACCCCAACTTCACACGCGCTCTCCATATCTGAAACTCTAGGGAAACAGATCACCATCAAATGGGACAACAAGCTTCGTACCGGATCATTTAAAGAGCGCGGCGCGCTCAATTTCCTACTGAGTCTCGATCCCAAGGTGCGAGCGCGCGGAGTTTGCACCGCGAGCGCCGGTAACCACGCCTTGGGGGTTAGCTACCACTCACAACGGCTCGGGATCCCGTGCGAGATCGTGGTTCCAGTTAACGCTCCGCTGGTTAAGATCGAGCGGTGTAAGAAATACGGCGCCACGATCACGTACCAGAACTCCCTCTCTGAGGCGATGGTGTACGCTCAAGACCTCGCTCAAAAAACCGATATCACCTACGTCCCTCCCTTCGACCATATGGATATCATCGTTGGCCACACCGTGGCGGGGCTTGAGCTGATGGATCAGGTCGAGGACTTTGATTCAATCGTAATTCCGATCGGTGGCGGAGGGTACGCCGCTGGAGTCGCGGCGGCGATCAAAGCCAAGCGTCCAGAGGTCTTTGTGCTAGGTGTCATCTCCGAGTGGGCACAGAAGTTTAGAGAGAATCCTGAAGCCTATAAGACCGGTTTCGCGCCGATGACGATAGCGGATGGTATCGCGGTAAAACAGATTGGAAAGATTACGGGCCCAATCCTCGACGCGTGCGTTGATAAGATCGTCGCGGTTCCAGAGACAGCGATAGCGCACTCTATCATTATGCTCCTTGAGCACGAGCGGGCTGTTGTAGAGGGCGCCGGAGCGGCGGCGCTTGCGGGGGTCATTGAGGGACACCTTCCAGACCGTTGCGCGAAGCCAGCTGTTTTTGTATGCGGCAGCAACATCGACATGAACCTCCTCTCTCGACTGATTGAGCAGGATATGGGAGAGCGGGGACGCTTGCTAAAAATTAACATCTCGCTCCCCGATCGACCCGGAATGCTTCATCAGATATCGGGCATCCTCGCTAGCCAGGGCGCCAATGTCCTTCAAGTGGCGCACGACCGTTTTTACGCGCGCCTCCCCGGCTACGTAGACGTTACCGTCATGATGGAGGTCCGGGATCGCGCGCACGGAGTCCAGGTCATCAAGCACCTCAATGACGCCGGACTCCCCACTCAGCAACTGTAGCGACCCCCCTCTAGCTCCTTACTCACAGGAGGGATTCCCGGCGCCCCTACCTCGCGCCTTTTGAAACCCGCAGGTTCCCCTTATAAGCTCCCCCTGCTACCATGACCCCGTAGCGGATTCTTTTCTACTTAAAGTCCATCTCATGTCGAAACCAGTGGCGTATTTTTCAATGGAGATCGCGATCGACCCGGCGATTCCATCGTATTCAGGGGGGTTGGGAGTTCTCGCTGGTGACACGATTCGAGCGGCAGCCGACCTCGGCGTTCCGATGGTGGCGATCACACTCCTCCACCGAAAGGGTTACGTTCGGCAGACTCTGAACGACCAGGGGGAGCAGATGGAATCCCCCGAACAGTGGGAGCCAGAGCAGAGCCTCGCCCGTTGTAAGCCGATCGTGGATGTTCCGGTAAATGGCAGGATTATCCGGTGTCAGGCGTGGAAGCGTCTTGAGGTCGGCGTGACTGGACACGCTGTCCCGATCTTTTTCCTCGATACAGACGTGACGGAGAACACCCCTCAAGATCGTAGGATTACCGATTCTCTCTATGGTGGTGATAGCGCCCTGCGGCTCTTGCAGGAACTCGTGCTTGGAGTCGGTGGTGGCAGGATGCTCGAGGCGCTCGGATACCCAGCGGACGCTATCTATCATATGAACGAGGGGCACGCCGCTTTCCTTCTCCTTGACCGTATCCCAGAGAGTGGTGGCGCCGACACTGAGGGTCTCATTCAGCTCCTCAGGCGGCGCACGGTCTTTACGACTCACACCCCAGTTCCCGCTGGTCACGATGTTTTTACCGTTGATGATATAAACCGCGCGCTTACCCCTGAGCACGCCAAACGAGCCGCATGCGTGTTTCACGATGGGCACCTCAATATGACTCGTCTCGCGATGCGTTTCGCGGGAACGATCAACGCTGTCTCACGAAAGCACATGGAAGTCACCAAAGGCATGTTCCCTGAGGCGGAGGTACTCGGAATAACCAACGGGGTGCACGCTGTTCGTTGGACATCACCCCCCTTCGCGAAACTCTTTGATTCATTCCTCCCTGGCTGGCGGGAGCGGAGCGAGCAGTTACGGCAAGCGATGCTGATTCCGGTTGAGGACATTCAACAAGCTCACCGCGAAGCGCGAGAGAGCCTCCTCAAGATGATTGAGACCAGGTATGGCATGCCATTTGGCGGCGCCGGCATCGTGATCGGATTCGCTCGGAGAGCCACTGAGTACAAACGTCCGCTCCTTATCTTTAACGACTTGGGCCGCCTTAAAAACATCGCTGAACGATTCGGTCCGATAAACCTCCTTTTCGCCGGAAAAGCTCATCCACGCGATGACTGGGGTAAGCAACTGATTCGAGCCATTCATGAGCTCGGCTCAAAGGGTGGTGACCTCATTCGAGTCGCTTTTCTTCCCAACTATGACGTTGAGCTCGCGGCTCACATGGTAGCTGGGGTGGACCTCTGGCTTAACACTCCGCGCGCTCCGCTTGAGGCGTCGGGCACTAGTGGAATGAAGTGCGCGCTAAACGGTGTTCCGAGCTTAAGCGTCGCTGATGGGTGGTGGCTCGAGGGGGGCGTGCAGGGTGTTACCGGCTGGACAGTACGAAGCGGCCTCAATGAGGGGGGTGTCCCACCGATGGAGCAAGATCACGCTGACGCCCAAGAGTTGTACGCGCAGCTTGAGCGCCACGTACTCCCAACTTTTTTCAACAACCCCGGAGCCTACGGAGACGTGATGCGCAACGCGATAGGTCTCAATGGCTCCTTCTTTAATACCCACCGGATGGTTGACCAATATCGAGTGATGGCGTACGAGCGCTTTACGCTCGCTCATGAACTTGGCGACGCGAGGCGCGGCGGAGTGTGAGTGAGGGTAGCGTGAGAGAACACGAGTCGATCGTAACTCACCCGAGTGGTCGGCGGATTCAGTACGCGCTCCTCGGATCGCGCGATCTCGCTAAGTCTATTTTTTATAGCCACGGCTTCCCCGCCTGTCGCCTTGAGGCTTCAATAGCTCACGGAGTAGCGCGCGAGTTGGGATTTACGATCATCGCGCTTGACCGCCCAGGGTTTGGGGGTTCGGATTGGTACGCGGATCGGCGTATCGAGGATTGGGCCACCGATATCGAGCTCGTCGCAAGCCACTTGGGGATTGAGAGGTTCGGCGTGCTCGGGGTCTCTGGGGGAACACCAACCGCTGTGGCGGCCGCCGCCATACTCTCAACTAAGGTTTCTCAACTCGCGGTGGTGAGCGGCGTAGCGCCCATTCACGATCCGGGCGCCCTAGACGGGATGAATTGGGCCAATCGCGCCCTTCTGACCGCCGGGCGGCGATGGACCCGGGTAGGATCGTGGTCTATCGGGGCGATTGCGCACCTGTGGAGGAGCGTCCCTGGCGCGGCGGAGGCGTGGTTCGCTGGGCTCCTCCCCAAAGCTGATATCGAGATCGTATCTCGACCTGAGGTTGGAGTAGTACTCGCCCGCAACATTAAGGAATCGCTTAGGCCTGGGGTCAAAGGGGTTATGACCGAGTTTGAACTCCTACTCTCTGACTGGAGGGGGCTCCTTCCCAAGGTCTCGGTACCTACCACGATCTGGCACGGTGACGCGGACACCTACGTTCCTATCTCGATGGCTGAAATCCTTCACAAAGGGATCGCGAAGAGCTCTTTTGAGCAGGTTAAGGGTGGTGGGCACTTCATGATAGTTGATAGACTGCGACCAGTCTTAGAGACCTTCGTGTAGTCATGAGTTCTATTGAGGATGTCCAGCGCCTAGTCACTGAACGCGAGCTTCATTCGCTACGCGATCGGCTGCTTGAGATCCCCCCGGTTGAGATAGCTGAGATCTTTAACGAACTCTCGGATGAAGAGCGCGTGCTCATCTTTCGGATTTTACCACGGGACGTCGCCGCGGAGATCTTCTCCCAACTCGACGTCGACCTTCAAAAGAAAGTTCTTAGCGGCCTTGGAGATCGACAGACCGCCCGGCTCCTGGATGAGATGGCGGCCGATGACCGTACCGCTCTCCTTGAGGAGATCCCGGCGGAGGCCGCGCGACAACTCTTGGCGCTGCTATCAAAAGAGGAGCGCGAGGTGGCGCTCTCACTCCTCGGATATCCGGAAGGAAGCGTCGGGCGCCTCATGTCTCCCGACTATCTTACGATCCTCGCTGATTGGAAGATTAGAGAGGTGCTTGAGCACATCCGAACGAACGGACATCCGAGCGATTCGTTTGATACTCTCTACGTGATCGACGCCTCAGGAAAGCTCGTCGACGAGGTCGATATCAAGCAGGTGCTCCTCGCGTCGCCCGAGGATGAGGTGGCGTCGCTGATGAACTTTACCTTTGAGTCTCTCGATGTCCATAGCGACCAAGAGGTAGCCGTAGAGCTTTTTAGAAAGTACGACCGCACTACCCTTCCGGTCGTGGATTCTCATCAAAAACTTCTCGGAATTGTGACCGTAGACGACATCCTCGACGTTCAGGAGGAGGAGGTCACTGAAGATATTCAAAAACTCGGAGGTAGCGAGGCGCTCGAAGATCCCTACATAAAAACCCCCGTACTCACCCTAATCCGAAAGCGCGCTCACTGGCTCGTTGTTCTCTTCGTTGGCGAGATGCTCACCGCGTCAGCGATGGCTAACTATGAGCACGCGATTCAGAGCGCGGTGGTATTAACGCTCTTTATTCCACTCATTATCTCCAGTGGGGGAAACTCTGGGAGCCAAGCCTCAACGCTCGTTATTCGAGCGCTCGCGATTGGAGAGATCAGGCTTCGAGATTGGTTTAAGGTTTTTCACCGAGAGTTGGTCACGGGCGTAGCGCTCGGATCAATCTTAGGAATCGTTGGGTTCCTCCGCGTTGTGATCTGGGCGCAATTCTCCCCGATCTACGGGGAGCACTGGCTCGCCCTAGCCTTCACGGTACTCCTCTCTCTAACCGCGGTGGTAACCCTAGGTAGCACAGCGGGCGCGATGCTCCCCTTTATCTTGAAGCGCTTTAAGCTCGATCCCGCCACATCCTCAGCCCCCTTTGTAGCCACGATCATCGATGTTATGGGGCTCGTAATTTACTTTACCCTTGCGATGATGCTCTTCTCGGGCGTGGTATAAGTGGCATCCTCATCACACAGCAAAAATTTATAAAAGTGTGAGGTGGAGACCTCGTCGCTCTCACTGTGCTCTTTGTTGAATTATTTTTTATCTCACAAAGAGAGCAGGGAGATCTCGAATAAGTTTTTCAAGTCCAACCTCTCACAGTGCCCTACCTGTACTCCGGATCTCCCGGCCCCAACGATCAAAAACAAACTATTTAATACCGCTCCAAACACCTAAAAAGGCTCAATAATCCCCTAAAATCCGAACAAACTCATACAGGTTAGGTATCACAGAGGCGCGACCCACGCATAACTCAAATAGACCACGTATCTACGTATAGGTTTGTTTTGAGTTTAGGTCGTATGGAACGTATCCGTTTTGCGATTATCGCGGGTTTGGTGGCGGTAGGATCCACCCTCAGCACAGCGCACGCGAACAATAACGAACAGAAAGGCTTCTGGAAGAAGGGCGCGGCGACCGATTGGAAGAGCCCCGTTCACGACAACTCATCTCACGAGATCATCTACCGCGATTATCCACTAGCCGTTGACTCCGCGAAGCTTCGTCTTGAGGAAGAAGCCAAAAAAACCGTAGAAAATGCCCAGAAAACGATAGATTCACAGAAGGCATCGCCCGCCGATCCCGCTGACGAAAAACAAAGCGCTCCCCTCACACGCGAGGAGATCGTCGCGAAATACGGCGCGCCGAGCGAGCCGCATCCGATCAAAGCGCAGAAGGATTCACCTCCAGAGATGCAGGCGCTCTTCGCCGCGCTAAACAGTGGCGATAAAGAGCTTGCGTGGCAGTACTCGGTCGCGCTCGCTGAGCGTAACGCCCGAATGCAGCAGATGGTGTCCAAGGCGACAGACCTCCAACTCCTCGCCTTTGAGGCTACCGGCCAACGTCCGGCGGAGGATTTGGATCCTGAGAGTGACCAGGTCGGAGCGACCCGTCTGGAATACCAAGAGCTCATGGAGCGCACAAAGCTTGAGCTCCTAAAGAAAAAATTCGAAGCGGATAAGCTACTTAACGCACAAGAAGCTGAAGAGGGGGGCTCGGCACGCCTCTCTCAACCGCAAGCAGCCCCCTCAAGGATCCCCGTGGCCCCCGACGGAAAGGTTAAGCTATTGATTTTCTTCGATGAAAACGATTCAAAGGTGGCCGAATTCTCTAAGTCTGTAAAACCATTAGAAGAAAAATTTAAGAGTGATGCAAATGTCTCCGTAGTTGGCCTAACTATGCGAAGTTACGCGCTTCCTGGGCTTAAAAAGGTGGCCTCAAGGACCTCCTTCCCATTTGGGCTCGTTAACGGAGAAGCACTCGCCCCTGAACTGCGGATACAGAGGTATCCGACCTTTGTATTCCTGGCGGTTACCTCAAAGGAGACCTACCACCTTGAGGGGATGCGGGGAGCAGATGAGATCGAGAAGGTTCTTAACGTGATGAAGGGCCAAGCGAAGTGAGCTTAACGATGCGAGAGTTCAGGAACAAGACGGCTACGATAGCTCTCGTGTTCATCGGCGCGGCGGTTGCGAACTGCCCAGGGGTATCTTTCGCTGAAGACTCTCAACAAGGTCCTGCGGGAAAAGTCGTAGCTGGAATGACGAAGCGTGGTGTCAGCCAAGCGGGCCGTTACGGTACCGATAGCGCGATAGCGCAAACCTTTACCCTTCCCCCACTTCCGGGAGAGCAGGGAGCCATAGATTCAGCCGAAGAAGAGGACAAGTTCACTGGGGGGCAGACTGCTGATTTCGGAGTAAACGAGAAACAGAATACAAACGTGTCTCTCCCTCCCCTACGCGGCCTCAGTCAGATTCTTGATTCGGAGGTTACCAAGAACTACGTCAAGAAGGCTGTCACAAGTAAGACAGCCGTTTTGATGCAAACCATGATGATGGTCGAAAACGGAGCGGCAACCGGATTCGGTCAAGCGATGAACATGGGATCTAACTTCTACTCAAATCTTCTAAATACCACCGATCTTCAGATGAAGATGATGGATGTCGCGGATGAGACAGGTCAGATGAAGCTCGCTTTCGTGAACGGCGTAGCTCAGAAGCTTAAGGAAGGACCTCAGAAGGATATTTGGCCTGGAGCCCTCTATGAGCAACTCGCAGACAAAGGTGAATTTGACACTAATAAGAACAAAGCGATTCAAACTCTCAATGAGGCCAAGCCATATGACTTATCTGGTCTCTTCACCCAGGAATCACTTAAAGGTTCAACAGGGAGTGCCGATTCACGACTGTTGAGCGACCTCCTCTTTATCAAGGGAGAGGCGAGGTCTGGCACTGAGCAATCTCACAAGAATGACCAGATCGATGAGCTGAAACAGGAATTCATAAAGCTCGTGGGAGACGTTGAGATAAAGTTGGAGAAGAACGGGGGATCTGAATTATCACGGAAGGTGAATCTCACCTTTAAGGCTCCTGAGAAGGGCTCGAGCGGCAGTGTTCGCCGCGGCGTGGCCGCCGTCAACTGGGAAGAAGTAAAGACGGTTTGGGAGAACATCAACAAGCTGCTCTATGATACCTGCAAGTGGAAGCAAAAACCGGCGAATGAAAACCAACCATTCACCGGGGAAAGCATCGCTACGACTAAAGAGATCGGCGGTTCAAGTGGCGGTACTGGTGGTGGCAGTGGGAGCCCGTGGGAGCTCGCCTCCTCGCCTGATATCACCATGAACGTAAACGTTTTGGAGCAGATATATAAACTTGTTGAGGACAATCCCACCAAAAAGGGAGACAACAAGAATATGCAGGTTAATTGCGAAGATCTCAAACTTAAAGCAACGGATATTCCGGATGGAACAGAGTCAAGCACCGGGAACTTCAACGACTGCAAAGAGAAACAGGGATGCTTTAAAAACAGGGTGGTTCTTCACTTGTCCTATCTGATAGCCCGCTCTCGCACTCTGCACACGTACCTGACGTTGTACACGATCTCAAAGAAGTTTGTGACTGACCCTCGGATGGGCCGTCTCCTTGATGAATCATTCCTTAGAGCCTTCTCTGGAATGGATGCGACGCAGGAGCTCCATGACAACCGGGCGCGATACTTCGATTTCGTAGCAAATATGGGTCGATACCTCCAGGGTGAGGCAGGCGCAGGCAACATGATGAAGCCTGGTGAGAGCTTCCTAGCGCAGGGCGCTAAGACCGGATTCGGGGGAACTAGTTAATTGGCGATTAGGGGATCAAAAGAATAGGTTTTAGGCGGAGATTGTTAAACGAATGCTAGCAGTACTTGAAACAGTGGTGAACCTTTTGAGCCCACTCTTCAGCGCGGCAGATACGTTGTCTTCGTTCAACGTCGTGACCCAGTGCACAGAGGACTCATGCCCTGGATCCTTTTTCACAGCGATCGCCACGGCATGGGCCAACATCGGATACCTAACTCACGCCGATATCTTGAAGTTCCTTCGAAGTAGTGATTTAGGATGGTGGGCGGTAATTCTCTACATCGCCGCCGCTGTAAGCGGTCTTATCGGGGTAGCGACTAATTCCCCCATGAGAAACTATACCTGGTTCTTTATTGGCCCCGCTCTCTACTCATTCCTCGTCTGCACCACGCAAGATGTCCAGGGCGTCAATTGGATAGTAGCCGGCAAACCGGTGGCGGATATGAGTCAGGTATGGAGAAACGCCGAGGTAGGCCTCCAAAACGTTCCGTTAGCCAAAGACGGCGCCGTAAATATCGATGGGCCGAATGGCCCTACCAGTCAGTACAAGGTGGCGTACCCGATGGTGTTCCTCGACGGTCTCTTCAGCACCACTTCAAATCTTCTCGTGGCGTGGACCGGTATAGGAAACGAGGTACGAGGAAAGGGCTCGGACACCAATCTTACTAAGTCAGCGACGGAGGAGGGTCCTTGGTACCTCCTCTCGACCCTCAAGTGGGGCATGCTTGAGAACATTACCGCCAACACACTCAGAAATCCCGACACACGTGACGCATTCGTGACCTTCCTCGCCTCAGAGTGTGGAGACACATTTAAAGAGCAGATCGAGGATGCAAAGTACATCGCGGCAACCCAGTCACGCGGTAAGAGTGAGATATCCTCAGTGATAAGGGGCGAAAAATATGATGAGTTCACCAACGCCCTTGCAAAAACCGCTATTCCGACTCCCCGGTCACTCTCCAGACTTTTTACCGCACCGAACTCTGACGCATCGTTGGGGCAGTTCTCTCCCGCGCTCCAAAGTAAGCCTCTAGAGAGCGGACGAACCCATGGTGTTGTCTGCACCGATTACCTTTGGACACTTATACAGGCTTTCAGATTGGAGGCCGGGCAGGCGTACTATCAAATGATTCGAAATACGCCTTCCGGGATGAAGGAAGAGCAGATCATTGACAGCCTTATTTACGGCTGGGATGTTAAACCAAACGGTGGTGGCGGGGACCAGGGTCAGATAAAGCGAGCATTCTTGAAGCACCTGATCCTAACCTACATCTTCCGCAATGAGCTCCTCTTCGCGCCTCAAATCACTTCGGCGGATCAGCGCTTCGCTCCAGCGGAGCAGGCGAAGAGATTCTCTGATGCCTCAATCGGGACCTACGGTTCCAAACAGAAATTCGTAGAGCTGTATAACGCTGCGGTGATGATGCCCTATATTCAGGGGATCCTCGCCTATTTCCTGATCGTAGCGTACCCCATCGCCAGTATGTTGATAATCCTGCCTGGACACTACAAGGGATTCCTCACCTGGGTGTCATTCTTCGCTTGGATTAAGTTGTGGGATGTCGGATTCGCGATGGTTCAAACGATCGAGCGAAGCGTATGGGCGATGATCGGTAACCACGAGCACATGAAGAGCACCGCTGCCGCTATCCTGGATGTGGTCAACAGGTCCGGCGGTATTGGAGTTTCGAAATATGATCCTAATCAACCCCTCGGTAAGGTGTGCTCCCTCGCAGTGGGGACACTCGACGGAGATTGTAGCGGCACTGGAACCGACCAATCACTCAGCCAGGCGTGGAGGATCTTTGATCGGATGTTAATAACTGCGGCCAGTATAGATCTAGACGTTTCAAACGGCTGGTATATCTACATCATGTCAGCGCTCTACCTCGCGGTACCTGCGGTAACAGGACAACTTGTTCTAGGAGCTAAGGCAGGAGCCGCTGGAATGGTGCGTGATGCCTTCCAGGCGGTCGGGGCGGACGGCGGAGCGGCGGCGAAGATGGGAGCACAGCATATGCATACGGCTGCAGCGATGACGAATCAGGCCTCGCTTGGGCAGACGGCGTATGCGAAGGCGATGAGGAAGGGGACGGGTGAGGATGGTAAGGGTCCAAGCCTGGCGATGCAGAGCTTTGGCAAAGCTAATCAGGCAGCCGAACAGGGGGTGGATAAGGCACGTGATGGCTTGACGAAGGAATTCCTCTCAAACAAAGCCGGGATAGCTAGTCGTCACCAGGGGAGCTTTGATCGAGCTGTGGGACTCGGAAGGGCTCTTGGTGGGGGAGTCGATGCGGCGTTTCAGAATGCATACACATCAACGGGAGAGGGGGGCGGTTCCAAGCGCAGCAAAGTGGGCATGTTGCGTGATGCAGGAGGCGTCTTAGCTAATTCCGCAGCTGCAGAAGCCAGTAAGAGACTTGGGCGACGCGCAGATAATCTTGCGGTTGATGCTACTGCCCAGGGGCAAGACCTCTCATGGCAGATGTCAGGAAGTGAGCTACACCAGGCAGCAAAGAGGGATTACGCCGGTAAACTCGGTGCTCAAGCGGAATTCGAGGCTCAGAGCGCTGCATGGGAAGCTAAGAATGCTTTTGCTTCCCACGCTTCAGCAATGGGCGGTATTGCGGGTATGAACACGGGAACTCTCGCCCCAGGACCTAAACCACAAGAGATGAACGGCATGGCGATGACTGGCATGCTGGATAGTCACTCGGCAACAGGGAAGAAGAATGATCAGGGATGGTATACAACCACTACCACCTCAGATGTGGGAGGAGCGGCTGCTTACTCAGGAGAATCTCTGCCGTGGAGCATCAACGCTATGGTGGACCAGGGGACTAGAGAGTCTGGCAGTTCATCCCTGTATAGCACATGGCATGATCCGAGTTCGGATAAAGAGACCACTGAAAAGCCAGGCCCATTCGATTTGAAGACAGCCATTACCTATGCAGGTGGCAGTGCTCTCAAAGGGGTCAAAGACACGGCCGTTGAGGTTGGGTCTGCTAGAGGACAAAACGACCCATGGCCAAAAGGGATGAAGCAGTAAGCAGTAGGAAGGCCGGGACATCGTGCTTGCTTAGCAGCAGGGTGCTCCCAATTGAGACCCTTGTAATGATTGACTTAGACAAGTAGTGAACTTTTGTAATACAAGCTTTTTTGGCACTCCGCACTGAAGCTGATAATAAAATTAGGCCCCATCTACCCACGGAGCGGTACACTCCCTTCGGTAACCCTGATGCGTATTATTTGACCTCCTACCTCTTCCCCTTTTTTAAGATGGGCCCAAAAAGGGATGGAGCGACCATTTGCTCCCGGCCAAAACGGGCGCCTCCTTGCGAAAGGTTAGATGAGGTATTTCTATGTCTTTAATCGCTGCATGAGGGGTCAGTCCCGGTGGGTAGTCAAAAATTTAGAGTTACCTCCCCTAAGTCTGCAGTTTTTTGGAGCAACGGGGGACGGGAGGAGTCCCGAGGAATAGCAGAGGCATTCCGACCCAACATTGACGCAAGCAAAGACGAGCGCACCCGGTTAAGCGGGATGTTGGCTGATATTAGCTGATAAGCGCCCCTCCTGAGGTATTTTCAGCCATCCGCACGATCGCAATTTCCCCGCCTCGAGACCAGAAGCCATCGAAGGGCTAGACGTTTATGCAACATCCGTTTAACCAGTCTCGCCAGCAACAGATACCTAAAAGGTCAACTATGTTGCCAGCTGTGCCTCGATCTTATAAGAGGCTAACTACCTGGAAGAGGGTTAGCTCTAAGACATCCCAAGCTCGATGAGCCATCGCATCAAAGTGGAGCCTACAAAGCTTTCAGCAACTCAACATATGCGAAATAGCTGAGGGCTGGCACCCCTAGCCCAACAAGGGCCGCAACTCTGTCGGAGATATCCCAGCCGGCCCAATTCCAGCGAGTGGCGAGGTCCTTGAGCCCATTCTCTGTCAACGCGATCTTGTCTTTATAGTTCACCCCTTTATAGTACCTGTCCCCCTCTTTATTTAATTGGGAATCCACCGCAACACATGCGGCGAGTTTCAGGTGACCCAGCACCGCCGATACTGATGATGGTTGCCCACCATTTAACATATCAGTACGGTTCTTAAGCAGGTAAACGGGACTAAGCTGGGACACTATCTTGTACATAATCCCTGTCCAGGCTACGGCACGGTCAAGATCTACGCCTGATAGCTCTGATTTGGCCTCATGCCAAATGTTTTTCATTTGATTCTGCCGTCTGCGAGAGAGCGCAAACTGACATACAAGATTGCCAATAGCAGCGGCGCCAATTATTCCCAACGCAATTGTGCCGCTCCGCACATCCCCAAATACTCCTGATAAATTAGCCTCTGCCAGACCCACGATTATTGGCATTGAGACAGCCCAAGATAAATTACTGAGGGCTCGAAGCCTCCTAAATGTATCTGGGCCGTTGCGCGGACCAGGATCGGTGCCTTCTAGTTCAATCAATCCCGTGTTAACGAGGCGTTGCCGCTCATCTTTTGAGAGCCTAGCTGCTCCCTTTTTAATCCAATCATCCAGCTTCTCGCTGCTTATTTTATCGACCGGAGTTTCTCCGATCTCTTTGAAGAACGCGCCTCTCTTCTCGATTTCAATCCTATCTGCGAGTGCCTGCACCTCTTTTGCATCAAGCGCAACCCTATCCGTGGCCTCCTGCCTCTCCTTATACACATCCCCCACAGTAGCTGAGATCCCCTCCCGAAACCTCTGCATGCAAACCCCCTCAAGGTGCACGGGGTCAAGGTGATCCGCAAATCCGGCGCGAGCGATCATCCCAGACGGATCCCTTAAGATCGGGGAGGTCTCCGCGGCCGTTATTTCAGCGATCTTGGCCGCCAGTGCACCTTGCACCTTTGTCTGAAACTCTCGCTCAGTGAGGGGTCGATCCTCCGTTGGATGATTTCGAGAGGAGAGCTCCTCGTAGACTTTGGGCTGATTCAACCACGCCTCTACCTGACTCCTGACCGAAGCGAGTCGCGCTGATACGATCTGATCGATCTCTCCGTTTAAAATCTCCTTCGGAGTTTGAAGGGTAGCATGCTGCGCCTGCTCAACCGGATCCCACCGTTTTGCGGCAGAGCCATTTCCAACACCCGCCCCATCCATCGGTGGCATAAGACCCCGCAAAAGAGATTTAGACATTCAAGGTAAGGGACACGCCGTACAAACACGGCCCCGAGGCAACGCTCGGCATACCAAAAACCCTTACGCTCAATTGGTATGCTAACCCTCAAAGGGGGCGTGCTCTAAGTAAAACCCTTACAGAGGGTTTCGATTGCTGAGACCTTGGTGCGGGGCAACTTAGCCTGCTCGTGCAAGCATTTGATATTAAACAATATATCCCTAGAACCCAACTCTTTCCCCGGTGCGGGGCACCCCTGGCAGCTTGCGCAACCTGTTGATATTACACGATATATAGACCTAGCCCCGCCCTGCCCTTGGCGCATCCAGCCCTAACCACTTGTTTTTACTCTCTTCCCCCTCGGTGTCCTCGCTGCCCTCTTTGTTAAAAAGATCTTCTCACCCTTTTGGGTCTCTCCCGCGTTTACGTTTACGTGGGAGCTGCCTTTGGTACAGGGAATTCTACATGTGCCCCTTAAAGCTTCATCGGGACCAGCGAGAGAGTGGATAAAGCAGCCACGACACGACGCTTACTGTGAAAGCACCTCCTCTATGAGGAACTTTGTCTTCGGAAGGATCTGGTTGTTTGGATAGTAGGACTCAATTATATCAAAAACCTCCTTCGGTTTTTTTAGCCTCAGTTCCTTTATAAGAAAGATTACGTCATCCCGATCGGCGGTATCCCACCGCGCGCTGATACACTTCATGGCGAGCATGTACCGGGGCTCGGGCGCCCATATACGTAGATTTGATAGCGTCAGGATCTCGTGTTTCGTGAATCCAGGCATGATGAATCCCTTTGCGGCGTCGTTTAGCCAATCGGGGGGAAGTGATTCCCCGAGCGCTATCTGGCGAGCTATATCGCGAATCACCGATGAAGGCTCAAAGACCCCTTCCACATCCTTCGTCGCGGCCCTGGTGTTGTAGACTAAACACATTACAGCGCCCCCAACGATACCGATCTCCCCAAGTTCCCCTCGCTCCCGCAAGAGGTGGTTTACTTGGTTAAAGAGGTCCAAAATTCGCTCTTTCGTTAACATGCTACGCTCGCGCTAAAAAGTTTTCGTGGACGAATATATTGTTTCCTCTAAATGGGAGGGGCGACTCCACGATCGCGCTTGCCTTAAGTGAGTTCATCCCCGCGGGAAACCACGGTCTTGGTAAGAAATATCTTCGAGTAGCCCACGGTGGCGAATCGATCGCCATCTCCTCGCACAGCGCTCGAACTGTTGAGGCGAGGAGCGCTGAGACCACCCGATCAGCTGAGCTGGGAGGAGGCAGCATGACCAGCCGCGCGTCACTCGTTCGACGAAACTCATCGACAAAGTTAAAGAGGTGAATCTTCCATGAGTCAAATCCATCTCGCTCAATCTTTAGTGCTGTGGCAACCGTTGAGTATTCAGAGAGGAGATCGTCCGCGCCGAGCACCACCTCTACCGTTCGACCGAGAGAGGATGCAAACTGTTTTAGCGAACTCATGGTAACGTTTCCTGTGGAGGGGCTCTCAACCTGACGCACCGCTCCGCGGGAGAGCCCGCACCGCTTCGTTACCTCACGCTCTGAGATCTTCAGTGCCCTACGGAGATGGGGAAATGGTAGGTAGTAGTGGATCATATAGAGTAATTTATTGGTACATTTTATTATACCATGTAAGCGTTGGCAAGGAGAGCGTGGCCGTGGCATTCGAAAATACTCTAATAGGCAGTCAGACCCGGTGGTTATGGCTTTGGGCTCAGAAATTGTGGCCCCCACTGGACGAGTGAGAGGCCCCTACCTGACTGTCCTTTCTGACCTCGCTGACCTCTTTGTGTTTTTCCCAAGAACAAAGAGAGCGGCGAGGCCGGTAAGGGGCCTCCCCCTTGTTGTTCTCGCTGCCCTCTTTGTGAAAAAGATCTTATCAGCCCTTTTGCACCTCTACCCACGTGCTCGTCAGAGCTCGTCACTTATTTTTCGCTAGCGCTCAACTGGCACACGGCTTTTTGTGAATTTTTTAAACAAAGATCGCCAAGAACTTTTTGTTACTGATAGATCTCTATCTCATTTAAGTGCACCACATTGTCACGCACCTTACGGAGCGTAAGCACTACGATCTTCTTCGCGTTCTGCGCGGTCGGCCACACCATCGTGGCCCAATCGCCTTCGGGGATCGAATCGAGAATTACGCGCTCTCCGTTATCGATCTGCACCGCGACAGCGAAGTCAGAGTACGTTGAGCGAACTTTTATCGCTTTAATCTTGGTCGGGTTAGTGAATGTGATCGTCGCTTCGACTGGGTTAATCTCTGGCGATCGAAGGAGGGTCTCTGGATCACCATCAAAGATGTTCGCGACATCCGCCCCTGGCACATTTGTTGAGAGGGTCGCCTGATTGGTCGCCGCGAGGTTCAAGAGCTCGATCCTCTTCGCGTTCGCTGGCATAGTGGTACTTCCACTATACGCTTTGCCGGTCGGAAGAACCGGATGAAACTCTGGTTGCTTCGGCGCATCTTGCTTCGCTGAGCTCCCCTCCCCCTCTTCTTGCTCTCTTGCCTCTTGGTCAGCCGCTCCAGCGGGCTCATCTTTGAATTCGTAGTCGCACGCGCTTAAAGCGGCGATACTTAAAAAACTAGCGGCTACGAGACGAGAGATGGCTATACGCATAGTAGTGACCAAAAATTTTCTCGCCGCTTGAACCCGATTACGGGATAGCGCGACGACGTTAGAAGACACTGACAACTTTAAGCCGGAAAGAGGGATAGCTACCAGAGATTTTTTGATTACTTGAGGCGCCGTTTAATACAGGCAAGCACTGTTTGACCCTGCGAGCGGAAGGTCGTGTATTTAGTGCTCACTACCTCGATATATCCCCCTCGCTCATGAACCTGCTCATGGGCTACCAACTTCACAATCCCAGACGAGGAGCGCGCCATCGGAAGGATGCCAACATCAACACCAATCACATCGCTCTTTGAGATCCCAAGATCGGGGAGCGCCTTGTTGAAGGCTTGAAGAAACTGCGCGATCTCGTGTTCAGACACGGCGGGTGGAACTGAGATATCCGGGTGCGGAAGGTACCACGTTCCAAGCGCTGTCCCACTACCACGCGGCACACAGAAGAAGAGGCGCCCATCACTACTCTCAACCCCGATCCCGTACAAGGGGTCGAGTTGGTGTTTGATAATGAGGTTAAACCCCCTACACCACGCTGGTCTGGCTCCCCTGAGCTCATCCGGGATTGAAATCGAGTCGAGCCACGGCCCGAGTGTATTGACCACCACGCGACCCCTCCACTCCTTCCCCGAGGAGGAGCGCACCGTGAAATCTCCATTCGCTCTCTCTACCCGCTCTACGGGGGTGTTCTCTTCGACAATCCCTTGATGCGCGCGGACTTGAGATATCAGGCGCTGGGTCACTGAGGATGGATCGAGCATCACGGCGTCATACCAACACAGGGCCCCGTGATCGCACTTAGCTCTAAGCGCTTTCACGTTTGAGTGGGCCTTCTGCCGAGAGAGCGTGTGTGGAGGCGTAAGAGGGGAACCCTTTAGGCGCATCAACGCGCCGTAGGTCACCGCCGCGCAGGTAACGGGACCCCGACTCTTTAATCCGAATCGGGAGAGGGGCATCACACACGGGAGGGGCTTTACCGCCTCTGGAAGCTCCCGCAGTAAGGTGGTCTGATCATCGAGTGATTGGAGCAGACGGGGGATGTCTAGGTTTTGAAGGTATCGAAAACCGCCGTGGATAATACGCAGGGTGTTGTTTGAGGTAGCGCCACCGCACACGTTGGCTTCGAGAAGAACGGTTGAGAGCCCAGCCGCGGCGCACTCACGGGCGACTCCAAGCCCTGACACTCCACCACCGATAATGACTACGTCAACCGTCTCCACACCGGTTTTGTAGCTTGAAGGGGGGTTACGTGCCAAGGGCTAGCCGTTTAAGGCATCACACGAGCAGAAGAGGTTCCTGTCGCCGTAGACGCCATCAATTCGACCTACCGCTGGCCAGAATTTATTTTCACGCGTCCACGGTGCTGGGAACGCCGCTAATTCACGCGAATACGGCCGGTCCCAGCTATCGCTCACAACGCTCGCGGCGGTGTGCGGTGACTGCTTTAGGGGATTCATAATCTTGTCGAAAGCGCCTGAGGCGATCTTTCGAACCTCCTCACGAATCATCTTAAGCGCCGCGATGAATCGATCCAGCTCCGCTTTTGATTCACTCTCAGTTGGCTCAACCATCAGCGTGCCGGGCACTGGCCACGAGACGGTCGGAGCGTGAAAGCCGTAATCCATCAAGCGCTTCGCGACATCCTCTACCTCAACGCCCGCCTCGGCTTTGAGAGCGTTCAGATTCAAGATACACTCATGCGCCACTAATCCGCTCGATCCTCGGTAGAGGACCGGGTAGTCGCTCTCTAGCTCGTGCGCCATGTAGTTGGCGGAGATAATCGCTATCTTGGTGGCCTCAGTTAGTCCCTCGCCTCCCATCATCGCCATGTACATCCACGAGATCGGGAGAATACTCGCCGAGCCCCACGGCGCCGCTGAGATCGGTCCAACACCCCTTGCGTGACCGAGATCCACTACAGGGTGATTAGGCAAGAAGGGTGTGAGGTGTTTCG
>Ga0214921_10000089_pt1 | contig 168144 bp, 217 predicted proteins | sample LL1505_MetaG_FD_177992 | JGI IMG/M metagenome (GOLD analysis project Ga0214921, IMG submission 177992) | Freshwater microbial communities from Lake Lanier, Atlanta, Georgia, United States - LL-1505 | ecosystem: Environmental > Aquatic > Freshwater > Lake | place: USA: Georgia | collected... | reverse complement strand
AATAGATAAAGAGTGGCTTGACGGCAAGCGTAGGGCTATGGTAGTATTAGGCATGGAGGTTGAGGATGACTGACGCCGAAAAGATTGAGTGGTTGACCGCTACAAATAAAGCGCTTATGGAGTCACAAGAGCGTTTGGCTGGTGAAGTAAAAGAACTTCGCAAACTTGCTTATTTTGGCGAACATCACTTTCCAGGCCTAACTTGGAAAGTACGCTGTGAAGAACTATTAAAAGAAAATAAAGAACTACGTAAATTGCTACGCCACTTCTTTGGTAATGGCGGCGGTATTCCTTATGCACAATGGACAAGGGAACAACACGCAGCGTATGATATATTACAGAAGGATAAATAAAATGACTGACGAAAAAGAATATTCACAAAATGAAGTAAATATTATGACCAACGAAATGATCGCTCTCCGTAAAGAATACGAAAGAGCGGCATTTAGGCGTGGAGCGGAAGCGATGCGTAAAGCGGCGTCAGCGGCTTGTCGTCCAATGTTGGTTGCTTGTATTCCAATGGTTTCCCGATCAGAGTTGGCGGATAATATCAATGCCCTACAAATTCCAGAGTACACCGATGCCCCGTAAATCTAAACTACAAAAAGTTGTTGAAGCAGCAGTAGAGAAGCCCGAAGTTCGCACATTCCAACCGTACACTTGGATCAGGTGTACCCGTGGAGGTATGTGGAGCGATAAAATAGTTAATAGACAGCGCTATCTTTTTATGGGTTGGATTAGCAACAACCCCGAATTTGGCGATAATGCTGTCCTAATGGATGATCGTGGCGTGTTTACAACTAACATTAAAGAAGAAGATTTTGAGGTATTGTGATGTGCGATAAATGTGTCAATATGGTAAAATTAAAAGAGGAACACAATAAGAAATCAAAGCAAAATGAACAGCTAGTAGACGAGCTTATCCGTGAGTCTGGTTATAACAACGAGTATGATAACCGTAACGTGGTACAAAGACTTCGTGAGGAAATTTTAAAGAGGATGCGATGAGTACCTACACATATATTTCAACAGACACCGAAGAATACAATAGGGGGCGAGCAGAAGGTAATGCCGATGTTGCCGCCGAACTACGAAAGATACTTGATCCACATGATAAACTTCACCTAAACCTAACAGGTGCGTTGAAGCGGGTAGAAGCGCTACTAGCGGATAATAACAGGCTACGGGATGCGCTTGCTTCTTGGGAAGCGTCGTGGTATGATTGCCATGATGGTAGCGAAAGTGCGTGCTGCAAGGCACATGAATAGAGGATGGGATGAAAGAAGTTATTAGAAACAGACCAGAACTTTTTATTCTGTTTGCTGTATTTATTCCAGCGGCTTGTATTGCTGGTGTTATTTATCTTTTGGTTCAGGTTTCGGACATTCAACCTCTTGATTTGTGTAAACAAAAATGCTATCCTAACGATACTTTTGGGTATTCTATCAAAGAAAATAAATGCGTTTGTGATATGAGAAAAGAATACAGGGAGATAAAATGAGCAATAGTCAATGGCATGATGACCAATCAATTGGTGAAAAAGCATTACTAGAACATAAAAGGCAACAAGAAGAAAAAGACCAACTAATCTTCCATTTAAGAAGGTTGCTGGTTAAGGCTCGTTCCCAAATAGGAAATGAGCCACAATCACTAAAAGCAAAATGGGAACAAGAAGAAGTGTGTGATGAAATTGATAAAATGTTAGAGGAATTACGATGACAAATGAAGAATTAGAAAAAGAAATATCGCTTTGGAAGCGAGCAACTGGATACGATAATCCAGAAGATTTAGATTCGTTTCTTGGTAGAGCGGGCATCCTAAATCAATTTGATGTCTTAAATAAGATGCTTGCTGACGCTAATAAAGAAAAACAGCAATTACGAGAATTGCTTATAGAAGTAGAAAATTTATTTGTTCAGCACGAAAAATATTTAAATGAAATATGGGGCATAGAAGAAGAACCGTATGCTAAAGCATATGGATGGACATCTCTGAAAAGAGAAGCACTTTTACTCCGTATTAGAGAATTAAAATGTCTAAATACCAAATAGAACCACATTACGAGTTAGAAAAAGGTTGCCGTTGCTTATCTTGTTGGGAACCAACTGGTAAATGGGTTGTGACCCACGATATTGATATAGAATTTGAAATGCTATTTGATACGGAAGAAGCGGCAAAGGAATGGGTGGCACAAAATGAGTGATCATTTATTTGAAACAAAATGGTTTAATTGTGATTGCTCCGACGCCCATCATGCTGTTCGTTTTACATACGATAGGGAATACGGCGATCTCAATTTTGAGTTCCGTATAAATAACTACAAGAGTTTTTGGAGTAGATTAAAAGCGGCATACAAATATCTTTTTAATAGGGACAATAAAGATTGCTGCTATGACTCTTTTATTGTTCGTAAAGACGAAGCCCAAGCGATGATCGCCATGCTGGAAAAGGTAGTAAAGTATGAGCGAACATAAAAAGGAATGCCTTTGGCATCAAGATTGGTCGGCTTGTAATTGTGGCGCTTTTGATAGCGTAAGCCCGCTTGGTATTTATGCGCCGTTCACTCCACTACAAGTATCACATATCTGTTCGCAAGTCATACCCGATACTTTTATTATGTGCGGCGAAATGGAACAATATTGTTCCGAAGAATGCATGAGGAAAGCAAATGAAAAAGATACCATGCGGTAATCCAAGTTGTGATCAAAGACGTATTCATCACGAATATCAAGATATTAAGCGACCACACAGAATGATAGAAGTACCAGATGATTTTGTGGGCAAAACATTTTGCTCAATAACTTGTGCTTGCATCGCTGGCTACTTTGATGTAAAGTCTGGGTGGGTCAAAGACCCCAAGGAGGGATGAATGAGTTGTCTTATAATTGGTGATTCAATTGCATATGGAACTTCACAAGTTCGTAAAGATTGCCGATCCTATACCCAAGTTGGTATTTCAACTATTGGTTGGTCCAAAAAATGGTTGAAGAGTGTTGATTATGTTGCCGACACTGTTTTTATTTCTCTTGGTAGCAATGATCTTTATCGACACTTTGAAGAAGTTGCGGATGCTCTTTACGAAATTCGTGGACAGATTGGCTATGGAAAAAATGTTATCTGGGTTTTGCCCGCAATTAAACCTTGGGTTCAAGACTTAATTTGGGAAGTTGCTTATGAGTACGGGGACAACGTAATTGAATTAAAACAACTTTCGCCTGATCGTGTTCACCCAACATACAACGGCTATCGTGCGCTTGGTGCTGCAATCAAATAAATTTGCAACTATAAAAGGTAAATTATACCTTGTCGGGCTTCGCCCGACATTTTATCCTTTGATGCAAGTTGGAATTCTACCAACAATCATATCACGCATTTTATCGATGCGCTGAAACTTATGATTTATTTTTAAAATCGACCAATAGGCTTTTTTCTCTAACACTATCTTGTGTTGCTTGCGTATTTGATTGGCAAGAATTCCAATCCCACATTCTAAATTATTTTTGGGGTTTAAGATTGATGTTATAAGGGGATTATTTTCTTGATCTTTTTCCCAATCAAATCGGCACCATTTAGCCCATTTAATATCACCATAGCTTAATTGTAATAAGCCTTCTGACGTTACGGTTTTTCCTGTAACCGAGTCATTTCCAAGAGTAACTTCTGTTAGTTGCGAAACAGAACTCCATCCACTTTCAAAAAAAGCCATAGCAGAAATAAATTCTCCCCAAAAATGTTTTTTTGTTGGAACATCTAAAAAAGTATATTCTGGGCAGAATAATTCTGCATCCAGAGCTGCGTCCAAATTTTGGAAGTGTCTATCCACAGCAGCCATTGTAATTTTTGTCCACTCGATATTTTTTGGGTTCTTGTCTTCCCAGCCTAATTTAACTTCTGCATTTGTTAGTTTTGCAGTTAACAATAACATTATAAATAATGTATACTTCATGGTTCTTGTCTCCTTCTTCAATGTAACCCAGCCCATATAACTTGTTAAGCCAGTTAAATATCTAGTCAAAAATAAAAAATTTTGACAGGTCGTGCCTTCTGTGCTATAGTGTCTGTAGAGGTCAGGATGAAGGTAGCAGGTTGGTTTGCAGTTCTTATCTTAGGGTTTGGTTTTTTTGTTGTTAAGTGTTCTGAACGTGTTAGTTTTATGCCCCACTAAAGAATGGAGTACTTTTTTGAACAATAATTTCAAGATCTTTAGTGTTGCTACACTATTAGTAATTAACGGAATTCTTGCTGCACATAATTCAAAATGGATTCGTGATGGCATAAGTCCTTTATGGACGGGATATATTTTTAGCTTTATAAGTGCTACAGTATATATGTATATTACAAAGCAGAATATATTTTCTTTAACATATACTTCTGTGTTTCAAACTTTTTTCTTTCATGCAGCTTGGTACTGCACAGTTATATTTTGGATAGGTGAAGACCTAGCAATACACCGCCTGTTAGGTTTGTTTTTAGTATTTGGTGGTATGATACTGATGAGTATCAAATAGGAGAACAAAAATGGAAAATGGACCACGTTTAAGACCACAAGATCTAGCTAATGCAAAAGATTTAAAATGTGAAAAGTGTGAGTGTAATGTATTTATTCCAGCAGTAATTATTAAACATATTTCAGCACTAGTCTCGCCAATCGGTCAAGAAATTAATGCACCAGTTCAGACATTCGCTTGCTTAAAATGTCAGCACGTTAATAAAGATTTTCTACCAGAACTTGGCGCTTGACACTAGAATAAATATAGGTTAGCTTAGAAGCTAGAGAGGGATGAACATGAGGGTACTTGCACTTTCACCAAATTATGAACCAATTGGTACTATTTCTTGGAAAAAAGCAGTTGCGCTAGTTTTTCTAGATAAAGTTACAACACTTGAAGAATATGACGAAGAAATTCGTTCTATAAATTTTTCTATGAAGATTCCTTCAGTTATTGTTATGAAGTCTGGCAAGATGAAGCGTGTTAATTCAGTACGTTTTTCTCGTAGAAATATTTGGTTACGTGATGAGGGGATGTGCCAGTATTGCAATAAACATGTAAATATTAATACTTTTACTATTGATCATGTTCATCCCAAAGCTGCTGGTGGTAAAACTTCTTGGGAAAATGTAGTTGTTTCTTGTTATGATTGCAACCAAAAGAAGGGTGAGAAACTACTTAAAGATTGTAATATAAAATTAAAAAAACAGCCAAAAAAACCACCTTCTCTTCCTTTTGTGAATGAAATTGTTGGATTTTATAATGAAAATTATTTACATCCAACTTGGAAATTTTGGTTAAATAGGTAACAATTATATGAAAATATTAGTACTCGATACTGAAACAACTGGGCTAGATATAACCCGCCACGAAATAATTCAAATTGGATTTTTGCTTATTGAAATGTCTGTGAACCAGTCATACAAAGTTTTAGATGAAACAGAAATAAATATAAAACCTCTTCATCTAGAAACAGCAGAAGAGGTGGCTTTAGCTATAAATGGTTTTACCCAAATTAAATGGAAAAATACAAAACCAATTAATAAACATTTTAAACTTATAAAAGAAAAAATTGAAAATTGTGATATTATGCTAGGACAAAATCTTATTTTTGATTTGAAATTTATTAAACAATCTTTTGCAAACTGGAACGAAGATCCTCCTAAATTTCCTCCATATATGGATACAAAATGGATGGCAACTCAATTATTGAATGAAGGTTCTTTAAAAAGTACATCTATGGATAAAATGTGCGCTCACTTTAATATTAAAGTTGAAGGTAAGGCTCACACCGCTCTTGTTGATTGTAAAAGAACTTTAGCTGTATGGGATATTCTTTCTAAAAAAATAGAAGACGTACCAGCGTTTACTTTTGTGAATTCTTATGACCCATACATCACAAGAAATAAATAAAATTGCGGCAAGAATTCTTTTGAGAGCCTTTAAAGATCTTTCGCAAACTGGTAAAGCCCAATTTTTAAGTCAGCTTATGGTTGAAACACCAGAATACTATTTAGAATTTATATCTTACATTGATCAAAGAACTTATAAGAAAGTTGTAGGTCAAGCATGAAAATTGGAGATATGGTAAAAAATAATTTTACTGATGAAATTGAGCGTTATGGAGTATTGTTAGATAACGGCGATACTCAATATATCATTATAGATTCAAGGCAAACAATAAAATACTTTAAGGTCAGGTATCTTCCTCACCCAGATATTCCATTTAATGGTGGGGATATGTATACTGAGTTCACTCAAGAAAATTTTTTAACTGTTGTCTCTTCTATTTCATAAAATACTTACTAGATAATATAGGAGGTATTTTACATGAAAAAATATAAACCTCAAGAACAGCCTGTTCAAATTCAACTAGAGCTACCGGATTATTCCTATGAATATGAGCAGTATCTAAAAAAGAAAGAACAGGAAACTAAAAAAGAAGAAGGCGTAGTTATTATAGATATTTACTAATTAATACATTTAATTGTTCTAAGAACTACTTATGTCATAGACATAGGTAGTTTTTTATTATATAACATGTTAATACTAGAAAATATTAGTCACGATGATCTTAAAAAATTCATAAAAGAATTTTATAATTATGCTTTAAGCAAATTAAATTTAGACCGCACGCCAAAATTATCTTTAAGAGCAGATAAAACTAATGCAGAAGATATGTTCGGTAAAACTGGATATTACGACCCAGAAGAGGAAAAGATAGTATTATTTACAACAAATCGACACGCAAAAGATATTTTAAGATCGTTTGCTCATGAATTGATACACCATGAACAAAAATGCAGAGGATCAGATAAAAGCGTAGATCTTAGTAAAACTGCAACAGATCCAGCTTATGCTTCTCACGATGAAGGACTTAGAGAAATGGAGAGAGAAGCCTTTGAACGTGGTAATATGATATTTAGAGACTGGTGCGATATGAAAAAAATGGAAAGAGAGGGGAACATTATGAGTGAAAAAATTAATGAGGCTACAAAAAAGCAAAAGCAAACTTTGTCCCATATAAAAAAGAGCGTTGAGAAAACCTATCCAGGAAAAAGCAAAAAAGAAGCAACTGCTACGGCACATGCTATCAAAGCTAATATTGAAAAAGGAAAAGTTGCTCATGGAAAAGGTAAAAAAATGACTGAGGAGAAACCAGATCCAGCAGGTGATGGCTCTAAGGTTACAGGTGGAGATTTTGCAGTAACAGCTAAAAAAATTGCTATTTCAAAAAACACTGGAAATAAAAAAGAATTGGAAAAGCAAAAAGATATTATGAATAAATTAAAAAAACAACCAAAAAAAGAAGGATCTGCTAATTTTGGTGATGGTGCAGAATATATTGAAGCCCTAGAAGAGGTTAAAAAAATGAAATGTGAAGCATGTGGTTCTATGTATGAAGAAGGAAAGCAACACGCTTGCAAAGAATCAAAAAATGAATCAAAATCAATGCCATACCCAGAACTATTCCAACAAAAAGAAAGATTATTTAAAGAAAGATTTAATAATCACGAAGAAATTATTTTTCAAGAATTGATGAAAAAATTCATTAAATAACTAAAATGAGCAGAGACTTTACTATTACAGCCATAAGTTCATCAAACGCCCAGCATGATAAATCTGGTCCATATATACCACTTATTTTATCAGTTCCTGGTGTTTCTTCTTTAAGAATAGCTCAACCATATACAGAGAAAAAGGGATAAAATATGTCATTACTATTAGAAGGCGGCAAAGCTTTAGGAAAAGATTCATCACAGATCCCTAAAGAATTTGTTGTTTCAACCATAGAAAATGGTATGAAAAAAATAGGTCTTGAGGATGTTGCCTATAAACCTGTCGGAAATATTTCCGCACAAATATCTAATGATATTGATTTAAGTATTTCTGTAGAAGATTTAGCAAATAAATGGAATCTTCCAAAGCCATTTTATTCTGATGAATTTTGGAATGCTATTAAAGAAAAAGTATCTCAAATTCCCGGTGCAAAATTTCAACCTGGATTAAACGAGTTCCATGTACCTTTTGAATTGGTTGATGCAAAAGGTAAAAAACAACCAATGTATAAAGATGGAAAGCCAATTGCAAATACTATTGGCGTAGCTCAAGTTGATTTTTTCGTTGGTTCACAAAATTGGATGAAAGATGTACTTTCTGGAAAACCAGAAGGTAGTAATTTTAAGGCGGCTTTTAGAAATGTTCTTCTCGGTTCAATTATTTCAACAGTTGATAGAAAAAATACAAAACCTATAGCTACTGAAGAATTTCCACAAGGTGAATTTGAAGAGCATAAATATGTTTTAAATTTTAAATCTGGTGTCGAGAAAGTTGTAACAAGAATTGCAAACCCAGATCCATTAAACAAAAGACAAAAAAATCCTAAAAAAATATCCGTAAAAAGAGAACATTTCTTAGAAAATCAAGATGAGATGGCTGCTTGGTTATTTGGCCCAGGTTATACTTGGGAAAAAGTAAACTCTTTTGAAAAAGTTATGGATGCTTTTCTTAATAATAAATATTACAATAACAAGTATGCAAAATATAGAGAAGACATTATTAAAAAAGTAAAAGAAACACTAACCCCAGAACAACTAGAGATGTTACAATCAGGCGAATATCAAGAATTATTTAAAGAATCCATGCTTAACGAAGGCAGAGAGTCTATTGGCCGTTTTAGTGGAAAAAATGAATTTAGCCCAGTTGAATTTTTAACTTTATTAAAAAAATTAAGAGAAGAAACTGGAAATACAAAAAAAGAAAGTTTTAAAATTGATTTGTTGAGCGATCCATCGGTTGATATGGTTGAAAAAATGGATGCCTCATTTATTCATTTTGGCATCAATAAAGATGGAAAGTTTTTTATGGAATCAAACTACAGCGGAGAAGTTACTGCTGATAATGCACAACAAGTTTTTGGTTTTAGAAAAGAATCAATCGACTCTTTTACTTATTTGCATGATAATAAAAAATTTCAATCAGCCCTCCAACAAATTTATAAAACGTATGGACCAGTAAGATTTGATTCAGAAATGTTTCCAGTATTTACGCATCAAGGAAGCAAATCTGGAGATGTTGTATTTGCTTCTACAAGATACAAAAAAGACAAGTTTGGAAAATTTGGAGGGTCAGTTATTTTTAAATGCTCAAAGTGGAGCGAAGAAAAAAATGATTGGGTAAGGCCAGAACCAGCCGTTAGCTCTGAAATAATATCTAATTTTAAAAAGCTTTCTTCTGGTTTTGAGCAGGAATGGAAAATTTATTCAAATGACGACGACATGAGACTTCCAGGAGTTATACCATTTGAACTAGGAGATTTGGCTGAATATTTAAAACCAGAAAAATTTGAAGAAGCTATTAATATATTAAAAAGTAGAAAACAAAATTCTGAAAAAGATAAATTAATAGAAAAAATGAATTCTGTACGAACAAAACTACAGAATATATTAAATAAATATGCAGATGCTGTTTCTTCTAAGCTTGGTGATAAAGATTCAAACGTAGAGGGAGTTGTTTTAAGAATAAAAGCTAAAGATGGTGAAGTGTTTGAAGTAAAAGGAACTTCACAAAAATTTGCTGAAAATGCTAAAGTGGTTTGGGAAGATAGAAAAAATTCTGAAAATGTAAAAGATGAATTTTTAACTTCTGTAAAAAAAGTTATTTTATCTTTACCAAGTACAACAGATAAAAATATATTAACAACTCTTGAAAACAGTATTAAGCAAAATAATGCGACCCTACAGCAAGCCGTTGCATCTCTTGTCCCAAATTATGAACAAGCTTTAAATAATTTAGAAAAAAATCTTAATATCGCTATAGGTAAAGCAAGAGAAGAAGTTAAAAGTATAACAAAATCTATTAAATCTAAAAAAAGTATTTTAGATAGAGATTCAGAACGAAAATCTATTGATTATGTTAATAATTTAACTATTTTGTTGAATGACTACGAAATAATAGGTACTTCAAGATCTTCAAACGATAAAAAGTATTTATTGGTATTGCAGAAATATTATGGCGCTAAATTAGAGCCATTATTGAATACATCTCAAGAGCCAGAGAAAAAAGAAATGGATACAACTAAAGGTACAAGAGTTATTGTTTGGAATGGCAGAGCCCAGCCTTGGCACAAAGGCCATGATGCAATGATTCAATTGGGTAAAAAGAAATTATCAACCTTAAAGGCAGAAAAAATTGTTATTATGGTAGTTAAGGGCGGAAAATCAAGTAAAGATTTAGCTGAAAATCCTTTAAATGAAAAAGAACAATTAAACCTTATAAATTCTCTTTATGGCTCTGATCCACAAATTGAAATTGTAGAACAAAATCCATTAAATGCTTTTAGCGTTATAGATATTTGTTCAAAGAAAAAATTTATAATAGTTGGATGGTTAGCTGGAGACGACAGAATTGCTGGCTATCAAGATATTGTTAAAAGATTTAATATAGAAAAATTTATGACAGATCACGATTTTCTTCCACTTGATTTAGATAAAAAAACTGGTCAAATAAATCTTGAATTTATAGAGACTCCAAGAATATTTAGTGGTAAAAAATCTAGAGCTATGATTAAAGATCCAAATGTTACATTTGAACAATGGCTTAAAGAAATCTCACCAGCAAAAATTTCTTCTTCTGCTAAAAAACAATATGAAATAGTATATAATATTATGAAAGAAAGAATGCCAGGCGAGTTACAAGAAATAATTCTTTCATTAGTTAACGAAAGCAAGTATCGTTTAATTTCAAAAAAGACTGGAAATAAAATCGGATATTTTAGATTTAATAAAAAACAGCAATCTGAAGAAACCCAAGTTCGTTATTTTAAAAAATTAAAAGAAATGTCAGCGATGGGTTCTGGTGATGTTGCTGGTGGAATGCGTACTTTTAAATCGCACGAAACAGAAGAGGAAACATAATAAATGAGTGAATTAAAACTATTAAGAGAATATATTCAAGCAACTCTTAGAGATATTAAAAAAACACAAAAAACAAATTTAATTCAAGAAAGAATTAATGAATATAGACTTAGAAAAAATATTCGTAAAATTCTTCGTGAAGCAGAAGATATTGTTACACACGAATCAACTGGTATTAACGTTTTAGCAGATCTTCTTGAAACAATTGTTCCAATTCTTAAGTCTTTCTATAAAAAACTTGGAACCGATATTGAACAACGTAAATCGTTTAGAGCACATATTATTAAAAGCGTGCAGAACCTTCTAGTGCCAGTATCAGTAATGTTTAAGGCTGGTGGAACAGTTGGAAACCCAGAAACAACAAAAGGCGATCCAGCAGCTGGGTCACAAAAAAATGTTTCTGAAGATTCAGATCTAGAAGAAAAAGTTAAGATTGACATCAAGGATCCAAATTCGCCAGAAGCAGATCCATCCTTTATACCTCTAAAATCTGATAAGAAGGAAAAAGATCAAGAAAAACCAAAAGAAGCAGCCCCAGAAGACGCCTTTGTTAGTATTGAGGGTGAAGATGAAACTGGCAGAAATATAGCTCTACAATCTTTTAAGCGTGTTGAAAAACAAATCCGTGAAGCTTACTCAATTTTAGCTAACGAGACTGATCGTGATTTATTTTATAAATATTTAATTACAAATTTAAAATTATATTTTGATAAATTCGAAGACGAGTTGCAGACTTCAGTTCCAGAACCAACAACCCCAGAATATGAAGAAGAGAAAAGCAGAAAAGAATCTGAACTAACAGGCGCTGGTCAAGCACCAGAAACCCCAGAAGAGGAGCCGGTATAAAGGAAAAAACCATGAACGCACATAAAAGATACAAATTAATGAAGATAGAGTCTGTCTTAAAAAAAGCAGAACTTGTAAAACCAGAAGAAATGTCTTCTGTACAAGAAACAAAAGTAGAAGAAGTTGTAGAAAAAGCTGTAGAGCCTGTTGTAGTAGAACAAGAAGTAGAAGCCATACAGGAAGCCCCAGCTGTTGAGCAAATTAAAACTACCAAGAAAAAGAAAACTGTTTAATAGATAATTTTTGTATGATATAGTTTTTTTTATGGAAAACACATATAAAAATTTAGGTTTGTCAGTTGGAAGTTTGGTAGATGAAAAAAATTCAGCCTATGGTAGTTCATTTGCTGAATGCCATAAAATTTTGAGCGTCCTATACCCTAATGGTATTAAACCAGAACAGTATACGGACGCTCTTGCTATTATTAGAGTAATAGATAAATTATTCCGTATAGCAAATAAAAAAGATGCTTTTGGAGAAAGCCCTTGGCGTGATATTGCTGGGTATGCTTTATTAGGATTACATAATGACCAAGAAATTAATAGTAAATCGTTACTCAATGATAAAAATTCTAAGAGAGAAAAAGAAGAGTAACGAGTATTTTGAGACATTGCTATCTAATTTAACTATGGAAGAAATGATTGCTTTAAAATTAGAATTAGCATTGCATAAAAATCCAATAGCTGTTCTTGGACTCCCTATCTGGAAATCAACTCCAAAATTTGTTCGTGATGCCATGTTTAAAGCTGCATTGGGTATTGCTGGAACAAAAAAAGGTGCTATGCGTATTTTAGGAATGAACGGAAAACAATTTAAAAACTATTTAAATAAGCTCGACATTTTAACCTACTATAAGGAGAAGGGAGATGATATTAACTGAAGAAAAACTAAAAGCAATTTTTCCAAAAGCACCAGCAGACAAGATCAAAGCCTATGGTCCAATTTTTGGAAAAGCCTGTGAAGAAATGGGATTCAATACTCCAAAACGTATTGCAGCACTATTAGGACAAATTGGTGTTGAAAGTGGCGAATTGCGCTACGATAAAGAACTACCATCTAAATACAACAAGAAAGACCCAAAAGACGCTGCTGAACCGACAGGAACGCTTTACGAAGGTCGTAAAAATTTAGGTAACACCCAAGCTGGTGACGGTCCTAAGTTTATTGGTCGTGGCGTTCTCCAGTTAACTGGACGTGCTAACTATGAGCTATACGGCAAGAAGCTGGGCTTAGATTTAGCCAACAAACCAGAATTAGCTTGCACTCCAGAAGTTTCAGTCAAGATTGCTTGCCAATACTTCAAAGATCGTAAATTAGATGAAGCTGCTGATAAATGGGATCTAGATACAATTACATTAAGAGTTAATGGAACTGGAAAACTACATCACGATCAACGTGTAGCTTATTCAGAAAAAGCACTTAAGATTTTAGAAGGAAACGTTTAAAAAGCTTTAATCCTCCTAAAATTTACCACAGGTGTCTTGACAAGAGCTTGCACCTGTGGTATCTTTTTATTTAGGCTTCTAAGGGGGATAACTGGATTCGATTACGGTAGAGAAATATAAAGTGCGGGAAGTCTGCGTAACACAACAGACTCTAATAAATGTTACAAAACAATAAAAGCCAACGAAGACGTTGAGTTTGAATCCTACGCTCTAGCAGCGTAATTCTTGGGCGGCAACTGCCTAGAAACAGAAAGTTGCAAATTGTAATAGACTGTAATAAAATGTAATACGTGTAGACGACTCTACTAATCCTGTGAATGACTTTGTACAAAAGACTGTAAGACTTGGGTTCGATACCCAAATCCTCCACCAACTAAATGCCACAGAAGACTTGACAACACCGAGTCTCTGTGGCATACTTGTATCTACGAACAAAATAATCGGGAAGTTGGCTTAAAGGTAGCCATCTTTTAAAGAGTGCGGCAAAATCCACTAGTGCAGATAGAAATCTTGTGAAAAGGCGTCTATGCTAAAAGCCCGAATAATATTATACGAAACCCTTAAATAACTAAGTGTAATATTTGAGCGATCTCCATAAGATCCTCGTATTAGGTAAGGCGCAATCTATCATAGGTCGGGGTGGTTAGGGAATAGGAGAAACGTATCGGCGTGGAGATCCAGAAGACGTGGAGTAACCGATAAAAAGGTGAATTCTGCGATGCAATGAGATTCCGCTTTAGTGTAATAACACGCCTGTTATTTTGTTCTTTACAAGAAATTTTAGGTCTGATAGAGTGTTCTTATAGCCGTCTGGAATGACGAAGGAGGGTAGGAAAATGGAAGAGACAACAAAGCAAGTTCAAGGTGAGCCTTGGAAAAATGAACGTTATTTTGCTTCGTTTGAAGAAGCGGATACGTTTCGGAAGTCTGTAAAAGCGCAAGACAAGACTGGTACTTATCAAGTTAAAATTAAGCGATCAGGTGTAGGTGGTCAACAGTATGTTGTAAAAAGCCGTGTAGATCCATCATTAAAAGCTGCTCTTGAGGAAATTGAAGAAAAGCTCTTGACAAGCAAAAATAAGAAGGGTAAGATGAAGGCATAGATTGGAGCCTTGCCATGACTAAATTACCAAAAAATGCTTTTTATTTAGCCACAAAACCGTCCGCAGACGAAGATGATGAAGATTTAAATGAAATTGAAACAGTAGATAATTCAATCTATTTTTACTCTTCTGTTACTAAGAAATCAATTTTAAACCTTAATAAACAATTGCGTAGTGTAAGCAAAGAATTGATTTTTGTTCAAAATCATTTTGAATGGCCCACACCGCCAGACATTAAACTTTACATCAATAGTCCAGGCGGTTCTCTACTTGATTGTTTTGCTGCTGTTGATGTAATTCGTAATAGCAACGCCCCAGTGCATTCTATCGTTGAAGGCAGTGCTGCCAGCGCTGGAACTATTATAAGTGTTGTGGCTCCAAAGAGAAGTATCACAAAAAATTCTTTTATGCTAATTCACCAATTATCAGGTGGTATGTGGGGTAAATTTGAAGACATGAAAGATGATATGCAAAATTGCAATGTTTTTATGGATAAAATTTATGAAATTTATGGTCAATATACAAAAATTCCAAAAAACACCTTAAAAGATATCTTGAAACGTGATATATATTTTGATGCTAAAACTTGTCTCAAGTATGGTCTTGTAGACAAAATTATTGAATAGGAGAATAAAATGAAGGTACTATTTGCAGTCGTAGCCCTAATTACTACCACAGCTTGTGGTAAAAAAGTAGAAGCGGTTCCTACACCAGTAAATCCTCAAATTACTGATGCAGTGACACAAACTACTACAACCACAGAAACTGTAGACGCAGGAGCTGTACTACAATCGGTAACACCAGCACCAACAGTTTCACCAGTAAAATAAAATAAAAAGAGTTTTTGGTTGTTCTCGTTAAAAACAACCTATTTATTGCAGCTATGGTGTAGTGGTAACACACGATCCTTCCAAGTTCGTTTCGTCGGTTCGAATCCGACTAGCTGCTCCAAACTTAGACGGTAATCTCTTCGGGGGTTGCCGTTTTTGTTTTCCACTTACCATCTTTATTTAAAAAATGTTCTTCCATGTGGCAAGTTGGACAAAGAACTAATAAATTTTCAATAGTATTATTTTCTCTATTTCTGTCTTTATGATGAACTTCTAGGACTTCTGGGTGTTTATTGTATTCACAACGTTCACATTTACGTTCTTTGCTACGGAATGCGATCTCTCTGTAATGCGAATCGCCAGATCCATAATGTAATGGCTGTAAATCTTTTAAACCAAATTCTATTCTTTGTGCAAGATCTTTGTGCTCCCTACAACAAAAATTTAAGTTTTTTTTAGAATTTTGCTTTTGAGAATTATTTTTATAAAATATTTTTTTGCAGTAAGAACATTCTGTATTTGGAATATTTATTTTTGCGTTTCGTTCTAAAAGTTTATTTTTTACACCTTCGGCACTACATTTTTTTGAACAATATTTTGCATTGCCTCTATTTACTTCACGCAATTGTGCTTCAAAAAGTTCTTTACAATTCTGGCATGGTTGTGTTATAGTTTTCATATATACTCCTTAGTGGGGCTTGGGATTGCATAGTGTGATCGCCTGCTTTGCAAGCAGGAACCAGCAGGGGGCGGTACCCTGAAGCTCCACCACTAAATAGTGTAGACTACTTGATTCGCACCAAATAAAGTATTCTCCACCAACAAAATAGGTAGCAAAATGAAATGTGAAAGCTGCCAAAAACAAGGCTTCGTCTACGAAAGAAAAATTGTAGACGAAGCTTTTTTCTTATGTAATGAGTGTGATTGGTCCGCTGAAGATATTGAAGCAGCTAATAAAATTGGTGAAGTATTGATAGAAATAATAGGAAAAGTTGTAAAAAATGGAAACAGCAAACCAAACTAAATTATTTGGAGGATTACTAAAAGTAAAAGAAATAATTGATAACCCAGACGGGTCCGCTCAAATAGTTTTTGAAGCTGATGATGAATTTAAACAAGGCTTTAAAGACTATCATAATTTAAAGCGTTGGTCGCAAAAAAGATTTAATAAATTTATGAACGAAGCAATTGAATCTTCTATAAAATTTTACAAAGCTCAAATTGAAAGGAATGAAAAAGCTCATGGCACTGAGGACAATTAAAGTTAAAAAAGAAAATTTTCATTTACAATTTAAAAGTGATATAAGCAAAATTCAAGACGCCCTATTTGATAGAGGATTTTATGCCACGGCAGAACAATGTGCTGAACTGTGGGAATTGTATTCAGAGACGTTTGCTGCTGGCTGGTTATGCGTTGGAGATTCGTCTAAAGAAGAATTATTTAATTGTTTGAAACCTTTTTTTGAAGAAGGCCCGCAAGGCTCTGTTGACACCAGATATTTGTGATGATATAGTAGGTGCATGGACACAGACAACCGTAACATTTCAGACAAGTACAAGTATGATCGTTTGACTAAGTGGACAACAGAATTAATTAAAAAAGATCTCCAGTCTAAAGCCTTTCCTTACGCAGTTGCGATGGAGAATCTTCTTGGTGATTTTAATTTATCATCTGTGATAAGATCAGCAAATGGTTTTAATGCGAAAGAAGTTTATTACATTGGCAATAAACACTATGACCGTAGAGGCACAGTTGGCACACACCATTATACGGATGTAATACATCTAAAAAAACACGAACAACTTTTAGAGTTGAAGGAAAAATACGAAATTGTTGGTGTTGAAAATACTATTGCTGGTGCTATCCGTTTGGATAGGATTGAATATACTAAGCCTGTCCTTTTTCTTCTTGGCGAAGAAGGCGTCGGACTTACACAAGAAGCGATAGAAATTTGTGATAGATTTGTGTTTATTCAGCAGTATGGCTCTGTACGCTCTTTAAATGCTGCCGTTGCTGGTAGCATTATAATGAACGATTTTGTCACTAAATATACCAATAATAATTTAAATTTTTAGGAACATTTTTTCGGAATAGACTATATATTATTATGGAACAAAAAAAATGTGGTCACTGTTTAACTGAGAAGTCTATAGAAAATTTTCATAAAAATAAAAATACTTCTGATGGTCTGTCTTCATATTGCAAAGATTGTAAAAAAAAATCTGATAATAAAAATTATTCTTTAAATAAACAAAAATATAATAAATCTAATAAAGAAAGATATCTTAAAAATAAAGATAAAATTTCTTCTGAGAGAAAACAAAGAAGAAAAGAAGATGAAAAATTTTTATCTAAAGAAAAAGAACGCTCTCGCAAATATAGAGAAGAAAATAAAGAAAAATTAAAAGAGTCTAAGAAAAAATATTATCAAGCCAATAAAAAACGTATTAATCAAAAGCTTATTAATAAAAAGAAAAATAATATAAATCTTCGGCTGCAACAAAACTTAAGAAGTAGAATTTGGCACGCTTTAAAGAATGGAAACAAAAAAGAAAACTTTCAAGAACTTATTGGTTGTTCTATTGAAGAACTAAAAAAATATTTAGAATCTAAATTTTCTTCTGATATGTCTTGGGATAACTATGGTACTAAATGGCATGTAGACCATATAAAACCTTGTTGCTTATTTGATATGACTATTAAAGAGCAAAGGCTAGAATGCTTTAACTATAAAAATCTTCAACCGTTGTTAGCAGAAGAAAACCTATCTAAAAATAGATTTTATAAAGAAAATGAGTAAATAAATGACGCTTAAAGAATTTGAAGAACAAATTAAAACATCACTCCCAACGTTTATACAAAACATGAAAAATCTTGGAGTAGAAACAAAATCATTTCCAGAGTGGTTTGAAATGTATATGCATTGGAGCGAAGTTGGAACTGATATGCAAGAAGAATATTGGGGTGAATAATGTTATCTCCGCTTGATGATCGGTACTTCCAAAAAGTTCGTGAACTGAATGATTACTTTAGCGAAGATGCGATGCTTAAATTAAAAGCACGTATTGAACTTGATTATTTTGTTGCTCTTTGTGAAGAATTAAAGCTACCGCTAAACGACACAGACCGTTTTTGGATCACACATATTTGGGATGATATCCAACCAGTACATATTAAAGTTATTGAAGAAAAAACTCGTCACGATATTAAAGCGATTGAATATTATCTTCGTGAAAGATTCAAACATTTTAATATCCCACACGATCACATGATTCATTTTGGCTTGACCAGCCAAGACATTAACAGTCTTGCAACCAGTACGATGCTTGATCGCTTTAATCAAAGCGAAATGTCGTACTATATGACTGATTTAATTAATTCTATTGTCACATTTGCAGAGAAAAATGCTTGTGTGTTCCCCGCTAGAACACATGGACAACTTGCAGTTCCAACTCTCTTTGATAAAGAGATGTATGTCTATATGTCTCGCTTACAAGAAGTCTGGTCGGAAACAAAGGATCATCCGTTTGAGGCTAAGTTCGGTGGAGCAGTAGGTAATCTCTCAGCACACTATATTGCTTATCCAGACCATGATTGGCTAAATTTTGCCGATCTGTTTCTTCGTAAATACGATATAGACCCAGAATCATACACAACACAAGTTGCAAATAACAAATGTATCAGCGAATATTTTGATCGTATTCGCATGATCAATAACATTTTAATTGATCTTTGCCGTGATATCTGGATGTATAATTCTTATGGTTATTTCAAACAAACTGTAACTGCTGATGAAGTTGGTTCTTCTACAATGCCTCAAAAAGTGAATCCAATTCATTTTGAGAATGCAGAAGGCAATCTTGAATTGGCAAACTGTTTGCTGTCTTTTATGTCAGATAAGTTACAAATTTCAAGAATGCAACGTGACCTTACAGACTCAACAGTAATGCGTAACATTGGTGTCGCTCTGGGACATTCAGTAGTGGCCTATAAATCGACGCTAGCGGGTCTAGAAACGCTTTCCATTAACCAGACGGCAGTTGATAGGGATCTTTCCAACACGGGGCTTCTAGCTGAAGCTTATCAAATTCTCTTAAAGAAAGAAAATATTAAAGATGGCTACGAACTAATTAAGGGCATGGAACGGCAAGGGCTAAAAATAGATGACTTAAATGTTTCACAAGAATTAAAAAATAAGTTAAAATCTATTACAGTATATGATTACGTAAATCATATTGGGGACACAACTTAATGTCAAAAAAAATCTATGTTCTAGATACAAATGTTCTACTTAGCGATTTTAACGCACTTTATGCTTTTAAAGCAAACGATCTTGTGATTCCTCTAAAAGTCTTAGAGGAGATTGATAAGCATAAAAAACGTCAAGACGGAGTAGGAGCGAACGCTCGACAAGTTATCCGTGAACTAGATAAACTAAGAGAAAAGGGTTCCTTGGTCGAAGGTGCAAAACTTGGTGGCCGCAAGGGAGTGTTGACTGTTCGTGGTTATGGTAATGCCATGCTACCAGCAGATATGAGCATGGAAGACCCAGATAATCAAATCCTTGCTACTGTATTAAATTGTGCTTCTAATAATCTTCAAGATACAGTAATTCTTGTATCACAAGATATTAATGTTCGTGTCAAGGCGGATGCTCTTGGTATCAAAGCGGAAGACTATACAACCAACCAAATTGTTGAAAAAGCAGAAGAAGTTTATACTGGTTTTATCCATCATTTAGTTGATGATGCGATGATAGATCGTTTTTATGGTGGAGAAAAAATGTTTCTTGAAGAAAAGGACATTAAATTATTTCCAAATCAGTATGTAATGCTTGTTTCAAATGCAAATGAAAAAAAGACTGCACTTGCTAAGTTTAAGAACTATAATCATCCATTATCAAAAGTTCGTGATTATAAAGAAGGCATTTGGGACGTAAGAGCCAAAAATAAAGAACAGCAATTTGCTCTAGATTTGCTTATGGATCAAGATGTTAAGATCGTTTCACTAGTTGGCAAGGCTGGATGTGGGAAAACTCTCATTGCATTGGCGGCTGGTCTGAAGCAAATTCTTGACGACGGCACCTATAAGAAACTAATCGTAAGCCGCCCAGTCCAACCGATGGGTAGAGATATTGGTTTTCTTCCTGGCACTCTAGAAGAAAAAATGATGCCTTGGATTGCTCCAATCCAAGACAATCTAGAATTTTTAATGGGTGATGATAAAGAGCATATGAAGATGCTACAAGAGCAAGGCACAATTGAAATTGAGGCTCTTACATTTATCCGTGGACGTTCAATCTCAAAAGCATTTATAATCATAGACGAAGCGCAAAATTTAACCATGCATGAGTTAAAAACTATAATTACAAGAGTCGGTGAAGACACAAAAATTGTATTGACTGGCGATATTGAACAAATTGATAGTGCATTTCTAGACGCAACAAACAACGGCCTAACTTACGCAGTAGAAAAGTTTAAACCATTTGAATTAGCTGGTCATATTTCCTTGCAAAAGGGCGAGCGTTCAGCAGTTGCAACTTTGGCAGCACAAGTATTATAAAAAATGGCAGACATAAGCACAGTGATTAAATCACATAAAAAATCTAAAGAACTTAAAAAAGAGTATTTCATACATGGTAATACTTTGTTGCTTGTGCAGGACAAATTACCAGAAGCGATAAATATAGATAATGTTAAAAAAAGAATTGAAAAAACAATTCCAAGGCGTTTGTTTAAAGAATTAGATTGGATTTATGTTGGAGAATTTCCAGAGTTAAAGGTGCGAGAAGTCGAATCAGTTTATTTTCGTGGAGCGATTTATATAACAAACCGCATTGAAAGCGAAGAAGAACTTTTTGCTTCAATAATACATGAATTAGCACATTCTGTCGAATTAACTTATGGAGATTTTATTTATGGCGATGATACAGTCGCAGTAGAGTTCATAAGTAAAAGAAAAAAACTAAGAGAAGTGTTAAAAACAAACAATGTATCGATCAAAGATACAGCGATATTTTTAAGACAAGAGTTTAGCCCTGAGTTTGACAAGTTTTTATACCAAGACGTTGGATATGATTTATTAAATCAACTTTGTGTTGGTATATTTATTTCACCTTATGGCGCTACGTCTTTAAGAGAATATTTTGCTAATGGCTTTGAACACTACTTCTTAAAAGACTCACAGTATCTTGAGAAAATATCGCCAAAATTATATAAAAAAATTCTTCTCTTGACAAGCAAATAATTTTCCCTTATAATCTTCTGTAGAGGGTAAAATTATGTCACATATTTCTTTTTCTGCGTTAAAAACATTTCAAGAGTGTCCATTTAAGTATAAACTATCCTATGAAGATAGAATTAAGCAATTTAATTCCACTGAATATACTTCATTTGGTACTGCACTTCACGAAGCTGCTGAGTTAAAAGTTCAAGACACAAGCATAAATGAAGTAGAAGCGTTTAGAAATAAATTTGATAGCGAAGTAAAGCTGCTTAGAGAGAATAATTCTAAAGTTGATGAAAAATTAATTTCTGAAATGTACTTGCAAGGAGAGATGCTTGCACCTAAAATTGTACCAGCCTTACAAAAACAATTTGGAACTTTTAAAGTTCTTGCCGCCGAAGAAGATATCTATGAAACGATTAGAGAAATTCCGGAATGCCAAACTTCTTTTAAAGGCTTCATCGATTTAATTATTCAAACAGAAGACGGTATGATACATATCATCGACTGGAAAAGCTGTGCTTGGGGATGGGATCAAAAGAAAAAAAGTGATCCAATGGTAACTTATCAGTTAACATTTTATAAGCATTTTTATTCACAAAAACACGGGATTGATCCAAAAAACATTGAAACTTATTTTGCTCTATTGAAAAGAACAGCAAAAAAAGATCATGTTGAAATTTTTCGTGTAACAAGTGGTCCAAGAAAAACACAAAATGCATTTAACTTATTAAAAAAGGCAATTTATAATATTGAAAAAAAGAACTTTCCAAAAAATCGCATGAGCTGCACTTATTGTGAATTTAAGAAAACAGAGCATTGCCCATGAAAAAACGAATAGTATCAATAATTCTGGATGATAAGGACTGTGACCTTCATCTTGAGATCATTTCTTGTGAAAATCAAATTAATGATTTGATAAATTATCTAAGTCAAAAATACTTTATGAAAAAAGTATTCATAAGTTCTAGGGAGACTGAATGAAAACCGCTGTAATAACTGGTATTACTGGACAAGATGGAAGTTTTTTAGCCGAGCATCTCTTAAAAAAAGATTATAAAGTAGTTGGACTTACTAGAAGAATATCTCTTGAAGATAAAAAATTTCACAATATACAACATTTGCTAGAAAATAAAAATTTAATTTTAGAAAATGGTGATTTAACTGATTCCTCATCGATCTGGAGAACAGTAAAAAATCACAAACCAGACGAATTCTATAATTTAGCAGCACAGTCTCATGTCGGTGCTTCGTTCACAAGTCCAGAAAGTACTTTTCAAATTAATGCAACGGGTGTTCTTAATTGTCTTGAAGCCATAAGAGTAGTAAATCCAGAAACTAAATTTTATCAAGCTTCAACATCTGAAATGTTTGGAGATAATAAAAGCGCTCCACAGAACGAACAAACAATATTTTCGCCAGTTTCTCCATATGCTTGCGCCAAAGTTGCAGCACATAATCTTGTTGTTAACTACCGTAAAGCTTATGGTCTTTTTACTTGTTCTGGAATACTTTTTAATCATGAAAGTGAACGTCGTGGAGAGCAGTTTGTCACAAGAAAAATCACTAAAGCCGCTGCAAGAATTAGATTGGGCCTTCAAAAAGAGCTGCGTCTAGGAAACTTAGATGCAAAACGTGATTGGGGCTATGCAAAAGAGTATGTTGAAGTTATGTGGATGATGATGCAACACCATACACCAGATGATTATGTTATTGGAACAGGTCAAACTTACACAATTAGTGATTTTATAACTTGCGTTTCTGAAATTGCTGGTTATAATATAATGGATTACGTAATCATAGACGATAGTTTTAAGCGTCCAAGCGAAGTACCCTTATTACAAGCAAATGCTGAAAAGGCTAAAAATGTACTTGGATGGAGTCCAAAAATTGATCTGAAAGAATTAGCAAAAATTATGTATAATTCTGATTTAGAAAAGGAAAAACAAAATGTCAGATAAAAAATTAAAAGTTCTTGTTTTGAGCGACCATCCGTTTAGTCCAAGCGGTGTTGGAACTCAAACTAAATATATGATTGAAAGTTTATTAAAAACTGGAGATTATCAGTTTTTGTGTTTAGGTGGAGCAATTAAACACCAAGATTATAGACCAGTCAAAACCCAAGAATGGGGAGACGATCTAATCATTATACCTGTTGATGGCTATGGTAATCAAGATCAAATTAGAGCGTATCTGAGAGACTTCAAACCAGATATTCTTTGGTTTATGACAGATCCACGTTTTTGGGTTTGGTTATGGAGCTTTGCTCAAGAAATTAGACCAAATGTACCGATGGTGTATTACCATGTTTGGGATAACTATCCATATCCAAAATTTAATAAGAAGTTTTATGTATCAAATGATAAAATTGTTACGATTAGTAAGTTAACTAGCGACATCGTTAAAACAGTAGCGCCAGAAGTAGATGAAGAGTATTTACCACACGCAGTAAACCCAGAATGGTTTAAGCAACTACCAGAAAAAGATTATGCCAATTTTGTTCAAAAAGATAGAACTTTTTTCTTCTGGACAAATCGAAACGCCCGCCGCAAGATGAGCGGTTCAGTTATTTGGTGGTATAAACAATTTCTAGACCGTGTTGGACACGACAAAGCATTTTTAATGATGCACACTGATCCAAAAGATCCGCACGGACAAGATCTAGAAGTGATTGCAAGAGAGTGTGGATTGACTAGAGAGAATTTTGCTATTTCAAATGGCAAAGTGCCTCCAACTGTCATGGCGCAATTTTATAACGCAGCTGACTGCACTATCAATTTATCTGATGCCGAAGGATTTGGTCTTTCTGTTCTGGAATCATTGTCCTGTGGAACCCCAGTTATTGTAAATAAAACTGGTGGTATGCAAGATCAAGCAATTGGTGAAGATGGAACCCATTTTGGAGTAGTGATCGACCCGGCTTCAAAAGCAGTAATCGGTTCACAGGATGTTCCATATATTTATGAGGATCGTGTATCTGGCGACGATGTTGTAGAAGCTATGGTAAAGATTCACAACATGACCAGAGAAGAAAGAAAGACTATTGGTAAAAAAGCCGTTGAGCATGTTCAAAAGAATTTTAATTTTGAACAATATGGAAAGAGCTGGGATAGAATCCTAAAAGAAGTTCATGAAAAAAATGGTTCTTGGGAAACACGTAAAAATTACCAATCATGGTCATTAAAGGAAATATAAGATGAAAAAGAAAATCGTTATTAGTGGTCCAATTTTAAGTCGAAGTGGATATGGCGAAATGGCTCGTTTTGCTTTACGAGCGCTTTTGCAAAAACAAGATTTATTCGACATTTATCTATTACCTTCGAGCTGGGGGAATACTGGAAATTTGTTTGAAGTAAATGAAGAAAAGAAAAATATCGATACTTTAGCAGTAAAAACACAACTATATCTTCAACAGACAAAAAATCAACCAAATTTTGATATTTCAATTCAAGTAACAATTCCAAATGAATGGAAAAAAATTGCTGCTTATAATATTGGCTACACAGCAGGAATTGAAACAAACTTAATTTCACCAGCATGGTTTCAACCATCGCAACAAATGGATAAAATTATTGTAATTAGCGAACATGCAAAATCTGGTTTTTTAAATTCCGTATTCTCGGATGGTAATGGAAATTCATATAAAGTTGCAAGACCAGTAGATGTTTGTCACTTTCCAGTACGCTCTTATGAAACAACTGATGTACCGCTTAGTTTAAAACATGATTTTAATTTTTTGGCAGTCTGTCAATGGGGTCCAAGAAAAAATTTAGAACAAGCAGTTAAAGCTTTCATGGAAGAATTTAAAAATGAAGAGGTCGGATTAGTGTTAAAAATTAACACGTCCAATGATTCATTACTTGACAAGGAGTTTACAGAGGAAAGATTAAAGCATCTTATTGCAAAAGATGATAACACTAAATGTTCTGTTTATTTATTGCATGGTCACATGAGCGAACAAGAAATTAATTCGCTTTATAAGCACCCAAAAATTAAAGCAATTGTTTCTTCTACTCACGGAGAGGGTTTTGGGTTCCCATTATTTGAAGCAAGCTATAATGAACTCCCAGTGATTGCAACAGATTGGAGTGGACATTTAGACTTTCTGGTCATGAAAGACGAAAATGGCGATGAAAAAAAGATGTTTGCCAAAGTTGATTATGAATTAAAACCTATTGCTCAAGAACATACTTGGCAGGGTGTTCTTGAGGCAGGAACAAGCTGGGCATATCCAACACACTCTTCTTTAAAAAATAAGATGAGAGAAGTATACAAAGATTATCCACGTTTTAAGAGTTGGGCAAAGAAATTAAGTAAATGGATTCGTCAAGAGTTTACAGAAGAGAACATGTATGCTAAATTTATAAATACATTGGAAGTTAAAGATGAGACAACAATCATATTATAAATGTTCTTTATTTGATCAAACAATAAAAGAAAAGACAAATTTTTCTTTTATTCAAGACGAAGTTATATCAAAAAATTTTGCATTAGATAATTCTATTTTTGATATTAAAAAAATAGAATATAAATGTAGATACGAAGAGAAAATAAAATTTACTACTGGGAAACCAGTAGGTATTTTACCCATTAAAGATAATACAGAACTTTTATTATTTACTCTTAATAATCTTTTAAATTTTAAGGTATTTGATTATATTGATTTTATAATAGTAGATGATAGATCTACGAATGATATTAAAAAAATCTGTAGTGGTTTCCCAGTAAATTATTTAAGAATTGATTATGAAAGAAGTTTTAACTTTTCTTCCATAAACAACATAGCGGCTAAGATCGCTTATGATGCAGGGGTTGAAGAAATAATTTTATGGAATAGCGATTTGTGGGTTCCAGACGAGCATATGGTTCCAAAACTGCTAAAACTTCATAAGGAAAATGACTCTACAATATCTGGTACAAAGCTTTTATATCCCACGTTTTCTTGGAATAATAAAGATGTGTCGGAGAATATTATGTCCGCCTTTCCAGGTAAAAAAGACTCTTATAGAGGTACGATCCAATTTGGAGGCTCTGTTTTTACTTTTAATCCTCAATTAAAAAGCTATTTTCCAAATCATTTTTGTAGGTTTAAAGAAAAAGACTATTATTTAGTATCTTCTGATAAATTAGAGCAATTTGTTACTGGTGCCTTTCAGATTATAAATTTAAAATGGTTTATAGATTGCGGCGGTCTAAATCCAAGCATGTCAAAGATATTTCAAGATGTTGATATTTGTTTAATGGCTGTATCGCAAGACAAAAAAGTGTTTTATTTTGGCAAAGATTGCTATCTGTACCACGATGAGTCAGTTTCAACAAATGAAAATAAAATTGATAATCAATTTAGGTCTGACCATATTCTTTTTGCTAAGATTTGGAATTATGTAAATTATACAAAATATATACAAAAATTTGGATAAATTATGGAACCGATACTAATAAAGATTAAAAAATTTTCTGACGACCGTGGCGTTTTTTATGAAAGCTACAAAAAAGAATTTTTGAAAAAAGAATATAATATAGATGTTGATTTTGTTCAAGATAATCATTCAATATCGCATAAAAATGTAATACGTGGGCTTCATTACCAATGGGATGAGCCAATGGCAAAATTAGTAAGAGTTTCTTATGGAAAAATTTTAGATGTAGTTGTAGACATAAGAAGAAATTCTAAAAAATTTGGTCAAGCATATTCCTATGAACTCGATTCTGAGGAATGCAACCAGTTGTTTGTGCCAGCAGGGTTTGCTCATGGATTTGTAGCTTTAACGGATACTGCGCATGTTCAGTATAAATGCTCTTGCAAATATAATAAAGATGGGGAATCCGGCATTAATCCTCTTGATAAATATTTAAACATTGATTGGAAGATTGATATACTATCTGCAATTTTGTCGGATAAAGATAGAAATTCAAAATCTTTTGATCAATATTGTTTAGATACAAAATTTTAAGGTGAAAAAATGAAAATTTTAGTTACTGGTGGTAGAGGTTTTATAGGCAGTCATTTTGTTGAGGAAACTCTTAAAAAAGGTTGGTCTATTATTGACATAGATAAACTAACTTACGCTTCAAGCAAAAGCTTACCTTGGGATAATGATAAAAATTACACATTTATTAAAGCCGATATAAGTGAAATTGATCATCTTCCTTCGTGTGATGTGATTGTAAATTTTGCAGCTGAGAGCCATGTCGATAATTCAATAAAAAGTTCCGATGTGTTTGTAAAAAGTAATATTTTGGGAGTTCATAACCTTCTGGAGCTGATTAGAGGAAAACCATCCTATGATCGGCCATTGTTTTTTCATATAAGTACAGACGAAGTTTATGGCGACAGAAATAATGGTAAATTCACAGAGGAAGATAAATTAAAACCAAGTAATCCATACTCTGCAACAAAGGCAGCGGCGGAAATGCTAGTTCTCTCATACCATAGAACTTACGGTATTGATTATTTAATTACAAGAAGCAGCAATAACTACGGTGAGAGACAGTTTGAAGAAAAATTAATTCCAAAATGTATACAATGTATAAAAGAAAATAAACAAATACCGATACATGGTGATGGAAGCTACGTAAGAGACTGGACTTACGTTAAAGATAACGTTGAAGCTTTAATCCTTTTAATAGAAAAAGGTATTAAAAATGACATATTTAACGTCGCAGCAGAAAATTATTTAACCAATTTAAACGTAGCAAAAGAAATTTTATCTTGGTATAATAAAAATGAAGATGGCATAAAATTTGTTGAGAATCGCTGGGGGCAGGACATAAGATATGCAGTTTCTAGCGAAAAAATAAAATCTATAACTGGATGGAGTCCAAAATATGCTCAAGGGTTACAAAAATTTAAAATTAGTTAATGTATTTTCTTACGATACATCAAAATACGATTTTAGAAAAACAATTTGTAAAAGTTTGAATGATGATGATTTAGAAAATTTACATAAAAAATTTGACTATTATTTATTAGAAAGAAATAAAGATCAAAGTACAGCGTTTCATAAAGCTTTTTATGAAAACTACAATAATTGCGGGTTTAAAGAAGTATATGAAAGCTTTATTAAAGAATTTTGTACTGATGTTTTAGAGTCAAAGGTTGTTAATCAAACAAAACCAACATTTAGAGTACATATGCCTAATAACGTTGGTGTTGGAGAGTTTCATAAAGATAGCGACTACAACCACCCTTTAGAAGAAATTAATTTTTTGGTTCCGTTTACAGACGCAGAAGAAACATCAACTATTTGGGTCGAGAGTGTACCTAACTTAGGTGATTATAAGCCGGTTAATCTTAAATATGGACAAGTATTAGTTTTTAGAGGAGGTCTACTCAAGCACGGCAATAAGATGAATGAAACTGATAAAACAAGAGTATCGATAGATTTTAGAGTAATCCCAGAAGAACAATTTAAGCCAAATTCTTATTCATCAATAAATACAGGTATGAAATTTGAAGTAGGAAGTTATTACTCAAGGTTAGAATAAATATGAAAATTTTAATTACTGGCGGTGGTGGCACTTTAGGTAAAGAGCTAATCAGACTAATAAATGATAAACACGAAATTTTATCTCCAAATTCAAAACAATTAGATATAGTAGATTTTGTTTGTTTGAGAGAGTATTTTAGATCTCATAAACCAGATTTAGTAATTCACTCTGCGGCCATCACTGATGTAAAAAAAACTGAAGGAAATGCAATTCCTGCTATAAATGTAAATATAATTGGGACATGCAATATTGTTGCTTGCTGTGAAGAACAAAATATAAAATTAGTACATATATCAACAGATCATGTTTTTGATGGTGAAAAAGGTAGCTATTCTATAGCTGATCCTATAAATCCAATAACAAATTATGCCAAGAGTAAAGGTGCAGCCGAACTAGCGGCAAGGATGTATAATAATGCTTTAATTATTAGAACTTCTTTTTTTGGTCATACTTTCCCTTATGAAAAAGCTTTTATTGATCAGTGGTCTTCAAAAGATTATGTCGATATTATAGCTCCTAAAGTATTAGAAGCGGCCTTATCTGATAAAATTGGTATTGTACATTGTGTTGGCAGCCGTAGAACTTTGTTTGAAATAGCAAAAGATAGAAGACCAGAAGTTCAAGGAATTAGTAGAAGTGATATAAATTTTCCTACTCCGAAAGATACTAGTTTAAATTAGCAGGAAATTATTATGATAAAATTCGTTCAGCAAAAGAAAGTAAACTTTAAAAAAGTTGAAGATCTACTAAACCAAAGTATTTCTTCTAATCAAATGACTAATCGTGGTCCTTGTAAATTTTTATTAGAAAAGAAATTAGAAAAGTTATTTAATTTAGATTCTGATAAGAGAGTAATTTGCGTTGGGAATGGAACTTTGGCTCTACATGCACTTATGCTATTTTATAACAAAATTAGCAAGAAGGAGCTTAAGTGGGTTACGCCATCGTTTACCTTTCCATCTTCCGTAGTTGGCAATTTTGAATCAGATATTCTTGACATAGATGAAACATATTCTATGCCGCTTACAGATGAAAACTTGAGCAAGTACGATGGTTTTATAATAACTAATTTATTTGGTACATATCCAAATAACTTTATGGAGTGGGTTAAAAGATGCAAAGATGAAAATAAAATACTAATATTTGATAACGCATCTTCCCCGCTAACTACTATAAATGGAAAAAATATTTGTGCCTTCGGAGATGCTGCATTTGGCTCTTTGCACCATACAAAATATTTAGGTTTTGGTGAGGGTGGGTTTATTGTAATTGATTCAAAGTATTACGATGAGATCAATAATATTCTATGCTTTGGTTTTAACCCAACTGAAGTAAAACGAAGATATAATAAATTTAGCTCAAATTTTAAAATGTCGGACGTTTCAGCGGCCTTTATATTACAACATATTGAATCATACGATATAGCTAATCATATTAAGATACAGGATAGTTTTCTCAAATTTATTGAGAAGCAAGAGAACTTAAAGATATTTAACTATAGTGAATCAGTTGTCTACGGTAATTTACCAATATTATTTAATAAACCAGTTTCTCATCTATCATTTAGAGATCTTGGCATAGAGGCAAATAAATACTATTATCCTCTAAAAGAAGATCCCAATTCTCTTAAATTATACGAGCATATAATAAATCTACCATTACATGCCGAGCTTTCAGAATATGAAATAGATGTTCTGCAAGCAAGCGTTAAGATAGCCGCTGGAGGATCTAAATGATCGGCACAGTTATAATGGGTGCTGGTGATTTTGCTAGAGAGATATATGAATATCACAAGTATTCTAATATTAAAGTAGTGGGTTTTTTTGATGAGTTTTCTCAAACCAACACTTTACGTTCTTTACCAGTTTATAATAAACTAGATGATATCCCTGGCTATAGGCAGCAAAGTTATATAGCCGGTACGGGAAACCCTAGCGTTAATAAAAAATTTTTAAATACGTTGTCTGAAAAAGGGCTAATCCTAGCCGATCCATTGATTGTAGATTCTTATGTTGGTGAAACAGTAAACATAGATCGTGGATCTATTATTTGCCCTAAAAGTATTTTAACTTGTGATATTAAAGTTGGAAAGTTATGTGTAGTAAACATAAGCTGCACAATTGGTCACGATTCAGTTCTAGAAGACGGAGTAGTTTTATCCCCCAACGTGTCTCTCTCTGGACACACTATCCTTGAAGAAGAAGTATTCTTTGGTACATCATCACTTACCATACCAAAAATTAGAGTATCCGCAAAGAGCGTAATTGGCGCTAATTCCGTTATAACGAAAAATATTATAGAAAGCGGTTTATACGTCGGGAGTCCAGCAGTAAGGAAAAAATAAATGTTAAAGATAAACTTAGGATGTGGCAAAAACATATATCAAGGCTGGATAAATATTGATGACATTGATTCTCCCGGTATTTTCAAACATGATTTAAGAAAGCCACTGCCATTTGAAAATAACTCTATATCTTTCTTTTTCTCTGAACATTTTTTTGAGCATCTAGACGAAGTAGACGGCTTTAATCTATTAAAACATCTTTACGATAAATTATGCGTTGGGGGTGTTTTAAGAATTTCAATGCCATATCTTGATGAAATTCTAAATACTTATTACAATTGGGATGTAAAAAAGAACAATCATCTTTATCTCTCAAGATTTAAATCAAAAGATCAGTTCTTAAATTTTGCTTTCTTTGGCGAAAGCAGCACATCACAGAGTATTAAGTTCCTAAGCAATATAACAAGCACTAATGACGGACATAAATTTATCTATTCAAAAGAAGATATAACAAAAAAACTAAAAGATATAGGCTTTAAAGTGATATCATTCAAAGATAAAAATATTAGCGAATTTGAAGAATTAAAAAATTTAGAAACAAGAGAACAAATTTGCGATTTAATATTAGAGGCGATTAAATAAATGTCTGATATATTTTTTGGTATAAAACTTGCAACTTACTTTAGAAAAGATGGTAGTACATATGAAAAAATAGAAAGATGTATTAATTCTATAAAATCTCAAACTTATAAAAATTGGAAAATATTTTTAGTTGGAGATGGCTATACTAATCATGAAGAGTTTAATAGGATTTGTAATTTAGTTGATAAAGAAAAAATTACTTCAATAAATTTACGGTTTGGGCACGAAAGAGATATTTTAAAATTGTCAGGCACAAAACTCTGGAGTTGTGGAGGAGTTTTTGCTTCAAATACATCTATGGATATGATGTATAGCGAAAATATTAAATTTTATTCATGCATAGACGATGATGATGAATGGTTGCCGAATCATTTACAAGTTTTAGCAGACTCCTACAAAAGTTTCCCTGATAGCTGTTTTTTATATACTAAATCATATTATTTAAATACAATCCTACCACTAGAAAATAATGTTCCATTGATGTATAATAATTTGTTACCTAGATGTGGTAATATTGTCCATGCTTCTGTTTCTTGGAATCTTGAAAAAATAAATTTAAGATATAGAAACATAAATGACCAAAAAAGGATTTATCCTTCTGATGCTGACATGTGGGAAAGAGTAACAGACTTTTGTGCAAGAGAAAATTTAAAAATTATGCACATTCCCTTAATAACAGTCAGAAAGTTTGATGAGGCTTCTATATTAAAATGAAATTAGGAATTATAGCTGGATCTTTTGATGTAATACATCCCGGTTATGTGTATATGTTCCGTAAAGCCAAGGAGCATTGCGACTACCTTGTAGTAGCTTTACAAACAGACCCGACCATAGAACGTTCTAATAAAATTAAACCAGTTTTATTATGGGAAGAAAGAAAAGAAATACTAAATTCAATAAAATTTATTGATGAAATTATAAAATATACGACAGAAAAAGATTTAGTTAATATTTTAAAAAGTAATCAATATCATGTTAGGATACTTGGAGATGATTACAAAGACAGGTATGCAACAGGGCAAGAATATAGCAATGAAGTTGTATATGTAGATCGGGCACATGGCTGGTCTACTACAAAATATAAACAATTAATAGCACAATCGCTAAACGGAGAAAACAAATGAAACTATCAGATCAAGCATTATCATGCGTAATGGTTGCACTACAAAAATCACTCATGGAACAAACCGACATCGTACCAGTGTTAAAAGGATTTGATTTTGAAACTGACCCAAATGAAGAGTTGGTTGTTATGAATCCCCCAACTCAAATTTTATTTAGTGATGAACCAGCGGGTGAATAAAAATGCCAATGTATGAATACAAATGCAAGTTTTGCGAAAAACAGTTTAAGACTATGCATAGTATCACTGAACAGCTACATGATTGTGAATATTGTAGCGGAAAAGACACTTTAGAAAAAATTCCTTCACTTTTAACTTCTTATTCAAAACAAAAAACGGAACGAGATTTGGCTGGAGAAAGAGTCGAAAGAGCTATCGAGGATAATAGAAAATTATTGCTAGATCATCAAACTGAACTAAGAAAACGAGAGTACAAACCATGATTGTAGCTTTAATATTATTTTTAATTTTATCATTAACCGTAAATGGTATTTTTATTTGGTATACTAGAAAATTAATAAAAAATTTGAATGTTGGAATTGATGGCGTAACTCAATTCCAAGAACTTTTAGAGCAGTATGCAGAAAATTTGACAAGCATGTTTGAATTAGAGCAATATTATGGTGATGAAACCGTTGCTGCCGCTATAAAAAATACAAAAATGGTTATAGAAGCTAGTAAATTTTATAAAAAATCAATTATTGGTGAAGAAGAGGAAACTAGCATTGACCAACAACAGTAAACCTAGCAATCAGTATTTTACAAAAGATCATGAAGAAGCAATTTTAGAGTATGCTTCAATTATTGATCATAAAAGAAAAAATGAATTATATAAATTGTGGATCCAACCAGCCTTTGATGAAATGGTTGATAAGATAGTTTTTACCTATAAATTCAATAATTTGCCAAATATTGAAGATCTAAAAGACGAATGTAAAATTTGGTTAACAACAATTTTAGATAAGTTCGATGTTTCAAAAGGCAGTAAAGCATTTTCTTATTTTTCAGTGATAACCAAAAACTGGTTTATTTATAAAGTAAAGAAAAACAACAACAAAAAAGAAGTTTATTTAGAGGATATTGTTAATACAAAAGATGAAGAGCAACTTATCTATGAGCATAGCTACGAAATAGACAGGCAACAACAAGAATTTTGGGCTTTTTTTGAAAAAGAGATGGGTAGTTGGAATAATAAAAAAATGAAATCCAATGAAGAAAAAGTTTACAAAGCTATCCAGATATTATTTAAAGAAAGTGATAATATAGAAATTTTTAATAAAAAAGCTATTTATTTATATATTAGAGAAATGACTGGTTTAAACACTAAACAAGTCGTAAGCAACTTAAAGAAATTTAAAGTAAGATACGTTGCTTTTAAGAAAGAATGGGAAAACGGAAACTTATAATATGTCCAAGCAAAAAGCTCTAAATGATTATATAGAGGACGCAACACAAAATATTTTAAATGATAGAGCTATTGCTAATAAGCTTTTATTGGATTTAGTCAATGAAATGTCTCAAACAACTGATAAGTATAAGCATAAAGACTTCGGAGAAGTGGCAAGTAAATATTTAGAGACTCTGCAAAGAAGTAATGAACAACTTGTTAAGATCGCCGCAATCCTTCAAAGAAAGGAGGGCGTCCAAGACTCTTTATCATCTAAGGAGAAAGATGAAATTTTTGACTTGATCAAGGAAAAAAAATAAATGCCTAATTTGGCTCTTTATGGCTCTGGCCGTATCCAGACAACAACCGAACAAGGTCCAAAATTTAAATATACTCCAACAATTGAGGAAATGTCAACAAATCCTCAAGTTGTTTCTAGAAAAATGCTGTCGCAACTTATGCAACAGCTTAATACGATTGAAAATTATAGAAACTATGGCGTCATCATGGATGTCATAGAAACAACGTCTCCAAGAACAAATATCAACAAATTGCTTGCGTCAACCACATCAGCGACAAACAATATTTTTATAGAGTACCTTGTTTTACCGATTGATTTGGCGCACGCTTCAATAGCTACAAAGTTTCAAACAAAATCTGATATTTTAAAAAGCACTACGATGGTCAGGTGTAGTTCTAAAATAAAAGATAAACTACCAACTGGCACAATTGTTGAATTTGAATATGCAAATAGTACAAAAGAAGAAGCAAGTATTTCTGCAAAATACGATGATTATCCTCCTATAATTATCGAAGATAATTCTAAAGAAAAGAAAACAGCGAAAGACACTTTTACGGAGCCTCCATGCTCTGATAATTCTAATATCAAGCCTAATTCTGATTCAATAAATTCGTCGCAAGAATCTATAAACCAAGACGAAGCACCAGTACCTAATTTTTCAACAAGTGTATGCACCGCCCCAGAAGAAAGATTAAGCCTATATAACCCACCAAGCAGCGATGAATTAATCTCAAAATATTTTACCTTATCGCAGCTAACATATTCTGAAACAGCAAAACAAAGAGGAATAAGCAATCAGCCAAGCCCAGACGAAATTGAAAGATTGGCCTTTTTAGCTAGAACTGTTTTAGATAAATTAGTAGATTATTATGGCGTCGGTTCTTTTGTTATAAATAGTGTTTTTAGAGGGCAAGAATTAAATAATGCAGTAGGCGGTGCGCCAAATAGTCAGCACAGACTTGGAACAGCGGCAGACCTAAGCTTTGTAAACGTTAATGATACGAGATTATTAGACATTTTTGATGAAATAAAATCAAAAAAAGTAATAAATCAATACGATCAATTAATTTTTGAAAGCTCTGGTCCTGGAAGTTTTTGGTTTCATATTTCTATAGCACATCCAAAAACACCAAATTTCACAAGAAACCGCTTAGAAGTTCTAAGCTACGGACATTGGAATTCCGATTCTTCTGGTAAAAAAACCTATGCTTCCTATAATAGAAATGGGATAGAGCTATACAGACAGTTAAGTGGTGTACAATTTACAAGGTTAGCATAAAATGAAAATGGCAGCAGGAAATTATTTAAATAGTGAAGGGCTTTCAAAAGAAAATAAGATAGCGCAAGAAAACTCTTCTGAAGGCACAAAATTATCTCAAAATGGCGTTGGTGACAGCGTAAAAAGAGAGGCGTTCCCAAAAAGAATTAATTCTGTAGCTGAAAAAATTTATAGTGGCTATAATAACTCTCATATAATTTTGGGTAAAGATAGAAAAGATAAAATAACTTCTGGGTATGGAGGCAAAGGACATCCAAAATCTGGGATGGTTCATATTGTAGCTGGACATTTTGGGGCTGGAATCGGATTATATAAAGAAGATGCTAAAAATCCCTCCGTGTCAAATCCAGATTTTATGTTAGATTCTTCATATATTTACTTATCGCAGACCGCAGATATAGATGATTATTTAAATTTAAAAGATGGAACAATCGGTAAATCTATTAAACAAAGTGCAATTGGTATTAAAGCAGATGCAGTTAGAATTGTTGGCGAAAGAGGCATAAAGCTTGTAACACGAAGATACTCTGAAGATTCCAAAAGACAAAAAATTATTAAAATTAAAGGTATTGATCTTATTGCTGGTAATGATGATAGCGATTTGCAACCTATGTTAAAAGGAATAAATACTAATAAAGCTTTTGCAGAAATGATAAATTTAATGGAATTAACAGTTGATTCAATTCTAGAAATAATTCATTATCAAGAAAAAGTTGATTCATCACTTGCAACCCATCAACACGCAACAGGAGTCCCTGGCAGTCCTACATTACCATTAGACACAGATTTACCAACTAAATCACTAACAGCTAGTTATATTTTTAGTCAAGTTTCAAATATAAAATTAGATCAAATTAGAAAATCTCTTGGCGTGTTTAAAAAAACATATTTAGAAAAAACTGGCGAGCTATATATAGCTAGTAGATTTAACAACACAAATTAATCATGGCAGACATCGACTTTCAAAAACTTATAGAAGATATTTCTTATGGACAAGAAAATTATCAGTTAGCACCAGTTTTTGCGTTAACGCCAGAAAAGTATCTGATAGTAACAGAGGGATCTGATGAAGTAACGATAATTCAGCATATTTCTTCTTATAAGGGATTTGATACCAGAGGCGACGGAGACTTTTTTAATCTTGTTGATCGCTTCTCTGTAGCATTAAATGCAACTGACGCTCAAATTGGCGAATATATTAATGCATTAAGAGATTTTTCATCGCCAACTTTTATTTATGATTATGTAAAAAATTCAAAAGAAAATGTTAGCAGTATTTCTATTGTAAAAACACAAAATTCTTTTTTTAATGTTGTAAGCTTTAGAACTGCACTAAAAATTAGAGTTATTGAAACTGGTATAGGAAAAGACCTTCTTTGGTGTAAAGTTTTATTCCAAGTTCTTACCGATTCCGGCATTAAAGAACAAACTGGTTTTTGCTTAAAAAGCGATATAGCAGAAGGAACCTACCCAGATAGTAGAAGATTGATAGATTATTCTGATGTGGCAAAATCTCCAACGATAAATCCCAAATTATATGCAAAAAGCGTTAATTTTACTGTGTTCCCATCGGATGATTTTGATAAAGTTAATTATAGCGATGAAATTGCATCATACTATGTCATAACGCAACTTAATATAGTAGATTTTAATAATCTAACTGAAGAAATAATTACTGATTCATTTAAAAGTGCTTTTTCAAGCGCAATAAAAGCTATTTTAAAAGATGTAAATAAATTACAAACAAAAGATGGAAGAAATTTTGAAGAACAATATTATTGTTTTGCAAAAATAGAAAGTTATGTTATAAATCCAAGAAGAAACCAACCGCCAGCGATACTTGTAGTATTGCCATATAGAAATGTAGAAGCCGTTTGTAAGACCGACAACTATCTTCAGGCGGCTGGTCAGTCACTTTTAGATCTCCCAGACCTTGTTAATAGAGCATCGGAAACAATTTCAAATACTGAAATTTTTAATTTTAATAAATTAGCACCAAATCTTTCTTCTGTTTTATCTGCGGGATCATCAAATGCTGCAAATTATGATTATTCAGCAGCGATTTCTGATGGATTGGATTCTGCTATTAATGGTGAGCCATCATTACGTGATTACATATCACCATCAGATATACCTACTTTTAAAGAACTGCCTTCTTTAGACGAAAATGATCCAACAAAAGAAAATCCTAATCAAGTAAACCGTTTTGTTTTCATACCCTACTCAGCCCAGCCAAATGGTGATTTAGTTTTATTAAAAACTTTTGATAACGTCTATAAGACTCTTAAAGACTACGCATCAAAATTAAGAGGAGAATTAGAAAAAGACCCACCCCCAGAGGTTTTTATAGATCTTTCTTTATATGAAGATTCATATAACAATTTTACAAATACAATTATTGGTCTTTTAAATCAAAACGCTGGGAAACTTCTTGGATTATATGACGAAAATGGTCTTACATTAAATACAGCATTAACTTTTAAGTTTATATCCATAAATGACATAATGGTCGTAAAAGCAATTTATATTTCATATAACGGTGGAAAAAATATAATTGAATTAGATGGAGTAAACAGTTTATTAATAAATGAACCAATAACAGATTCTACTTTTGCATTTTTACTAGCAAATACAAATGCACTAGCAAAAGAAGACGGTAAAAAATCAATAACATCATTTCTATCTGATTACGTAATTCCAGGCGAATTGGCGCAAATAAAATACGCACCAGGTACTGCTGATCGTTTTGAACAAAGAGAGCTAGAGTGTTTACGAACTTACGTTGACAATACAAAAGATCAACTAAAGCAAAGCACAAATGAATTTATAAATAATATTGTATCTGGCGAAAGTATAAAAAATTTTCAACAAACTTTTAGTGAAAAAGAATGGGAAGAACTTGGTAAACAGCTTGGAGAAATTACAAAACAAAATTGGGAAGAATTTATAGATCCAAAAACAATCCAATGGGAATTAATCATAGATGAAGTTACAAAGTGTATAGCAAACCAACAATTAAGAGATGCAACAAGATTTTTGTTGAATGCGATAAAAAACTTCCTTGTAAACGATGTCCCACTTGCGTGCCAGATACCACAACTACCAATTCCAAGTTTTCCAGTTATAAAAATACCAACATTCCCAAATATACCTGGGATGATGACAGTTTATTATAACTCTTTTGGAGAAGCATTGGCAGAAGAGAGAACAGATGCTATTCTAACGCTCCTAAGAATGATGAACGATGTTATTAGCAGCTGTAAGGATAGCATAGACCCAGATACAGTAGGGGATACTTCGCCAGAAGATTTATTAGGCGACTACAGCAATTCTGGACAGGCTCTTGGACAAACTGGCGATGCGTTGGAAAACGCCGGGATTGTTAGAAACGACGAAGAAAATAAGGAAGAATCAAAAGACGAAGTTAAGAAAATTTTAGATTCTGTATCAAAATCTTTGACGAAATCAGAACTTATTAAGTTATTTTTAGGAACCGCTGATAACGAAATTATTAGAATAGTAAAAAATGAAATTAATTTACTTGAATCAAAACAAGGCACCCCACAGGGTATCAAATATATTCCTAAAAAATTAGGCAGCTCAACCAAAAAATTTAACAATTACGATGTGACGATCCTAGCCGATAATAAAGTTAAGGAATTTTTTGCAAGATTTGCGCCATTAATGAATCAAGAAAAATTAAATTTTCTCACAGAGCAAATATTATCAAATGATCCAGATATATTGTGCATAGATAACAATACTTTTAATGAAAATTTAAAAAAAGCCTTAAAAGAAAAAGGCTTAACTGAAGAACAGGCACAGGTTGAAGTTGAGAGAAAAGACCAGAATTTAAAAAATACTATTTCAAAATTGTCTTTAGCTTTAAATATGTTAAATAAGACATCAATTGAATTAAAGCCAATCAATTGTGTTCAAAATGAAGACGGAACAATAACACCTGGAATTTCTGATAAAATTGGAATTCCTGAAGCTTTCAAAATCTCAAATGAGGATATTTTAGATAAATTATATTCTAAGTTTGATGAGTCCTATAACCAAGATATTAAAAATTGGTTTAGAAATTCATCTATTACAATACAAGATAAAAGCGGGAATGTTATTAAAAAACTCTTCCTAACCTCTGGAAGCGCAAACACATTTTACGCTTCAGTAGTGTACCCAACAACTGTGAAAAGAACCAGCAGTTTCAGAGGAATAGTTAGCTCTCCATTTCCTGATGTTATCGATCTTAACTTTAAAATACCTGAATACTTATTTGCAACAGAAGAAAATGCAAAATTAATTAACGAAGACCCAGATAGCCAATTTTCAAAATTATTGGTTGAAACTAACAATATTAATATAAATACAAAAATACGCATAAATGCTTCAACTTCTTCAATAAGCGGTACTGGTCTTGATCTTTCGTATAACAGCTTAAATGCAACAAGAATTAGCACAATATCCGATCAGGAAAATAGAATAATAAACTTAAATAAAAGTCTTTCAAATAATTATAATTTTTCTACTAGTTCTTATTCGGTACAAGCTAATCAAAATTTACTTTCTTTAATTGGCGGCATAAATACAGAAATCCAGTCAAAGCAGGATGCTTACGACAAAAAGATTGTAAATTACTTATTTCAAAAGCAATTTTTTAATAATTTTCTTTTTGAATATAAAACAGATAAAAATGGAAATTTACAAACACCAAATATACAAAAAGCTTTATCACTAGATCTCAATCCGCTGCTAACTAAAAAAGAAAAAAAGTGTGGTGTTAAAGATAAAAGACTGATTAATCTAGATGAAATAAAAAATAGTGTTCAAAAGGCCGCTGCTAAATCAGCTTGTTTACCTCCTATAATGTCACTAGATGGTAAAAAGAAGGTTCCATCTGCTGCGGATACAGCAAATTATGAAGCAGGATTGGCATTATTTTTTAGAATTTATTCTATTGATTTTAATTTAAAATTGCTACCATTCGGCAATTACTTATCGCTACTAGACTCAGAAGTTTTTTATGTGATTTGCTATGATTTTATAATGAAAGACATAAAGAGACTTTTTGGCTCCTCTTATGCATCTAAAATTAATAAAATAATGATGGAGAAGTATAAGAGAGAACAAAATCTAAAAGATATAAAAATAGAAGACTTATTAAATTCAAAAGCAGATATTTTAAATGCGTTTAAAATGCATTTTAAGAAAGATTTCTCGTCGGTCAGCACTCAAATTCACGAAATTTATAAAAATGAAAAAAATAAAAATATAGTAAAAATAACTAAATCGGAAGAAATAATACAAGAGAAGAATTATAAATCATTTGTAGATTATGCATATGATAATATCACATTAATACCAGATCCAGCAAGCATTTCAAACGTAAAAAATTCTTTAAATAAAGAAATTTCTTTAATAACTAATAATGACATTATGGCTAGAATAAAAAATATATTTGATTTCTTGATATCAAAACCGTCATTAGAAATTTTATTAAAAGAGTATGATAATAAAATAAAGCCACCGGGATGGTCGCTAGATCAAGTAAGAATATTTTTAGCGGCTCTTGTCTCCTCCGATAGCATGACCGAAGAAGACCTAAAAAACATCTTAAATTATATTATTAATTTATTGAAAGAATATGGAGATAGTAATAGTAATTATTTTTCTAATGTTGATAAATTTTATGAAAATAATGAGTACTCGTTAAAGCCCAGCTACGATAGGATAAATGATCTTTTAATTGAGAGTGATAATGACGACAATTTATCACTTGTAACTAAAGAAGGGTTAGAAGTCGTTACTCAGATAAAAACTTTTTCTGATCGTATTAAAGAAAAACAGCAATTAATAGAAAAAGTAGATGTAGATTTAGATAAACTGGCTGCAACAAACCCTCCATTTTGCATTATTACTAACAATGGACGTTCATATTTTTCAATGGTTGCAAAAGAAACCAAAAAATATACAGACTTTTTTACTAGCGATATTGAAAGTTTATATACATTCGCTATAACATCTAATGAGTCTTATAAAAAAGATCTTACATTTAAAGATTTATTCTATACCTACTTTAAATTATATTATCCATTTGACGAAATGTTTTCTGGATATTGTTCAACAATGCTATTGTCATTAAACAGCCTTGACGTTTTAAATTCCTCTTTTGATGCTTCTAAACAAGAAATTAAGTCTATAATAGATATTATAGATCTAGCCAGTGATTATACGAAAAAAATAGAAGATAATGGAGTTACGGCAAGTATATCTAAATTAAAAGTGCTTGCTGCATTACCAAAAACAATTGTTAGGAGTTTTGCTCAAATAACTGATCCAAACATCTCTATTGCTTCTGCCGTATCAACGGCTTACGGCCTTGGAGTAGCGCAAGCAGAAGCTGCTGGAGTACAAATCTCCGTTAAAAACCTTCCTATGTATATACCAAGTTTAGGATTGTCAGCAGCTCTACTTCCTCCTATCACACCACAAGGACAAGCGGCTTTTGCAATTTCATTGGCAGAAGATGATTTTGGTATGGAAACTGATAGTACAACAAACGATGATGATGTTTGTTAGGAGATAAAAATGGCAGGTATTTCACCAAGACTACCGTTATCATTAGATAGAAATGATATAGGTCATACATTAAACAAAAACATTAAAGATACGATAAAACAAAATTTAAAAAATTTAGTTTTGACAAACCCAGGTGAAAGAGTTTATGACGCAAATTTTGGCGTAGGTATTAAAAGATTTCTATTTGAGAATATGTCAGAGGCAGTAGACGCCGACATTATTTCCAGAATTGGAAACCAAATATCAAAATATATGTCGTTTTTAAGCGTTAACTCTATAAAAATATTAAGAAAAGATGATTATAATAGTATTAGTATAACAATTTCTTATTCTGTTCCTTCTCTTTCTGTTACGGATTATTTATCGCTTGAAAATCTTACTAGATAGACTACTTATTTGTTAGAGAACAAAACCATGAATAGTAAAAAATTAGTACCAATAAAATATACAGCCAGAGACTTTAATTCAATAAAAACTGAGTTGGTCGAATATGCAAAAAAGTATTATCCTGATACTTTTAAAGACTTTAATGAGGCAAGCTTTGGCGCTTTAATGCTTGATACTGTTGCGTATGTTGGCGATGTTTTGTCTTTTTATGTGGATTACAGCGCTAATGAAAGCCATTTAAAGACATCTATAGAGTTTAACAACGTATTAAAACATGGCTATAAATTAGGCTATAGATATGATCCATTTCCTTCTTCTTACGGCACTGTTTCAATTTATTGTTTAGTGCCTGCTAAAGTTGATGGTTTGGGGCCAAATCTTTCTTATGCGCCTATTATAAAAAAAGGTACTACATTTGCAGCTGGACCTAACACATTTTCATTAATTGAAAATGTGAACATGTCAAATTCAAACTTTACAGTAAGAGTTGCAAAAACAGATCCAGATACAGGTTCTCCTACGTATTATGCTATAAAAGGATTTGGAACGGTAGTTTCTGGTATATACAAAAATCAAGTAAGCACAATAGGTTCTTTTAAAAGATTTCTAAAAGTACAGATTAATGAACCAAATGTGACAGATATTGTTTCTGTCGTAGATGCAGAAGGAAATGAATATTACGAAGCTGACTTTTTATCCCAAAATATCAGCTATAGAGAAATACCAAATAATTCAGAAGATGCGGCTTCTGCGCCAAATATTTTAGTTCCATTTGCTATTCCAAGAAGATATGTTGTCCAAAAAGATAATGAGTCCACTTATCTTACTTTTGGCGCTGCTAATTTAATTGATGTAGAAAATGATAATATGTTAGAAGATCCAAACAAATTTGTAATGAAGATGTATGGAAAAAGATACGTTACTGACACTTCCTTTGATCCAAAAAAATTGATAAATAGCGATAAATTTGGAATAGCTCCTTCAAACACCGATATTACAATAACATATAGAGTCAATACTACGGAAAACGTGAATGCCGCCGTTGGAGCTATAAATTCTATAACAAGATTAGTTGTTGAATTTACAGATGAGCAAACATTAAATGCACTTGACGTTGATGATGTAAGAAGCAGCTTTGTAGTAGAAAATGAAGACCCAGTTGTTGGATATATTAAAATCCCAGACTCAAATGAATTAAAAATAAGAATAGGCGATAATTTTGCGGCTCAAAACAGAGCAGTAACTGAAAAAGATTACGAAGCATTAGCATATTCAATGCCAGGAAAATTTGGATCAGTTAAAAGAGTCAGATTAATAAAAGATCAAGACTCTTTTAAAAGAAACTTAAATCTTTATATAATATCTGAGGACAATGAGGGACATTTAATAAAGTCTTCAGTTAATATTAAGAAAAATTTAAAAACTTGGATAGATAAAAATAGAGTTTTATCAGATACAATCGATATGATTGATGCAAAAATAGTTAATTTATCAATAGATTTTACTGCAATTGGAGTTTCAGGAAAACAAAAATCTGATGTTCTAGACGATGCTCTAACAGCCTTAAAAAAGTATTTCTCTAGAATACCAGAAATTGGTGAACCATTTATGATAAATGACGTTTTAGCTGTTTTAAAAAGGGTAGATAGCGTTCTAGACGTAAGAGAAGTTACAATAAAGACAAAAAATGGCTCAAACTATGCTAGAACCAATTTAAATATAAACAGTAGCACAAATAGCTCATTGTACGATAATATTATAAATATGCCTTCAAACGTTATCTGGGAAGTAAAATATCCAGATGTTGACATTCATGGAACAATAGTATAATGCCAATAAAAAAATATGTAGCGAGCAAAGATACAACAATTACGGACGCATTCAAGCCAGATCTAATTACTAGGGCCGTAAATGCAAATATGGGAGCTTCCGACTCGTTAGAGATATTTTCTATATTTGCTCAGGCGACGGATAATTCAGTTGAAAAAAGCAGAATTTTAGTTCAATTTCCAATAGAGCAAATTATAGAAGATAGAACATCTTCAAAAATTCCGGCCTCTGGGAGCGTTAAATTTTTTTTGAAATTATATAACGTTGAACATCCGTTTAGCGTACCAAGAGATTTTAGTGTTTCTATCAATCCTGTTAGCCAGTCTTGGGATGAAGGCTATGGCTTAGACATGGAGACATATTCCGATATTGGTTGGCACCCTGTATTAAAAGGTTCTGGCTGTACTTGGGAATACGCACAAAGTGGAACGGTCTGGAGCGGCACAGGATCTTCATATATTACTGGCTCTGGCTATGATTTTACTCAAACATTCTCAAGCGGTTTAGAAGATATTGATTTAGATATAACAAATTTAGTAGAAGATTGGATAACTTCAACAATTCCAAATAATGGTGTTTTAGTAAAACTTTCTGGTTCTTTTGAAGACGGCACAGAGGGTAGAAGCTTTTATACAAAAAAATTCTCTGCTAGAGGTAGTGAGTTTTTCTATAAAAGACCATCCATTGAAGCACGATGGGCAGCAGTTGTAACTGATGATAGGACTAATTTCTTTGCTTCTAGCAGTGCTTTCGATACAGAAGATAATATAATGAACTTATATTATTTTAATAAACCAAGAGGAGTCTTAAAAAACATCGCTGGAGATCCGCAGCTAAATGTTAAATTTTACAGCGATTCAACTCTGTTGAACGAAATTGCTCCTTCTTATTTGTCGATTTCTAACCCAAGCGAAGGTATTTATAAAGCTAGGGTTTCATTGGACACAACAGCGAGCGTTGGATACGACGTATGGATTAATAGCTCATCTCTTGGAAGATATTTTTCAAGCGCTTTTGATATTAATCAACCAAATGGTTATGATTATGATAGCACGCCAGAGTATGTTGTAAATATAGTAAATTTAAAAGTAAATTACACTGGATCTGAAAACGCAAGATTTAAAATTTTTATAAGAGATCGTGATTGGAAACCAACAATTTATACAAATGCTACAAATCTTGTAGAAAACACAATTTCAAATAATTTATACTATAAAATTTTAAGATTAAGCGATAATTATACTATAATAGATTATTCAACTGGTTCTATCGCTTTCTCTAAAACATCTTATGATTCCAACGGAAATTATTTTGATTTAGATTTAACGTTTTTAGAACCTGGCTATACATATGGTATACGACTTGCAACTTACGATGGGTCGCAATTGAATGAAATAAAAAATACTTTTAAATTTAAGGTCCAGTAAAAATGTCCATAAAAGACTTATTTAAAGATACCAAGCAAGTAGCAAATGAAAAACCAGAAGAAATTTACAATGAAGTAGAATCTAGAACTTTCATTCAAAAAAAGAATGAAGAGAACCAAGAATTTATACCAAATTTAGATTTTTCTGATCCAAAATCTTTTGCAAGATTTGGTTTAGCTGATGAATATTATTCTTCAGCGATTCAACATATCTATAGCTCTTATCCATATGATGGTTCCGAGTCAGAAATAACTGACTGGCGAAATAAATTAACTTACTTGGAAAAGTATGTTTTTGATAGTGAATATCCAAAAACAACCGGCTTTATTACTTTAAATTCTGATACGTATGATTCCGCATACACTTCAGTAGGAAGTGGTGATACTAAAGTTTTAGTAAGCAATAACGCACAATATGTTAAGGCATACAGTGGCCCAAATGCAAAAGGAAATTTGTATAAAGATGGAAACATCTATAACGTAAATAATAATCAAGAAGCCAATTTTGGTTTAAGTTCACAAAAAGGAAATACTGTAGAATTTTGGTTTAAGTTGGAAGAAGGGCTTTCACAAAATGTCCTTTCTTCTTCTTTTGGTTTATTTGATTTATGGAACGGCATCGAGGACACCAATTCTTCAAATTATGCTAGATTGTCAATAGGTCTTTTAGCATCGCAAAAAAAGTTTACTATAACTTATAAAGGTAATACAGACCCTCTCTCAGGGTATGGCGCTCTACAAAATGTCTCTATAGATTATAATTTAACTGATTTAAACTCTTGGCATCATTACGCATTCTCATTTGTTAATAGAGAAGAAAATGATGGAACATTAATTGCAAAATTATATATTGACGGCGAATTAGTTTGGAAATCAGACGGCGAGTACGCATCTGCATTATCATTTGATAATAAAAATCTCTTAGCAAACTTAGGATCTTATAGATTCTATAGCGCAGGCAATTATAATTTAGGTGCAGCACCTGGAAGTTTTGATGAATTTAGATTTTGGAAAACAGAAAAAACTCAAAAAGATATAAAACGTTATTTATTCGATAGAGTTTATGGTGGTTCAAATACAGATTTATCAAATACAGATCTTGGAGTTTACTATAGATTTAATGAAGGCGTTTTAAACGAAGAGTCTATAGACCAGAGAGATTCTATAATATTAGATTATTCTGGGCGTGTTTCTAACGGAACTATCGTAAATTATACGGCTGGCGTCCGCTCAACATCGTCAGCAATTGATGATAGCGGTCTATTTGAAAGCCAAGAAGTCAAAGACCCAATCTTATACCCAGACCATTATTTGGTTATAAATAAAAGTTCAGAATTAAAAGAAAAAGGGCAAGAATGGGATTTGCGGAATGGTAATTCAATTTACCGAAGCCTCCCAGAATGGATAACCACAGAAGACGAAGAAGTAGCGACAGAAGAACTAAAAAAAGTTACTCAAATAATTGCAAGTTATTTTGATAAAATTTATCTTCAAATAAAAGAATTACCTACATTTGGTTTTGGAGAATATTACGAGCAAGATAGAAAGCCAGCTCCATTTATTAATTCAATTCTAGAATCTAACGGGTTTCTAGCTCCTGATATTTTTGTTGATTCTAAAATTATAGAAGATCTAAAATCTAGAGATGAACAAAGACTATTTGAAGAAAAATTAACAGATTTAAAGAATTTAATTTATAAAAATATCTTAAATAACTTAACATATATTTATAAAACAAAAGGTACAGAAAAATCCTTTAGAAATCTTATAAGATCATTTGGTATAGATGATGAGTTGATTAAATTAAATATCTATGCAAATAATACAGAATTTACTATTGAAAACAACAAGAAGAGTATCGTAGAAAAAAAGAAAGTTCTTAACTTCTCAACCCCAGATAGCTACGGAACAAATATTTTTAACACAAATGAAACCTCCGATTCAACAACTTCTTATTCGTCTCTATTACCTACAATAAATTTAGACACTGCAAAAGTACCTTATTATTTAATCCCATTAACGTTTGAAACAGAAATTTTCTTTCCAAAAAAACTAGAAACGTCAGACGTAAATTACTCAGTGCCAGAAGAAACAAATATATCTTTGTTTGGTGGTTATTCTATAAATAACTTAACCGATGAAGCTAATATCGTCACTTCGCACTATAACTTTGAAACATTTTTAGTTAAAAATAAAAAGGACGATAGGGGCGGATATTTTAAATTTAATTGTATTGCTACCGCTGATAATAATCTAAGAAGCCAATATTTTTCTGATATTTACGAGGGAGAAAAATGGAATTTTGCGGTTAGACTAAAAACTCCATATGATAACTTAGACAAGTTAAATTATGATATTAATGCTTTTAATACCCTACCCGTTGGGAAAGATTATTATCTAGAATTTTATGGCGTAAACACAGTAGAAGGTAATATAAAAAATGAATTCACAGTAACAAGCTCTGCATTGACTCTTGAGCAGGTTCAAAACATTCATGGTGATTTTAAGAAATTTTATGTAGGCGCTAGAAAAAACAATTTTACTGGCTCTGTGTTGAATTATACAGATATCTTAGTGTCAAACGCCAGATTCTGGTATGATTATCTATCTAACGAAGAAATTCAAGAACATGCGAAAGATTCTGCTAATTTTGGTGTAAAAAATCCTATTGCAAAACCATATGAAAATTTAGATGAAAAGATCGAAAGAATAAATCTTTTAGCTTTTAACTGGGATTTTGATGAAGTAACATCAAGCGATAGCAATGGTGAAGTTTTAGTCAAGGATACCAAAGGGGCTGTAAGTGGTCTTGACAGCTTATTTTCTTACAACGTAGAAAAAACTTATGCAGCCAAAGCATCAGAAACTCTGGCAAATTCAAAAGATATAGTTAAAAAACACTATACTTTGGCCTCAAAGCAAACAGTCCCAGAGAATCTGTACACATCAGACACAATTAATATCTATGGCGATTCGGACTACGCTTTTACAAAAGATACTAAACCAGTTAGTTTGTTTTGGGCTTTTGAAAAAAGTATGTACCAAACAATATCAGAAGAAATGTTAAATATGTTTGCTGGTATTGTTGATTTTAATAATCTTATTGGCGATCCAATAAATAAATATCGCCAAGAGTATAGAGACTTAAACGCCCTAAGAAGAAAGTTTTTTGAAAAAGTAGAAAATGAACCATCTGTAGAGAAATATATTGAATTCTATAAATGGATAGATTCAGCTATTGGAGAAATGTTATATCAATTAGCACCAGCTGGTTCTGAATTTTCACAAAATATTAGAAATATGATTGAAAGCCACGTATTGGAAAGACCAAAATACGATTATAAGCTTCCACAAGTAAAAAAGACTACGGTAGATTATGCACAAGCAAAAGGCATTAAAGAGTTAAAATATAATTGGAAGAAAGGCCATGCACCAGAAGATTTAACAAGCTTCTCGCAGGAAGATAGTGCGTTATGGCTGAAAGAAAGAGCCGAACGAATTAACTCGCCAGTAATAGTTTCATCAGGCGATGCAGATGCTGATAAGCAAAAATTATTAGATTCGATTGTAAATGAAACAAATAAGAAAAAATACAAATCTTATAATGCTGCCACAAGCACAGTTTATGAAAAAACTGCATATTATGATAGACGCTTGGCAAGATTATATGATTTAGCAGCTGATAAGCCTTACTCTTTGGTTGATGGCATCGAAACATTTGCAGTTGTAAATGTGCTTAATAGTTTAACAAATTCAGTAGAACTAAGACCTTTGTTTGCAGACTCTGGATCTGCTAGAACTTCCCTATTTAACCAACCAAGAGCAAACTATTCTAAACAATATAATATAGTTCAAGCAGCTGGTAGAGAAATCAATAACAAACATTTAGTCGATGTAGAAGGTGTTCTATCTTCTGCTACTGCAAGCGCATTTATTAGTGGCGCTTATGATTATCCATTACCAACCCGTAAGAAATACGAAGGAATAATGGTCAATCGGTTCTCAGCCCCAGGTGGTCCTGAGTCGCTATCAAGAGGTGCTTTAGATAGAGAGTCAGAAACATTTTCGGTTTACAATACAGTTAATTATAGAAATCCATTAGTAAGAAAAGCTTTAAACGATTGGATGAGAGAAACGGCTTCAATAGATTCAAACAACCCATCGTTTCATAAGATTAATAAAAATCATTTAAAAACAGCAAATAGCAATGAGTATGATAACGGCTTCGTATCGCATCAAATTCCAAGAAGTGATTATGGTTATGCTTGGATATCAGCGTCTGCTACAAACTTAATAACTTCAAGTGGTCCCTACTCATCGATATATCCAAATACTGATATTGGTACACTTGCTGTTTTATCTGCATCTACAGAATCTGGCGAAGTTATTGACTTTGTTGGTTTAAATAATTCAAATATTACAACATCTGTCAACCAAGATACTTCAACTATTTCTTTTAATGAGAACGGAAGTTTACATAAATATTTATTAAAAAAAGATGGACCTTTTGGATATACTTCTTGGAAGCAAATAAGACAAAAAGATAATAATAAACTTGCCAATTTATTATTTAAAAATAATAAGTTTATTATTCAAAAAAATACTTCAAACTTTGTAACGGAAACAAGAACCTATGCCGCAGATTCTGTGTCTCCTCCCTTAACAAAGCCTTCAAAATTAGAAGTAAAATCCATAACAAAGCCTTATATTGAACCACCTGTAGAGTGGAATTTACCAATTACATTTGGAGTAACATTAAATACAGAATTAACAAAAATTAATGATGTATACACAATTTTAAGAACAGAATATTCAAACGTTTTAGACACAATTGCCAATCAATTATTAAAAAATGAAATTGCACCAGTGCAGCCAGATAGAAATAAAACTTCCTATAAGAAGATTTATAATCTATTGACCTCAAAAGTACAAGATATAGACGAACCTGTGGCGGCTGGTATTGCTTATTCTGAGCTTGTTTTCCCAAGAAAAGATAAAATTGGTTTAGGCGACATTAGAACAAAGCCAAATTATGAAGATAATGGTAGTACAGACAGCATAGTAAAAACAAAAACATTCTGGAGGGATTCTGCCGTAGACCGTGAAAGACCTTCATCGACTGTTGATATGTTTGGATTTGCTACAAGTTCATATAATACTATTGGCTCAAAATTATTTTCTTCCTATGGGTCTTACGATAATTTTATTTTTGATCCTAATAATAAACTAAAAAATTCTATTTTTGCTCAAGACTTGCAGTATAGTGAATCTTATTCTTTACAAAATAATATTGATAATATTAAGTTACCAGTAAATAATATTTTTTCTTTTAATAAGGATACAAATATTGTTACAAACTTTGGAGCTTATACTGGTATATTCGCAAGTAATATAAATACTTCTTTGTCTACTTCTGATGGTATTTATATAGGCGGCGATTTTACAAATGCTGGCGGTAATTCTAAAGCAAATTGTATTCTTAAATGGGATGGACAAAGAGTTACTACATTCAAAAATGGAATAAACGTCACTGATGCCGTAGTTTATTCAATAGTGTCTGGCGCTGACGGTTTATACGTTGGTGGCAAGTTTAGTAATTTGGATTCTACTACATCAAAAAATGCAATTATAAAATGGGATGGAACAGATTGGGTTAGTTTAGGAACAGGGTCTTCAGCTGGGAGCGCCCCACTTTCTCCAAATGGTTCTAAAACTATTGTTTATTCTATGGTCAGCTCTTCTCAAGGTCTTTATGTTGGAGGAGTATTTACAGACGCTGGCGGTGTCTCTAATGCCGATACAATAGCACTATGGAATGGCTCAACTTGGACTAATGTTGGCACTGGTTCTCCTGGCTCGCCACCACTCGCAGACCCTGACTGGTCTTCATTGTATAGTTCTGCGACAGTATTTTCTTTGGCTAGTTCTTCATATGGTCTTTATGTTGGAGGGGCTTTTGCTATTGCAGCTTCAAACAACCTAAATGCAAAAAATATAGCAGTGTGGAATGGCACTAATTGGACGGCGTTTGGAAATACTATTGGTGATGGAGTTGGAGGCAATTCTTATTATGACCGTGTTGCTTCAATCTCATCCGGCTCTGACGGTATTTATGTCGGCGGTAGTTTTTCTATAGCTTCTCCTTTAACTGGTAGCGATAGCGTATCTAACGTTGCTAAATGGGATACTATTTTATCAAAATGGAAAGGTTTTGGTTCTGTTTTATCAACAGTTACCTACAATGCTCTAGACAAATCTGCAACATTTGTAAATTCTGGAATAAATTCTCTGTTTTCTTCTTCCGATGGTGTATATATTGGTGGGTTATTTTCTAAAGTTGGAAATTTTGGTAATACTTCTTATAAAAATATTGGATTAGCAAAATGGGATGGAGCAAGCTGGGGAACGATTGGTGGCAGTATATATTTACCATTAAATTCTTATTCTGTAATAAATACAATTACATCTGGTTCGTCTGGGATAATTTTTGGTGGAAGTGTTACACAATTCGTACCAGATAAATTACAGAAAATCTTTTATGAAAAAAATACTTCTGGCTATCTTTCAAACAAAGACATACTGCTAGAAAAATATTTTGATCTAGAACAAATTTACTATCCAATAAAAAATGTAGCAATTCTAGATACAAACCAATATGGTAATGGAAATATATATTCTCTATACGGAACAACCCAGGATTATACAAACAATTTAGATAGAGATATTTTATGCTTAGTAAGCGGCTCTGACGGTGTATATGCAGGTTTAAGGGCTGTTAATGATTATAACAGCATAGGTAACCTAACAGGTTTTCTAAAAAAATGGACTAAAGAAAATGATTGGGTTACAATAGGAAATATTACTCCATCAACGTTTGGAGATTCTGTATTTGCTTTATGCTCTAGCTCCGCTGGTGTTTATGTTGGTGGTAAATTTACTAATGGGGGCGGTGTCTCTGGTGCCAAAAACTTAGTTTTATGTAAAAGTAGTGGTTCCTTCCAGATTGTTGGACCTACGAATTCTTTCAATAATCAAATTTCATCTATAATTTCGGCGTCTGAAGGAATCTATGTCGGTGGCAAATTCACTAATGCTGCGGGAATCGCAGCTGCTGATGGTATTGCAAGATGGGATGGGACAAGTTGGAATTCTCTCGGAACAGGATCGTTCGGTTTAGGAAGTGGCGTATTTTGTATGCTTTCATCTTCCGAAGGCATTTATGTCGGAGGTGGATTTACCGATACGGGAATTAGCGACACTGCAAACATTGCAAGGTGGGATGGAGTAAAGTGGAACTCAGTCGGAGGGTCTTCGCCATCAAGGCCAAACAATACAGTAATTACTATGGCGTCCGCATCTGATGGTTTATACGTATATGGTGCTGATGGCTACACTATTGGTAACGCTGGTAATGCTGTAACTTCTCCATTTATTAAAAAATGGAATGGAACAAGTTGGAGTGATATTTCTAAAACTTTAAATGGGCTTATTTGGTCTTTCACAGCTTTAAACAATAAAATTTATGCCGCTGGAAATTTCACTTCTGCATCAGATGGCACAATTTTAAATAATATAGCTTGCTGGGATGGTACAAATTGGAATCAAGTTGGTACGAACGGTATTAGAAATGGTTTTAATCTTACAACTGATGATGAAATTTATAGCTTGGTATCTGATGGAAATAAAATTTTTATTGGTGGACGTTTTGCTGGCACAAGATCGGGTCCAACTATTAAAACAAAAGATTTTAAATATCAATTTGAAGCATATTCGGCTTCAGTAGATATTGTTATGCCAAAACCTCAATTAATTTTTAATAACTTTATACCACCAAATGCAAATTCAAATTTAAAAATTGCCGAGAACACATACGCAACAAATACAGATTTGACCACAACGGTTTATTCTTCTAGCAATAATTCAATCTTTGTTTTAAACCAAGGATATGTTTATGAAACAGACCAAAAGGCAGGCCGTGGCGCATTTTATGATTCTTATACAAAATTTATAGAAGACATTAAACCACACTCTCAAAAGTATTCTATAGTACCAGAGTATAAAATTAGCAATTTTGTGGAAAGTTATGTTAAAAAAGTTAATGGTAATTTTAATTCAATTTTAACAAGCGATTATTTAACCCTACAAGGCGCTTTACAGGAATCTTCATTTAATAATCTTAGCAGCTCTACAAATATTTCGCAAAACTTTGATACAACATTCTTGTATGATGAAAGTCTACCCATAGATAATGATTTTAAATTAACAATTAATATTTCTGCTATTAAAAAATTGTTACCATATAAAGGATTTTATCCAAGTGAAAGAATAGAACAATTAAGCAGCTATTTCATAAATTCATTTTTACCTTTAAAAAGAACTCTTGTTTCAAGTAAAAATCCAAAAGAGGTATATTACTCAGCACTTTCAAATGGAACGCCACTAAATCAACAAGTTTTGGCTTTATTACAGCCACTATTTGCGCCAGGTATTCTTTTAAATACTATTAAATCATCAGTTGCTGTGGATTTCCCTGTATTTATTACATCAAGTGTTAGCTATGATTCAAGAACGCCACCCGTATTTTACGGTAACACAGGAAGTTCTCTAACAACAAATTATCTATTTGATTACATTAATAATATTCAAAGAAACTACACTGCTTCAAATTACATTGATTTAAATCCAAACTATAGATTACCATTTGAAGCTTTAATTGATTTTGATACAAAGATACCAGATGACTTAAAAGTATCTGCAAATAATCTGTACTACTTAAACCCAACACATTATACAACAGATACAATTACAGGTTCTGATTTTAATAATATTGCATACCCTTCATACAATATGGGTACTGGCTCTTTGAAGTCATTTACATTCTTGGATGCAAACTATAAATTAGCTATGCATAACTTCTTGGCAGAAATTCCTAATTTCTTCCTTAAAGGTAAATTAACATCAATAACTTCCAAGCCAGAAAACGAGTTTGCTGCTGCAATTCCTGGCACACGTTATTACATGGACGTTGTTCTTGAGAAAGACGGAGCTTACAAAGAATTTATAACAGATCCATACTACGAGAATCTAAAGAGCGACCCAGCGAAGCATAGCGAAGGAACATTTATGATTCCTTCACCCGATTCATTATACGGACCTCCAGTTAGATACTGGGATAGCGCCGGTTCTGCTAGCCTATTATACCAAAAAGGCCCATATAATTTGTACTCTAAATTACTAGATACTCCTTCGTATGCTCCTTATGTACCTCCATATTATTATGGAAAAGCAATTGCAAGAATTTCATTCTTAGCTAGCGATACAAAAACAAGAGCCTACAGCCTACAGGAAATTCAAGATTCTATTAATATTGAATTCCTAAACTCAGAGGCCGAAGCATTATTCAAGCAAAGATCAAACTTCCTATTGAATGATTTTTCAAGTTCGTATGCGGATAATTATAAAAATTCTCCAGCATATAAGTCAATGATGAACTTGTCATCAAGCATCAATTTGACATTAAAGTCAGAAGACCTAGATTTATCTGTGGATGTTGCAACTTCAAAAGCAGATAAAGGCACTAAATCTTTTGTTCCAAAATTTAAATGGGTAATTCAAACAAAATTTGAAACACCAAGCATTAATTTTAATGATGCAGATTTAACAGATAACATCGGTCTACAATTTATTGATGGTGATAAAAGCATTCCAGGAACTGTTAAGGGCGTTTATAAGAACTTATTTAAAGGAATTTGGACAACTTATGGCTCCCCTGTTCAAGAAGGCAGCGGTATAAAACTATATTTGCAAGAATCACCAACTGGTCCTAACACTGGTTCTTTAATTCAAATGTGTGGATTTAAAACTGACGTTAAGCCAACTTTAGGTGTTCTAGGATCCGAAAAAACTGTCAGCGAAGCTTTGGTTTTGATTCCATACACATATAATAAAAACCATGTCGATGGAAAGAAAAAAATAAATCAAGAATTTGCAGAAACATTACCAGAGATTCTTGGTGAAAACAATATTTTAAAACCAAATCAAAGAGGAAGAGGACCATATTATTTCAAGATCAATAGAGATATCCTAAAAGAAACATTTGGGGTTTCTTTTGGTAAGGAATCAAAAATATCTTTTGAAGAAATAAAAACAATTATTGACAATAATAGTTCTTTAAAAAATACAAGCATAGTAGATACCGTTAGACAAATGACAAGATTCGTTTTGCCACCTCATCTAGATTGGTTAAGAAACAAAAATATTGATCCTTTCGTAATGTATGTTATTCCATTTGATATAGAATTACAGCAAGACAGTAATTATACAGATTTATCTGATATCTGGCAAGGTGTCATGCCATCAAAATCTATGGAATCACATATAGAAAACAAGAATATCTCACATCCATTTAATTCGGATGAATTATTCCACGGTAAAAGATTGCCAAAAGATGTTAAATTTAAAGTTTTCAAAATTAAACAAAAAGCAAATGTAAATTACTATGAATTAGTCGAAGACTCAAAAGAGTCGGCGCTAAAGCGTTTTAAGTTTAAGTTTACCTCATCAGAAGCAGTACCAGAATATTCTTATAACTGGCCTTACGATTTTTGTTCTGTTATTGAGATGGCTAATGCCACAGTAGAATTAAAAAATGGTAAAACAGATATTAATTTGAAATCAAAAACGGCAGGAGAAACATTTGTAACGCAAAGAAGAGTAACTTCCAACGCAGACACTTCAACACCAGTAGTAACAAATGCACAAGAAACAAATAATACAAATATTGGAACAACGCAATTAACGACAACGATAGCAAATCCAACGCTTGTTCAGACTCAATTTGTTCCACAGATAAATACGGTGTCAGCATTAAACGGATCTCCGACTTCTTCATTGCAAGCAATTAATGTAAATTCGCTTACCCCTGTTGCACAAGCGCAAATTCAAAATATAAATGCTACTAATTTGAATGTAACCGCAACTACAAGTCAATTAATAAACCAACAAAATAGTGCATTAAAAACAATAAATTCATCAACAGCTCAAGCAGCAGTAAAAAACATAAAAGCGTCATTTTCAAGAAAAATAAAAAAATAAGAGGATAAAATATGTCTTTTTTTGATAGCAAGGAAGAAGTAATCAATATAGAATTAACACCTTATGGAAAAAAGCTTCTCCTAGAAGGCAAATTTAAGCCAGCTTATTATACTTTTCATGATGATGATATTATTTATGATATAAAATACGCTGAGTCTAACGATGAGATACAGCTTTCGTCTTCTTTGAGAATTCTTGAAGAAAGTTTATATGTTAAACCTCAAACAAGATTTACTTCTGTAGATAATACAAATAAAAAAATTTCTCCGTTAGACCAAAAATCGGATAGTGGTCTTATTAATAATTTATTGGGTAACTCTTCTCTGAATAAAGATTATAAACCAGCGTGGAAGATTAATATCTTAAGTGGCGAAGCGGAGAGTTTTGAGCAAAAATATACTAAAAATAATAATGATTTAGATATTCCTCAAATTAACTTAAAAAAAGTTCAATATGAGGTGAAAACAATAAAACCAGAAGAAGAAAAAAAGGGTACAGACATCTTTTTTAATGATAAGTCTGCTTTGAGAATAGAAAATACGTATGTTTTACTAGACATTTCCGAGCTTAATGTTGATTTTGAAAAAGAATCATTTGATATGGAGCTTTATGAAGTAAAAGAAGATCAGAATAATGAAGAATTTTTAGAACAAATAAAGTTCAGGAAACCAAAAGAGTATGTTGTTAATAATATCTTATTAGATGAAAGTGAAGTACCGGAAGAAAGAATTGATGAAAATTTAACACTTGCTGATAATTATTTTAACATTTTAGTAGATGATGAAATAAGCCTTGAAGAGTTATCAAAAGAAATTTCATCTATACCTACAAAAACAGTTAAACCACCATTTGGTGAGGATTGTTAATGACAAGTTTAATAAACGAAATATCAACCGCTACTGTTCCACAGTTAACTTATGATAGCTGTGTTATTTCAAAAAAAGTAAATGATGTTTCTTTTGAGGTTGAATCTTTAATAAAACCAGTAAAAGGTTCATCAAACCCCAAAAACATATTAAATTTTAAATTCAAATTCCACTTATTTGACAATTATAAAAAAATACAAAATAGCGGAACATGGTTCAACAATGAAATTTTAAATAAATTTTTAAAATTTAAAACAATTATTTGTTTAGATGAACAAGAGGCAAAAAGATTATCTGAAGACCCTTTATCGGCAGTGGCATTAGAAAACTATAGAACACATACGTTTTCTTTTCAAAACTTTAAAAAAGTGATTGAAGATAAAAAGGCTAACTTAACTAAATTTGTAATTGAATTTGAAAATAATATCTACAAAGAAAAAATTGAAGATATTTTACATTTGTCTGTAGTATTTTTATCGTATTACGATTCTTTAGAAATTTGTAAAGAATACGGTTTAGATCTAAATAATTCTTTGGGCACAGAGGAGTATTTTGTAGGCACCCCAGAAATACAAAGAATTATAAACAATAGAAAAATTGAAAGAGACATTGCAAATACCGTAGTCGATACAACAATTTTAACAAACATCCCAGAATATATTTATGATTCAAATTTATCAGAAACAAAAAAAGCAAATTTAGATTATTTTTCTGATTTTTTTGCTGCATACGACAATGAAAATTTATTATTAAAGAGACGTAAGAAAAGCAAAGAAGTAGAATACTATGAAATTGCAGACCAAGAAGTTTCAAATGTTGTTAAATTTGGATTCTTTTTTGATATAAAAAGATTTTTAAAAGAAAATTCAATAATTGGTAAGTTAGCCGAACTAGCAACTGTTAATAATACAAGCATAACAAATTCTAGCTTTATCCTAAATGCAAAATTATCTAGAATAAATGAAGTTCCAAACAAATATGGCGATTATGAAGAAAAAGTAATTTTAGAGGGAGTTACGGCAAAAGAAGTAAATTATAATCAATTGCACGCAAGCATTATAAATAATGCTCCCGAGCTTGTATTTTTCAGTGGAATGGATACAACATTCAAAAATATTACAAATGGTAGATATAAGTACAAATTTTCAATAGAAATAGTAGATCCTGCATATGCTATTTTACAAAAAATAAATGATTACTTATTAAAAAGTTACAATTATTTAAAAGCTTACCAAAAAATATCATCAATTCCTTATTTGCAAGCAGAAAATGTATATGATGAAAACCCACATATTGATGTTGCAAGTGAATATATTTTTAAAGAAACAAATCTAGCAAACTTAAAAGAGGGCTTTTACATAGCTTCGGAAAACCGTTTTTCTAGTGGCTTGCAAGATATATTTTCTAGCGAAGAAGCAGTTAAAAATATTCTTGGATTTTTAAGAACTTATGTAATTTTTCTAGATACTGATAAAATTAAAAAAGATAAAATAGATTTACAAGAGCATATTGAACGTTTAGCCTCAAGTATTTATTATGGAATAAAGCCAGAAACAGGTAATCCAGAAGGTGTAGAAGGATTTTTAAAACTTTATGAACAATTATTTGAAAATATAAATAAAATTTTATCCACTAAAAGCATAAATCCAAATAATGGTTTATCAGAATTACCAGCATCATATAATTCTTCTAGCCCATCTCTAAATTCTGTACCAAATTTCATACAAACAATTAAAACAGAAGTTGTTTTCAATAATTTTATCGCAGATGCCACAACTACAAATTGCTTTGGACTTGATTTTTTTAATAAAAACCAAAGTAAGAGTTACGGGCTTTCTAGTGTCCTCGATTCAGAGATACAGAATACAAAATTTAATCAATTTTTAAAATATATTACTTACAAAGATTTCAATAAACAACTTTATAAGCTTGATCTACAAAAAATAAACGAATTAGAAGCCGTTAAGCAGTCAAACGAAGTTAAATACTCTGCATACGCTTCTGTTGATTTCTTATTAAGCTTGTACGGTAAAAAAGAATTTGAAGCTTATTTATACAGCTTAAAAGAAGAGAACCTTATTTCTACAAAAGGTGTTGCTGCTCTTAAAAAAATAGCATCAGATTTAACTATTTTACAGCTTAACGATATATCTACAAGCACCTTATTTGATGAATTTTTTATTCAAAACGCTATTGACGAAAAAACAAAAAATCTTTATGGAGAAGACAGAGCAGAAGCTATTTTATCAGAGCTTTTATATTTTATTGATTCTGGTGTGCTTTATAAGCTAACAGCAGGAATTCTAAACGATTCAACTACCATAGGGGATGAGACAAATAAAAGTGTTAAGACAATTTTTGAAGCAAAATTAAGCTATTATTCTAATCAAGAAAATTTTTCTTCTGGTGAAAGTCCGCTGTTTTTACCAGCAAATTCAGAATTTTCTACTATCAATCTAAGGAAAACCAGCAAATTTAAATTAATGTACGAAACTGTTAGAGAAGTTGAGAAAATTTCTTTTAAAAAACATAAAGGCGTTTATATATTAAAAGATCCTGTATATACGAGATTTTCAAACGATGAAAAAAACGGCAATTATCTATGCTTCCTTAGACCATATGTAAATGATAAGGCATTTTTGACTTCGCCAACTTATGGTAATGTGCCCGTACATAATCAGCATTTTATTTATTCACATTCAAAGGGTGCAGTTGTAGACCAGACTACTCCAATTGATATTGTGGCAATAGTAGAAAAGCCAAGTATTACATTTTATGCAGTAGAGCCTTCAAAACCATATCTTGTACCAGTACTCAATACCGCTATAACAAGGAATGTAAAGTTAAATAACTTTTTAAGCTTCACGGGCGTCCCAGAGTACGGACAAATTGCGGACGAAACAAAAGATTCGTCTGGTTACACTCCATCAATGCTTGGTTTGCTTAAACAACAATTTGAAAATGCAATATATCTTACTTTTGAAAAAGACGGAAATATAACAGCCCCATTCCTTGGTACTAAGTTTAAAAAGGGCGATCCATTAGTTTATCTATATTTAGTTCCAACAATGCCACAGTCACAATTGGCAAATGTTGGGGATTTTAGTAAAATTGATTATTTTAAAAATTCTAAAGGAAAACTAGAACCAGGTGCTTGGTTAACAATAAGAGCCGAATCTGATGGGGAAGTGACAGATATATTTACGAACCCAGACAAAATTTTTGAAGAAATTGATATAAGATATGAATTAGGCGATCAAGCAGATCAATACACTGACGCTAGATTTTATAAGGTTCCAAGCGTTTTAGACCGTGTTGGTGTAAAAGGTTTTAGAGGAACACAAAACGAGAATGTATTAATAGTAAGCTATAAAACACAATAAAGAGAAAATAAAATGAAAAAAGTCGGTGATTCAAATTTTTATTTTTTTACAGATGAAGATCAAATTAGAAAATTATACAAGAATGAATGGGTTCAGGGTAATAACAGTATTTCAATTGATTCATCGAATGTAAAAAAATTTTCCAAAGATAAAGACGGCAAGTATTATTTGCTTGTTCCAGATGCTAGCTTGATTCAAGATATTGATTTAACCAAGACATACAAAGATTTTATTTTTGAAATATCATCTCCGTTTGTTATTAAAAATAAAGAGTTGAGCACATTCTCAAATGTAGGTCCAGCATCAAAATTAGAAATAACTAACAAAATTAATTTTTATAATAGTGAATATAATAAATTAGCTAAAGACTATAATGATGAATTAAATTTATTAAACTATTATCTGCTTATTTCTAAAGACATTAGAGACAACCCTGATATTGAAAATATCGTTACAAATGGCTATCAAATTGATGATTTTTTGTTTGATAAAAAAACCATTAATACGTTTTATAGCAATTATGTTAAAACATTTGAAAAATGGAAAGATGTTTTTGATAAAAAATATAAAGATAAATTAAAAACAATTGCTTTTAATCCAAAAGATGTTCCATATAGCGAAGTTACAGCAGAGTTATTTCCAAATTATACATCTGTAGATTTTTATAAATATGCATCTGGTGATTTTATTAGCGCAATTGATGAAACTTATTATGGATTAAATTTCTTATCTAAGATGGTTGAAATTGGTAGTTCTGATTCGTCTCCTGCTTTACCGTTTAATAAATTAAAAAGATACATTCATCCTTATTTTGATGTAGAAAGTGCTACTGGGTCTGTAGATATCGTTGCGTCATTAACAACAAATAATAGCATAAAATACTTTGATTACACAGAATGGCTTGAAAACATATTAAAAAATAGCGCAGATATAAATAATAATAGATATTTTGATTTTAGCCAAAATTCAAATGCATTTTATATAGGAAATAAGACAAACGATTCGCTACCAGCAACTGGAGATAATGTTTTTTTATCTAACTTGCTATCAAGAATATTATTAGGTAAATCTACTTTTATTACTTCTAAAAATACTAGAAATTGGTATGAAATATTGTCCGGTAAAGATTGCTATACGGAAGTTGTAGGTATAAAAATAGAGAAAGAAAAAAAAGGAGTTGGAGTAGTACAAACATACTATTTTGAAAATACAAAAGAGGATTTACTAAAATTTATTGACACGCAAATAATTGACGCTGAGGAGTACCAGTATAACACATATTATTATGTTTTAGCAATAGGAAATCAGTATAAGTATTCCCTAGGCTCTATCGATAACAAAGGTAAAAAACAAAAAAATAATCAAGCTACTTTGCAAGATACAATTAATCCTCCACAAATAGTTATTCAATCTAATAATCAATTACAAACAACTTCACAATTTACGGTAATACAGCAAAATACTAGTCCTTCTTCTTTAGAAACTTTAAAAACTTTAGAGCAAGTTGGCTTAAATAAATTATCTAGATTAGTACCATCAACGGCAAAACAAACACAAGATACTAATTTAGGCATAAAAGCTGCTGCAATACAACCAACAATTTTAGAAGTCACTACAAAACAATTACTTTACGTCTTTGAAATACCAGTACTTGGAGAAGATGATCTTGTAATGAACTCTTTTGTACCGGAGCCAGTAAGACCTCCGACTTCCCCAATTGTAACTCCAATCCCATATAAAGACTTAAAAAATAAAATTAAATTTAATTTCCAACCTACGATTGATTTTTATAAAGATTATTTTGTACCATTATTAGATAGCGATGGAGACACAATTCGATTTGTAGAAGCTAATTCTCTAAGGTTCCCAGACGGACGTATTGAATTTGGCTTTAAGAATTCCATAGATTATAATGGCGATTTAGCAGGTATGCAAAATACAGATCCTACAATTTATAATAAAACGCCATCAGTGTATGAAATATTTAGAATAGATAAAGAACCATATAAATACGAAGATTTTAAAAATCAATTATATACAACAATCCAAGCAGAATCATTTATTGATACTTTAGAATACAATAAAAAATATTATTATATTTTTAGACAAGTTGGCGAAAATAATTTAAAATCAAACCCAACTGTTGTGTACAAAATTGAAATAGTCTATAATAGCGGTGTTTATTATCCAATAATATCTGTACATGAATTCAAAGATGATGCTGGTGTAGTTGGAAGCAAAAGTCTTAAAAAATACCTATATCTAACGCCATCATATACTCAAACTCTACTAAACAAAGTAGAAGATCCATCAACTGCTCCAATTAATCCTTCTTTTGGTGTTGGTCCAACAGTATGGGATAAAAAATATAAAATTCGCTTAACTTCAAAACAAACAGGACGTAAAATAGATATTAATTTTTCTATGAAAATTGGCGCAAGAACTATATTAAATGGCGCAACTGCCGTTTTACCTGACAATGCTGGCAAAAAAGCCGCCAAAGAAACAAGACCTATAGGAAGTGAAGAGACAATATCAGAAAAATTAAACTCTGCTGTTGTTAGAATTGTCAGACGATAATAAGTTTTTTAACAAAATTAAACATGAATACTAGTTATAGTACAAAAAAGAGGATATAAAAATGGCATTTTTAGATAATTCTGGTGATATAATTTTAGATGCAGTATTAACTGACGCTGGCCGTCAACGTCTTGCACGTGGAGATGGTAGTTTTAAGATAACACAATTTGCTCTCGGAGATGATGAGATCAATTATGGTTTATATAACCCTACAAGCTCAAGCGGTAGTGCATATTACGATTTAGATATTTTACAAACACCAGTGTTAGAAGCATTTACAAATAATATTGCTTCATTGAACAGTAAGCTACTTACAATCCCAAGAACAAATTTATTATTTTTACCAGTTATTAAACTAAAAAGCCCAACTTATACAAATGGATCTGATTTTATCAAAAATACATTTGTTATTTTGGTTGATCAGCAAACAGAAGAAGCATTTAACGCAGGATCAACAGTTGTTGATGGCTTAATCCGTGGATATAGCATAAACAATTCTTCTTTTATTGAACTTCACCAAGGTTTAGACACAACTGCTATTAATTTTAACTTTCCAATCGACCAAGACTTAAAAGAAACACAGTATATGGTTGAAATTGATAATCGCCTTGGAACAATTATAACAGTTGATAGCAACCAAAACAATATTTCTGAGGCCGCTAAATCATTTGTTGACGACGATAATATTGCACAATATTACTTCTCACTAACAACAGACCCAGCGTATGTTCTAGATGGACCTGCTATTTCTACTGAAAATAATAAAGCTAGCGTCATTGCTGGTCCAAAAGGTTCAGCAATTAAATTTAGCATTCGTTCATCACTAGAAACACAAACAAGTACTTATTTGTTTGATACCTTTGGTCAACAAGTTAGTATTGGATCTCCAAGCGTTTCATACAAAGTTATAAAAACAATCGTCACTGTCACTGGTGCTACAACAGGTTATTCTGTAAGCGTACCAGTATCTTTCTTAAAGAAACAATAATATAAGGAAACAAAAATGGCTTCTACTTTTAAAAGACTATCATCTGAAGATGTTGCAGTTACTAGAACCCCTCTATACGAGGCTATCCCAATCACTGGTACTTTGGTTAGCAGCTCAGTTTATGGTACAAATAACATTAAAACATACACTCACGGTATGTTCCAGACGGTATATGATTACCCACACCAAAGTTCATCAGCAAACGCTTTATTTGATATAACTGTCGGCAGATCAAGTCAAATCGATGCTGTGTTTCCTTCTGTTATCCAACAAGGAAAGAAAAAAAATATTTATAATCAAATGGCACAACTATTAGTTGGCTATGATGCAACCAGCAGCATTAAACAATTAGATTCAAAAAATACAATTTTTGCAGAACCTATATTTCAAAACTGTTATTTTTTGAATTTTTCTAGATTATTAGTAAAAGATGAGATTAAAAAAGGAACATTCCAAATGGTCCTTGGTGCTGCAAGTAGTTCTGCTACCCCATTTGCATCTACGATTACAATCGATGATAGCGCCGCTGCAAATAGTTATTATGTAGATTCACCAACTGGTGAATATGGTGTTCTTCTAAAAACTGCCGGTGGAGCTGGCAACCCAACGTATACAAACGCTGGTTTGATTTTTTATCAAGCTGGAGTTGTTGTTCTTTCTGCTGGCGTTTTTGAAGGATTTGATGATACTGTGAAAGAGACTGAAAGCTTATATGTTTCAGAAAAAGGACAACTAGCTGATTCAGCAGCCGTGTCTGGAACTAATGGTACTACAATAGTTTCTGGCACAATTCAACAATTGTTTGCTAGTGCTTCAATTGATGGTATTGCCAATGCATTAAGAACTAGAGTACAAAATATTAGCTTTAATAATACAACTGAGCTAAATTCAACAATTTATTTCTGCCGTGCAAATCACAATGAATTTAATTACTCCTCAAACCCAACATATTTGAGCGGTAGCCAGATTGTTGTCAAGAAAACAGCCACAGATGCACCAGTTTCTTATATAACAACAGTAGGTCTTTATTCGGTTGATGAAGAATTATTGGCTGTAGCAAAATTATCAGAGCCGTTAAAGAAGACTCCAGATGATTCTCTCATCTTAAGAGTTAGATTGGATGTATAAAAATGCCAATTAGAAAATTTGAACAAAATGATTATTTTGTAAATGTTATAAAAACAAAACCTCATTGCAAATTTTCTATTTTTAATGGAGATGTTTTTTATAAAACAGACTTTGCCGATACAGTTCCTAAAGGACACGCTGCATTAAATGATTTAAATTTGGGAGAAGGCGTAACACCTTCTACTTGCGAAAATAACCTAGATTTTAGCCAAGATTGTAATTCTCAATATTTACCACTAATATAATGACATGTCAAATTACTACAGATATATTGTTAAAAGTTCAAATTTAGATAGATTTAGTTCTGTAGATTCTGTTGAGGCTAATACATTAGGGTATGGAGGGATATTTCAGCAAGATTACCCTTTAACTTCTTCAATAAGCATTGATTTTTTCCCAAATCAATCAGATGTTTTGGCATCACAATATGGCAATCCATCCAGGATTAGATTAAAAACACTGGAGCCTCTTTTTAGGAGATACTCACGATACAGTGATTTTTATCAATTTTCTTCAAGTTATGCCAATTTTAATACAGATAATATTTGTCTAGTTAGCATACCAAGTATTTTTTACGGAGATACTATTTCTAAGGGTACTGTTAAATTAAGCATATACTCTGATGGAGTATTATTATCAAAAATAGAAGACGTATACCACAATGGAGAATTAATTCAAACAACCGGCTCTACAGTATTAGAATCAAATTTTAAAAATGTTGCTGGTGTTGTGCTATATGATGAAGGTCTTATAGCTTTATTTGATAATACTGCAATTTCTAGCTATCAAGAAAAATTTTATTCAAAAGATTTTGCAGTTACAAATCCAGATTATGTTCGATGGACCAACTGGGGTATTAGCAAAAATTTAATAAAAGATTCTGTTATAAGTTCCAGCTATGATATAGAATTTGATGGTATAAATAAAATTCCACAATTAACCTTACTTGCACATGCACCAAAGGGCGAATTAAACAATTCTACAAATTATACGTTTGTAAAAAGGGAGCAAGATGTTGGCACAACAATTTTTACTGGTAGTAAGTCTTACCAAGAGCCAGCAGACCTGGAATTGAAGAATATTACAAAAAATTTATATCTGTCTCCAACAGCTAGTTTTCATAAAGAAACTTATATAAGTAAAATTTTAATTTACGATGAAGAAAAAAATGTTATTGGAGTTGCTAAATTAGCAAAACCAGTAAGAAAAACAGAGTCAAGAGATTTTACTTTTAAATTAAAATTGGATCTATAATTTAAAATAATAAAAACTATTTATAAAAACAGAGGAATACAAATATGGCATTAACTATAAAAGATGGAGCAGGATCTACTACCAGTTTAAAGACGACAGTAACTGGCAGTGACCATATGCCACATCATATTATTCAAGAAATAAGTGGCGCAAATATTGCATCTATTGTTAGCAAATTAACTGATATCTCAAGCTCTGCTGCTGCCGTACAATCAATTACAGCTTCTTCAACAAATCCAGTTTATATTACTGGTGCTGTAACAATTAGTCAGCCTGTTAATGTTGATTTAGTAGTTGGAGATACTATTACTGCTAGTATAACTGGTGTGGCATCAGTTTCTGTTCAGAACCCATTCTTTGACCATGCGATGGTGGCTATATCGCACTCGTATTATACCAGCGTTGATCCATCTTCAAATTATTTAGGTGTGAAGTTCCCAGAAGAATATAGAAATGTTCTTGGGCCTTATAAATCTCTTTACGTTACAACAACTGCCTCTTCAATTACAATTGATAATTCTGGTTTTGCGCAGATGATCAATTACATCACCGCTTCCACTGATTTAAGCGATAGCCAATACAAAATAAAAGTAAAAATTACGGGTTCTACAGAAGACTCGCCTCAATATGTTACTGGTACTTTGAATACTAATTTGTTTGGTGTTAATAAGTACGGATTACCATCTGGCGGCGCAGCTCTTGTTGTGAAAGTAACTGGTAGCAATAATTCCGATCCAGTTTTTGTTAGCGGCTCTACTGATATCGGAGTTGCAAAATATGGCTTTTCTGAAGGCGCTGCTCTTGTTGTAAAAATAACAGGATCTTCTTCTGACCCTGTATCAGTTACTGGTAATTTTGCTTTAGATTATGCTTCATATGCGTTACCAACTGGATCTGCCTTAGTAGTTAAAGTTACAGCATCAGCGCAAGATCCGTTAACAGTAACAGGTACACTAAACGTTGCAAGCATTTCAAATCCAATATACGTTAGTAATGTTAATTCTATTTCTGGCAGCGTTAACGTTACGTCCTCTAAGGGAAATCCATTATTTGTTATATCAGATACAGACAAACCAGTGTATGTAGCTAACAGCGCATCTAACGCTTTATACATTACATCCTCTGACTCCTTCCCACTACAGGTACAAAAGAGATCAGCTACAATAACGCAAACTCAAAGGTATGTTGCAAATGTATATGGCTTTGACTGGACCGTAAATAGCGGAACGTTCGTCATGGCAACCCCAGATACAGATAGAAAATCTTTAATTATTGCCAATCCGTCCAGCCATGAACTTTATATAGCAATAGGTAGTAGCTCTGACCCTGGATTTGTTAATGGATTTTTGCTACAAACTACAGAGTCAGCGCCAGAGACATATGCGTTTGTAATTTATCCATCGGGTACTTATACAGCAGATGAATACGCCGCTAGTTTATTCCATGCTGGATTCTATATCAGTCAATCCGTCAATAATCAAAAAACTCTTGTAACAAGAATAGGATACTAACATGCCAATTTCATATCCAAGCTATCAAACAAGTAATCAAACAACAACTGTTAATAGAGATCCCGACCTTCCTTTAACTATACCTTTAGTTTATTCTACACTTCCTATTGTAACTTATGGAACCGAGTCGCAGAAGGTTGCAAATATTTTAATACCTCCTTCTGGTAGTTATGGCTTATCTGGTTCTTCCTACAATATTATGGTTATTCTAGAAATAACTGGCGCAGCAGATGCCACCGGATCCATAAATATTCAGCCTATGGACGAAACCTTGCAATTTACTAGCAATATTGGTATGAAATCAGTAGCACAAATTAAATATTATGGTATTGATCCACAGCCATTTTGGAATGAACCAGGGTTTGGGTTAGAATTATATATGTCAGGCAGTGATACTAATCTAACTTGCAGCTTACATAAACTTGAAATGATTTTTTCTTCTTCAGGCAACCAATAATATATGGAAAAAGTAGTCAATACAAGTCCAAGCTCAATTGAAACAATCGACGGTGCATTTTTGCAATACGTCGAGGGCTTGAATTTATTTTGTACTACAATAAATGGATGGGAAAAAATTCCAGTTATCTGGTCATCAGCAGAGCGTGCATACCAAATAAAAAATAATAGAGAGCTTAGAGACAAAAATGGGTCTTTAATACCTCCAATTATATCTATAGAAAGATCATCTACTGCAAAAGAACCAACTAATAAAGGTAGTTTTTTTGGTACTTTGTCACCAAGATTCGATAGATATTTCGTAGCAGAAGAATTAAATCAAGATAAAACTTCTAATTTTGCAAACGCAGACTCTTTACGAACCGCTGGTCAAATCAATTTCGTTACTTCTAAAAAAAATCAAAAAAAGGTCTATAAGTATAAATCAATACCAGTGCCAATCTATGTTACGGTAGAGTATAAGATAAATATAATAACAAATTATCAAGGCCAAATGAATGAAGCAATTCAACCATTTATGGCAAGAACCGCTCAAAATTATTTTATAATAACAAAAGATGAGCATAAATATGAATGTTTTATGAATCCTAGTTTTGAACAAGAAAGTATTTCAAATTTAGGAGAAGAAGAGAGAAAATATAGATCAACAATTACTGTTAAAGTTCTTGGATATTTAATTGGAGAGGGTGACAATCAAGAAAAACCTCAAGAAATAATTCAAGAAAATGCCGTTGAAGTAAAAATTCCAAAAGAAAACCTTGCTTTTATACAAGAAGAGCCAAAAAGACAAAGGGAAGCTCCTTCTTTATTAAGAAATGCTGGCGTTCCTGTTTCAGCCGGTATAGCTGTAAAAAAGACTTACGAAATAGGAAATAACCTTGACTCTGTTTACCAAGTAACGCACAACCTAAATACAAGAGATATGTATGTTTCTATTAGAGAAAATTTTGGTGACTATGCAAGAGTAGAAGTAGCAGTAGGTTTTATGGATTTAAACAATATTTCTATAGACATGGGAGATGTAGTAGACCCAGATAATCTTGGATTAAGATATATTGTTACAATTATTGGTTAAATACAAAAATAATATTCTAATTATATTGACAAGAGGAGTCTTGTCAATTTTTACAGGTCACTTGACCGGGAGAAGTATTTAATGGCAAATCCATTAAAAGTTCTAACAGATCTAATTGTTTCGGGTTCTACAAGCTTATCTGGTGCATTGGATGCTAAATCAACTGCAACATTTGCTGATAAGCTAACAGTTACATACGGTGGTGCTGAAATCACCGGAGCGTTAAAAGCTTCTGATTTAATCAGTGGCGCAGGCGGCTTAAATATCAGCAACGGTGCTTCAACAGTTCAAAAATTGACTGTTTCTGGTCAATTAACCGCATCAAATGGCGCTGAAATTACTGGCGACATGAAAGCTAGCGGTGCAGTAAAGTCAGGTAATGGTTATGTTCAAGGTAGCCCAAGCGGTGTAACAATTACAGACGACGGTAAGATTTTTACCAACAACTTCATGAGCGCAAGCGCAGTTGCTTTGACTGGTAAATTAACAGCCGCTTCAGCAGATATTTCTGGCCAAATGTCAGCTTCAACAGTAGTTGGCGATGGCTCTGGTTTAGTAAACCTAACATACGGAAATATTGCTGGTATCCATTCATCAGTACGTGGCGAACTATCAGCAACAGAAGGCGTTAAATACAACTCAACAACTGGTGAATTTGCTCTAACCGAAAGCGTTGCTGGTGCTGGTCTAGGTTTTGCCGCTGGCGTATTAGGAGTTGGCGCAGGAACAGGTATTACTGTTAATGCAGGTGACGTTCAACTAAAGAATGCTGGTAACTTCTCTGGAAATAAACTATTAAAATGGGATGCATCAAATTCACAATTAGTTGATTCAGACATCAGCGAAGATGGAACTAAGATTTCGCTATCAAAACCAGTTACATCAAGCGCAGGAATTTCAGCAACTGCATTTATTGGTGATGGCGCACAAGTTACAAATCTAACCTATGGTAATATCACTGGCGTTCAAGCAGCAGTTCGTGGTGAATTCTCAGCCTCACAAGGTATCGCTTACTCAAATGGCACTTCATCAATTGATCAAACTGGTCTAAGCATCGATAAAGATTACTTATCAATGTGGGACCACATTAACAAGAAATTTGTTAGCTCAAAACTAGTTCAAGACGGAACAGGTTTAACCACAGTTGAAGGTAACTTCACAATCAATGGTAATCTATACGTTACAGGTGCTACCACAACTGTAGACACTGAAAACTTACTAGTCAAAGATCCAGTTATCTTAGTAGGTAGCGGCTCAAATGCTGCTGGTAAAGATTTAGGTTTGATCTTCGGTTCAACCAGCCAACAAGCATTTATCTGGGACCATGATTCAGCTAGATTCCAAGTAGGTGCAACTTCAGAAACAGGCGCTGACGATGAAATTACATTAACAACTTTTGCTGACTTCCAAGCAAAAGATATCTATGCTGAAAATCTAAGCGCAAGCGCAGCATTAAAAGCTCCAGCAATCACTGCTTCAGTTGGCGCTTCAGTTGGAACATTAAATGCTTCAGGTGCATCAACATTAGCTGCTGTTACAGCTGATTCATTAACTGTAACAAATGCAGCTGCATTCAATGGTGCAGTAATTCTAGGTAACGCATCTGGTGATGCCATCACAGTAAGCGGTGCAATGTCATCGTTAGCTGGTATCTCAATCGATGAAGCAGCCGCTCTAAAACTAGGATCAGTAGAAGCATTAAAATATGCAGAAAAAGAAGTAGCAGCTGGTCCTAACCTTGTTTCATTCACTGGTTCATTACTTAACTATGGAAGCGCCGCTGATGCTTATGTATTGGCTGGTGCGTTTAGTGCAGGACAAGACAGTGGAAACGGTCTTGCTCTTAAGGGTGATGCGGTATTAGTAGACGCTGGACCACTAGGCTTTATGGTTAATTCAGATAGCGTAACACTATCAGCTTCAAACGGAATTGACCTAAAATCAGCAGGACTTGTTAACGTTCAAGCTGATCTACAAGTCAATGGCACTTCAACCCTTTCAGCAGTTAACGTTGACGGAACCATGTCATTGTTCTCAACAGATAACTCTGCAAGCTTTGCAGTTGTTACTGGTTCAACTTGGGGTGCAGGCAACAAGCTAGACGTTGCAAAAGCATTTAAACAATTAGATGCTGCAATTGCAGGCGCAAATGCTGCAACTGTTTCACCAGCTGAATACTACGGCGTTCGTGCATCAGTATCAGCACGCAAGAAAGGCAATGCCGATGATATCGTTATCCAATTCTCAGGCTCAGGCGCAGACGGTGCTGGAAGCACATACAACAAGGCACCAATTACTGGCTTAAGCTCAAGCACTTCAGCAGCTGATCTATTAAACAACGTTATGCCATTTGCTTCATTTGACGTTGCAGTACAATCAGCAGCAGGAGCAATGTGGACAAACGATCTAGTTTCAGTCCAAGTTGAAGCTGTTTCTTCAGGCAGTGTTTGGTATCCTAAGTTCACCATCAGCGCACCAGCATTAGCAGCTGACGGGTATGTTCGCTTAATCGTTGTTAACGAAAAAGCTAACGTAATTGCTTAGTAGAAATTAGAATTAGTCTTGAATAAAGATTAATTGGCGAGGCGGTTTAACGACCGCCTCGCTTTTTTTATACTATTTATATCTTGAGGTTGACAATGAAAAGAAAAGTAACTTATTTATTAAAAGACTTTGATGAAATGATGAAATTTATTCTTACACATACAAAAGATATAAAATCTCAAGCAGAACTTCTAAAGAACCGTCAAGAAATTTATGAAGAAATTGACAAAATGTTAAAAAAATATGATAAAATTATAGATGAAATATCTGTAGAAGGCGAGGAAGAGTATGAAGTATAACTTTAATTTTATTCAGGTGGCTAATTGGGTATATGTAATCAGGGGTAAATTAAAAGATTTCCGTCTTAGATTAGACAAAGAGAAGGTTTCTAAACAGGATGCTCTTGAAAATTTAAACGCTCAAAAGAAGTACCTACAACTAATTAAAGATATATTAGAGAGAAATATTCGCTTGGTTGGCGTTCAAAAAGATTTTATAACCAATCTTAAAGATATCAAGAAACAGTACGGAATTGAGGAGTAATAATGGCGAATAAGCCAGTAAAAGTTTTATCGGATCTGCTAACTAAAAAGCAGATTTTAAAACAAGATCAAGACGGCAATATACTCTTCAAGGTTAGCGGTACTTTAGAAGACGGCGTTGTTATTACGTCTTTGCCATTAACTGCTTCTGCTGGCATTGAAGGCCGACTATATGGTACTGCGTCGTATGCGTTAAATGTACCGGACTATTATTTAAATATTTACACTACTGGTTCTGTTACTGGTAGTGGTATGCTTGAAAATCCAATTGCCTTGAAAGACCCTCTGGTAATTGGCACTATATCTTCTTCTTATCTCTACGTTTCAGAGAGCTTAGTCGCACCAAATATAACTGGTAACTTATTTGGTACAGCGTCTTATGCTGAATACGCTGGCAATGCTAATATAGGCGTAGAGGTTAAAAATGCTCATGCAAGATTAAAATACCAAGAAGTTGGCTATTTTGACATAGATGGATTTAAAACAGTTATGTTGCCAAATTTTGCATATGGAGCAGCTTCTTTTCCTACATCTTCAATAGATTTCTTAAATATAAATGTATATATAAAAGATAATGGCAGATGGACTAACGATTTAGTTGCTGTTGAAAGTTATGTATCTGGTGGTAATATTTTTATTGATATTTCGGCACCAGCCTTAACAAACACGGATGAGTATAAATTATTAGCAAATAATGAAAACCCAGATGATTATGTGATACTATAAAATATTATGATACTTGGATTAGATATAAGCACTTCAATAACTGGCTTTACCGTTCTTAGAGATGACGGAATTATTTTGCATAATGAAGCAATACGTCTTGATTCTAAAAAACTTGAAACAATGTTTCAAAAAGCACAAGTTGTTAAAGACCGGCTACAGCAAATAAAACTTTTATATAACATAAAAGAAGTTTATATTGAACAGTCGCTTAATGCTTTTAGACCCGGACTCAGCAGCGCACAAGTTATCTTGACTCTTGGAAAATTTAATGGTATAGTTAGTTGGATTTGTTGTGAAATTTTTGGTAAAGAACCACAATATATTGGCGCTTCTTCTGCTCGTAAAAAGCTAGATATTAAAGTAGAAAAAGGCCAAAATGCAAAAGAAATAGTCCTCAAGCATATTCTTGCTCTTGAACCGACATTTAAAGTAGAGTATACTGCTCATGGCAACCCCAAGCCTGGGACATATGATCGTGCTGATTCATATGTAATTGCAAAAGCAGGGTACATCCTATGTCAGAAACAAAAAAATTAAATATCTTAAAAGAAATTCTTGGTAATTGTAGCCATGTTGGGAATGAATACTTATTCTTTTGTCCAAAATGTAAGCACCACAAAAAAAAGCTTTCTGTCAATCTTAGCAAAGATAAATTTAAGTGCTGGGTTTGTGATTGGAATGGTTCTACTATTCGCAGAATTGTTGTACGTCTTGGTAATTTTAACCATAATCGTGCATGGAATGAACTTAACGGCGTCGTTGAGATTTCAGATTATGAAAAAATTTTTGATTTTACCGAAGTAGCAGAAGAGAATGAAGAATTGCCAGAGCTTCCAGTAGAGTTTCAAACGCTTTGTAGCCGTGATCCATCTCTCACTTCCTTACCCGCACGTAGATATTTGCGAGAACGTGGCATAACTCAGCAAGACATTCTTTTTTGGAAGATGGGATACGCTGTATCTGGCGAATATGAAAGCAGGGTTATTATCCCATCATTTAATATCCAAGGAAAAGTTAATTATTATATAGGCAGACGTTATGACGGCGGCGGCTGGTCCAAGTATAAAAATCCAGATGTAACTAAAGATTTAGTTTTTAATGAACTTTATATTGATTGGAGTGAAGATGTTACAATCGTTGAAGGTGTTTTTGATGCAATTAAAGCTAAAAATGCAATCCCTATTCTTGGTTCCACAATGCGGGAAAATTCCAGACTCTTTAAAGAGATCATCAAGAACGATCCAGCCGTTTATATTGCATTAGATCCAGATGCAGAGAAAAAGGCGGAACGTCTTATTTTAGATTTAATACAATACGACGCCGAGGTTTATAAAATTGATATTCCATTCGGAATAGACGTAGGAGATATGTCTCACGAACAATTCTTAGAATGTAAATCAAAAGCAAAACTAATTAATGGAAAAGATTATTTTTTATTAAACAAGTTGGTTAATTTATGAAAATTAAAATAAATTACATAAAGCAAATAATAAAAGAAGAAATACAAAACACGCTTTATAGCGATGCTATAAAACGGAAAGTTATTAATTTATTCATAAAAGGAATACAATTAGCAGATGACCCTGCTAATAAAGAAAATATTGTTCAAGATTTGATTAAATCATTTGAAGAAATTGGTGTAAATCCAAGTCTAGCGATCAATATGTTAGACCCAGACAGGGAAGTAGATCAAAATTTTTATATTCGTTGCGCTCAATTACATAATGAAATAGTAAAAATTATTGGTGGTGAAGAAAAAAATATTAATGCATTTGCACATTTTCCACAAATAGATCATAACCCTAACATAGATCAAGATGCAGAATTTTTGCGATCTCCGCAAACAAAAAGCTCTAGAAAAGGTGAGCCAGTGTATCTTTACAAAAAAAACTGGGTTCAAGAGTAGACAAGAAATTTTCTCTGTTGTATACTGACTCTGCTGTTCAAGCCAGCAGAGTCTTTTTTTAGAGGGTTGTATGAAAATAGCGCATCTTGCAGACACGCACATTAAAAACCTAAAGTACCACGACGAATATCGTGAAATCTTTTCAAAAATTTATGATATTTTAAGAGAGCAAAAAGTAGATTATATCGTTCATTGCGGCGACATCGCCCACACAAAAACGCAAATTAGCCCAGAATTTGTTGAAATGGCTAGCGATTTTTTTAAGAATCTAGCCACTATTGCTCCAACATATATTATTCTTGGTAATCATGATGGTAATTTACGTAATGATAGTCGTCAAGATGCAATTACGCCAATTGTAAATGCTCTCAATTTGTCAAATCTTTCTCTACTAAAAAATGCTGGTGAGGTACAAGTCAATGACCAACTAACTTTTAATGTTATGAGTGTTTTTGACGAAGAAAATTGGGTAAAACCAAGCGATCATAACAAAATTAATGTTGCCTTGTTTCACGGTTCGGTTTCTGGTGTCCAAACCGATATTGGCTATGTGATGGAACATGGCGATTATTCTGTAGATATCTTTGAAGGCCATGATTTTGCATTTCTTGGTGACATTCATAAAACAAATCAAACATTAGATGTTGCTGGGCGGGTTCGTTATCCCGGTTCAACAGTTCAGCAGAACTTTGGCGAAACTGACGATAAGGGTTTTTTAATTTGGGATATCGAAAGTAAAGATGAATTTTCTTGTGTACACTACGCAATTCCTAATCCAAGACCATTTTTTACAATTAATCTTGATGAAAATGGAGAAATTCCACAAGTTCAAGTAAAAGATGGCGCAAGAATTCGTATTATTGCAGATAAAAGTATTTCTTTAGAAAAAATCAAGAAGGCTACACAGGTAGTTAAATCAAGATATACGCCAGAAAGCGTTACTTTCCTAAATAAAGCGACTTCTAGTTTTGATACAGAGAGCGTAAGTGAGTTAGTAACACAGTCGGAAAACTTGCGAGATCTTTCTGTTCAAGAAAAATTGATCCGTAATTATCTAAAAGACTTCAAGGCTGAAGAGGAAGTATTAGAAAAGGTTGTTGCACTCAACAAGAAGTTTTCTTCATACCTTGAAGAAAGCGAAGAAGTACTGCGTAACGTTAATTGGAAATTAAAAACATTAGAATGGGATAATCTTTTTAATTACGGCGAAGGTAATAAAATTGATTTTGAAAATTTAAATGGTATCGTTGGTATTTTTGGTAAAAATTACAGCGGTAAAAGCTCTGTAATTGATTCGTTGCTTTATACTATCTATAACACAACAAGCAAAAATAATCGTAAAAATATCAATATTATTAATCAAAACCGTGAAAAAGGTACTGGCAAGGTAGAGGTTGAGATCGACGACGAAACTTATACAATCACGAGAACATCAGAAAAGTATACAAAAAAGCTAAAGGGTGTAACAACAACTGAAGCAAAAACCGATGTTGAGTTTACAACAAGCGGCGAATCATTAAATGGTCTTGCTCGTAACGATACTGACAAGAACATTCGTCGTTTCTTTGGTACAATTGATGACTTTTTCTTGACTTCTATGGCAAGTCAATTTGGATATTTGTCATTTATTGGTGAAGGATCGACAAACCGTAAGCAAATTCTTGCTAAATTCCTTGATCTTGAGAACTTTGAAAAAAAGTATAAGCTTGCAAAAGAAGAATCTGCTGAAGTTAAAAGCCTCCTAAAGAAACTTGAAGGTAATAACTACGATAGAGATATCGCTACAACCGAATTAGAAGTTGTTGCTGCCGAAAATCTTGTCAAAGAAAAGACAGAAAGTGTAGAAAAGCTAAAAAGAGACTTAGCGAGCATCAATGAAAGGCTTTGTACACTCAATAAAGCCCTTACGAGCGTTCCAGCGGAAGTTATTGATTACAATTCTACAACGGCATCAGTTAAAAACCTAAAGACTTCTGTAGCCTCAATGCAGAGCGAGAACGATACTTTAGAAAAAGATAATGAAAGACTCGCAAATATCATTAAAAAAGCGGATGAATTGTTAGCAACGATAGATGTTAAGTCTATTTCTGATGGTCGTATCGAAATAGAAGAGCTTAACAACAAAATTTTACCTCTTGAGAAAGAGATTTCTACTCTCTCATCGCAATTAAGCTCTGCGAAACATAAATTAGAGCTATTAGAAAGCGTTCCATGCGGCGATTCATTCCCAAGTTGCAAGTTTATTAAGGACGCCTTTGGTGTCAAAACACAATATCCGCTACTAAATGCAAAATTTGATGGTAAAAACAACGAATTACAACAATTAAATGATCGATACGATGAATTAGATGCAAAAGTCGCAGAACTTTCTAATAAACAAAGTAAAATTTCTCAAAAGAAAATTGAAAGTGAGAAGCATTTAAGCTTGAATGAGCTAAAAATTGAAAAAAACAATGTCTCAATTGAAAAAACAACTAAACAAATTGGCGAATATGAGCAAAAACTCCAAAATTACATCGATAATAGAGAAGCAATTGAAAATTACGGAACAGTATTTAACGAACGTGAAATTTGCCGCTCTCAGTTTAATTCTACAACAAAAGATATCAAAAACTGTGAAGCAGAAATCATTGACGCTCATAGAAAACATGGATCCGTTACGGAAAAATTAGAAAATTTAAAGAAACAAAAAGTTGATCTTGATAATTTGCGTAAAGAATATGCTGCATATGACCTTTATCAGTCATGTATGCATCCAAGCGGTATTTCTTATGAAATTATTAAACAAAAACTACCAGAAATTAATGGTGAAATTGCTAAAATATTAACAAATATCGTTGAATTTGGAGTTTTCTTAGAAAATGATGATGATAAATTAGACATTATGATTAAACATCCAAAATATGATGCTCGCCCACTAGAAATGGGTAGCGGTGCTGAAAAAACAATCGCATCAACGGCAATAAGATTGGCACTTTTGAGTGTAACAACGCTTCCAAAAGGTGATATCTTCATCCTAGACGAACCAGGGACTGCTCTTGACGAAGAAAATATGGATGGCTTTGTTCGCATTTTAGAACTAATTAAATCATACTTCAAGACTGTTATTCTTATTTCACATCTTGATAGTTTAAAAGATTGTGTTGATATGCAAATTACAATTGATAAAATTAATGGATTTGCACATATTAATCAATAAGGAGATGTAAAATGGCAGAGGGAAGAAGTAAGATAAAATCAGAAGATGCCTCTAACACTGGTATTTTAGGTAGCTTAAAAAAAGAAATTGAGGAAGAAATGGAAAAAGCTCAAAAAGAAGGTGTTGGTTTAATTGATGTTGTGTCTGAAAAAATCTTATCAAGAAAATTACTTGTATGGATTGTATCAACTGCATTCTTAGGCCTTGGAAAAATTACGCCAGACGAATGGATGGCAATATCATTAGGTTATATTGGAGTTCAAGGAGTTACAGATTTAGCCACAAAGTGGAAGGGAGTTGGAAAATAACATGGAAACATTAAAAAAAATGCTAGGAGAGGCTATCATGAAATTTAAATTATTGGTTGGTGTCGTAATTGCTGGCTTGCTTGTTGGTGTTGCAGCTTGGCGTAAGCACGTTCAAGATGAATGGGCAAAGCAAGAGCAAGTTGTAAAAGAAGAAGAAGTAAAAAATGATGCAGCAGCAAAATTAGCTGCCGAAACAGCAAAACTTGAAGCAGAAAAAAAGGCAGCGGAAGCCAAGCTTGAAGAAGAAAAGAAAGAGGCAGAAGCAAAACTTGAAGCTGAAACAAAAGAAAAGGTAGAAAAGTTAAAAAAAGCACCCTCAGAAGAGGTTAAAAAAGAAGCAAAAGCAGTCCTTGGATTAAAGGAAAAAAAGAAAAAGAAGGGACCATCGAAGTAATGGTTTTTTTAAAAAAGTTATTAGCTTTAATTGTGCTGTCTTCTTATTTGACGGCACTACCAGCCATTGCTGAAAATGAAGACGTTGCCGACGACGACAACGATGGAGATTACATAGAGCTTAGACAGGAAGAACCAGCCCCTTACGATGGTTTTTTGCTGCATAAAGACGCTATGGTAAAATTAATAACAGAGCGTGAACAAGAATTAGCTAAATTAAAATTATCTTTTAATACAGAACTAAAGAAGAAAGACCTAGAACTAGAAACTTTAACTAAGAAGAAAGAAATAGAACTAGCTATCAATAAAGATATGTATGAAAGTTTATTAAAAATAAGACAAGATAGAATAGACCAACTATCCTCAGAACAAAAATGGAGTGATGTAAAGTTAGTTGGAGGTTTTATTTTAGGGTTCGCTGCTTCAATAGCTATATTTTATGCAGCAGTGCAGGTCACAAAATGAGAGATTTAAATTTTGTTCAAGCTTTAGAGAAAGCTGTTAAAGAAAAATATGGGGAACAGGCTACATATAACCCAAAACAATTTTGGAATGAAGAAAAAGAAAAGCAATTTATAGAAGACCAAAAACATTTTATAGATAAAAAGTATAAAAATGAACAAAACAAGGAAAAAGTAGAGGTTGACGGAGTTTTATTACCAAAGAAACTAATTAATAAAAATATAGATAAAGAATGTTCTTTATGTAAAAAATATTCTTTTGACAAGCGTGACGATCTATACTTAAATAAATTTAAAACTTGCTATAGATGTTATATGTGCAAGTTAGAGGATAAATAAAAATGGCTAGTATCCTAGAAGTAATCACAGGAATCTCAGAAGCAATTAAATCAAAGCATCATGGTGGTGCAGAATTTGGTCTTAAAAGAGAAACACACGACCTAGTGCAAGGTGTTTCAATTTATGATCCAAGAGTTATGGACGGTTTTGGAGTACAATACCAAGGTGATAGGTTGATCTTGAAATACCATTCAGAAATGCCACTAGTAAAAGTACATGATAAAAATTTTGAAACTGACATTAGAGATACCGTAAAACAAGTAAATAAGCACATCAAAGAAGAATATCGTAAATTAATGAAATCTAGCCTTAATTTAGTTGAAGAAGGAGACATTCAAATTCTTGTTCAATCAGCTAACCGTAGAACTTGTTACGTAAATGCAGTGCAAATTTATAAAATCGGTGGAGTTCAAATAGATCGTGGCGATGTTAAGGTCTACGACTCAGAACAAGAACAATTTGCAGATATTGCCAAAAGATGGCTAATGAATGTAAAGTCTAAATAATAGAAAATAGGTAATGAAATGTCTTATAAATTATCAAAGGAAGAGATCAGAAGCGAAATAATAAAATGTGGACGAGATCCAGCATACTTCCTAGATAATTATGCAAAAATTACTCACCAAGAAAAAGGCATAATTCCTTTTAGAACTTTTAAGTTTCAAAAAGATCTATTGAATGATTTCCACGATCATAGATATAATATAATTTTAAAAGGCCGTCAGCTTGGTATATCTACAATTGTTTCTGGCTATTGCGCTTGGATGATGTTGTTCCACAAAGAAAAAAATATTCTTTGTATGGCAACAAAACAAAAAACAGCTATAGAAATTGTTGATAAAGTTAAAGACATTATTGACTCCATTCCAGAGTTTCTTAAACTAGCTACAGTAGTAACAAATAATAAAACAACATTTGAATTAAATAACGGCTCAAAGATCCAAGGCACTCCAACATCAAAAGATGCTGGTCGTGGTCAGGCTTTGAGCCTTCTTATTATTGACGAAGCCGCATTCGTTGATGATATGGACGAGCTTTGGACTGGCTTATTACCAACCATTTCAACTGGTGGTCGCTGTATAGCCCTATCAACACCAAACGGCGTAGGTAACTGGTTCCACAAGACATACATAGACTCAGAAGCTGGCGGTAATAATTTTAAACCCACAAGACTTCCTTGGACAGTACACCCAGAATATACGCAAGAATGGTTTGCGAATATGACAAAAAATATGTCCAAGAGAGAAATTGCACAAGAATATGAGTGTAATTTTAATGCGTCGGGTGAGACAGTTATCAATCCAGAAGATATTATAAGAATGAAGGTAGATCTATCAGAGGCTAAATATAAAAGCTATGTTGATAGAAATTTACACATATGGAAACCGTATGAAGCCGGTGGTTCTTATATTTTAACTGCTGACGTTGCCCGTGGCGACGGCAAAGATTTTTCAGTATTTCATATTATTGATGTAAAAAATATGGAACAAGTAGCAGAGTACCAAGGTAAACTAGACCCAGATAACTTTGCTAAATTAATTTATGACACTGGTTTAGAATATGGCGGTTGTATGGCTGTTGTTGAAAACAATAATATTGGGTATTCTGTTATTACAAAATTAATAGACATGAGATATCCAAATATTTATTATAGCTCAAAAAGCTCTCATGAATTTATGGATACAACAACCGCTCAATATAGTAGCAACAGCGTCCCAGGGTTTGCAACAACAATGAAAACAAGACCATTAATTGTTGCAAAATTAGATGAGTTTGTTAGAAATAAGATCCTAAAAATTAATTCACAGCGAACAATAAATGAATTAGATACCTTTGTTTGGATTAATGGCCGCCCAGAAGCCCAAAAAGGTTATAATGATGATTTAGTTATGTCATTAGCAATTGGATGTTGGGTTCGTGATACTGCTATTGTTAACAATGAGAGAAATTTAGAGTATTCTAAAGCCTTCTTAGGTGCAATTAGTAACTCAAGATCACATTTAAATACAAGCATTCCTGGTATGCAAACATATGAATATGCTCAAAAAATGAATCAGCAGCAAAATGTTTATAAAGAATTTGCTTGGCTAATAAAAGGTTAAAATAAATGGCTAATAATATAAAAAAGAATACAATAGGATACGGTACAAACAATTTATCAAAAAAGAACCCTAAAAATGAAGAATCGGCATTATATACTGCCTTAACTCGTTTATTTTCTGGCCCTATTGCAAATTATAAACAAGAAGCCCAGCTAAGATTCACAAGACGAGATCTAGACCGCTTTAAATTTACATCAGCTAGCGGTCAAAGCTTTAAAAAGAAGAGTTATAATCCTTTTGAAGCAATTCAAAGTAATATTATGGCTAATCAAAGTCGTGCTGAACGATACAGCGACTTTGATCAAATGGAATTCATGCCAGAGATTGCGTCTGCTATGGATATTTATGCTGATGAAATGACAACAAGTAATCAATTTAGACCTTTATTGTCTATTGACTGTAAAAATGATGAAATAAAACATGTCTTACACAGTCTTTTTTATAAAACTTTAAATATCGAACAAAATTTGTATGGTTGGTGCCGTACAATGTGCAAATTTGGCGATTTTTTCATGTATCTTGATATAGATGAACAATATGGCGTTAAAAGTGTTCTTGGTTTACCTTCGCCTGAAGTAGAAAGACTGGAAGGACAAGATGAAACAAACCCAAATTATGTTCAATTTCAATGGAACACGGCTCAATTAACTTTTGAAAATTGGCAAATTGCTCATTTTCGTATTCTTGGACAAGATAAATATGCTCCATACGGAACCTCAATCCTAGAGCCAGCCAGACGCATCTGGAGACAGCTACAACTACTAGAAGACGCTATGATGGCATACCGCATCGTGCGTGCGCCAGACCGTAGAGTATTTAAAATTGACGTAGGCAATATTGCTCCTCAAGATGTTGAACAATACATGCAAAAAATTATTACGCAGATGAAGCGTAATCAAATTGTTGACCCAAATACTGGTCGTGTTGATCTTCGTTATAATCCAATGAGTATTGATGAAGATTATTTTATCCCAGTTCGTGGTAACCAAAGCGCTACAGCTATTGAAACGCTACCAGGTGCTAACTTTGTTGGCGACATTGACGACGTTAAATACTTAAGAGATAAATTATTTTCTGCTTTAAAGATTCCTCAAGCTTACTTGGCAAGAGGCGAAGGCGCAGCAGAAGATAAGACAATGTTAGCTCAAAAAGACATTCGTTTTGCTCGCACGATCCAAAGATTACAAAGAGTTATTATTTCAGAGCTAGAAAAAATTGGTATGATCCACTTGTACACTCTTGGTTTTAGAAATGACGACTTGTTAAAATTTAATCTAAGACTACACAATCCATCAAAATTGGCAGAGTTACAAGAGTTAGAACATTTAGATAAACAACTTGGCGTTGCTAATAGCGCTAAAGAACAAGGAATTAGCAAGCACTGGATTTTTACAAATATTTTGAAGTTCTCTGACCATGATTTCTTAAAAAATCAAAGAGAGCTTGGTTATGATGCAACTTTCTCTAAATCTTTAGAAGCTATTGGAGCAGAGGGCGCTGAAAGCGGTGGTGGTACTGGTGGAGGCGCTACATTTGGAGGAGACGAAGGAACAGAAACACCAGCAGCCGAGACAACTCCAGAAACAGCCACTCCAGCAGCTACTGGCGATACTGGCAAAGAATCTCCACTATTAGCAGCCCCAGCTAGAAGAGCAGATGGAACTTCTTTGCCTCACGAAACTGAAAAATCCAAAAAGAAAGCTTATACATATAAAGTTGTAGATAAAAGAAAAACAGATGGACCTAGAGAGAGAAGCAACTCTGCTAAGTATTCTTCAAATATAGCCTCTTCCTCACAAAAAAACTTATTTAAAGGTAAAGATGGCTTAGACTCTATAGCAAGAATGACAGAGAACGTAAAAGTAGACCTATATGAAAAAGATGAACAGTTATTAAATGAAGTTCAAGAAAAATTAAAAAGTCTTGACAAGAAATTAAATAAAAAAGAAGTAATTGGAGAAAATAAAAATGAAACATAATAAGAAAAGAAACACCGCTTTTCTTTACGAGGCTCTTTTGAGAGAAGGTACAAGAGCAGCAGTAGAGCAAAATTTAGAGAAGATAAAAATAGTAAGAGATATTTTGTGTGAGCATTTTAATTCTTCGACGGAGCTAAACAAAGAGCTAAAATTATATGAAGCTTTAGAAAGCAATAGTGTAGAAGAGCAATATGCTGAAAAATTTGTTAAAGAAGTTGAAGCGAGATATGAAAAATTAGATAAAAAAACAATTTTTAATGAACAAACAGCTCTTATTAATAAAATTAATAAGAAGTTGGGATTCAATACATACAACTCGTTTGTTCCAAATTATAAAGACCTTGCTACTATTTCGCAAATTTTCAATAACTCAACTCCAATAAAAGAAAAAATCCTGCTAGAGCAAGCAGTCGTAGAAAAAATTAAAATTATTAAAGAAGACAAGTTAAAAGAAACTATGCAACCAATTGATAATCTTCTTTATAAAACATTTAGCAAAAAATTTAATGAAAAATACAGCTCTCTTTTAAACGAACAAAAAAAATTATTAACAAAATATATTGAATCTTTTCAAAATGATGGTTTAGATTTAAAAATTTATTTAAATGAAGAATTAGAAAGATTAAAAGAGCAAGTAGAAAAATCTTTAGAAAAAGAAGAAATAATCAGTAATCCTACCCTAGTTGATAAAACTAAAAAAGCTCTTGATTATTTAAATTCTTTTAAGCAAATTAAAGAATTATCACAAGATAATCTACAAAAAGTTTTAAAAATTCAACAATTTGTTAGTGAGGTGAACAAATAATGTTAAATATCACCATTAAGGATAGACAAACTGGCTTAAAAAAAGAAGTTCAAATTTCAAGAACAATTAATGGAGATTATTTTCTCAGGGAACACCCCGAGATTGATATTATTGTAATGCCAGAAAAAAATAAAATTCTATCTTTACCAAAAGATGATTATAATGATCGTGTATATAATATACAAGATAAATTATTTAATTTTATGTTAAAAGAGGGTACAATATTACCTGATACTGTAACTGGTGGAAATATTTATGGTTCGCTACAAGCAATGTATAATCCAACTCCCCCAGGTGGAGAAAGTGCTTTACAAGTAGCAATTTATACTATTGCAAATTTTATTGAAGACCAACGCCCAGAATTTACATATGAAAAAGAATTTCATGATGCAAAAGAAAAGCAATTATTGGAGCCAAGTATCAAAAATTCTACGGAGCTTGGAGAAGTTCCTCAAGAGCCTTTCAAGGGATCCATTCCAAAATACGGCTTCCCAACACGTGGTATTTATCGTTACAATTATTAATTTTAAGTTTGCAAGAACTACTTATTTATAATCAGTTACAGGAGAAAATAAAAAATGAAAGTAACAAAACAATATTTAGAACAAATAATTAAAGAAGAATTGGAATCAGTAGTACAAGAAAGTCAATTAGAAGAAGGTTTTTTTGATCGTGTTGGGGCTGGTGTTGCTAGCGGCTGGCAGGGATTAAAGGGCGCAGCTAAATCTGCCGCTGTAGGTGGAATTGGCAAAGCCGCTGGAATGGTTGGCGCAAAAGATGTAGCAGCTTCAGCTGAAAAAACTAAAAAAACTATTGGTATGCAAACGCACTCAAAACAAAGAGCTGTAAAACTTCAACAAGTTATTCTTCCAAAAATTAATGATTTGCATAAAGATATGCAAATTGTATTTAAAGGAGAAGAATCAAAACCTTTTTATGCAAAAGTTATGTCTGCTATGACAGATTTAGACAAACTAGTTCACGATCAAATGGTAGGTTCTGGTGCCGCTGGTAAAATGAAGAAAGAAAAGCCAGTGCCAGCGGAAGCATCACCAGAAGCAGCAGAAACCCAACAAGGTAAAGAAGAAGGCACAGAATAATAAATGAATTTATTAATTTTTGTTCTTGCTTGCTATGGAATGACTATGATCTTAGTCTATAGCAAAATTTTTGAAAAAATAAGAATTAAAATTAATTCTTTAAATAATAATTTAATTTCATACATGATTAAATGTACTATGTGTATGGGATTTTGGGTTGGAATTATTAATTGTTTTTTGATAGATGTAAGTTTTAATTGGTTTGTTGCTGGTTGTATTTCATCTGGCACATCGTATCTGTTATCACGTATAGCAGATGACGACGGTTTAACAATAAAAGTGAAAAAACATTAATTTCACTATTTATATTGATTGGAGGTGATCTATTATGCGTACAGAAACTGTATACATCCGTCGTTATATGTTGCAACCCGTTAGACGTTGTTGCAATGGTAGCATAATATAGCCTCCTAGAAAAAAAATCTAGGAGGCTATAACTCAAAATAGGTTATAAAACATGGCACAAGAATTATTAAGAGAATATTATGAATTATGTGAAGGCGGTTTTTGTCAAGATCTTCTAACGGAAGATGAGAAGATTATGATAAAAAATAACGGCGTTGTTTTCTTGACGGGTATAATGCAAAAATGCGATCAAGAAAATGGAAATGGCCGTGTTTATTCTAGAAATATTCTTGAAAGAGAAATTGAAAACTATCAAAGAATAGTGGAAGACCGAAGAGCTTTGGGAGAATTGGACCACCCAGATGACTCTGTTGTTAATTTAAAGAATGCATCCCATATGGTAACAAAAATATGGTGGGACGGCAATAATGTTATGGGCAAAGTTAAGGTATTAGACACTCCTTCTGGTAATATTCTTAAAAATCTAGTTAGAGGTGGAGTAAAACTAGGAATTTCTTCTAGAGGCTTAGGCTCAACAAGAAAAGAAGGCGGAAAAACAATAGTTGAAGATGATTTTCAATTAATTTGTTTTGATTTCGTCCAAGAACCATCAACTCCAGGCGCTTTTATGATGAGTGAAGGCAAAAGAAGAGATATTAATCAAGTTTTTAGCAAGGCAGATAAATTAAATCGTTTACTGAACGATATAGTAGGAAAATAAAATGAGTGATTTTACATATGTCCCAAAAGCAGGTTTAAATAATGTAGGTAATTATCAAGTAAGCGGTATTCCGTGGGTTACATCGTCCTTAACGGCACCAGTGTCTTCTTCTGAACCGCTAGAAGTAACTTTTCCAAGCGTGACTAAAACAATACTTATAAAAAATGTAAATGGTTCTACCAATAAAGTTAGAGTTGGTTTTAGTGCTAATGGCGTAAAAGGAACAAATTATTTCTTATTAGATAAAGACGAATCTTTTGAGGCGGATGTAAAAATAACTAAACTGTACTTGCTCAGTAATACCGCAAGCACAGCAAGTATTTCCGTTATCGCTTCTCTAACAGGTATAGATGCCAATTTATTACCAGGTAGCTGGTCTGGCTCTGTTGGTGTAGGTTAATAAAGGTTTTGCAAGGGGGGGTGTGAAAGATGTTACGTTTTGGACCTAAACCACTACCAGAAGGAGTGCCTAATACTGCGTCTTTACTGATAAACAATGGTATCGGCGCAGGATGGGTTTCGGCTCCTTTAGTAGATTATGTTTTAACTGCATCATACGTTCCTGTTATTGTGACTACTGATGGTATTCAAGGAAATGGCACAGTAGGCAGCCCTGTGCAATTACAGCCAAGTATTTCAATTACGGCTGTAACCGCTTCACTAAAAGGCGATGGTTCACAAGTTACAGGTGTTATTTCTTCTTCTTATTCTATAACATCTTCTTATGCGCTAAATGCTGCTTCTGCTGGTGTTGCCGCATCTAAGGCTGGCAATGTTATTGTTGTTGATGGTGTAAACGGAAATGATAGTACTGGTGTAGTCAATGGTCTTCCATTCAAAACAGTAAATGCAGCTATTAATTATGTTAGTGGCAGTGGTCTATCTTATCCTACAATTTGGGTAATGCCAAATACTTATACTTTAACTTCTGGTTTTACAATGCCAGATAATTGTGCCCTACGTGGTCTATCAACACAAACCACAAAACTTGTTCTAACCGCAAGCAACGGCGATGTAACTATGGTTACTATGGGTAACAATAGCCGTATAGAAGATTTATCATTAACACTTTATTCAACAAGCAGCACCGCTAACTTAATTGGTATTAAATTACCGGGTAGTACAGGAACAAACAGTAAATTACGTACAGCAGTATTGACTGTTGATAATAGTAGTGTTACTGCAAGCGCAAACACGAATGTCTATGGAGTTTACGCCAGTGGTTCAACTGGTATAACACCAAGCGACTTTTCATTTAATTTTACCCGTGGTGTAACAATAAATGTATTTTCAAATGGCGGTGGAAAAAAACGTGGTGTTTATGCTGATACTCCGGTTGTAACAACATTTCGTGATACAAATATTTATGTTAAAGCACCAACTAGCGCACTTTCAACCGGATCATATGTAGGTATACAATCAGATAATGCAAGTTGTTCATTGCAAATGCGTACAACAAGCATTAGCGGTCCAACGACAAGCGGTAGTTATACAGGTAGCGATATCTTACAGACAACTCCAGGTACAGGCTTTATCAATACTGGCATCCAACTTGGCCCCGGCTGTGATCTTATAAATAAAACTGCTGGCGGTAAACCTTTTACCACCTATGTTACTCCAACAACTTTGCTTTATGGTTTACGTGGAAATGTACCTAATGGTACATATTACTATTGGCAGGGCAATCAAACTACTGGCGATGCTACCGAAGTTTATTATCGCTTTCAACAAAAAAGCATTTTACAAGGTATGTCAATTAATTTAAGAACTGCTCCTGGTAATTTAGTTGGTGTCCATACTGTTGTTATCACAATACTAAAAAGCACAACAGGCATACCTGGAAGTGGTGTAGCAACCGCTATGACCGCAAGTATAACCGATGGCGAAACAAAAGCTACAAACTATCTTTGTTCTGTGGATTTCGGCATTGGTGAATATTTGGCTGTTCAAACGACGACCCCCGGTAATCCCGGTTTGGCAGCAGATTTAACTATTGAATTAGACCTATTTTAGGATATTTATATATGAAAATATTAACTACTTTAACAGTTTCTGGTGGTCTTAATATGGCATCCGCCGCCAAGGATGTATTTACTATTGGAACTCCACTAGAAAATAATGATGGAAATGTAGATGATTTGTATGTCTATGCAAATGCCGACTTTAAAAATAATGTAATTCTAGGAAGCAGCGCTGCTGATTTAATAACAGTAAATGCTCCGTTTACGTCCTCTGCTGGTATTTGCTTAAATGATTCTAGTTTGCATATCAATGGAAATGCTACAATTTATTATAATGGCATGGATGTTTTTGCATCTATGGGTGGTAATAACGGTGGTGGTGATAACGGCGGCAATAATGGTGGAGATAATGGCGGTGGAGACAGCGGTAGTTATGCTGATAACTGTATTCAACAAACTACGCAATCATTTGCTGAATTTGGCGGCGGTCAGGATAGCTACTTCTTAGGAACTTCAATCGTAGATGGTCAAGGACAAGGGCAGAACGCTTCTATTGCTATCGGCCATGTATCCGCTAGCAGCTATAATATTAACAGCGACATTATAGAACTTTCTGTCAATCAATCAAAGGTCCGTTTAACAGAAGCTGGTATAGATTTTTCTGTTGGAAATAATACTATATCCATAGAACAAATTGCTGCTGCCGTAAACGGCAATAGCGGTGGTGATAATAATCAAAACTACATAACCGACGTAGTTTCTGCTGGCGAAGTATTAACTTATAGAAGCGGTTCTACTGTTACTCTATCGTTTAATACCGCTTCTTTAGACAGTTATAAATTTTTATATAACACCAGCAGTTATGTTCCACAAGCAGAAGACAAAACAATATATTTCTCCTTTAGTCCACACTATAATAATATAACCTATTCTCCTTGGACTGCTCAAGAGCCAAGATTAAAAGGTGTTGATTATGCCGTTTCCGATATGAGCATGTCAATTAATTTACCGCCAGTTTCGTTAGTGCTTGGTAAGACGTTTACTTTTATTAATGCTACTTATGTAGGAACAACAAGCATAGACCCGGTAGGCTATTCTTCTTCTGATGGGTTATTTACAATAAATGGTAAATACTCGGTCCATAAAATAACATTTAATCCATATTCAAGTGGAGGCTATACAGATTACATTGGTACTGGTAAAATAACTGGTAATAATACATTTCATAGTTATTTAATTACAAATGCAGTAAGAGATTTTTCAAGTATGATTGCACATGCAAATGAGACTGACCAACATAATTTTATAACCTTACAAGCTATATCATCAAGCCAATTTGGATATACTTGGATGATTAGAGATGTAAGTGATTATGAACCATATACTATAACAGCTATTTAGAGGTAATAATGGATAAAAATAATTTAAAAAAAATAATTAAACCGCTAATTAAAGAATGCTTAACTGAGATTCTTTATGAACAAGGTTTAAATAAGCTTATTGAAGAGTCTATTAAGACAAGACAACGTGAAATGGTAAAAGAAAATAAAGAAGAAGAATCTTATGCGGTAAAAGAAGTTAAATTCATGAAACAAACTTCAGAGAATAAACCAAATAAAATTCAAGAAGCAAAAAAGCATTTATTAGAAAAAATTTCAATGGGTGGTTTTGATCCATTTGCTGGATCAACTCCTACAGAAAATGATCCTGAACAAATTGCAGAATCATTAAACCCAGAAGCATCCGTAGTTCCAGGTATTCAAGGAAAGGGCGTAGATATTTCTGCGCTATTGGGACAAAATAAAGAAGTTTGGAAAACTTTTACAACTGCCTTAAATGGAAAAGGCAAGAAAGAATAGGGTATAGCATGGCTAGAGCAGTAAACTTAGAGGTAAAATTACCTCCTCACGTAAGACCAACCGATGAGACTAGTGAACAACTTATCAAAAAATTTCTAAAAGAATGTAGTAAGGATTCTTTATTACAATTTTTAGCTGATAATAGTGCTTTTTCTAGAAGATTCACAAAAAAATCAATTATCACTAGAGAAAAAAAGCTAAGATATAAGAGAAATGCAAAAAAATACAATGATGAATTAAACGGCGACGGTCCCGTTAAAACTAAAAAGAAAAAAGCTTATTCAAAGCAATCACAAGAAACTGTAAAAAAAGAATAAATAGTCCTTTAGTACCATTAAACACTATTTATTTACAAAGTTTCCTTTTCCTGTCTACAGGAGTAAAATTATATGTCAAATTTGTTAGAACAAGCAATAGTAGATGCAGCAGCGCTTCGAGAAATTGCTATAAAAAATGCAGAATCTGCTTTAATTGAAAAATATTCAAAAGAATTTAAACAATCTGTTGAAAAATTATTAGAGCAAGAAGATATGTCTACTGCTGCAATGCAAACAGACCCAATGATGTCACCAGATGCTTCACTTAGTGCTGATGTCCCACAGATGACAGGGGCAGACGATAATAAAGAAAAAGCATTTGAGAAAGTTCCTGCATCATATTTAGATGGCGATGATGATCAAATTATAACTATTAATTTTGATCAATTAAAAAAACAAATATCATCAATGATGGGTGTTGAAAACCCAATTTTAGGATCACCAGAAGAAGAGCCTCTTGAACAATCAACAGAAGAGGAACCATCCCTAGAAACACAGCCTTTAGCTGAAGGCTGGAATGAAGAACAAGAATTGGAAGAAGAGGAATTAGAAGAGCGTGGCGAAGGGCCATCAGACGCAACTCATACAGATGCTTTAGATGGTGGGACTATTAATGAAGAAGAATTAGAAGAAGCTATAAAAATTCATTTAGGTAGCCACGAAGGCGAAATGGAAGAATACGAAGAAGAATTGGAACTCGAACTAGAAGATGAATTGCAAGAACAAGGGGAAGACCCAGCAGTCCAAGTCGCACGTAAAAAAGCTTTGGAAGCAGATGCAATCTACCACGATTTAGCCTCTAAATCAGCTAGAAAAAATTTGTCTGGTGGAAGAATGAGTGCTACATCTATGGAAGAAGATATCCAAATAACAGAAGAAGAATTAGCTGAATTAGCGGAGCGTTTAGAAGTAGATTTAAAGCCAGAAAGTCAATTACGTGGTTATATGGGTACAACAACAATAGAACGTAAATTTGCCGGTGATGTTGAAAAAGCTGCTGCAAGAGATGCCAAAGCAGAAGAAGAAAGAGCAGCACAAGAAGCCGCAATGTCAGACTTAAAGGCCAAATTAGAAGAAAGCAAAAAAGAAAACGAAGAATTAATTGAAAAAATGGTAGAATTCGAAGAAAATTTTGCTACTTTGAAAGAAAATATTGAAAAATTAAGCATTTCAAACGCCAAATTACTATATACTAACAAAGTATTAGGAAATGCCTCGTTGAATGAGCGACAAAAAGAACAAATTGTCGAAAACATTTCCAAATCTACAAGCGTTTTAGAGGCAAAAACCATCTATAACACGCTTCAAAGCACAGTGCAAGGGGCTTTTTCAACGAAAAAGCCAAAAGAATCACTAAGCGAAGCGTTAAACCGTGGTAATTCGCCATTCTTAAATCGCAAACAGCAAGTGGCCGATGAGTCATTTACTGAAAGAATGAAGAAATTAGCAGGAATTACAAACAAAACTTAAAAATTATTCACAGGAGAATAAAAATGGCTAACGTATTAGAAAGACTAACAGAAGGCGTCGTTGAACGCAATATGTTAAAGGAAACCGAAGCAGTTGTTTCCAAGTGGGAAAAATCAGGACTATTAGAAGGTCTAAAATCAGCTCGCCAAAAATCAACAATGGCAGTTCTATTAGAGAACCAAGCCAAAGAACTACTAAAAGAATCAACCACAATGGCTGGTGGTGACGTACAAGGCTTTGCCGCTGTTGCGTTCCCAATCGTCCGTCGTGTATTTGCTGGCTTGATCGCTAACGATCTAGTTTCAGTACAACCAATGTCACTACCAAGCGGTCTAGTATTCTTCATGGACTTCCGCCGTGGTACATCAATTGGTAACGCAGCTGAAGGTGATAACCGTCCTTTCGTAGTTTCATCATCATTCTTTGGTGATCGTTTGGGCGTTCAAATCACTGGTGGTGTACGTGTAGATGGTGTAGAATATGCTGAAAAAGGTTTCTACAACATGGCAAATGGTTATAACACATCACGTTATTACCAATCAATTGCAACAGGAAGCGTAGCAGAACTTGCAGCTTTCGGCGTTGCAGCTGCAACAGATGCACAAAAGAAATTGGTACGCTTTGATGCAGATCTATTAAATGACTCATCAGTTGTATCAGCCTCAGTATTAGAAGTAAGAATAAGCGACCTAGCATTTGGTGGTTTACTAGCTGTTCAAGACGTATTCGCTCTTTCAGCAGTTGCCACAACGGCTTCAGCAGGTTCAGCAGCCGGTGATTACGCTGGTGGTGCTGCATTAGCTGGAACTGGAACAAAACTAATTCGTCGTTTAGCTAAAGTTGTTCAAAGCGGTTCATTAGACGGAACACCAGCTCTACAATTCGTTGTAGCTTCAGGTGGCGATGCTGCTAAAACAGCTATCCTAAGTGGCAAGACCCACTTAGTTCTATCATACCCAATCAAAGACAATTTGTCAACAGTTGGTGACTCAGCATTAGGTGCAATTGTTGGTGCAACTCCTTGGACATTTGAAGGTTCAGCAGCAATTCCAGAAATTGAACTAAAAGTTGATTCATTCTCAATCACTGCTCGTACCCGTAAGCTAAAGGCTGCTTGGACCCCAGAATTAGGCCAAGATCTAAACGCTTACCACAACCTAGACGCTGAAGTTGAATTAACTTCAATGTTGTCAGAACAAATTGGTCTAGAAATTGACCAAGAAATTCTAAACGATCTAGTCAAGGGACAAACTGCTGGCGTTAAGTACTGGTCACGCCGTCCAGGTAAGTTCGTAAACCGTGATACCGGCCTAGATATTGCTGGTAACGTATTAGCTAACTACGCTGCTCCACCAGACTTCACTGGTAACGTAAGCATGTGGTACGAAACCCTAGTTGAAACCATCAACGATGTTTCAGCAAATATCCACCGTAAGACATTACGTGGTGGCGCAAACTTCCTAGTTTGCGGACCAGAAGTTGCAAACATTCTTGAATTCACCAGCGGATTCCGTGCATCAGTAACTGCCGATGCAGAAAAAGGCACAGTTGGTGCAGTAAAGACTGGCGATCTAAACAAGAAGTGGGATGTTATCGTTCACCCATACTTCCACCGTAACGTAATCCTAGTCGGTCGTAAGGGCGGTAGCTTCCTAGAAAGCGGCTACGTCTATGCTCCATACGTACCACTACAATCAACACCAACCATCTTCGATCCAAACACCTTCGTACCACGTAAGGCTGTTATGACTCGTTATGGTAAGGCAATGGTTCGCCCAGACATGTACGGCTTAGTTGTTGTACAAGATCTATTAGGCTAATCTTAGCTAAACAAATTAAAGGTTGAAAAACCGCCCCTCTTGTGAAAACTTGAGGGGTTTTGTTTTTGTTAAAAAACTAAAAAGTTCAGTTTGTAAATCAAACATCTATTTATGTTATAATTTTATTTGAAGGAGAAGTAATATGAAAGTTACAAAACAATTTTTAAGAGAACTTATTAAAGAAGCAATTGAAGAAGTAGATACGTTAGGAACAAAACAAAGACAACAATTAAGACGCTTTAGCCAAAAAACACCAGCTGGGGGAACTCCAGAGCCACAAGATCCAGATAGTGAATTAGATAAAGGTAGATGGCAAATTAGACAATTAAATGTGAATACTGGGACTTTAAACAAGACCGCTCGTACTGCTCACAGAACTGATTTAATGAAAAAAGGTTTTTATGTTGATCACGTTGATTCATTGGGATATAGCGATGCATATGGACCTTTTGAAACAGAGCAAGCAGCTAGAGATTTCGTTAAAGACGCTAGAAAGAAAGCCTCTGCCGAAGTTGGAAAATATATTGATAAGAGCGAAGAATAAAATAAAATCATAATTTATCATCCCCGCCTTTCGAGAGATTGGCGGGGTTTTTATTTGCTTTAAATTTCCGAGAAAACTATTTAATTTATGATTATTAGAGGAAAAAAATAATGTCTCTACCAGCTTTTAGCCCTGTATCACAAATGAGTAAAGTTATATTACCGCCAACTGGTAATGTACAAAATGTAACCCCAAATAATTTACCATTTGCAATTTATTTAAATACAGATTACTGGTCAAACGATCAGATAAGTATGTTTAAATCTGGTGCGGTTGAAGAAGTAGCACACGTATATAAGAAATTAGGCGGTGACGTACTTGATATTGAATTAGTTGAAGGAAACGTTTATGCCGCTTACGAAGAAGCAACTTTAGAATACTCTTATTTAATTAATTTGCATCAAAGTAAAAATGCTTTACCTTTTATTTTAGGACAAACAACTGGCACATTTAATAATGATGGTCAATTATCGGGTTCTGACCAAGATTTAACAAATGCAAATCTTGCATTTCCTAAAATGTCGTTTGTTTATGCTAAAAATATTGCAAATTACGTTGCCAATGAAACACTGACAAATGGCACAGAGCCAGTCTATTCAGCTTCATTTGCGATGATTCCTTCCCAGCAGGACTACGACCTACAAAGTATTATTAGTGGAGCAAGCGAAGCAAATGGATGGAATATTGGTAATAAAAGAATAGCAATAAAAAAAGTTTATTACAAGACTGCTGGTGCTTCATGGAACTTTTATGGCTACTTTGGCGGTCTTAACGTTGTTGGTAACTTAAGCACATATGGTCAATATGCAGATGATAGCACTTTTGAAATTATCCCAGCGTGGCAAAATAAGTTACAAGCTATGGCTTATGAGGATGCAATTAAAACAAGAGTATCTGATTGGTCATTCCAAATAAGAAATAATCAATTACGAATATTTCCAGTACCAAATGCATCAAGCCCACAGCAATTTTGGGTTGAATTTATAGTCCCAACTGACGCTTGGACAGAAAGCACACCAAATTCAACAAGTGGAGTTAATGGAATTAACAACATGAACTCGGTGCCTTTTCAAAATTTACCATATGATAAGATCAACAGCATAGGAAAGCAATGGATTCGCCGTTTTGCACTAGCGCTTTGCAAAGAAATGCTTGGTCAGATACGTAGTAAGTTTGGTTCAATCCCAATTCCAGGCGAAAGTGTAACTTTAAATGGTGATAAACTGATATCAGAAGGTAAAGAAGAACAAAGAGAGCTTCGTGAGGAGCTAAAAACTTTATTAGCTGATATGACTTATGTTAAAATAAATGAAGAAAGCGCTAAAATGATGGAAGATGCCAATAAAACTCAGGCGTATGTTCCAAACTTAATATTTGTAGGATAAAACTAGATGGCTAGAAGAAAAAAAGACGATAATATAGCGCAATTACCGCCTGAATCGCCTCCTCCTCCTCTTTTTCTTGGTGAAAAGGAGAGAAATTTAGTAAAACAAGTAAATGATGAGCTAATTGAAAGAGTTATTGGACAAACAATTGTATACTATCCTATAAGCAGAGAGTTAACGAACTATCATCCAATTTATGGCGAGGCTGTGCAAAAAACATTCCTTGCACCAGTTAAAATAAATGTTTTAGTTGAATGGGAAGGCTCAAAAACATCAACAGAAGCATTTGGTATTGATCGTGTTACTTCAATAACTGTTAAATTTCATCGTAGAAGGCTTATTGAAGATCAAGATTTGTATGTAAGAGAAGGAGATTTTGTTGCATATGGCGATACATTCTACGAAATTGTTACATTAAATGAAAGTAAGAGATTATTTGGTCAAATAGATCATAAATTTGAAATTATTGCCAAGTGCATCAAAGCCAGAGAAAGTGTTTTCAATTCAAAGTAATTTGACATTTCAAAACACAAAATACTACTTATAATAAATATTTTTAAAATATTTGACTAAATTTTGAAAAAAAATTTGCTCCCAAGGAGAAAAATAAATGTCAGTTAACAGCTTTAAGTTCGTGTCTCCAGGCGTTTTCGTAAATGAAATTGATCAATCACAATTACCAAGAGAATTTGAAGAAATCGGTCCAGTTGTTGTTGGTCGTTCACTAAAAGGCCCAATTTTACGTCCAGTAAAAGTACAATCAGTATTAGAATTTGAACAACTATTTGGTAAACCAGTAGCTGGCTCAAAAAATGTAGATGTATGGAGAGAAGGTAATCAAATTGCTCCAACCTATGGCGCTTATGCAGCAGAAGCATATTTAAAAAATGCAGGTCCACTAACCTTCGTTCGTTTGGGCGGATATCAAAATCCAGACGCTTCAGAGTTGGGGTATGCAGGATGGTCTACAACAAATAGCTTAAACGTTACTCAAAACTTAAACGGTGGAGCCTTTGGTTTGTTCCTAGCTCCTGTGAGCGGTACAACAGTTAGTGGTACTGCACAATTAGCAGCAATTATTTATGTAGACGAAGGAAGCGTCGGTCTTTCAGGAAGTGCTTTAGACAATTCAGCAGTAGACGGTAAAGCTGGCACTTGGGTTAAAACAACTTCTACAGACTTACAAGCAAAAGAATTTAAACTAACTTTTAAAAGCAAAAGCAATGTCGCATTGCCTTCAAAAATTGTAAACTTTAATGAAGATTCAAAATTATTCATTAGAAACGTATTAAATACAAGCCCTTCAAAAGTAAATGATGCCCTATCGTCACAACCAGAGATTTATTGGTTGGGTGAAACATTTGAAAACGCAGTTAAATCATATAATGGCGAAGTAGCAGCCATTATCTTAGGTTTAGCTCAAGGTGATAAAAAAGCAAGCAATTTCAAAAAAGATGCTGCAAAATCAGAAAGTGGTTGGATTTTTGCACAACATAAAGGGCAACCAGTAGAGTGGGCTGCAAGCACAGATTTAACAGTTGGCGCACCATCACAGAAACTTTTCAAGTTTCACACTTTATCAGAAGACGAATCAGTACAAAAAAGTGTAAAAATTTCTATCCAAGACATCAAAGTCCCAGCTAGCAAGTACCTTAAATTTGGAAGCTTTGCAGTTGTAATCAGAGATATTAAAGATACTGATGATCAACAAATTGTGCTAGAAAGATTTGATCAAATTTCTCTTGATCCTTCATCGCCAAATTATATCTCAAAGAAGATTGGCGATAAATACACAGAATGGGATTATATAAACAGAAGATTTAAAGAATATGGCACATATGAAAATATGTCAAGATATGTTCGTGTAGAAGTAGATCCAGATGTAGAGGCTGGTATAACTGACCAAGACTTACTACCATTTGGTTTCTACGGTCCAGAAACATATAAGACAGTTGCTAATGTTTCAGCTTCTGCAAATGCCGCAGCTACAAACTTATCAAAATCTGATGGTTCAAGCTACTTAACAACTCAATTTTATGGCGTAGTAAGCTCAAGCGGTCCTACTTGCACAGCCGAATGGACAGCAAGCTTTGCATTCCCACAATTGCCAGCAGTTCTAACAAGTAGCATTGAAGATAACTACATCACAAGACCAGAGAATATTTACTGGGGTATGAAGACAGCAGTAGAAGGTACAAAGTTATTTAATAAAGAAATCCCAGAGTACTTAAGAACTAAACCAGTTGGCGTACCTGAATCAGTTAAACAATACTCATTTGTGTTTTCTTTAGATGATATTTCTGGTTCTTTAAATTCACAAACTGGTAAATACAAGGAAGCCTCATGGACACCAGGAAATAGAGCTTCTGGAAATTCTGTAACTTCAAATATGGGTGGCGATGAACTAGGTACATTCTTAGCTCATTTTAATAAATTCACCTTGCCATTAGCTGGCGGATTTGAAGGTCTAGACATTACAGAAAAAGAACCATTCAACAACTCAGCGGCAGTTCTAGATGCAACAGCCGATGAAACAACAAGCTATGCAATTAATTCATTAAACGTTGCCATTGACGCTGTTTCAGATCCAGAAGTTGTTGAAATGAATACTTTGGCAATCCCAGGAATTAAAAACACAAGTATTCATAAAAAAATGATTGCAGCATGTGAAACACGTGGAGATTCATTGGCAATCATTGACTTACAAGGCGATTACACACCAAGCACAGAAAATAAAGACGCAGAATCTGCTCGTAAACCAAACGTTGCTGACGCTGTATCCTATGTTAAGGACGATTTAACTATTAATAGCTCATATGGATGCGCTTTCTATCCTTGGGTATTAGTCAAGGATGATTATTCAACAAACACTGTTTGGATGCCTCCATCAGTTGTTGCCTTGGGGACTTTTGCAACAACAAGAAGATTCTCAGAAATATGGTTTGCCCCAGCAGGGTTCACCCGTGGCGGACTATCAGAAAATAGCGCTGGCGGTTTGACAGTTACAGCAGTATCACAAAAACTTAATTCAAAAGAACGTGATTTATTATACGAAACAAATATTAACCCAATCGCTTCATTCCCAGCAGAGGGTATCGTTATCTTTGGTCAAAAGACCCTACAAGTAACTGAAAGCGCTCTTGACCGTATTAACGTTCGTAGATTAATGAATTACGTTAAGAAAGAAATTAGTCGTGTTGCTTCAACTGTGCTATTTGATCCAGACGTTCAAGTAACTTGGGAAAGATTCTTGGGTCAAGTTAATCCATTCTTGGCAAGCATTCAAGCAAGATTAGGATTAACAGACTTCAGAGTCATTCTTGACGAAACAACAACAACTCCAGAACTAGTTGATAGAAACATCATGTATGCCAAGATCCTATTGAAGCCAGCACGTGCAATTGAATTTATTGCTCTAGATTTCGTTGTAACAAATAGCGGTGCTTCTTTCAACGATTAAAAAATAGTTTTAACACTATTTAAAACAGAAGTATAATAAAAGAGGAAAAAAAAGATGGCAGGATCATTTTGGAGCGATAGCAGCGTAGAACCAAAGAGACAGTTTAGATGGGTATTTGGTTTATCAAACCATATCCCTTTATGGGTGGTTAAATCAGTCGATAAACCAGTAGCAACTGTTGGCGCACAAGAACACAAGTTCTTTGGACATACCTATAAATATCCAGGTAACGTTACTTGGAATGACATTAATATTACATTGGTAGATCCAGTTCAACCAGACTCAGTAAATATTTTGGCTACAATCTTACGCCAATCTGGTTATAACCCACCAGTTGCTGCACCACAAGGTGTTGGTGTGGAAACAATCTCAAAGAAAAAATCAACAAACACTTTGGGAGAAGTTTATATTAAGCAAGTTGATGCACAAGGTAAGCCAATCGAAGTTTGGAGATTAACAAATCCAATCGTTAAATCAGCAGACTTTGGTGGTTCGCTCTCATATGAAAATGAAGGTTTAATTGAAGTTAAAATGACATTAGCTTATGACTGGGCACAATTATCAACAGTAAACCAAGGCTCACGCCACACAGCTAACGGAATTTCACCTACAAGAAAATACTGGGTAGTAGGAAACTTATCATAACAAAAGAAAAGAGTTTTAGATGAGAAATAATCAAGACCGCTTGACAAGTAATCAATTACACACGCAAGATTCAGATGTAGAAGCAGTAAGAAGTCCGTTTAATTATGTAGTACCAACGCAATTAGTGGATTTACCATCAAAAGGTGCGTATTATCCTCCAGAACATCCTCTTCACGGTAAAGAGTCAGCCGAAATAAAGGAAATGACTGCCCGTGAAGAGGACATTCTCTACAATAAATCATTTTTAGAAAAAGGTATTGTTATGGATCGCCTTTTGCAATCAATTTTGGTTGACAAAAGAATAGACCCAACATCTTTACTTGTTATAGACAAAAATGCTCTATTGTTAGCAGCAAGAATCAGTGGTTATGGGCCAGAATATCCAATAAAAGCGGAATGTTCCTCTTGTGGTAGCTCTTTTGATACTGAAGTAGATTTAAGCACGCTTTTGAAGATAAAAGAGCCTGAATTAAAAGAAGGTTGTAGATTATTAGAAAATGGATTAGTTGAAGTTGTACTACCAGTAACAAAATGGAAAATAGAAGTGAAGCCATTAGATGGATATGAACAAGAAAAACTTCAAAAAATCCTAGAAGGTAGAAAAAAACATAAACTAGAAGAAAATACATTAATTGAAACTGCTAAGACTTTTATTTATTCAATTAATGGAGTTTCTGAGGAAAACATAATCTATCAGGCAATAATGAGTATGCCAGCTAGAGACTCCAAGTTTTTAAGAAATGTTTATGCAGAATGCTTCCCAAATATTACAACCAATACAGTGGTTACTTGTACTGTATGCCAAAACGAAACGGACATGGAGGTGCCGTTTAACGTAAACTTTTTTTGGTCTAAGTAAAGAATATATTGAATCTATATATGAGGAAATGTTTCTTCTTAAGTATTATAACGGCTGGAGTTTAGTTGAAACTTATAATATGCCAATAGGTCTAAGACGGTGGATGCTCAGAAGACTTATTAAGTTAAAGAAAGAGGAAGCAGAAGAAAATAAAAAAGCAAATACTTCCAGATAATTAATCCCAGCCTAATAGCTGGGATTTTTTATTTATCACTATTTATTTGTATATAAAGAGTTTTGAGGAAATTTAAATGGCATATGATCCAAAAGAATTAGAGTCGGCTTTAGAAAACCTTCTTAAAGTTGTAAAAGGTGGCACATCTTCAAGAGCCACAAGAAGAACAGCTACTGACGATAGTGATTCCTCTGATGTTCCTGCTAGTTTGCAAAAGCAAAATGAAGTTTATAAAATTCAAAAAGAATTAATAGAAGAAATTTATTCTGGCGAGCAAAAAAGAGAAGAATTAAGAAGTGAAAAGCAACGTGCATTAAAACAGATGCAACGCACGCTTGAAGACGCCCTCGAAGCCGAAATAAAGGCTGGAAAAAAGAATAGCGAAGAAGCAAAAAGATATATTGCAGACCTAAAAACAATCAATAAAGAATTAAAAGAAGTTGAAAATAATACTTCAAAAGCGTCTGAAGCATTTAAAAAAATTGCTGGTAATATTAAAGATATGGGCATGGAGGCCGGAAAAGCCTACTTTAATATTAAAGGATTATACACTCCTGAAATGGCAATTGGAATGATAAAGCAAATGGACGCAGCACAAGCAAGCTTTGCTAAAACAACAGGAGCTGGTAGAAAATATAAAGAAGAAATGGTAGCCTTGCAGAAAGCTACCGCAGATTTAGGAACTCAACATGAAGACGCAGCTAGGGTTTTTAGTAATCTATCAACTACAATAGTTGGTTTTAATGATACTAGTTTAGAGTTTCGTTCAAGAGCGGCCGAAATGGCAAGAAGCCTTGAACAATTAGGAGTTCCTTCAAAGGAGTTTTCTACTGTTGTTAATACTTTAAATACAAATCTTGGAGTTTCTAAAGAAACAGCAATAGATTTAGAAGAAAATTTAGTGCATTTAGCAAGATCCATAGGAAAAACAGCTTCAGAAGTAAACTCAGATTTAACTTCAAACTTAAATCGTTTAGCAATTTATGGTTCTAACGCTGGAAAACAATTTGAAGGGCTAGAGAGGCAAGCTCATTTAGCTGGAACGCAAGTTAGTACATTAACTGACTTAACGGAAAAGCTATCAACATTTGAAGGTGCAGGAGAGTTTGCCGGTAGATTGAATGCTTTAGCAGGTATGGATCTTTTTGATGTTGGGCAGTTGGTGAATCTAGAAGGCGCAGAAAAAATTCAATATATCGTTGAAAACATTCAAAGAGCGGGTCTAGATTTAAACGATCCAAAAGTAATGAGAGCAGTCACACAAGCTTCTGGTATTGATCCGCAAACATTTAAAGGTTTAGCTAATTTGACAGGAGATAAATTAGCTAAAGCAATTAGAGAACAGGAAGATTTAAAGAAAGAAAAAAGTGTAAGAGATTTAGCTAAAGAAGCAGCAACTGGTGAAGAGCGTGCTGCTGGTAAAACTACTGCTAGAATGACTGAAGCAGTAGGCGGTGCCGGTGCAGTTGACACTTATTTGCAAATGAATGATAAGTTAGACAAAACTTTAGATTCTTTGGGAGGAAAGATACTCTTTCTAGCTGGAACAATTACTGCCCTAGCTGGAGCAGTTGCAGCAAATATGGCTGGTGGATTTTTAAAGGATAAGATTGGTGGTATATTTAAGGGAGGAGGCGCAGGAAATTTACCAGTTCCTGCATCCGCAGGGTCAAAAACAGTAGCAGAAGCTGGCAAAAAATCAATCGGTAATCTAAGCGAAGAAGGTACCAAAATATTTAAAGAGGCCCGTGCGTCTGGAAAAACCGCAAAAGAAGCTTATAAATTAGCAAGCGGTGCAGAAAGAGCTGGTCTAGAAGCCACTGCTGATGTTGGAGGCAAAGTTGCTGCTGGTGGTGCTAAAGCAGCAGCAAAAGGTGCCTTGAAAACTGCTTTAAAATTCCTTGGACCAGCCTTAGACGTGTTTTTCACTTATAAAGATATCAAGGATGCTATTGAAACTGGTACAGCTGGTGGGAAAACGCCAGATGATGGTCTTAAAAAAACTGTTGGCGAGATAGCCGTAAAAGGTGGTGCCAATACTATATTAAATGGTCTTTTAGCTTTTGGAGGACCAATTGGTATTGGTTTAAGTATAGTTAATGGTCTTGCAGGTGCTTTTGGATGGAGTGCTGGTGATGTTTTAGTAAAAGGATTGAATAAACTAGGCATTGCAGAAGATTTTATGAAGGGTGTTGGAGGAGTACTCACGGATAAGATGGCTCCAGATAATAAATCTTCTACAGCATTGAAACCAGATGAAAAAGGAGAGGACGTTCTTTCATCGCCTGGATTACCAGTTATTAAAACCGCTGCTGGCAAACTTATAAGTGGTACACAAAATGATACTGCTATGCTAGTAGATTTTACAAAAGCTGGTCGTAATTCTGGCAATAATGATGATAAAATGTATCAAGCAATGATGGCTTTAGCAAATCGTCCATTAGTCATCCAAGCAAACGGAAGAGAAATAGCAAGATTGGCAAATGCAGAATTAAGACCACAAGCTATATAAGAGGCATAATAAATGGCAAACGATAAAACAAGATATCTTCCATATAATTTTAGAAACGGTGAATCAAGCACCGATTTAACAACAAATAACGATAGATCTTATATTGAAGTTTATCATTTATTGACAAATCAAGCTGTTAGATTTAAAGCTTTTATAACAGAATTTAGTGACGATCACCAGTCAACATGGTCAGATGAATCTGTTTATGGTAGAATGGATGATATTTCTACTTTTCAAAGTACAAAAAGAATAGTGAGCATTGCTTTTGAGGTTCCATCCTATGGAATAGAAGAAGCTATTGAAAATATGCAGAAGATGTCGCTTCTAAAGCAATTTTTATATCCATCTTATAAGCAGGGTGGAAATGCCTTGACAATTTCATCCTCACCTCTTGTTAGATTAAAATTCTCCAATTTCAGCGTTGATTCTAGCACTTTTAATAATGGATTATTAGGTAAAATTAAAAATATAAATTTTTCTCCTAATTTAGAAGCTGGTTTTCACTCGTTTTCTCGAAACGATAAAGATGTTGATTATAACGTTAATGAATTATCAAAAAAAGTCCTAGACACAAATAATATTCCAAGATATTTTGTTCCAAAATTATTTAGTATTAATATATCTGGATTTAACGTAATCCACGAACATTCTGTAGGGTGGATTCAAAATACAAAGCAAGGCGCAGAAAGAACTTATGTTTTTGGATCACGTGATGAACAAGCAAATACAAGCTATTATCCTTACGGCTTCTCAACAACAGAAGGTGTATTAAATAAAGAACAAGCACAAAAAGTAGCAGAAAGCGAAGCGGTAAATGATGCACTACAAAACGCATCAGCAGGTATACTTGAACCTACATAGGAAAATATAAAATGTCAGAAAGATACGAGAGATCAGAGATATTTTCTAATAATAATTTTTTATATGATAAATCTTTGCAAGATAGAAATATAAAAGTAATTAAACAATACGGCACGCAAGAGTTATCATATCCAGACCTAGAACAAATATCGGAGCTTACACTAAGCCAATATGTCTGGAAGCAACACGATAAATTTTGGAGATTATCCGACAAATATTATGGCGATCCAAAATACTGGTGGGTTATTTCTTTTTACAATAAAAAACCAACTGAAGCAGAACTAAAAGCGGGAGATGTAATTATAATACCACAACCGCTAGATAAGATTTTATTTTATATTAAGGGTTAATAAATGGCAGAAGCAACAAAAACAGATTTACCAGATGCAAACCCAACGCCTCCAGACCCAAGTAGTAAAGAGGGTAAGGAGATTTTAAAGAATTTTAGTAAATATGATCAACAATGTATTATGATTAAGGAGTTAAATCAATTCCTTGAGAGACTTAAAATAAGAGATCCAGAAAATGGCTATTATTATGACAATTTATTTTATCTAAAAGCTTTAAATCAAGACGAAATTAGAAGTGCTAATAATATTATTCATGGTTCCAAGTATTTTATGCCATTTATTAATGTTCCAAATCATATTTTATCTGCGCTTGTTCCAAAAATAAGACTTTACAAAAGTTATATTTTGGATGGAGGGCAAAAATTTGATATCGAACTCCCAATGGAGGATAAAATCTCACAAGAAGATATTTTGTCAGAGCATATTGGTAAAGGTTTTGGATATGGTCTTGAAAGTTTTTCATGGGAAAATACCAGTTTTAATGAATTTGATAGAAACATAAGTGCTACACTTATAATGAAGTTCTCAAATTTAGATTCTTTTACAAAAGTAAGAACTGGTATAATCGCAGGTGACCCAAAAAAAGTCCCAGATAAAGATGAATATAAAAAATTTAGCTTTTTGGAACTGATATATCAAGTGCCAGCAAAAGTAAATGCATCGGCACCAGATAAAGATTTACAAGCCGATCAACAGGTAGCTAATCCAAGAAAATTTAAAATAAAAATATCTATTGGATGGGAGTTTGAAGACTCTGTTTTAAATAATCTTCAATATACCGGAAATTTAGAAGCATTAAAAAAAGCTATAAAAGCTAATAACTACGTTCTTTATCTTTATAATAAAGGTCATGATCTTCAAATAGACCAACAAGGTAGAGTAACTGTTAGTATTAACTATCAATCGGCGCAAGAGGCTAGAATTAATGATGAAACACGCTCTAATATTCTTGCTAACACAAAATCATTAGATGAAATACAAACAATACAAAAAAGTATTGAAGAAAAAAGTGATGAACAAAAATTAAGAGCAGATGATAAAGAAATTGCTGCTAAAATTCAAGAATTAGAAAAAGAATTAGAATTAAAAGAATCAAATTTAAATTTTGAAATATATTCTGACTTTTTAGATAAATTCTTTGAAAAAGGTTTAATAAATTTCTGTAAATTAACCGATAAGGACATTTTAAAACTAAAAACTGCCTTATACCCAAGTGTAAAAACACCAAGCTTAGTTAATATAAAATTTTTGAAGATTGACGAAGCTCCTGGCGTTCAGCAAAAATATAGGGATCTTAAAAAAAAGGGTAAAGGAAACGAAACAGATGTTTCTGCTTCTATTGAAGAGCTTAAAAAAACCTTTTTGGGTAATAATGTAACAAAAGATGGCACAACACAGGAATTTGTGATTCCTTATTTTTATTTTGGAGATTTATTAGATTTAATAATTGAAAATATAAATATAACAGCCAAAGACGATAAAGCTAATGAACCTTTGCGTCTTATAACTGGTCCTATAATTTATGAAAGGATAGAAAGTTCCTCAATAAGAGAATTACAGCAAAGAAAAGATTTACCACGTTCGAAAAAAACAAATGTTACTATAAAAACTAATATTGCAGACTTACCAATATCGTTAGAGTTGTTTTTAGATTGGTTTAACAGCGAAATTGTTGCTCAAAGAAGAAGAACTGTAACACTTAGATCATTTCTATCATCAGTTCTAAGCAAATTTATTGTCAACGTTTTAGGGCCATCTTGTTTTGGAAAAAGCTTTGTTAGCGCAAATCCAAAAACAGACATACACATATTAAATGTTGTTGAACAGGGAGGCAAAGACCCATTAAAAAATACAGCAAATAATGGCAATGGTTTAAACGAAGGTAAAATTATTACAGTCAAAGATCTTGAAAGAATCGACCAGTCAATAAAATTCAGTAATTTACAAAATTTAAATATTATCCCTTATTTATATATGCAGATATATTATAGTGATATAGATTATCCATTTATAATTAATGAAAACTTAAATGCTCAACAGGGTACATACCATTTAAAGATGGGTGTTGATAGAGGTCTTGTAAAACAAATAAATTTTGCCAAAGACGATAACCCAGCCATGCCAGTTTTAATTTATTCAAAACAAGGAACTGTAAATTCACAAATTTTAAGAGCACCATATAATGCTGAAGTATCAATGGTTGGAAATACTATATTTAAACCAGGATCTACCGTTTATATAGATGCTGCGTATACATTAAGTATACCAAGCACAAAAGCGGGTACAAGCGAAGCAATACAACAACTTGGCCTAGGTGGATTCTACATTGTTTATAGAACAAAAAATGTAATACAATCTGGCAAGTTTTCCACAGAAATAGGATGTAGATTTACAAATTATGGAATTTTGGGATAAAATATAATGGCTATTTTTTTAAAAGATTCAAATGATTTTGAAGCAAACAATTTAATATTATCAAGAGATAATTTCAAAAACGAAATTTATCCTAAATTTATAGATAGATTTCAAGGAATGCTTTATGATCAAAATTTTGAAAAGCCATTATTTGGTAGAATTGATAAAGAAAATAATTCGATCTTTCCATCTGAAAAATTTTTAAAAGAATTAAATCCAAAAATAAACAATCTTTTATTTGTTCATGATTTTGTTAGGGATGCCTATAACGAACTAGATGTATATTTTAAAAAAGGCGTTGCAACAAAAAAACTTAGAAGTCCTGGTAGCCCTTATTCTGGTATACTTCCTGTTAGATCTTTTATAAGTGTGCATAAACAATATAGCGATTATCTATCTAAATTTAATTTATATTTAATAGACTACGTTAAAACAAGTTACAATAAAAAAGAAATAATTAATTTTAAAGATTATGTCAAAGCTTTTATTAATTTTATTAATTTAGAAAAAGGCACGATCTTTGTGACCAGAACAAAATTTCTTGGTACAAATCTTTCTAATAGCTTTATGTCTGGTTTTTCAATTTCATTATCAAACCAACAATATGATGATGACTATTCAAAACTAGAAATTTATGTTAAAGATAATAATTTTCCATTTTTCCTAGAATCATGCAGAAGACATTCTTTTTTTGTTGACAAGAACGCACCTTGGGTGATACACTTTGATTTTAACTCTGAGGCGGCACAAAAATATTTATCAAAATATAACTTGTCTGACGAGAGCGATGTATACGAAAAAAGATTCTACAAGGCTTTCTATACGGATATAAGTATTTTAAAATCATTCTTGCATCATTCCTATACTTTTTATAGTATTAATGAACCAAGCATAGACACAATTGTTGATATAAATGATTGCCAATCTCCAATAATTAAAAAACAGCAAAGAGAACTTATTAGCGAAAAAAATGTTAGCAACGAGTATTCAGAGTTTGAATGGTTAAAATTATATTTTGACATTCGTTTGGTTGAAGAAAATATTACCTTAAATAAAGCAGTCTATAATAAAGCGGTGCTTGACATGCAAAATGTTTTGAAGTATGGTGTAGTAGCGGGCGACCAGAACAAGTTCCAGTCGTCGCAAAATTTTATAAACAATTTTATAAAATTAAATAAAACACAGGTTGACTACCAGCAACTTTCAAAATATTAGAGGTAAACTTGCTATTCCAGACACTAGATGATAAAAAAGAATGCGTTGGGGTTTATGCGAATGGCAAACTCCATTTTGATAAAATTCCAGAAAATTTAACGGCATCTTGGAGCTATTCGCCCTATTTAAAAGGGCAAAAAATCCAATATGCAAACTTATATTGTGAAGGCAAAACACTTGACGAAGTTTGTCCAGAACATTTAAAAAATGAATGGACAGAAATTAGATCTAGGTTAAAAGCCTTTATGTCTTCTTTTATTGAAGCAAAAGTTTCATTAGAAGAAAATTGTTTTTTTGATTTAACGCCACAAAAATTTCTGGAGCAATATTGTGACATTAAAAATAAAATTACTAGACATGTATTTGACACTTATCCAAAACCAGAGCAGTATGATTTCTTTCGCAGATTTAATGAGTTACTTATTGACATAAAGTATCGACCATTAAATATTGACCTTGAATCATTAAAGAAAAATATCTTAAATGAAAAAGATCTATCTTATTACCATAAGATGCGAGATGTTAGTAAAGTAATTGATTATAATTTGTTTGGTGCTGTTACTGGAAGATTGGCTATGAAAAAGGGAAGTTTTCCTATTCAAAGTTTTCAAAAACAGTTTAGATATGCCTTAAAACCTCATAACGATTGGTTTGTTGCATTTGATATAAATGCAGCCGAGTTAAGAACTTCATTAGCATTATTAAATTGCGTTCAGCCACAGGAAGATTTATATGAATGGATCGGGAGGGATATCATCGGAGGTTTATCAAGAGATAAATCAAAGAAGGTTGTTATCGAGTGGTTATACAACTCAAGCAATCCTACATACCAGCAATATGCTCAAAATCTTGATAATGTCTTCAAAAAAGAAGTTCTCAAATCACTATATTATGTAAATGGTTTTGTGTATACACCATTTGGTAGAAAAATTGAAGCCGATGATCATCATGCAATCCCATACTTAAATCAGTCAACTTTTATTGATTTATTCCACAGGCAAGTCATTAAAGTCGATGATTATTTGTCAGACAAGAAAAGCTTTGTTGCTTTTTTATTACATGACGAATTTGTACTTGATATTACTGATGATGAAAAACAAAATTTGCTAGAAATTGCAAAAATTGTTCAAAACACTCAGTTTGGTAAATTTCTTTGTAACATTAAAGTTGGTCGTGATTATGGTAATATGAAGAAATTAAATCTTAAGGTAGAATAATGTATACAATAATTGGTCTTGGTTCTGCTGGGTGCAATGTTGCTGAAAAATTTGAAGGAGACGCTGCATTTAAAGTTAAACTTATAGATGTTGACATAGAAGGCGAAAATTGTTTTTCTTTAAAAAAACAGAATACGCCAGAGTTGTACGAAGCAAATACCCCAGATCTTTCTGAATATTTCTCAGATGTTACAGAAAAAATTATATTAATTGTTGGTGGATCTGGGAAGGTTTCTGGGTGTTCTCTGAGGGTCTTAAGCGAATTAAAGGGAAAAGAGCTAAATGTTGCTTATATAAGACCAGATACATCGTTGTTAGCAACAACAGGAAAATTGCAAGATAAATTAACATTTAATGTATTTCAAGAATATGCAAGATCTGGTGTGTTTAAAAACACATTTATAGTTAGTAATCAAATGATAGAAAATATAGTTGGAGATATTCCAATTATGGAATATAATGAGACTTTAAATAAAGTTATACATAACTGTTTATCAGGGTATCTGAAGCTTTCATCGCAAGAGGCTATTATTGATAATTCAACGCCTCCAAAAGAAATTAGCAGAATAGTGACTTTTGGAGTTTATGATTTAGAAAATGATATTGAAAAATTATTATATCCTCTTGAATTTATCGACGATAAATGCTATTATTTTGTAATAAATGAAAGCGAATTAAAATCTAATGGAAAACTATTTAGGGTAATAAAAGAAAATATGCGTCAAAAAGTTCTTGACAGCACGAAAATTTCGTATAGAATACATAGCACGCCACAGAATCAGAGCTACTGTTATGTGGTTGCTTATTCAAGAAAGGTTCAAGAATGAAAGCGTATATTGGGTCATTTAAGAAGAAAGATGGAAGCGTCAGGACTATGACTTTTGCAAAACTTAAAGATCTGCCACCACAATTTTTATCTGAAACGTTAAAAGGTGGTAAATCTGCTAAACAATCTCAAGGTTCTGAGGTAGTATATGATTTAGAACTACGTGAATTTCGTGTTTTCAATTGGAATGCCGTCGTAGGTCAGGTCGTAGAAAAAGATATTAATTTTTAGCTTTACTCTCGCCACAGACCGTGGTAGAGTCATAACAGTTCGGTGGGAAGATTTGCCCCCGACAAAGGAGAAATACACATGGGTATCGACGTAAAGAAAATGCAAGCCAAGCTTAATGCACTACAAAACAAGGGTGGAAGCGGAAGCAAGACAAGCTTCTTCTCACCAAAAGAAGGTAATTCTTATTCAGTCCGTGTTGTGCCAACGCCAGACGGCGATCCATTCAAGGAATACTGGTTTCACTATGAGCTAGGCACCCAAGGTGGTTTTCTGTGCCCAAAAAAGAATCACGGCGATGTATGCCCAGCCTGTGATTTTGCAAGCAAGCTATACAAGGAAAAGAACGAAGAATCAGCCAAGATGGCTAAGAAGTTCCTGCCTCGTCAACGCTTCTTCTCACCAGTTGTTGTTCGTGGCGAAGAAAAGGAAGGCGTTAAGGTTTGGGGTTATGGCAAGAACGTTTATCAAGAGCTAATCGGCCTCGTACTAAACCCAGATTATGGCGATATTACAGACCCAGAAGAAGGCCGTGATCTAACTTTGACCACAAGCAAAGCCCCAGGTCAAAGCTTCCCAATGACGAAGGTTGTTGCACGTGTTAAGACAAGTAAGCTATGCCAAGGGACTGGCGACGAATGCAAGCAGCTTCTAGAGTCGATCCCAGATTTTGAGAAGCTACACACTCGTAAAACAACTGAAGAGGTTGCTGCTATCCTAGATGAATATCTAGCTGGCGATCATAGCGAAGAGGAAGTAGAAAAAGAATCAAAAGAAACAACCAAATTTGGTGCAAAGACAGTTGCTAAGACTGCGCCAAAGGCATTCGCAAAGAATGCAGTAGATGCAGCTTTTGATGAATTAATGGACGCTTAACACTAAAAATGTAAAGTAGTATAACAGAGGGACAGGGTAAAACCTGTCCCTCTTTTACTAGGAGATAAAATGAATAAAGATTTTGAAAATTTATTAAATAAGTACCAATGTAAATTAGTTGATGATAGGATCGTCAATAAAAACGGAAATGATACAAAAATAGCTTGGAAATCTTTTGCACAATTGCAAGAAAATTTAAAATCAATAAAATCGAGTAATGAAAACCAAGCTATGGCTAACATTTTATACATTTTTGAAGAAAGCTTAAAAGAACGGAGTGTAATCTAACATGAAGAAAAAAGAAAACACAGGCGCAGGAAAAGTTTCAATCGCAGATATGCGCTCAATGATTAATAAAAAATTAGGTCGTGAAGTTGCATTTGATTTGCACGAAGATAATCCAACCGAAGTCACAGATTGGATTTCAACAGGCTCACGTTGGCTAGATTCAATTATTTGCCGTGGTAAGCTAGCTGGCATTCCAGTTGGCAAAGTTACAGAATTAGCTGGGCTTGAAGGTTCTGGTAAAAGTTATATGGCAGCACAAATTGCTGCTAATGCACAAAAACAAGGCATTTCGGTTGTATACTTTGACTCCGAAAGCGCTATCGATCCAGACTTCCTAGAAAAAGCTGGCTGTGATATCCAAAAACTTCTATATGTTCAAGCCGATTCAGTTGAATTCGTTCTTGAAACAATTGAAGATCTCCTAAAAACAACAGACGAGAAGTTCTTATTTGTTTGGGATTCAATGGCTTTAACGCCAAGCAAAACTGATTTGGAAGGTGACTTTGATCCACAATCATCAATGGCAGTCAAACCACGTATTCTAGCAAAAGGTTTGTCAAAATTGATTCAACCAATTGCTAACAAACAAGCAACCTTATTGATCTTGAACCAATTAAAAACAAACTTAACAGTTCAAAATCCAAAGTATGCAACCGATTCTGAAAAATACTCAACTCCTGGTGGAAAAGCATTAGCTTATTCATACAGCTTGCGTATTTGGTTGACAGGTCGTAAAGCAAAAGATTCCTATGTTGTTGACGAACGTGGTTATCGTGTTGGCTCTGAAGTTAAATGCCGCCTTGAGAAGTCACGCTTTGGTTCACAAGGACGTGAATGCTTCTTCCGTATTATGTGGGCCGATCAAATCGGTGTTCTAGATGAAGAATCAATCTTTGAAGCCGTTAAGCCGTTTATTAAGCAAAGCGGTGCTTGGTATGAACTAGATGTTGGCGGTAAACCAAAGAAGTTCCAAGAAAAGCAATGGGTCGAATTAATGCGAACAGACGCAGAGTTCCAGAAAACGGTTTACGATTTGATGGAAAATGAAGTTGTTGTTAAGTTTGATAATCGTGAAGGTGACGCAAAAGCCTTTTATAACCTAGAAGGTGAAAGCGAAGAAGCGCACGCAGAATAAAAGAGCTTGACATCTCTACCTCACCCTGCTACTATCTAGAGGGTGAGGTTTTTTATGTCTAAACTTGAATGGACTACGCTAGATCTTAAACACGCAGAGAAAGTTAAAATTATTGGCGACAATGGCCCTATCAAAATTATCATTGGTGGCCCAAGGCCCGAAGATGGACTGTATTGGTGGCACGTTAAAGTGGAAGAAAAAGGATATGCTTCCACAATAGAAGAGGCAAGGCAAGCTGCGCTTGATAGCGTAATATATGAAATTGGAGATTTAAAATGAGTCTTGGGTTGTGTTGTCAGTGGATCGAACAGAGAACAAATCGAAACGGCAAGCTACTTAGTGAAAATATTATTGATGAAAAGTCTCTACAATTAGGCGCATACAAAAATGGCAAATATAGCAGAGAGAGAATTCTTGCAACTTATCGTGGAAACGTCAAGGAAATCCTGCAAATCATTCCTCGACTCAACGAACACAATATCAAATCTTTCCGAATTTCAAGTAGCTTGTTCCCACTATTTGAATTCTGTGGAGATATTGCTAGAAACGATGAACAAATTAAAAACGACTTGCAGCTTGCTGGAAAGCGGTTCAAAGCCTCAAATATTAGAGTGACAACACATCCAGGTCAATTTTGTGTCATCAGCAGCGACAGAGATTCTGTTGTCCAGAACAGTATTAAGGAATTGGAATACCATGCTTGGATTTTTGATATGATGAATTTTGATAGAACTCCTTATTATGCAATTAACATTCATGGTGGTAAGGCAAAACGTTCTGAAAAGTTGGTTGAAGTAATTCAGACTCTTCCAGAATCAGTCAAGGGAAGATTAACACTTGAAAATGATGAAAAATGCTATAATGTCCGCCAGCTACTCGATATTAGCAGCCGCACTAATGTCCCTATTGTTTTTGATAGCCACCATTATAACTTTGGTAGTGGCGATCTATTATTTGATGATGCTTTTCGTAGCACTATTGACACTTGGGGCGGTATCAAGCCTCTCCAGCATATCTCAAATACTGAAATCGGCATGGAAAATGCTGCGTTCAACCAAAAGCGAGCGCATTCACAAATGATTCGTTATGTTCCACCCTTGCAACTGGAAGCGATTCGTGGTAACATAATCGATGTTGATGTCGAGGCAAAAATGAAAAATATCGCTCTATTAAAAATGCGCCAAGAATTTGGAATTGAAAATTAATGGATTTTATAAAAAAACATAAATATATATTTGCATTTGTATCATCTCTTCTCTTAGAATTTTGGTTTTCGATGTGTGCTTGGTCGGCAAATCATAACAATTATACAGTTGCAATTCTTGCCAATTTTACTTATCCATTTATTAGTATGTTGCCGATGATCTTATTGGTAGAAGAAGAAGGGTTGATAAACAAATTAAAAATTGCATTTTTTAATGGATTTGGTTACACCGTTGGAACAGTTATCTTTTTATTCCTTAGAGAAAGGTTTTAGTAATGAAAGAAGAATTAGAGAAAAAACTATTTGAAAAATACCCTGAAATATTTGTGCAAAAAGATCTTCCAATGTCACAAACTTGTATGTGTTGGGGAATTGAATGCGGCGATGGATGGTATAATATTATTGATGCTCTTTGCGGCAGAATTATGGGGTATAACCGTAATTTAAATTGGAAGATACAAAGAGATATCGAAGATGGAAAAGCAAAAGAGTCTGATCTTATTCCTGTAATTCAAGCAACACAAGTAAAAGAAAAATTTGGTGGCTTAAGATTTTATACAAATTCAACAGACGAATATATTTATGGCTTAATCAGTATGGCTGAAGGTATGTCGGCCCGCACTTGTGAACATTGCGGTAATCCAGGTAAACAAAATAATGAAGGTTGGATTATAACTCTTTGCGATCCTTGCAGAAAAGAATACGATGCAGTTAGGAGCGCACAATGGGGTACAAACCAAAAGTTGGAGACTTAGTAGAATATACTGATACGTGGAATGGCGATAGAAAAACCATAGCTCTTGTAATGAAAATAAATAAAACAAGCGAACATAATGGCACTGTTAACATCAAATTAATTCTTGATGAAAAAGATAGGAATTATGTATATCCTTGGAATTTAAAACTTCTGTCGAGTGCCTCTTGACAACTGAGCCTCCTAGTGGTAGTATGAGAACACTAGGAGGTTCTACTTTATGGACAACGACGACCCGCAGGAGATTATTGTAGCAAAGAAGGATACAAGCAACAGAGTACGGAGGTATCTTTCAGTTAGCTAAGAAAATGGCAGAATGTTCAACTTATGGTAATTTTCGTCATGGTGCTGTTCTTGTTAGGGGCGGTGCTGTCATTAATCTCGGTATTAATTCTGAAAAGTATTCTTCTGTTGGTGCAAAGTTTCGTCCCGAAGAAAAAGGTGTTTCTACGTATCACGCAGAGGTTAAAGCTCTTCTTAACATTCCTCGCTCGCAAACTAAGGGCGCTATTATGTATGTTGCAAGAGCTTCTAAGGGTAAAAAAGAAGACAGAATGAGCAAGCCTTGCACTATGTGTCATGCATTAATGCAGGAGCGTGGTATCAGGCAGGTTTATTATTCTGTTGATAATGAATTTATTGGAACTTACAAATTTTGAGGATAATATGACTTACGAAGAATTATTGGAAGAAAATAAAAATTTAAAAGCTCAAATAAAAGAAGCCTACGAAGCACTATACCCAGCTGGGCTTGTAACTATTGACGGCAAGGAAATAGAAACAACCCTATTAGATAGGGCTAAAATGGCCGTTACAATAATTGGCTGCGAGGCTGATTTTGCTGACGAAATGCAGAAAGAACGTAATGAAATCCAAGAAGCAATTGCTTGGTACATTCGCTGTCAAGAACATTGGCTCGATGCCGAAGATTATGCTAATGAAATTCTTGATTTAACAGTTGAAGAGATTTATAAGCAATATCCAAGGGGTAAATAATGGATAAGAAAAAAGTTTTAATTATTGATGGAAATAATAACTATTTTCGTGCTTATATAGTTGATCCAAGTGTTTCAACGAATGGTCAGCCAATTGGTGGATTAAAAGGGTTTCTTAAAATTCTACAAAAACTTTGTCGTGAAGTAAACCCCAACCGTGTTGTTATTTGTTGGGATGGCAAAGGCGGATCTGCCAAACGTAAGGCAATGAATAAAAATTACAAAGAAGGCAGAAAACCTATTAGATTAAATAGGAACATACAGAACCTATCAGACAACGAAGAAATTGATAATAAAATCTGGCAAATGACAAGACTTGCAGAGTATATTAATGAAATGCCAGTTATACAACTTTTACTTGATGGAGTAGAAGCCGATGATCTTATTTCTGCCGTTGCTAATCATCATACACTGAAAGAATATAACAAAGTTATAGTATCAAGTGATAAAGATTTTATACAATTGTGTAACGAATCAACTGTACTTTATAGACCAGTGCAACACGAAGTCTTAAATAAAAAAAAGATTGTTGAAGAATACGGTATTCATCCTAACAATTTTTGTTTAGCCCGTGCATTATCGGGCGATAAGTCAGATAATATTGATGGCGTTGATGGTATTGGATTGCCAACTGTAGCAAAACGTTTTCCGATGCTAAAAGAAGAAAAAAGTTACACGATTGATGATATTTTAGAAGTTTGTAAAACAACAGAAGCGGAAGTAAAAGCATATAAGATGGTACTAGAACAACAAAACCGTGTTAGAGATAATTATAAAATAATGCAATTAGGTGTGCCAAATATATCTGTACAAGATAGCCTAAGCATAAACTATGCACTAGAAAATAGTGAATGTACATTTAATAAATTGGAAATTATTCGTATGTCCATTCAAGATGGATTTGGCGAAATGGATTTTTCAGACCTGTTTATGCAGCTCAAAAAGATTCAGCTTGAAAACTGTTAATGTTCTGTTGTATAGTTAGACTTCCAACGGGGTTAAGATGTCATTTGTAAATGAAAAAGCGACTTTTGAAAAATATGGAACAAAGTTCCAAGAAAATTTAGTACAAATTATGTTAGATGACCGTGTATTTTGTGATCAAATTAGTGAAGTACTGGATCCTATTTTTTTTGAATTAAAATATTTACGTCTTTTCGTAGAAAAAGTTTTTGAATATCGTAAGAAATATGGCACGCATCCTTCAAGAGATACGATTACAACTATTTTACGTACAGAGATTGAAAAAGAACCAGAGCTGTTACAGAAGCAAACAAGAGAATTCTTTGCAAGAGTTCAGGCTAATGAATTTTCATTGGACGGCGAGCAACATATTAAGGATGTTTCTCTCGATTTTTGTAGAAAACAAAAATTAAAAGAAGCAATGATTAAATCAGTTGGGTTGATTCAACAATCATCATATGATGAAATTAGCAAGATTATCAATGATGCGTTAAAGCTTGGAACTGATAATAATCATGGTTATGATTTTATTGTTGATTTTGAGAAGCGCTTTGAAGTTATGGCACGTAATCCTCTTTCAACAGATTGGGAACTGATTGATAGCATCACAAAAGGTGGATTAGGTAAAGGTGAACTTGGAGTAGTTATTGCACCAACTGGCGCAGGTAAAAGTATGGCGCTTGTGCATCTTGGAGCAGCTGCATTAAAAGCTGGCAAGAATGTGGTACACTACTCATTGGAATTACAAGACAAAGTTGTGGCACTACGTTATGACTCTTGTATTTCTGGTATTGCTTTATCAGATGTAAAAGACCAAAAAGAGATGGTTTGGGAAAACATTAAGGATATCAAAGGTAAACTTATTGTTAAAGAATACCCAACTAAGTCGGCCACGACAAATACAATTAAAAACCATCTTGAAAAATTAAAACGTAAAGATTTTAAAATTGATATGGTCATTGTAGATTACGGAGATCTAATTAGACCTATCACAGCTCAGAGAGAGAAGCGTAATGAATTGGAGAGCATCTATGAAGAAATGCGGGCTATTGCACAGATCTATGGGTGTCCTGTTTGGACTGCATCTCAGACTAACCGAAGCGGACTCAACGCAGAGGTTATTACGATGGAAAGCATTTCAGAAGCCTTCAATAAATGCTTCGTCGCAGACTTCATTTTCACAATTTCCAGAACAATAAAGGATAAGAACACAAACGAAGGGCGTATTTTTGTTGCCAAGAACAGAAATGGTCCTGATGGATTGGTGTTCCCAATTTTCATGGATACTGCGAACGTTAAAATTAAAGTATTACAACAAAGCACGGAAACCGCAACGGAAATTATGGAAAAAGCAACAAAGAAACAAGAAGAAAACTTAAAACAAAAGTATAAAAATTATAAAAAGGAGCAAAGGGCATCATGAAAAAAATTGTAATGTTTTCCGCAAGTTGGTGTGGGCCATGTAAACAAGCGAAACCCGTATTCCAACAGTTAAAAGAGGCAAGAAGTGACGTACAGTTTGAAGTTGTAGATATTGATGAACAGTCTGATATGGCAAAAGATTTTGATATTAGAGGTGTTCCAACTTTTATGCTTATCGAAGACAATGAAGAAGTTAAGCGTCTAGTTGGAGCACAAAACGTAGTAAGAGTTAAGGAATTCCTAGAGGGTTAATAATGTATACTAAACAACAAGTACAAGAAGCTACAAATAAATACTTTAAGGGCGATGGTCTGGCTGCAAACGTATTCTTTAAATACGCCCTAAAAGATAAGCAAGAGAATTATTACGAACTGACACCAGACGATATGCATAGCCGTCTTGCTAAGGAATTTGCTAGAGTAGAAGCTAAATATCCTAATGCCATGTCAGAGCAAGAGATTCTTGAACTATTCAAGGAATTTAAATGGGTTGTACCACAAGGTTCACCAATGTATGGTATTGGTAACAACTTTGCGCTATCTTCATTAAGCAACTGTGTTGTAGTTGCTAATCCAGAAGATACAGTTACGTCAATTATTGATGCGGGTAAGGATCTAGCAAACCTATTTAAGCGTCGTTGCGGTGTTGGTATTGATATTACCGATCTACGTCCAGAGAATATGCCAGTAAATAATAGTGCTGGTACTACAACTGGTGCTTGGTCATTTGCTGACTTTTATTCATATGTTTGCCGTATGATTGGTCAAAATGGCCGCCGTGGCGCTCTTATGATTTCAATTGACGTTCGCCATCCAGACGTTGAGAAATTTGCAGTAATGAAGCACGATCTCACCAAGGTAACAGGTGCGAACGTATCAATTCGTATTACTGATGATTTCATGAAGGCTGTAGAAGCTGATGAAGATTTTACCCTTCACTTCCCAGTTGGTTCACCAAATCCAAAATTCACTAAGGTTGTAAAAGCCAAGGAAATCTGGAAACTAGTAGTAGAATCAGCTACAAAGACTGCTGAACCTGGTTTGTTGATGTGGGACAATATTGTAAAGAATCTACCAGCTCATAGCTATCCACAATTTAAGACCCTAACAACAAACCCATGCGGAGAGATCCCACTATCTGCTTACGATAGCTGCCGCTTAATCTCAATTAACCTAAAGCACTTTGTAAAGAACGCTTTTACTAAAGAGGCTTATTTTGATTTAACTCATTTTGAGCAAGTAGCTCGTAAAGCTATGCGTCTATCAGATGATTTGATTGACCTTGAGATTGAAAAGCTCACTGCAATTATTAATCTATGTGATACACAAAATGAAAAAGAGCTTTGGACTAAACTATTAAAGGCTTGTGAAGATGGGCGTAGAACTGGTTTAGGCACACACGGTCTAGCTGATGCTATTGCTCGTTGCGGCATTCGCTATGATTCAGAAGAAGGTATTGAACTAATTGACCAAATCTATAAGGTATTACGTGATTCAGCTTATGCCATGAGCGTTAATATGGCTAAAGAGCGTGGCGCATTCCCAATCTTCAACTGGGGTCTAGAGAAAGAAAATGAATTCATCAAACGCCTCCCAGAGCAAATCAAGAAGGAAATGGCAAAACACGGTCGCCGCAACATTGCCTTATTGACCAATGCTCCAACAGGATCAGTTTCTATTGAATCACAAACATCATCTGGTATTGAACCAGTATTCAAGAACTTCTATATTCGTCGTCGTAAACTAGATCAATCAGAGATGAATACAAAGGCTGATTTCGTTGATCAACTTGGTGATCGCTGGATTAACTTCAAGGTTTATCATCATAACGTACTAGAATATCTTGAAATGATGAAAACCGATACGGTTCCAGATTTCTTCGTTGAGAGCGATAATATTAACTGGCAGAATCGTGTTAAGATCCAAGCGACGATTCAGAACTATATTGACCACTCAATTTCATCAACAATTAATCTTCCAAGAGGCACAACACCAGAAGTTGTTGGTGAACTATACCTAAATGGCTGGAAGCTAGGCTTAAAGGGTATTACTGTTTATGTTGATGGTTCACGTGACGGTGTATTAATCACGGCGGAACCAAAGAAGGAAGAAGAATTCCAACAACACAAGGCTCCAAAACGCAAGCAAGCTCTAGACTGCAACATTCATCACTTGACAGTTAAAGGTGAAAAGTGGGTCGTGTTGGTTGGCTTATTTGACGGGAAGCCATATGAAGTCTTTGGTGGACAAGCAAATAAAATTACCATTCCTTCAAGCATCAAATCAGGCAAGGTAATTAAAAAGAAAACAGGTCATTACCAACTAACCTTTGGTGAAGACGGACTAATTGATGATATCAAGGATGCATTCCAAAATACTCAATACGCCGACTTGACTCGTTTGATTTCACTATCACTACGCCACGGTGCTGATGTTAAGTTTATCGTTGAGCAAATTCTCAAGAGCGAAACTGAAAGCATGACAACTTTTAGTAAAGCAGTTGCCCGTGTATTGAAAGAATACATCAAGCAAGGCGAGGAAGTAACTGGTTCAGCATCTACCTGTCCAGATTGTAGTGGCAAACTAGTTTATCAAGATGGCTGCGCTACCTGTAAAGAAGGCTGTGGCTGGAGTAAGTGTTATTAATTAGGCTCTTTACACTCAAACCCCTCTGTGATATAAAAGTCACAGAGGGGTTCTTTTATGAATTATTTATTTGATATTGATGGCACTTTAACATTACCAAGACAGCCGATAGATCCAAAATTTGAAGACTTTTTCTTTAATTGGATGCAAGATAAAAGCGTGTATCTTGTAACTGGTAGTGACATGAAAAAAGTAAAAGAACAACTATCACAAAGAATTATTGATAGTTGTGCTGGTATATTTTGTTCTATGGCGAATGAATTTTATATTAAGGGTAAGTTAGTATATTCAAACGAGCTAGAATTACCAGAAAAAGTTTTAGAATATTTAAATATATTTCTCATGCATTCTGCATACTCACCAAAACGTTCAAACAATTTTGAATATCGCAAAGGAATGTTGAATTTTTCAATTGCTGGCCGCAATTCTTCAAATGAAGAAAGGGAGCAATATTATCTTTATGATTTGAAAAATAATGAACGTAGAACTATTACCAACTTTATTAATTCTAATTTTGATACATTAGAAGCAAGAATTGGTGGTCAAATCAGCATCGACATCCAGAACAAAGGAAATAATAAAAGTCTAGCATCAAAATGGATTCGTAAAAATATTGGTGGAAAGATTTTGTTCTTTGGCGATAGAACGGACAAAAATGGAAATGACTATGATATCGTCAAAGATATAGTTGACATCGGGGATGGAGAGTGGTATAGTATTCAAAGTCCAGGACAATTGCATCTAATTTTGGAGACAAAGTGAAGAAGTTGAATAAAGAATTTTTAGAAAAAGAATTAACAAAGCGGTTAAGCAAAAAAATAGAATTATCTAAAGAAGGCTATTATTCTTCTGAAGAGATGGCGTTATACCGTAAGATCTTTGTAGAAGGTAAGGACACCGGAATTAAATTCGACCTAGATGACTTGACAGAGTACGAACAGCGTGGTATCTTAGACAGACAGCTAGACAAGCTAGCTTCTAAATTAAACGGAGAATAAAATGGGATCAGTGATGGGTGTTAGCGACGAGAAGCCAAAGAGCAAAGAAGAGAGAGTTAAAGATTTCGTAAAATCAATGCGTGCGGTCGAACAAGCTATGGAGCCATTCAAGGATCAACGTAGAGATCTAAAGAAGAACTATGTCGAAAATGGTTGGCTAGATAAGAACGAGATGAGCAATCTAACCAAGGCGATGCGCCTTGTAAAAGATGAAACAGACATGGATGCTCTTCTAGAAATGTACAAGAAAGTTAAAGGTGCATAATGTATTTTTATCCTCGCAACAAGTACCTTCATGTGGAATTGCCAGAAGAAAAAGCAGAGGATAATACTAATACAACATTTAGCGGTTTTGTTCTGCCACCAGAATATAAACGGCAGAGCAGCCCGCTAGCTGTTGTTAAATTAGTTTCCGCTGCAAAAGGTTCAGATTATTCAAAAGATGAGGGTTCATATCTTTTAGTACCCTCTCATAATATTGAAACAGTTGAATTCGATGGACTGAAAGTATCAGTAGTCCCAGAACACGTTGTTTATGGCGTGGTTGTAAAGGTATAATAATGATTGATATATATGGAGATGGGATTGGAAAAGTTGAACTTGTTGACTCTATCGGTTCAGACCTTACTATTGTTAATTCTGCTCGGGTATCATTTGGGGTTCATAAATCTGAACTAGACGACAAGGATCGTAAACTTATTCGTTATCTTATTAAGCATAAGCACACAAGCACGTTAGAGCATTGTTTTGTTACGTTTCGGGTAAAGGTTCCGCTCTTTATCCGTTCGCAGCATCACCGGCATCGTACTTGGTCATACAATGAAATCTCTCGTCGCTATACAGCGGAGAATCTAGAATTTTATGAACCAATGAAGTTCAGAACTCAACATGAAAAAAACCGTCAGGCTAGCAATGAAGATGATTTAATTGATCCAATTGTTTATGAACTTGGAGAAGTTACAGCTTCAAGAGCTATCAGAGATCACCATTTGGCTGCTGTGTTTCTCTACGAAGAAATGATGCGAAAAGGTGTATGCCGTGAACAAGCCCGTGGAATTCTTCCACAAAATATGTACACTGAATATTACGCAAGTGCAAATCTTAACAACATTCTCAAGTTTATTGAATTACGCTCTCACGAAGGAGCGCAACTTGAAATCCAAAAAGTTGCTGAAGCAATGCTAAAAATTCTTGAGGATTTGTTTCCAGAAACAATTAAAGCATATAACGAGGTAAAAAATGGAACTAAATTGTAAAAAATGCAATAAAGCAATTAAAAAATTAAGCGAGAAAGAAGAAGCACTATATAAATCCATCAATCTTAAAACTGATGATCTTTTTATGTTGTGTGGAGATTGCAGCGGTTTTAATAAAAAACGTAATCTACCTTCTTTTTTAAAGGCTTTTGAACTTGAAGAAGTAATTGAAGTAAGGCGTGTATATCGTAGAAAATACCAAGTAAATTGGAAGCGTCTATTTATGAACTTTGTTTATATGTTAATGTTTTGGAAGAGAAAGCCAGGGACAGTTGCTGTAAGAGCTACTGTGGCATCTACTGATATTTACAAAGAAAATCACAATCGCTTTGTTTTTACAAAAGCTCTTGCTGAATGGACAGTTAAAAATACCCCAGTAAGGGATGGTTTTGGCGATGGAGACATTGACAGTAAAGCTAAAGCCGTAAATAATGCCCTAGAAGGAAAATAGTATTTAAAAATGCAGCGAGTCTTAGAATTAGAATACGATGAGATAATCTTCGGTCTAAATCTAGACTCGCTTCGTTTTGCTTATACAAAAAATATACCGTTATTTTATACGATTAGTTCAATTAATTTTCCTCCAAATTATGATTTTGTAGACCCACAGATAAAAAGAAAGGAATACGAGAATTTATATTCTAGAATTTCTTTACTTGGATTATTCCCAACACAAAATGCATATTCTGCAAGACTAGAGGATAACAATAATTTAAAATTAATAACAACACAAAATTTTGTTATTAACATAAAATTCAATAAATTGTGGGTTACAAATGCTGGTGCAATAAATTTAGAAGGAATGCCACCAGAGTATGAAACACATAATCATATAAATCTTGTTGCAGATACAATAAGCGTTCGCTCTGGCCTTTACCATGATTATTGGGAATTAGATACTGATGGCGATAACTTTGTTAAAAAAATAAAGTTTGAATTATCTAGTCGTTTCTTTTATAAGAATACGGATAATAAAAAAGACTGCGTTGCTCTATCATATATAAAGCAAGAGGACATGGAAAGATTCGACTGCTCAGAAATAGCTGCAAGAATGAAAACCGCACATTTCATGGAAAAAGCAGGAATAAAAGGACGATGGGATAAAACAAATGGATACTTCAAGAAAATAAAACTTGAATCAATATGCCGATTTATATATCCTTCCTATACTTTAATCTATAAAGATCTTCCAAACAATATACAATTGCTGTATAATGTTCCTGCACCAACTTTAAAAGAGGAATTATATGGCGAAATACAAAAATTACAAGTACAATCAAATTGACCACTTAGCTGGTATTGTTCCTATTGGTGGAAAAATTTTAGATTTTCGAATGCCTTGGCATGATTCCTTAATGCCAGTGGCACCTGATTATTTAGCGGTAGAACAATCTGTTTATCAATGTGCAATTGCTGGTTGTGAAACAATATGGATAGTGGGTCATAAAGGCATAACTCCACTGGTAAGGCACAGGCTTGGAGATTATGTACTAGACCCAGCAAATGAAGTAGCAAGCGAGACTTATAAATATTCCAGCATAAGAAAACACATACCAATTTTTTATGTTCCAATCCTACCAAAAGATTATGATAGAAGGGATTCTTTAGGATGGAGTGTTTTACACGGTGCAGATTCTGCTTTTAGAGTTTCTTGCTTTATTAGTAAATGGACTGCTCCAACAAGATTTTTTTGCTCGTTTCCTTACGGCATAGTTCCACCAGAGGCAATTAAATCAGAAAGACAAAACTTTTTAAGATCAGAAAAGCAAACTTTTTTTTCTTATGAAAATAAAACCATTAAAGACGGTTTCCATCTCCCATTTACATTCGATGCAAAAGATTATAAAAATTGTAGAGATATAGTTAAGAAAAAAAATATAGAAGATTGGGAAAAAAGAAAAGAAAAGGATGCTAGAGAATTTTCTCTACAAGAAATATTTGAGCCTCTTGACACGGGTAGTAACTCTGTGGTAGAGTTACCTTGGTTCCATGAGATCAGTTCGTGGGAAAAATATTGTAAATATACTTCGAGTCAGCAAGCCTTACAATTAAAAAGACATAAAGAAGTCTTTATTAAAGAAAAAAGAAAAATATTTCCAACTGAAAGAGATATGGATGAGCAAAAACAAGGAAGACTGGAAGAACAAATACGACAATCTGAAGATTAATTTCGATAGACTTGACCGATACAACGATGTATTATACCGTTGTTATTTTGCAGCAAAAAGATTGCGCAACAGTGGATATGATGGTGAATTTATTGGTGAGCCAACGAAAGAGTTGTTTGAAGCAATTAAACTAATTGAAAACTTTGAAAAGGATTTGAAAAATGGCAACTAGTGTTATTAAAAAAGATATTTCGTGGCTATTAGGTAAAGTCCCAGATTTCATGGAGTTTTATGATAGCCAATCAAACTATTTTATTAACGGAGGTTATCTAGCGGGTGGATTTCTACGTAAGGTAATTAAGAATGGTAGTGTTATAGAAACTATCAAAGACGGATTATCAGCAGGAGATATTGATTTCTTTTTCTACTCTGAGCAGCACGCTCAAGAAGCTTTTGAATATTTTACCAAGCACGTTGGAACGTTTATCCCTAGACCCTCTACATTTGCTCCAAACAGCGTAACTGGTTTTGCATATGAGGGAAATGGCGGCTTGAGATTAAACAGCATGAAAAAACCAGCTGTTGTTAAGTTCCAATTTATTGCCAAAAGTACGGGTTCGCCAGAAGAAGTTCTAAATCGTTTTGATATTGCTAATTGTAAAATTGCCACTGATGGTAAATTTATTTGGATGGTCGATGGTTGGGAAGGGTTAGAAGATCAGAAAATTATTCGTGTAGATAATTTATCTGGTAAATATTTTCCTTGGAGATTAAAGAAATATTTAGGAACTGATTATTCTTTATGGCCTTCAAATTATGAACAGGTTTTAGCAAAATTACTAGAATCATGTAATAATAAAAGTACGGATATGAGTAATGTAAAAAGTATTCTTCGTAATAAGAATGCAATTAAAAAAGAAGATATTTTACTTTTTTATGAAAAGCTAGGCATCACTCACGAAAACACCGAACCAGAAGATTACGAGAGCGGCACACTTGGACAACCAGTGGACTATGCAATCCACATGTTTAAAAAAAGAGGTGAAAATGTATGATACATTCACCTTGCAAGAATTTTTATGGCGTGTTAGTATACTTTTCATAGGCAACGTAGCAGCTCATTATTTTATTGAGTGGAGAAAAAATGACAGAGCGTAAGAAACCATCACTAAAATTTACAAATCTTCACGGACACGATACTTTCAGTATTTTTGATGGAATGGGTTTTCCAGACGAACATATTGATTTTGCATATAGCAATGGTCTTGATGGTATGGCTTTTACCAATCATGGTAATATGAATTCATTTTCATATGCAATGATGAAGTCTAAAAAGATGAAGGATGAAGGCAAAACCGATTTCAAGGTTATTTATGGTATTGAAGCTTACATACATCCATCGATTCCAGATTGGAAAAAAGATAAAGAAAAGCACAAGGAAGACGCCAAACTTGCAAAACAAGTTGATGATGACGTTGGACTTGTTGTAGAAGACGAAAGTGAAACAAAGAAGGGTAAACATGGTACGCTCAACCAAAGAAGTCACCTTGTCCTTAACGCAATCAATCAAGAGGGTCTTAACAATCTTTTCAAAATGGTTAGCGACTCCTATCGTGGGGATAATTTTTACCGCTTCCCTAGGATGGATTATGATCTTCTCAAGCGTCATAGCAATGGTATTATTGCATCTTCCGCTTGTATTGGTGGTATTCTTGGGAATGATTATTGGCGCAATCGTGACAATGGCGATAGTGCAGTTCTTGGAGCGATGGCTAAGACAGTCGAAAAAATGATGGATATCTTTGGAGATCGCTTCTATGGCGAACTTCAATGGGCTATGAATCCAGACCAACACAAGATCAATCAATTCATTATTCAACTTTCTAAACAATATGGCTTCCAATTAATCACGACTTGCGATGCCCATTACCCTTCTCCAGACATGTGGAAGGATCGTGAAATCTATAAAATGCTTGGTTGGCTTGGAAAGAACAAGGATGAACTGAGCATTGGCAATCTTCCTGTTTCATTGGATGAAATGGCTTATCAACTTTATCCAAAGAATGGCGATCAACTATATGAATTCTATAAACTTACTTCTAAAAAGCTGGGCTTTGCTTATGACGATCAGCTTATTGCTGACAGCATTGAAAGAACGTCAGAGATTCTAGAAAATCGTATTGAAAATTATACGCCAGATACAACCATCAAACTTCCGTCTTTCGTCGTCCCAGAAGGCGAAACGGCTGATGATACTTTGGTAAAAATTGCTATTGAAAATCTAAAGAAAAACAATCTTCACAAGGATAGCGAATATGTCGCTCGCCTCAAGGAAGAATTGCACACAATTAAGGATCGTGGATTTTCTAAGTATTTCTTGACTATGAAAACAATTGCTGACAAGTCAAAAGAAAAACAATTGTGTGGCGCAGGTCGTGGCTCTGGTGCTGGCTCGCTAGTTTCATATTTGTTAAACATTACAGAAGTTGATCCAATCAAATACAAGCTCCAGTTCTCACGTTTTATTCGTAAGAATGCTAAAGATTACCCAGATATTGACTTCGACGTTTCCGATCCAATGGAAATTAAAGAAGCAATGATTAAAGAATTTGGTGAAAACTGCGTTGTTCCGATTTCAAACTACAACACACTACAAATTCGTTCGCTAATAAAGGATATTTCTAAACTTTATGATATTAACTTCCAAGAAGTGAATGAAGTAACTAGCAAAATGTTAAGTGAAGCAACTCCAATTTGCAAGCAATTACATGGCATTACTGCTGGTGTTTATAATCCAACGTGGGATGAACTCAAACAGCATTCACCATCATTGCTAGGGTTCTTAACAAAATATCCACATGTTGCGACACACGTTGAAAACTTGCAAGGTCAAATTCGTTCAATTTCTCGCCATGCTGGTGGTGTTCTATTTGCCGACAACTTGAATGAAAAAATGCCGCTAATCAACAGCGGCGGCGTTGTTCAAACGCCTTGGACTGAGGGGCAAACAGTTCGTCATTTGGAACCACTTGGTTTTATTAAGTTTGACGTTCTTGGTCTTGCTTCTCTTAGAATGATCGAAACTTGTATCGAGCATATTTTGAAGCGTCATCACGGAGTTAAAGAGCCGACTTTTAAAGATATTAAGAAGTATTACGACAACTTCCTAAGCCCAGAAAAGATCAACCTCAACGATGAAAAAGTTTATGAACATGTATTCCAAGAAGGCAATTTTTGTGGGACGTTCCAGTTCACAAATCATGGAGCCAGAAAATTCTGTATGGATGCAAAACCAAAAAATATTGTAGATATTGCTGCTATTACCTCAATTTATCGACCTGGGCCATTATCTGCGAATGTTCATAACAAATATATTGAAGCTAAAAATGATCCAAGCAATATTCAATATATCCATGATTTAGTCAGAGAAGTAACTGAAGAGACTTATGGATTTATTGTCTTCCAAGAACAATTGTCGCTACTTGCACACAAGCTTGGCAAGGATATTACTCTTGATGAAGGTAACGAATTACGTAAAGTTCTAACTAAAAAAGGCACTGGTAAGGAAGCGCAAGTAAAGGAAAAACTATATGGAAAATTCATTGAAGGATGCAAAGAAAAATCAATTGCAGAAGTCGATGCAATTAATCTCTGGAAAACTATGGAATTCTTCTCGGGATATGGCTTTAATCTTAGCCACGCTGTCTGTTACTCAATTCTATCTTATCAGTGTGCTTACCTCTTCTACCATTTTCCAGCTGAATGGCTTGCGGCATTCCTTGATAAAGAACCAGAAGAGCGCAAGGAAGCGGCAATCGCAACTGCTAAATCTTTTGGATTCACTGTAAGAAACCTTGATATCAATAAATCTGGTGTTAAATGGGAAGTAGACGTAAACGATGCCAAAACACTTATTCAACCGCTGTCGTCAATCAAGGGTTTAGGAGATACGGCGATTGAACAGATTATGAAATACCGTCCGTTCAAAACGGCTGAAGATTTGCTGTTCCACCCAGAAGTTACATATAGCAAGCTTAATAAGAAAGCACTCGATTCACTTACAAGAAGTGAAGCTCTAACATCGCTGGTAGATAAACGTTTTACAGGCTTGAAGCATTTTTGGTCTGCTTGCGTTGTTGACCGGCCAAAGACAAAAAAGAAGCTTGATGAAAATATTGAAAAATATAAACCAGAAGGAGATTTTACATTAGAGGAAAAGATTGATAATCTTACATCCTTGTCTGGTATCTATCCAATCAATCTTGTAATGGATCCGCAAATTCTTAAAAGATTAGAAGAGAAATACATTCCATCAATTGGAGAAAACGAACAGGAACTAGGAGAAGTTGTTTGGTTTATTCCTAGAAATATAATAGAAAAGAAAACTAAAAATGGTAAACTTTATTGGGTTCTTGAAGTTACTGACACAACTAACAAAATTACTAATATTAAGTGTTGGGGTGTTGATCCTAAAAAAGATAAAATTTGGAAAAACAGACCATATCTTGGAAAATTACAAAAAGACGACTGGGGATTTAGCACGAGAAGTATTAAATACAATTTCAAACTATTAGGATAAAAATATGGAAAAAACAGAAAGACCTTGGGGACATTACATTATTTTAGAAGATACCGAAACGCATAAAGTAAAGCGTATTGTAGTTAACCCTGGACAAAAAATTAGTTTGCAAAAGCATCAAAAAAGAAGTGAAATTTGGGTTGTTGTTGCTGGTACAGGGAACGTTCACGTTAATGGAAATGATTGGGAAGTAAAAACAGGGAATACCGTTATTGTACCTGTTGGTTTTATGCACAGAATAGAAAATATTGGTAAAAATAATCTTGAGTTTGTTGAAGTACAAACTGGTACTTATTTTGGTGAGGACGACATACAAAGATTTGATGACATTTATGGGAGAGTTAAATGAAAAAAATAGCAACAAGTGGTTATTTTAACCCACTCCATAAAGGACACGTAGAATACCTAGAAAAAGCAAAACAATTAGGAGATCACTTAGTTGTTATTGTTAATAGCGACCACCAAAGATCTTTAAAAGGCTCTAAAGAATTCATGAAAGAAGACGAGCGTATGGAAATCGTCGCTGCTCTCCGCTGCGTGGACGAAGTTATTCTTTCGATTGACAAGGATGGCACGGTGTGCGATACTTTAGCTCTGGTGAAGCCTAACATTTTTGCCAAGGGGGGCGATAGGTTTTCATCAGAAATACCAGAGGCTAAGATTTGTCAAGAATTAGGAATAGAAATGGTAGACGGGCTAGGAGAAAAAATACAAAGCTCTTCTTGGCTTCTCAAAAAGGGTTAAAATGAAGTGGGAAATTAAACACACAGATATTAAAGCGGTTAATAGTGAAATTCATTCTAAAAGTCACATTATTTTAGAACACAATGGTATTGTCTTAGAATTGATGGCCTGTAAAGAACCTGAATTACACCATCTTGGAGCTAGAAGAGTTTTGGTAGATACGGCAAATATGCTTAAAAACCTTGCCCATGAAATGGAAAACAAGGCAGATAAAATTTTTTAGGAGATAAAATGACAACAATTAATCTAGAAACATGGGAATCTTTAAAAGAAAAAAAGAAAGTATGGGAAAATATGATTTCTGCAACATTGCAGTGGAAACCACTAACACAAACAGCAAAAGGTCCACAAAAAGCACATGCCGAAGATGCGGCTTGGGATCTTTATGCGGATTGCCCAAATGAGCCAATTGTTCTACTTCCAGGTGATACACGAATTGTACCAACTGGTTTAGCTATTATGCCACCAAATGGTTGGTGTTGTGATATCCGTGGTAGAAGCGGCATGAATAGCAAGGGTAAGCTTGTTATCCTTGGTCTTGTAGATAGTTTTTATACTGGTCCTTGGGGTATTGTTCTTCATAATGCTACAACTGAAAGAGTGGTAGTCAACCACCATGATAAGATTGCACAATTTACAGTGCAACGTGTTTGGCAAAGCGAACTTGTGCAAGTGGAAGAATTTTCCACACCAGAGAATAGCCGAGGTTCTGGCGGGTTTGGATCAAGTGGTGCAAAATGAACCGCAAAGAAAGACGTACAGCTGAAAAACTAATGGGAAAAGAGGCATTTAAGAGCGTAAATTTGATGCTTGATATGCCAAACAAATGCTTGACTTGTGACGCAATTTTTGATAAAAAAGACAAGCAGATGGCGATGACTTGGTTCGTAGAGGTGTTCAGCGAACAAAAACGAGTTGATCTTTATTGCCCATCCTGCCAAGAAAAGAGGAAAAATGTTTAAAGAAGCATTAAGTTATGATGATGTATTACTAGTTCCACATTATAGCGAAATCGAAAGTCGGTCACAAGTGACTTTAAAAAGTGGTCTTGGACCAAGTTTAGAGTTTCAAACACCTATCATTGCAAGTCCAATGGACACAGTTAGTGGTTTTGATATGGCTGTAGCGCTATCAAAGCTAGGTGGTGTAGCTATTATTCACCGTTACAACTCAATTGAGGAGCAAGCTGAAATTGTTCGTTCAGTTAAGCGCAATGGCGAACGTGTCGGCGCTGCTGTTGGTAGCACTGGCGATTATATGGAGCGGGTTACTGCCCTGTATAATGCTGGTGTTGATTTTATCTGCATTGACGTTGCTCACGGTCATCACCTCAATGTTTATAATGCTATTCGTAGTATCCGTGACCACTATGGACCATCTATCCATATTATGGCTGGCAATGTAGCTACAGCAGAAGCTTTTGAAGCATTGCAAGCGTGGGGTGCGAATTCTATTCGTGTTGGTATTGGTGGTGGTTCAATTTGTTCCACAAGGATTCAAACAGGTCATGGTGTCCCTAATATTACTGCTATTATGGATTGCGCTAAAGTTGCTACTACCGCTACTCTTATTGCTGACGGTGGTATCAAAAACGCTGGAGATATTATTAAGGCGTTAGCCGCTGGAGCGGATTTTGTAATGTTAGGTTCATTACTAGCAGGAACAGACGAAGCACCAGGTGAAATTACCGAATCACTAATTTATGGCATGAAAATGAAAGCCTATCGTGGCATGGCTTCCCGTGAAGCTCAAGAAGAGTGGCGTGGTAAATCCTCAGCCCCAGAAGGCATTGCTACAACTGTACCGTATAAAGGCCCAGTAGAAAATATTTTTAATGATCTTGTTGGTAATATTAAGAGCGGTTTATCGTATACTGGTGCTATAAATATTGGTGGACTACAAGCTAGGTCGGAGTTTATCCGTCAAACGAGTGCTGGTCAACACGAAAGCTCTACACACATTCTTTCTAGGAACCGTTAATGGAAGGTTGGAAGAAGTATACCTTTTATTTAAGCAATACAGCTCATGCAGATATGAGATTAAAATTTCGTTATGATAATTTACCACAACAAACTTTTTTTAAAATGCTTGTAAAGGCATATGTTGAAGATAATCCTCATATGCGTTCTTTAATAAAAGAACTGAATGAAGAAAGAATAGGTAAAAGATCATTAAAAAAAATGAAAAAAGACGAAAAAGAACAGCAAAAGCAAGAAGAATATTTTATGCTATCCGAAGAGGAAGTAGCTGATATTTACGACCAAATAGAATTGGAAGATAATGATGAGTGATTATAAGTTTAAAACATGTACAGAAGCCTGCAAAACATTAGAAGAATCTTGTCCAAATAAAGAATGCAGAAGCTGGATTGATTTTGAGGAAGACCTTAATTGCGTTCATATAGCAGTAGAAAAGAATGGTAACATGACGTTACGAGATGTTTCTAAAAGAATTGGCTGTAGTTTTGTGCGAGTAAAACAAATAGAAGAAGAAGTATTAGAAAAAATTAAGGATCAAATAGATATTGGAAACTATTTATGATGTTGAATAGTTCCTTTTGTGATGAATGTAACTATTTATTTTAAATTTTGAAACTAAAATCCTTTAGGAGATAAAAAATGAGCAATAAGAAACAGCTATTAACAGAGTCAGAAGTTCGTCGTTTTATGGCACTTGCGGATATTCCAGTCATCAACAGACCAGAAATTAACGAAAATCTGCCAATGGCTGCAAAACCAGAAGATAGACAAGAATATGGTTCACTAGCAAGAAATGAAAACGAAACTGTTCAAGAAGAAGAAATGCTTGATATGGCTGCCGACGAATTAGGCGGCGATCAAGAAGACGCTGGCGAAGAGATGGGCGGTGAAGAAGAAGCTGCTGGTGGCGAAGACAAAGAAGCTAAGTTTCAAGAGCTAGTAACAATGTTAGCTGATCTAGTTGGCGTAGACGTTGAGATGGACGCTAGTGGTGAAGCAGCTGATGAAGAAGAAATGGAAGCACCAGCTGATGAAAAAGAGGAAGAAGAAGGCGAAGAAGATTCTGAAGAATCAGAAGAAGGCGAAGCCGACGAAGAGAACGAAGGCGAAACTCCAATGATGGAAGAGCAAGAAGAAGAAACAGACGAAGCCAAAAAGTATGATCACAAGATGGATGAAGCACTTATCAATACTGTATTGGCACGTGTTACCGCTCGTCTTCTAGAAGAAGCTAAGAAGAAGAAAAAGATGACTGCCGCTGAAAAGAAGAAAGAAGAAATGAAGAAAAAAGCAGCAGCAGCAAAAAAGAAAAAAGCAGATGGCGCAGATGATAAAAAAGAGCTAAAAGAAGCTAATGCCCCTGCTCCAAAATCATCAATGTCAAATGGCAGCAAAGCTGGTGTTGCAAAAGGCCACGGTCCAGGTTCAAGCGTTTTTGGAACAAAAAAACAAGCTGATCAAGAATGGAAGGAAGGCGAAAAGAATTCAAAGGGCGGTCATGAATTACATGCAGCTCCAAGCGAAGGCAAACACACAGTAAGCCACGGTAAAACAAGCCCTGTAACTGGCAAGGGTGGCAACAAGAAATAATCTAAAATAGATAATCTATGTTTAACACCGACATATCCTATAAAGGTGTGTCGGTGTTGGACTATAAGGGATAAAAAAATGCAAATTACAAAAAGCCAGCTAAAGCAAATAATTTCTGAAGAAATGGAAAATATTGCAAACGAAAGTGACCAAGTTGAAACCTTGATTGAAAACTATAGCCTATCTTATGAAATAGATGAGGACACAATTTCCAAGGAAGCAATTATTGACTTCTTAGAAGTTCTACAAGAAACAAAAATACCAAAAATTGCTTTTGAGGCATTCATGAATAACCTTCCAGAAGAAATCGTCGCTCCTTTATTAAAAGAAGTTGTAGAAGAATAAAAACTGTAGTATAGTTATAAATAACAGCCCGCTACTTTAATAAGGTAGCGGGTTTTATTTTATGGGATTTTAAATGGACATTTTTACAACTGTTTTTATTGTTACTGCTTTCATTATTACAGTTTATGCGTTTTATGCAAATGAACAAGCCCATAAAAAAAATCTAAGAGAATTAGAGATAAGATTCCTTTTGGGATCTGCACACTTTATTTCATATAAATATCAGATGCTTGAAATGTTGAAAATTATATATGAAAAAGCAGCAGAAACAGACGAGCAATACGCTAGAGATTATGAAAAAATAGTAGAAACTTTTAATGCTAAATATAGCAAAATTTGTGATGATTGGATTAAAGAGCTAAATAAATCATTAGGTTACGAAACAGAGTATAAAAACTGGGAGGAGGCTACTAAATATATTGATACACTTATGAAGAAAATAAGAGATGAGTCCAGCTAACGAATTTAAAAGAATGATAAAGATATATATGAAGGTAGATGACAATCTCTATCGGGCAGAAAGATTTTTTATGGCAAATTCTGCTCTTTCATGGGCGTTAGAAAATAATAAAGAAGCTAGTGTAATCACTTATTACTTAAAAGAAATAGAAAAACATTTGAACGAAGAGATAACACTTTTTTGGCAGGATGGTAAAATAAAGGTTAAAAAGGGAAAGAAGGACGAAAAATGAAAATGGATGCTTGTGCGTGGCGGAATGAATACACAAATGAGTATGAGTACAAATTGCAGATAAACGAAATTAAACACGGTGATAAAACGACATTTTCAAAACTATTTAAGGAATGGAAGCAATTTGCAGATGGCTGGAACGTAAACAACAAGAATGAAGTAAAAATCTTAATTAAAAAGTTCTCTTCTGAAAAAGAATGGATAGAGTGGGCAAAGAAATGTCCCATAAAAATTGTTGAAGTAAAATATAGAGCAGGTAAGGAAGTACGAATCCAACGTTCTTGTAAAACAAGAAAGAAAAGAGCAAAAAATGCTAAATAAAAAAGAAGATAAGCAAGCAGAAGAAACAACTTCAGTAATCATGCTGCCAAGTGAAGAACCAAAGATTACAATGCGTACTATTGGCCTGATTGGCGATGTTGATGAAGAAAAGGCTGCTGATGTAATTTATGGAATGTTAGCTCTTAAAGAGTATGGAAAACTAGACAATGAACAACATAAAGGAAAAAATAAAAAACAAGCATATGAGCCTTTTGAGTTTTATCTTTCAACTCATGGAGGTTCTGCGTCAGACATGTTTGCGATTTATGATGTAATGCGTCAAGTTCGTAAAGATTGTGAAATTCATACAATTGGTTTAGGAAAAGTGATGAGCGCTGGTGTTTTACTTTTAGCTGCCGGTACAAAAGGCAAGCGCAAAATTGGTAAGCATTGCAGAGTCATGATACACTCAGTATTAGCTGGTAATGAAGGTCCATTACATAATCTTGAAAATGAAATGGCTGAAATTCGCTGGACACAGGAACGATACATTGGTGCATTAATTGAAGAAACAAAAATGACACAAGCAACTATGAATAAATTGTTGCAAAGACATGTGAATGTTTATTTATCAGCAGAAGAAGCAGTAAAATACGGAATAGCTGACGAGGTAATTTAATATTGAAAAAGGCATTTAAAAAACTTCTTTTAGAATTGTCTTCAATTGCTCTTGAAGAAGAATTAGAAAAGCAAGAACAATTAAAAAAACAAGTACAGGATTCATTATCAAAATTAGATTTTGAATCATTAAGTATTATTTCCGTCACTCCATCAAATAAAAGTGACATGGCATTAGTTATACGCTTTGAAGACAAGGAAAATATTGAGAAGGCCAGAAAAAAAGTGGTAAATGCTATAAAATCTGATGGTATTAGTGTAGAAAACCGCTATATACCAAAATATGATTCCTCAATAGAATGTACAGAAGTTTCTTATAAAGATGGCAGCGGTAGAATTTATCTTGTTTATAAATACGATATAGGTTCAAGAGAAGGTCTTGCACTAGAACATGTTGTTGCATTAGTGCTAACTGGTAAAATTACCGATGAATTAAAGAATCGTCTAGATTTACCACCAGAAGCTTCTAAACAAGAAGTAAAAGAAAAATTAAAAGGCGAATATTCTGATGTACTAGACATAGCATTACAAGGCAAAAAGTTAATAGAGGATAAGCTAGGAAAAATTGCTTCTACAAAATCTCTAGGAAGTAAGAACTCTAAAGCTGACTTAATTTTAACTACAGAAAGTGGCAATAGAGAAGGCTTATCCATTAAGCTTGTCACGGAAGAAGGTAGAGAATTAAGGTTTACATATAATAGAAATCTTGGGTATGGAGATGAACAAGAGGAAAATATAGTTAAAAATCCCAATGGTAAACCTTGGTGGATGGTAGGAAGGCAAATATTTGCGAAAAAACTAGGTCGTGTTTACACTCCAAAATCTGAAGATTTTGAACCACCTTCTTGGATGGAAAAAGCAAAAGAAGACCGTTCGGACTTATATAAAGAAGCTATGGAAGAAGTATACGAAAAGGTGCGTGAAGTATTTGTTAGCAATCTAAGGAGCATGAAGCTAAAAGAGCTTGTGAATATGGTTAACGATGCACAACTTGGCGATGAAGATGAGCGTACAAGTTATGATAAACTTTACGTGCTAGTTTCGGATGTTGATGGAATAAGACTAGAGGAAAAAGATAGAAGCAAACCAGATATAGAAAAAATAAGGGCTTCTAACATGGGTAAAAAAGACATAGTTAAAACAGACGGTGCAAAAATTATAATCGACATTCCAGGGCTAGATCCCTTAACTATTCACGGCTTAAAGTTTCACTCAAATATGTTATCATCCAAACGAGATGATCTAAAAATTAAAACCCGATAAGAAAGGTCTGGTGTAAACGTGAAAGTATATGATAATGGTTTATCTTTAAATACAAAAATTTTAACAGGTGTAAATAAATTAGCGGACGCAGTTTCGGCTACTTTAGGACCAAAAGGTAAAAATGTAGTAATCCACTTGAAGGGCCGTAATCCAATTATCACTAAGGATGGTGTAACTGTAGCTCAGGCAGTTGAATTGCAGGATCCATTTGAAAACGTTGGAGCGCAAGTGCTAAAACAAGCTTCTGCGGTTACAGCTACAGAGGCTGGCGACGGTACTACAACAGCTACTGTTTTAGCTAGAGCTATTATGAATGAAGCACAAAAATATATAATTGCTGGTGCGTCCCCAACTGATCTAAAGCGTGGAATGGATGCAGCTGTTGAATATATTGTTAAGAATATAGAAGATAGGTCTGTTACAATTAAAAGCTTGGAAGAGATTGAGCATGTCGCAACAATTTCAGCAAATGGTGATAAAAAGATTGGTAAACTTATTGCTACTGCTGTAGACAAGGTTGGTAAAGACGGCGCTATCACTATTGAGGCAGGAAAAAGCGTAGAAACAAGCTTAGATATCGTTGAAGGTTTCCAAGTTAGTTCTGGTTATCTTTCTCCACAATTTGTTACTGACGAAGCTCGTGCCGCAATGAGGTTTGACGATGTTCGGCTTCTTATTACAGACCACAGCATAGATAATCTTGATGATCTATTCCCTGCTCTAGAAATTATGGCAAGAGAGAAGAAGCCTTTTGTTATCATTGCAGAAAATGTTGAAGGCCAAGCATTGGCAGCACTTATCTTAAATGCTGTTCGTGGCAGTATGAAGATTGGTGTGATTAAGGCTCCAAAGTACGGAGAAGAGCGTAGAAATATTATGAAAGATCTTGCTCTAGCGACTGGTGCTACTTTTATTACACGTGAAAGCGGAAGACCATTACGTGATGTTAAACTGAAGGATCTAGGAACCGCTAAAACAGTTGAATCGCTAAAACTGCATACAACAATTGTGGGCGGTGGCGGCAATTATGAGGAGGTCGAGCGCCATATTGACAGGTTAAAGCAGGAAATTTTGCAGACCGAAGACCTTGCAGAGTGCGAGCGCATCCAAGAAAGAATTACCAGACTCGCTAGCGGGGTCGCCATAATTCGTGTGGGCGGTACGACAGAGGTAGATATGGTCGAGCGCAAGCATCGCATCGAAGATGCTCTAGAGGCTGTTAAATCAGCGCAATTAGAAGGTATTTTACCAGGAGGAGGTTGTGCATTATTAAAATTGTCTAGAGGCTTAGAGCAGAATGTTTCTGTGGATAATCAAGACGAACGGTTTGGAGTAAAAATTCTTCAAAGAGCGTGTGAAGAACCAATACGTAAATTAGCGGAAAATTGTGGGGACAAGCCAGATGTAGTTGTCGAAACTGTATTAAATAAATGCGGTGATGACATCTGGGCTGGTAGGAATTTCGCTACTGGAGAGTACGTAAATATGGATAAAGCTGGAATTATAGACCCAGCAAAGGTAACACGTTGTGCATTACAAAATGCTGTATCTGCGGCGTCCACTTTATTGACTACTTCTCATGCAATTGTTGATACATAATACTAATTATTATTAATCAGCGTGAGGAACAAATATGGCACAATTAGCACCGGAAGAAATAAAGGAATTAAATGAAAATTTAAATGAACTAAAAATAAATACACAAACAATTTGTGTAAAAATGGATCAAATCTATGATTCAATAGAAAAGTTAGAGAAAACTATTGAAACCATTAGTACAGCCGTTAGTTCGCAAGAAAAAAGAATTACTGTTATCGAGCAGACTATACCAAAAAATTTGATCGAAGATTTAGTTCTATTAAAAAATTCACAACAAACCTATAATAAAATACTCTGGCTTGTTGCTTCTGGCGTTGCGATGTCATTATTACAGTCAATATTTAAGATTATACAGTAGCTTTACTTCTTTAAAAACTTGTGCTAGATTAAAGGACGGGTCAAAAACCCGTCCTTTTTTATTGGAGAAATAATGAACGCAAAGATAACAATAACAGTGCCAGTAGAAAGATTGCATTTAACAGTTGCAGGTATTTTAGGCGAAATTTCAAGAGAACTTGAATCCCTTTCAAACGATGTTATTAATACATCAAAAGATGTAGCAGCAAAAAAAGATCTCTTAAACCAAATTGAACTATTAGATGACACTCGACAAAAACTTACGCTGCTTGACTCACGGCTAGAGGACTGCTATAGTATCCTTGGTGGCCTTGTGAGGTACAAAACACAGGAGCCAGAAGAAAAAAATGTTGAGCATACAACCGAATAAAGGAGACGTAGTTAGCTTGCCTCAAGGCGTTATATGCTATAAAGCATGGATGGCTGATGAAGTAAACTCAGAGCTTAGTCTTACATTCTTTCAAGAAATAAAAAAACCATCAGTTGCTATATTTGTAGAAAATTTTAATGATAATGTTTCAAAACTAATTTATGAAGATAAATTTGTTTATGTGTACAATGAATGGATCTATGATTTAGGAGATAAAAATGGCAGTTAAATTAAGCAAAAATGGAAAAAGACTAGGAAGACCACCAAAAGATACAAATAAGTCTGGAGCAGTATTTGTATCTGAAATGCCTAAGAAACAAGAAGAAGTATTTATCGAACCGCCAGAAAATGCAGAGTCTTCAATTGAGTGCGAATTTATTCCTTTGTCACAATATGCGCATATTCCATCCCCAGAATTAAAATCTGGCAGATATATGACAAGTATATACAGCATTAATGGGTTTGGAAAAAATAAATGGGTCGTAGGCGGCTATCTAAAATTGGATTGGAATAAATATAAAATTTTAAGATGGCACGATTCCGAAATTATTAAACGCTGCGTAAATTATTTAAATTCTATTTCTATTAATAAAAAGGGAAAAAAGAAATATGGTAATTTAGAATTACATAGATTCGGTAAAATAAACAAATTTGGTCAAGAGCTAGCTGTTGTTGAATTAATTATTGATGATAGAAAAAATGAAAATTTCTGGGGTGAGGGAGAAAGAGTATAATGCCCCCAGCAAAAAAGAAACCAAAAGTTCAGTACTATACAATTGTATTTGAAAAATATATGGAAATTGTCACGGAAGTTGACAAAACATATTTTATATTGTCTGATAAATTAAAGGATATGATTTCTACAACAAATATTGAAGAATGGTATGAGAGCCCTATACCACAATTTTTAGAAACTTTTCTTTTAGTGGATTCTTATCGTGCTTTCCTAGATGATAAAATAAATAATCCAACAGACCAGGAAGTTGAAATAACTATAAAAAACAACATAAAAGATGTACTCTTCACAAAAGATGAATTGGACGTGATGCAACATTTCTATCTTGCAGTAGAAGCAAGAAAAGAAATGTTACTACAAACGTTTAATTTTAGCTGTTCTCTAAATTAGTTCTTGACAAAAAAATAAAAAGCTTTATCTTATTTTGTGCTGGCGGTGTTCAGCTTAACAAAAAGGAGAAAAAAATGTCACAAGTAGTGTATACACCGTATGAGAGATTATTTAGAGATATTATGAAAGAGTTTGATTATTCAACAATTTCGCATGAAACGTATTTTACATATTCTTCTAAGGATTCATATGTTATAGAGACGCCGCTTATTGGAATTTCTAAAGAAGAACTAAGTGTTAGGGTTGAAGAAAAACGGTTGCTAGTTGAAACTAAACCAACAAAAACATCAAAGTTTGTTAGAGCTTCAAATATTAGTTTTTCATTAAAAGACGATGCAGATGTCTCAAACATCTCAGCAAAATTGGAAAATGGGCTTTTAACAGTTACTATTCCAAGGATTCGGCCAGAAAAGAAATCTGTAAATATTAAAGTAAACTAAAAACATAATTATATGTTAATATAACGGGAGGCAGAAACGCCTCCCGTTTTGTTTTATGTAAACTACTTATAGCATGATTAAAATAAAAATTTTGACTGATGAGTCACGAAACCGCAAACCTATAGAAAAGGTAGACGTTCAACATACCCCAACAAAAATTAGCGGGTTTGGAGCATCTGACGAATACACTAAAACTGCTGGTCACGACCATAATCCTATATCTTTGCCAAGATATGCAATGGAAGATGGCAGCAACCATGAAGAAAAAGTTAAATATTTTGATATATTAGATAGTGACGAAGAAGAAATAGAATTACCTGATGAGACTTTATACGAAAAAAAAGACCGCTGCTATCACTTGGCAAAACGTAAGTACAAAGTATTCCCAAGTGCATATGCTTCTGGCTTTATAGTTCGCTGCCGCAAGGGTAAAGTTGGCCGCAAACGTAAGAAAAAATCAAAAAAAGAAGAATCCTTAGAACTTGATTTAAGCGTGTTAGAAGAGGACACTTTTATTGAAGAAGAAAAAGAAGATTTAAGTGTTTGGTTTGGACGCCGTGGTGAAAAAGGTAAGAAAAAGGGATGGATTGATTGTAACACTTGTCGCAAAGACCCAGAGACTGGTCGAAAAACTTGTAAATCATGTGGTCGTGGAGAGGGCGAAAAGCGTTCAAAGTATCCTGCCTGTAGACCAACTCCAAGTGCTTGCACACGTTCTGGAACGTCCAAAAAGAAAAGTTCAAGCAGAGTTTCATGGAAACCAAAAAAGAAAGAGGAAGAATAAATGAAAATTTTAAAAGAGGAATTGATTAAAATAATTAAAGAGTCCATCGAAGAAACCTTGATTATTGAAGAGTTGGGTGATGATGATGCCGTCCTTGAAGACGGTACACCAGTTTGCGAAGCTTGTTTATATGAAGATTTAACTTGTGGATGCCCAGATAAATTGGAAGAAGCAGAATACCGTGGTCATAAAGTACCACTTGGTAAACCAATGCGTGGTGATGTCAAGAAGTTTAAAGTTTATGTACGTGATCCAAAAACCGGAAACATTAAAAAAGTAAACTTTGGTGATAAAAAGATGCGTATTAAGAAAAGCAATCCAAAGCGCCGCAAATCATTTCGTGCCCGTCATAATTGCTCAAATCCTGGGCCAAGAACCAAAGCTCGTTATTGGTCATGCAGGAAGTGGTAATATGCTTAAAATTAAAATAAAAAGATTCTTAAAAGAAGAAGATAAAAAGGTTGCAGTTACTGCTGGTCAATTATTATCTAATTTTAACAAGTATAAAGAAAATAAAATCTGGATTATATTTGATACAGAAACCACTGGTCTTCTAGCACATAAACGACAAATTACAGAAATTGCAGCTGTCGCTGTAGATCCAGAAAATTTAAATTCTGAAATTTCTCCAGATAACGTTTACCACAAAAAAGTAAATTTAACTGATGAAACAAAGAAAAGAATTGAAGATGAAAAGAACCACCCAGAAATAATTGCTAAAGGTGGTAAATCTATAGAAGAAATATTAAAAATGACTGATTATTGGAAAGATGACGCTGATAGAATTGATGAATCAGATGCAATGCGTGAGTTTAATGATTTTATAAATAAAATCTCTACCGGCAAAGAAGTTGTTTTAGTTGCACATAACGCAACATTTGATAGGAATTTTGTGTCGGTCAGATCTTCTAAATACGGTATAAAAGCTTTAAACCCAAAAACAATGAATAGCCTTGTATTTGCAAGAGAGGTATTTTATCCAATAATTGAAACAGTAAAAGAGCTAGAATTAAAGAAAAAAATAGCACCTAAAGGTATTCCATCGTTTACATTAGGAAGTCTATCAAGGACTTTAGATATAAGCAATAAAAACTGGCACGCTGCGCTAGCAGATGTTCAAACATTGATGCAAGCTATGGATAAAATGACAAAAATCGTAGAAGCGCACAAGAACTTAGATGTAAGAGCTGGCTACGAAAAGGGCATTAAAGCCTCCAGAAGATCAAATGCATTTTCTAAATCTTCATTAGAAAAAGTAAAAAAGAACGAAAAAGACGCAGAAAAAATATTGAGTAAGATAACAGGAAAATGAAATGAATACAAAAAAATTTCATAATTGGCTTCGTGAAGAAGAAGAGACAAGTAAGACATTTTATGTTCTTGTTGGCCCTCCTGCTGTTGGAAAAACAAGCTGGATTAAACATTTTATTGAGGAAAGTGGAGAAACATATACTGTTATAAGCCGTGACCAAATTATAGAAGACCAAATTTTTCCAAAATATAATATAGCAAACAACGAATTATACACATTAGTTCCTCCAAAAGATTCTAAAATTGGTGAAACTATAAGTGGTTTTGAGAAGTATGGTAAAGTTATAGAAGATAGAAGAGGCAAGAAAGCTTTTAAAAATATTCTTGAAGCAAATGAAGAAGTAGAAAAGCAAATTAAAAAACAAATTTTAGCAAGTTTTATCACAAAACCAGATAATATTATCATTGATGCAGTAAATGGAACAAGCGTAGAAAGATCAAAAGCTTTAAATTTAGTTAAAAGTCACCCTGAGTACAGGACAGTTGCTGTTTATTTTGAGTTTGAGCAATATAGAAAAGAAATAGAAAAAAGAGCCTCTGAAAGAGCGGCGCAAATGAAAAAGGAGCTTGGGTCGTCATTTACTAGAGATGTTCCAAGCAAGGTATATGACGTAATGTTTTCTAAAATAACCAAACCGCATAGCTCGGAAGGTTTTGATCAAATCGTGTCATATGACAGCTTTAAAGGAGTTAAAACACCAACTATGCAACCAACAGCAGAATCTCTCACAATAAATTTTAGAAATTTTTTAAAAGAGCAATCAGAAAAAAGTAATTTTGGAGTAGTAAAAGTTGGTAGTGGTTTAAACGTTAATTATGTATTAATTGATATAGATAAACTACTAAATTTTTACAAATCCTTAGATCCACAAAATCCCGACATAAAGAAAAAAGATTTAATTGATAATAATATTGTTGTCAGTGCTATTAAAATTGCAGAAAATACACCAGAACTAAAATCAGAATATGGCACTTGTATGAATGCAAGCCATGTTAAGGTTTCTGCTGTTAACAAAAATTTAAAAGGTAAGGGCCTTGGAAAGTTTTTATATAAAATAGTTATGTCAGACCACCCAGAAGGTCTAACGCCAGACCGTGATTTTGTCAGCCCATCTGCTACAAAAGCATGGGTTGATATGTCATCATCAGGTGTTAAAACTAAAACAGTTAGAGATCCAAAAACTGGTGAAGTGCATGATTCATTTGATGATATTAAAAAACCAAAAACTCCAACAGAAGAAGACGACTGTGTTATACACCCAAGATATGATGGAGATCCATTAAATAAGGCTTATATCTATAGTGGGGAAAACACAGATACTTACCTGATGAAAGCGCATGAAGCCCTTGCTACTTGTGAGGAACTAATACCAAATGGCTGGACTATAGAATCTTTGGAGGATCTACTAGTTGACGCTGGTATGACTCTTTACGATATTGCAATAGGGATCGAATCTTTACAAGAAGCCCGTTTAAGCAAAATTTGGAAAAAGAGAGCAAAAGCTAGAGCTAAAAGACAAGAAAGAGATTATACAAAACAAGATTTAAAATGGGCGCACAAGCGCCAGACTGAAATGCACAAGAAATACCCTGAGCTTGAAGAAGAATATTTAAAAGAAATTGAGGGTGCCAAAACGCTTGCTGATTCCATGAAAAAATATTTACAAAAAATGAAAGAAATTAGAAAACAAAAAATGGAAGCAAAAAGAAAAGACGGGATGCCACCAAAATTTGGACCAGGAACTCCAGAAAAAGATAAAAGCTCTATATCTGTTCCATTAAAACCAGTTCATGGTAAAGGTGTTGCTGGCGGATACAGAGAAAAAGTTAAAAAAATAAAAAGCAAATCTGCCGGTGCGGCAACTGCTGCCCCCGGTGAAAGTTTTGGAGAGTCGGAATAAAATGATTAAACTATTAATAATTGAAAATAAAACATTAGCAAAAAACAATAAAAAAACATTAAACCGTATTGCCGACAAGCATGTTGGTTATATGGAAATAAGTGAGGAAGCAAAAGGTTTCGCCTGTGGCTCATGCCGCAGCCTTAATGAAGAGGATTTCTGCGAGAACTCAGATGTGAAAGCATATGTATCGAGTAAGCACGGTTGCTGCAACTATTTTTACCCAAAGGCAGCAAAAATAATTTTCCCCAAGGAGGAGAAAGGAGATGGAAAATCAAGAAACAGTAGCTAGTATCGCACAACCACAAACGATGGCTGGCGAGTTAGGCCAATTAAAAGAATTAACTGGCGGCAATCCAGTTGTAACAGTTATCCTAGTCGCAGTTGTCGTCTTAGGCTCAGGCGCTGGCTGGAAGTTCTGGCAAAAGAAAAGCGAACAAAAACACGAACTTGAAATGAAAAAATTAGAATTAGAAGCAAAAGCTGCCGAAGCCAAAGCTAAAGCCGATAAGCTAAAAAAGAAAGCAAAGGAAGCCAAGGGTAAAAAATAAGCGGAGGAAACTAAATTGAAACGCTTATTTATAATTTTATTAGCTATTTTATGTTTGAGTTTAAAAAGTGATGGTGAAACAGTAGAAAAAATTAATTGTAATTGGGAAGGTATAGAAATAGATAGTCAAGGATGTGTTCAATTGTTTTGGTATGATTTAGCTACAAAACATAATTGTTCAAATATGCCAAATTGTTTTAAAATACAATATGAAGAGATAAAAGGCAAAAAAGATAAAGAAGAGCAACCAAAGAAAAAAGATTTTTTCGTCAAAGAAGATGCAGAAGAAAAAAAGAAAATAATTCCAATACTTGATAATTCTGCTATAGCATTATTAAAAAATAGTAGCCTTAAGAACATAAAAATTATATTTTATAATAAGTCCGGAAAGTTAAGCAAAGATTTCGCAAAAGAAGCAGAGCAATACATATTAGACAAGGGCGTAAAGAAAGAGCAATTTATCATAGAGATAAGATAACATGGCAGAGCAAAAAGCATTAGTAACCCTAAAAGATGGTACAAAAATAGAGGTAAAAGACCTATCAGAATTATCAAAATATTCTGATCGTCAAGATCTAGACTCTATTTCTTTTTTTGGAGATGATGAATCATCCTTTAAAGCTGAAGAAAAAGTTGATACAGTAAAAACTGTAGCAACGGTGGAACAGGCAAAATCCGACCCAGTTGTAAAAAAGCCAGAACCAGCAGCAGATCATAGCGCTGCTGTTACTGCAATAGTAGGCGCATTGGCAGGTGCGGTTTCATCAGCAGGGATGCCCGCTTTAACAAATTTAGCTAAAAGTTTTATCAAAAATAAATTTAAAGCTAAAAATAATAAAACGCCAGAAGAAGAAAAAGATGAACCAACCGACTGTAAAACACATCAAATAAAAGCTTCTGCAAAGTTTGCTTCTATTTCTGCAAGAGTTGCAGCATTAGAAAATAAAGAATCTAGTTTACTAACGGCTAATAGCAATCCTCTAGAGGACTTAGAGGAACGTATAGAAAAATTAGAAAAACAACTAAAAGCAAAAGGAAAAAAGAAATGAAGATCACAAAAAACTTGTTAAGAGAAATGATTGAGGATGAACTAAAAGTTATTAAATTAGGCGTTGGAACTCCTTTGCAAGCTCATGGCTATATTGGTGGCGCAAAAGGAATGCAAACAGAAGAACCTACTATTCATGGCGACAGACCAAAAGATCCCGATGGATATGAAGGCAGCATGGCAAAAAATAACTTGCGTAACGCAGCAGAGGATGCTATGATGCTGGTGGACATGATACAGGACGACGAGAATTTAGAACCTTGGGTAGAAGAAAAAATTGCGGTTGCATCTTCAATGTTGAATTCAGTAGCCCGTTACATGAAGGGCGGTAGAACAGGATAAAATGATAAAGATAAAGATATCTGGCAGTAAAAAATGTATAAAATTATCTGTTTTTGATTTTGATGGGACTCTGTTTAAAAGCCCAGAGAAACCAGAAGGATATAAAGGTAATTGGTGGATCGAAGCAAAATCTTTAAATCCACCAGCAGTCCCTGAAGCGCCGGATGATTCTTATTGGAACATGGAAGTAGTAGAAGCAGCGAAAAAAGAGCTAAGTGATGCAACGAATTGCGTTATTCTGATGACAGGTAGAGTTGGTAATGTTTTTCACGACCGTATTACTGAATTAGTTGCACAGAAGAACTTAAATTTTAAGCATATTTGGTGTAATGAATTTGGAAGAAGCACTGGAGAATTTAAGTTAGAAAAAATTCATATGTTGTTAAAAGACAACCCAACAATAAAAGAAATTGAAATGTGGGAAGACGAACCAGATAAGGTTGAACTATATACAAAAGAGTTCAAAGATAAATATAAATTTAATATAAACAAAATAGAAGGTAGAAGGAGCTAAAATGGATCCAATTATGATTAATACTTTGATCGGTATAGAACAACAATTAAGAATTTTGCATTGGCAAACAGAAAGTTATGCACAACATAAAGCATTTGGTGATACTTATGCTGCCCTTGGCGATTTAATTGATTCCTTCATGGAAGGAGTTATGGGCAAATATGGAAGATTTGTATTAAAAAATAATTCAATACAAATTATAAATATGAGTCAACTAGATCTATCTGACTTTGTTGAAGGAACATCAGAGTTCCTAACAAGCCTATCAGAACAGTTAGATCCACAGACTGATACCGATTTATTAAATATTCGTGATGAAATGCTTGGAAATATTAGCAAGCTTAAATATTTATTAACACTTAAATAAGTGTCTTTACAGCATAAAAAAAACATGCTATAAGATTTCTATTACCATTAACTTATTGGAGAAAATAAATGTGCTTGATTTGTCGTGGATTAAAAAATCACAAGATGTCAGTTGAAGAAGCCGAAGAACGCTATCAAGAATTTCTTGAATTAGATCTTTTGGATGAAGATCATCAAGAAAAAGTTGAAGAGTTGATAGCCGAAGCAGCTGATGAGCTTGCTTATTGGGATTTAGCTAAAAAAGATGTTCTTCGTGGATCATACGAAGATGAAGTAGACGAAAACGAATTAATCCACGATGAAGTGTCGGAAGACGATTTAGATTATCCGACAGATCCAGAAGACGATTAAAGTATGAAGATAATATATGACCACACGCATGGTTTCGGTAAAATGCGTGATCAATCATATATTTATGTTCCAATTGGTGCCATAGTAGGCGAAGAAGAATATAGCCAAGCCATAGAGGGTGGATGGTGTCCATTAGTTAATAATTTATGGTTTCAAACAAGATCAACAAGAATCAATATTAAAAATTATTTACCAAATAAAAAACTTTTAAGTAAAAGTAAAAAAATAAAAGTCTATTTTGATATTTCTCTCACAGAAAATAAGAAAAAAATATTTGGTGAAATATACAATAAATACATAAAATATAAAAATTTCAAAAGCCAAGATTATACATTAGAAGATATAATAAAAACCTCAAATGGTCATGTTTATTATACTTACGATGGAAAAATAATTGGCTTTTGTTTTTTTAAATTATTGGCAAATAACATATTTGCTGTTGAATTTGCTTGGGATTATGAAGATTCTAAACTATCTCTTGGAAGATTAAATATTCATTACTTATGCTCTTATGCAAAATTAAAAAAATATGATTTTGTTTATTTATCTTCTGGGTATGAAAGCTGTTCAATTTATAAAAGCTATTACGACGGTTTTGAATGGTGGACGGGTATGCGGTGGAGCGCAGATGTTGAACACTACCGTAGGCTGTGCTATAGTGATGATAGAGTCAAGATACAATTTGATTGGGAGAATATATGATTGATTACGCAGATGTTGTAGTAGATTTGGCTTATGGAGATAGCGGCAAGGGCAAAGTAACACACCAATTATGCAAAAGAGAAAATTATACACACGTTGTTCGTTATAACGGTGGTAATAATGCTGGTCATACAATTTATCATCAAGGAAAAAAGTTTGTAACACACAGTATTCCAAGCGGAGTATTTTTTGGTATTAAGAGCATCATTGGACCGGGCTGTGTGGTAAACGTTGAACATTTTTTTAAAGAATTAAAGGAGCTTCAAGATGGTGGTATTAAAACTGATGGCGTTGTTTTCATCGCCCGCAATGCGCACATCATTACTAGCGAACACATTGAAGAAGACCGACAAGATAACACTATCGGAACAACCAAGCGTGGAGTCGGTCAAGCCTATCGTGACAAACATTGGCGTAAGGGCATACGAGCGGAACAGGTAGAAATTTTAAAGCCATATCTAATTGATATGTATGAAGAACTATACACTTCTAGAGAGATTAATAGAATCCTTTTTGAAGGTGCGCAGGGCTTTGGATTGGATATTGACTGGGGAGACTATCCTTATGTTACTTCTAGTGGATGTACTGTTGCTGCTGCAATTGCTAATGGTGTTCCTCCAAGAAGGATCCGTAATGTCTGGGGCGTTGCTAAGGTTTATGAGACTTATGTTGGAATGAAAAAGTTTGAGCCAGAGGATTCAATTTTTAATGAAATCCGTGAAAAAGGTGCAGAATATGGCGCAACAACTGGAAGAGCAAGACAATGTAATTGGATTAATACAAAAAGCCTTTTCAAGGCTATCGATCTAAATGGAGCTAATAAGATTGTATTTAATAAAGCCGATATCCTGAGAGATATTAAGCAATGGAAGATTTATGATGAATCTGGTGCGCTATTAGAATTCAAATCAGAGGATCAGATGAAGGAGTGGTTTGTTAATAAACTCCCAAGATCAACAGAAATTTATTGGTCTGACTCACCAGAGAGGCTATGATGGAAACGATAAAAATAACTCAAGGCAAGTTTGAGGCTAAGATCTCTAAAGACGCTGAGAGAGTAATTATAAGCTTTGATATACCTAGGGAGCAAGATGGTTTTAACGCAGATGATTTTTCTTATCTGATAGAACACATGATGATTCTAGCCATGAACAAGGATGGTAGATATACTGTGGAATTTCAAGGACTTGACACGCCACAGTCCCTGTGATAGAGTGTGTCTATGCTGACGACGCCAAAATATCCCGTGGAATCAACTTATAGCCCATGTCTAATTCGTGGCACAGATAATAAGCAATTGTATGCAGTTGGAGGCGGGCAATGGTTGCCTGTACCAGAAGGCACAACAATAGACAATGTTCATCTTTATATGAGGAAAAAAGAATATGTCACAGAAGCGCCGCTCAAAAAATATGAAGTTAAAAGCAAGGGTAAAACATATAAAGTCGAGGTGTGGAAAAACAAGAGCATTACCTGTGAATGTAGCGGATTCCGCTATCGAAAGACTTGTAAGCACGCTGTTGGAGTTCAAAAGGTGGTAAATAAAATTGCATCATAAACTGGAAGTTGGTCAGCTTGTTAAAATGAGGACCGACCGCAGATATATTCACAACTGGAATAATCCAAATAAAGTAGAAACGTTGCCAGTCGCAGGAATTATATTAGATATCAAAATTGATGATTGGAAACACCCATACTATAATATGTCAAAATACTTTGAAAAAAGTGAAAGCCAAGTAGAAATAGCCACAGTTAAATGGTTTGAATATAATATTCCAGAGTTAGGAGAGTCGGACGAATTTAATCTGCGTGAGTATAATAAAAATTATACAAAGATTCCACTCACGCTGCTGTCTGACTTTAATAAGTACGTCGAGAGTCTGAAAAAGAAAGTTCTTTACAGGTGAGAGAAGGTCTGCTAGAGTAGTTCTATAAGGTGAGCCGAGAGGCCAGCCAAAATAACCGCCCAGAGTGGCAAGGAGAATGAGATGTCAGTTCGTAATTCAACCAACCGTTCAACAAACACAAATTCACGCAGCACCCGCCGTAATGTTCACGATGCTTCACAAGGCATTTACCGTAGCGAGCGTAAGCTAAAGCGTATTGGTATGGGCATCCGCCGTGGTGATACTCGTCATGGTGATTATAGCAATGTAGTCGTTTGGAAGTGGTCAAGCGATAATGAGAAGTCACAACGTTTTGTTATGACACTAGCCGAAGCCCGTGCGTTTAAGAGCTTCCTAGACCGTGAGCTAAATACCCTAGCCCGCTAATTTAGGAATTAGCTAATAACCAAAAGCCCCGCCCTGTTTTTTCAAGGCGGGGCTTTTTATTAGGAGATAATAAAATGAACAATAGAATTGTAACAGTTGTTACAAGAAGAATAGATGGTACTTTTGCTGAAAAGTTTTCGCTAGCGATCAATCCAGAGATTCAAAGCGATTTGCAACAAGTGAAAAACTTTGTAAGTAATTTTGTAATGCATGGTAAGGCAAAATGGTATGAAATTTACGAAGGAACTAATCTTAATTTTGGAGATTTTAGAGCTAAACCATTCTTTAGCACAAGAGAACAATAATTAAATATGAATGAAAAAATATTTAATCCAAGATATGGAGCAGGGATTAAAAAAATTAAAAATTGGCGATTTATTATTTGATCCTTGGTATGGTTTTGGGCTAATAACAGCAGTTGATGAAATGCAATTAGAGTGTCATATAAAATTTTATGATAAAGGAAACGAATTCCCGATTGATAAAGAGGGCGCTTTATTGCTAAAAAACAATGTTTATTTTTTAATAAATGCTGCTGATTTGTCCTTAGATAAAGAGTCTATAAGAAAAAAATACTGGGAGCAGATGTATTGTATTTTTTAATTTACAAGATAAAATATGTTTGGTAGGATATGTAATAGATGAACACCAGTAATATACCACCAGAGTACCCCCAGGGTGGGGGTATCTCCTCTGATGACCTTACAAAGCAAGGTTCTTTCTATGCTGGCGAAAAAGTTTTAATGCGTTCAAGGCGTCTTAGCAAAGAAGAAGTAAAACGTTTTTATGATCTTTATGCAAGCTCCCTGCCATTAGAAGTTTGGTGGAAATATCTTGGAAAAGACTACAATACTCAAATAGAATATTGTAAAGATGCTGATGACGATGGTGGTTTTTATATGTTCCATACAAAATACATTGGAACTGTAAAAGAACGCTTAGACGTTAAAAAGAAAGATATTGATCTTTTCGGTCAGAGAGTGTATATTGTAGAGTGGGAAGCAAGAGAAGGTACGCTATTTCCTGGTGAATCAGCAACAAGGCAACAAGAGCATTACTCAGAAAATTTAATTTCATTTTCTAAGATGACAGTCGTAACAAAAGAAGAGATTGTGCAGGATGTCTTGAACTGGTCAATTCAAAATCACAATTGGGGAACAACACAGTTTTCAAGTATCTAAATTATTATTCTAACAATATTAGTTAGAAATATTTATGTTCTTACCGTATTGTTAAGTAGAAAACAAAACATTTAGATACAAAAAAACTTATTGTTTCCGATACTTACAACACCCAGCGGTAGAATAGACAAAACTCTCTGAGATTTCAGCCACTTAGACACTCTAGCAACGGAATATTCCCGTGTCAACGAGTATATATTCCCAGCGAATAATGACACACTCTAACGCTAGAGTTAAAATATCGCTTGACATGGGACAGCAGCCGTAGTAATATGTTATTGTCGCAGAGTGTTCGATGCCAGCCGCCATTTGTGCTAATTAGCGCAAATACTGGTGCCCAGCCGCCGCAAATCTAATTAACTAACTGCTAAATAAGAAGTTGACTCCCTGCTGCCCCCGTGCTAGACTGTCTATAATTCGGACGGTTCCGATGGAGAAAACACTAAATGCGCTATTGTCGTAACTGTGGTAATACTGGACATAATCGTAGGACTTGCCCTTCACGTTCGCAGGAAGCCAAAAACGCTGACAAGGAATACCATAACAAATATCGACGCAAGTCTCGCCGTTGCAGTTTTTGTTATGAAAATGAACATGATAGGCGTAAGTGTGAAAAACTGAAAAGTGAACGTAATGTTTGGATTACTGAAAATGCGGCATACCGCAGCCGTTTTCTTGAAGATATGAAGAAAGCTGGTATTGGTATTGGTGCTATTGTTAAGCGTATTTCTTGGCAGAGTCAAACTACTTTTTATTTTATTAAAGATATTAGGTGGGATTATATTAATCAGGACGATCATTATTCCTACCCATTTAGGGTGTTGGTAATTGGCGAGGATTGTGTTGAGAGTGGAATTAATGCTCCGTCGTACTTTGGCAGAAATGATAAAGAGCGTGAATACTATATTAACAATGATCGCAACATGGTTGCAGAGAACCCAGCAATGCCTGATTCAATTAAACCGCCTATTGAATGGTTTGATGGCACTACTGTAAATTTTCCTAAGCGACTTAAGTAATGTAAGCAATTCTTAGAAAAAAAGAGTTGACTGGCGCTCTCGCCCGTGATAGACTGTCTCTTGTCGCTGCGCTTGAACGGAAAAACAGCGACGAAAAAATAAGTTGACCGCTGCCGCATGGTGTGGTAGAGTAGTTAAGTAAGGTTGAGCGGCGAATGGTTCGCTGTTCAAAACAAAAACGCAAGACGAAAAAGGGTAGGTAATAAAAATGGCTGTTGATTTCAAGACGTTCGCCAAGGTTGTTCCGCACGTTGTCAAGGTTAAGAAGCCTGTGCTGATTCGTGGTAAGCACGGTATCGGTAAGTCGGAGCAGGTTTACCAGTTTGCTAATGCCGCTGGTTTGCCCGTTGTCGAGCGTCGTGCATCGCAGATGACCGAAGGCGACCTTATCGGTTTGCCGAATATTGAGGCTCGTTCGACCAAGTGGAATCCGCCGGATTGGTTCAAGACCGCTTGTGATACGCCTGTTGTGCTTTTCTTCGATGAGGTTGACCGTGCGGTTCTTGAGGTTCGGCAGGGTCTTTTCGAGCTTACCGATAGCCGTAAGCTGAATGGTTGGCATCTGCATAAGGATACGCTTATCTTTGCCGCTGTAAACGGTGGTAATCACGGTTCGCAGTATCAGGTTGGCGAAATGGACCCTGCGGAGCTTGACCGTTGGACCGTTTTCGACCTTGAGCCTACTGTCGAGGATTTCCTTGATTTCGCTAAGGACAAGGTGAATATGGTTGTTTGGGACTTCCTCAACCAGAATCGCATCCACCTTGAGCATAAGGGCGAGTTTGAGCCTAACAAGGTTTATCCTAGCCGTCGTTCGTGGTTCCGCTTCAATGAGTGCCTGACTTCTGCCGATATGCTTGGTAAGAAGAAGGACGAAACGAAGCAGTTTCTTCCTACCATGTACGAGCTTGGTTGTGCGTTTATTGGTATGGAGGGTGCGGTTGCTTTCCGTGATTTCGTTGAGAAGTATGAGCGTCAGATTTCGATTGACGACATCTTCAACGGTAAGCACGATGCCCTTAAGGGTCTGCCCGTAAACGACCACCTTGCCCTTATCGAGAAGATTCAGGCTTCCGATAAGCTCAAGACCAAGCTTGATGCTGCTTCGCTCAAGAACATTTCGGATTATATCCGAATGATTCCTGCCGAGGCTTCGATGAAGCTGTGGAAGATCGCTGGTAATGCGAACGTGTATAACGCTGTTGAGCTTCACAAGCTTTGCAACGATTACATCGTGTCGATTATGACCGGCGGTTCTAACAAGAAGTAATCCATATAAACAGCATAGGGGGCAAGTGGCAAAACCACTTCCCCCAACTGCTTATTACGGGCTTGACGCCAAAATTAACTTGTGATAGACTGTTCTACAAGGTGGCAATTCCGCCACGGTTTGAGGTATTAAATGGCCAAGAAGAAGAATCCTGCCCCTGTTACCGATAAGGCTGTTGAGGAATCGCAAGCAAAGCTTGATAACGTGAAGGAGCTTTCTAAGAGCGGCAATCTGAACGATGCACTTAGCAAATTTGATATGAATGACCATATCATTTCGCTGCTTGATAATGAACCGTTCTTTGCTGCAATTTCTCGTCATGTCGAAAAGCGTGCAACGCTTTCGGTGCCTACTGCTGGTGTTCGTGTTACCAGCGAAGGTCATTACGAGATGCTTTATAATCCGTATTTCTTTGCAGAGTTTACGCTGAAGGAGCGTTTGGGCGTTCTCAAGCATGAGTTTTATCATCTTATTCTTGAACACGTTTCTGCTCGTTTGCCCGATGCAGAAGATGGTTCTGGCAAGAAGATGAACCGTCTTTGGAATGTTGCTACCGATCTTTCGATCAACACCCATATCCCCGATGAGATTCCTGCGTTTGGTTGTATCCCTGAACGTGGTCCATTTGCTGATTTGCCTCCGCTCAAGACCGCTGAATGGTACTATGCGGAATTGAAGAAGAAGCAGAAGGAAAATGGAGATGGTGAAGGCGATGGTTTTGGTGATTCGCTTGATGACCATGAGGGTTGGGGTGAAGGTGAAATCGACCCTAGCGTGAAGGAAATTGCAAAGCAGCGTCTTAAGGAAATGATGAAGGAGGCTGCGGAGGAAGCCAATAAGAAGTCTTGGGGTAGCGTTTCGTCGGATATGCGTGCCGACATTATGGACCGTATCTCCAATAAGGTGAACTGGCGTAACGTCCTTCGCTATTTCATCAAGACTTCGCAGCGTGCAGATAAGCAGAATACCGTGAAGCGTCTTAACAAGCGTTTCCCGTATATTCACGCTGGACGCAAGGTTGAGCGACGAGCAAATATCGCAATCTCCATTGACCAGTCGGGTTCGGTTTCCGATGAAATGCTCACGAAGTTCTTTGCGGAGCTTAATGGTCTTGCGAAGCTTGCAACTTTCACGGTTGTTCCGTTTGACTGTGAGATTGATGAAAAGCTTATCTATGTTTGGAAGAAGGGTAAGCACGAAAAGGCGAAGCGTGTGAAGTTTGGTGGTACGGATTTCAATAAGCCCACCGAATATGTTAACAAGCATCCCGAGTTTGATGGTCATATCATTCTTACGGATATGTATGCGCCTAAGCCTGTGCCTTCACGTTGCCCCCGTATGTGGATGACTGATAAGCATGGTGCTAATTCGCCTTACTTCCAAACGACTGAGCGAGTTGTTTCGGTCGATTAACCTAAAATGCGGTTGGTTGGCAATCTGGTAATCGGTTGCCAGCCGCCGCAAATCGGTTTGCAAAATGGCAAAAAACAAAAATAAACCAAGGCTTGACCAATATCGAGTGGGGAGTATCCTTCAGTATTGTGTTTATGAAAAAGACGGTGGAGGTTTTTATCAGATCGTCCGTATAGAGAAATTAAAAAATGCACCAATGACTTATGCTGTGCATTTTTGGAAAGTTGGTACTCCCGATCCTGTGAGTATTGATAAAACTAATTGGAATGGAGCGCATCAAGTTAATGAAATGCTGGATAACGGTGGTATGAAAGTCGTATCATATTGATATTCCAGCAAAAATAAGTCTTGACTCCGCTGTGAGTCTGTGATAGACTGGTAATAGATGGAGGGGAAACAGATGAGCAATACGAATTGCGAACACTTCATGCAGTTTAACGGAAGCATCAAAGAGCTTTATTGGGAGGAAGGTGATATCCTCGTTCAGCGTGATGCGGAGAAATGGGTTTGTGATTTTTGCGGTGATACCCAGTATGTATTTGAGGAGAGCGAACGTGAGTTAGTTGATAACCAGTAGAAGAAACCAGTTGACTTTTAACCCTTAACCCTGTAAGATTAAGCAAGACTATTTAACCGCTCCAGAGTGAGCAAAGGAAAAAACCAATATGCCTACTATCAATAACATCGACGTTCTCGCTGCAATTCAGTCGTACATCGAAAAGAATAGCCGTCCCTGCCCGAGTCACTATTTGACCGATAAGTTCGGTGATGATGTTTCGGAGACTATCCTTAGTCTCAAGAAGGATAGCAAGATTCAGGGTTTGCGTGGTCGTAACGGTGGTGTGATTATCGCTGGTATGGTAATTGATCGTAAGAAGAACAGCGATAGCAGCATTACTGCTACGAAGATTTCTGTTGACGATGATACTGCTGATGATAATAGCGACGGTGATTCCGATATTGAGATCGTTGATCTGTCTATCTAATCTTTAAAATCTAACTAAGCCAAAGCCCCTTTGTTGGGGCTTTCGGCGTTAGGAGAGCCATATGATTATGTTTGTAACTTGCGTAGCAACATTACTTATTGGGTTTGTTCTTTCCATTGAGTAATGAGAAAAGCTGGATAATTTTACCTGGAATAAATCAAATGAGTCAAGGCGTAAAATGGCAGCATAAAACTGCAAACGGTAATTACTTAGTTTCAACTAGCGATGTTATATTTTCTGGTTGGGAAACAATGGTATTTAGAATAATTCATGACGAGGTAGAATATAATGAATTAGACTTTGACCGTTATGATGGTGAAGATGAAGCATATTGGGGTCATATCAAGATGTTCCAGAAATGGGATGAGAAGGCATAATGGAAACCAAGTATCACGATTTGCTCAAGAGCGTTTTCAAGGTTTTGACTGATGAAAGTTTAGATAATGGTGCTGCTTGTTGTGAAGCAATTGACTTGATTGTTGATTTTTGTGAGAAGAACAATAGCGATATTAATATTGTGGAGGATGTATAATGGGTGTTCTAAAGTGTTTTGTTTGTGGTTGCTATCTTCACGATGACGAAGTTGTTTGGGTTGAATTAGACGATAACCATTCCGCTGCTCATTGTGTTTCCTGCGCTCCCGAACAAAACGATTATGAAGAAGAAAGTGAGTGATAGATGTATCTACAACAAATTCAAGAAATTAATGCTGTCTTTGATGAAGAAGCAATTCTAAAATTAATTCACAAAGCTATTGAAGCAGAGTTCTACGAAATTAAATACGAGAAGTATGAATTGGTAAATGCTGAATTTGTGAATACCGAAGATGGTAAGCCTTTGGTTAAAGTTAAATATCAAAAGATACTAAAGACGATTGATAAAAATGAGAAAGAAGAAACCGACACTTAGTGAGTATTTTCAAATTGGGCATCTTTATGAATATGAGATGAATAAGTTTTCGCAAGTTATTGAGAATGGTGGGTTTGTAACCAGAACATATCTATTAGTTGAGTTCTACGATGATGAATATTCAGGCGAAAAGAGAATGATTTTTGTAGATATTGAAGGCAAATCGGAAGATCGAACATTCCCCTACAATAAAGATTTACTAGAATTCCTCAAAAAAATCTCTTGACGGGCGGCACCTGCCGTGATAATATGTTCTTAACGCTGGTGGTCAGCGAGGAGAAATGAATTATGCGTTGGGGTTACAATCGTTTTGCGAAACCGAAGGTTGTTGTGCAGAAGGTGGATGATGCGACGATTCCTAATCGTCTTGATCTGCTTATCAACAATCCTGCAATCTCGCTTAATGATAAGGCTTTTTGCGAATCGCTGAAGCAGGGTTGGAATAAGTATAAGTCGCTTACTGCTGGTCAGTATGGCGCTTTGCAGAAGTGTGAACTCCGTTATGATGCAAGCGTGATTGCGACTCGCACGCAAGCGCAAAATGATTGGCTTGCCAATTTTACTCCCGAAATGCGTGCAAGGCTTAATGTGTGCGCCCAATATTATGCACAGACTCCTTATTTTCGTGATATTGCTGTTCGTGTCATTGCCGATCCCTCTTGGACGCCTAGCGAAAAGCAGTATCGTGCTATGTGCGAAAACAAGTATGCCAATCGCATCATGGAGAATCTGGAAACTCCTCCTAAGTTTGAAATTGGTGCAGTTGTTGAGATTCGGCAAACTGCTCGTCATTACGGCACTAATAAGATTTGTGCTGTTCTCTCATACGAAAACGTAGTTGGTCCTGCAAGGGGTTCTCGCCAGTATTCGGTTATGCCTTTTGGTGAAGACCAGAAGATCACCGTTTACGAGAAGGATATTAAGAAGTATCGTCCGAAGGATGAACACGAAAACCCTATCGAGGAGGACAACAATGGGTATCGCTACTAATGATGTAAAGGCTATTTGGCGGGAACAAAAGGGAGTGGAAATTCCAGAATATCAACGTGATGAATGGGCGGTTGAGGGCGTAAAATATCTTGCAGAAGATCCAAATGAATATATCGCATATTCTATTTCTGGTAATAGAATGGTGATCACTCTTAGGGACGATACTGGAATCGAAGTTTTTGATTGCATCATTCAACGAAAGATGAGGTTTTAAAAATGACTGAAAAGAAGTTGACGTTTGAGCAGATGGAATTTATTTATCAGGCTACGCTAGAAACAGCAAACAAAGCTCTCTTTGAAGACCATTTTAGCGAACATGGGTGGACTCAAAAGGAATTTACTGAAACAATGCTTTGGACCATGCAAGCACTTGCAGAAGGCAAATTGCAGAAATGGGTGAATTAAATATGCCAAAGTTTCGTATTCCAGTACGTTGGGAAATGTATGGTGTAAAAGAGATCGAAGCGACAAATATTGATGAAGCTTGCGACATTGCTTGGAATGAGTTAAAACTTGCAGATGTAAAAGCAGATTATGTAGATGGATCATTCGATATTGATGCTGAACTTCTTGAACACTATAACCCTGACTTAACCAAATAATGGAGAGAGTTTCAAACATGAATTCTACTAAGAGCGAAGTTGTTAATATTGATCTTACTGGTGAGGAAGTTCAAAACATTTTGATGGAGTATGTCTATTCAAAGCATCCAGAACTCAAGGATAACGAGAATTGGAATTGGGAAGATTTTTCTTTAGACTTTAATAGCAAGGTTCTAGAGAAGAATTGTCTAAATATTCTCTTTATTCGTCATTCACAATATCGCTCCGAAAATGAGCAAATGGATCTTCCTATCTTCCAAACGAGGGCTGTTGATAATGTCTAATAAGAATATCCATTACAAGCTTGATTTCAAGTATAAGACCAATGAAGGCAAGACCTTAACTTTTAAGGATTTTCGCCGTCGATGGTATTGGCGTGGAAATAGTTATGATGTCGCTATGGCAGCAAATATTGTTGCCGATTACGCTTCAAGAAATAAATTGAAGGATCTTGTTCCTGCAAATTTTGACTTCAAGAGTACGGCAACAAAAGCCGAACTTTCTTTTACGGACGATGAGGTAAAGCAATTTATGCCTTATCTTGAAAAGGGCAGAGAGGTTTGGTATACCGAGTTTAAGGCAGCGTCTGCAAATTATAGTACGCTCCGTGCAGCTTATGGAACTGGCGTTTCATACCAAACTCTTGAAAAGTTTGATTCGATCCTTGCCTATTTGGCAACACAGACGAATGAATTTCAAAAGTATGAGATTGCATTTCAAGAATGGTTTTCAAAGCGCCCCGGCTTGCGTGAAGTGTGGAATGACCACAATAACACAACGGATGTTCCTACCATTGTAGAGTTTGCAATTGCTACAAATGATTCTAGCTTCCGTAATAAACTAGAAAACGCAAGACCTCGTACTTTAAAAATTGGAACTCTTGTCCAATTGCGTGATAAATTGAAGAATAATAGAAATAAAGATCCATTTTATTGGGATATGGAAAATAAGGATGCTCCTCGTCTTGGCATGATTTCTAAGTTTGACGAGAATCATTCTTATGGCTATGGCTCAAGAAGGCTTAAAATCATGTGGATTGCAAATAGCCAAGAGACTATAATGATGGAGCGTGATCTTAAAATTCTTAGTGAGTAACTGACTAATATCATCTTGACTCGGACGGGAACCTATGGTATCCTGTCCTTGTTAATTGATCACAGACACGGAGGACAGGTAATGAGTTACGGTTATAAGCCTTTGCGGGAAAGAAATTATACCGAATCAGACACATACAAGAAGTATAAGTCCTATGTAGGTAAGCTGGTTTCAGTTCACGAATGGACTGGATATGAATATAATCTAGAAACCAAAAAGCAGGTTTCAAAATATGAACAATTGCTTTATCTTGTGATTGGTATTTATCCTCAGCGTTATTATCGTAACCGTTATGCGTTTAAACTTTCTGCGGTTGGGCAGCATAGCGATACTGAAATTGGTGCAGCAGACCTGATGAAGAAATTGAACACGGGAAAGATTAATGAATATGGTTGGAAGGTGCTTAGTGATGGTTGATCCATATGAGTTACCAGCCGCCGCAAATGATATTGCGGAGGAGCCAACAAAAACATTTGTCTGCATCAAGTGTAAGGGGGAGATGGAGTACGATGAATTCTTTAAACACGATGACCCCACTTTTGATTATGGTTTTTACGTCTTAGCTGGAAGCGGATATGCTGTTGGTGTTGAGATTGTAAAGGGTATTGATCTTTGTGAGTGGTGTGTTCCCAATATGTATCATGCAAAGGAGAAGAAAGATGACTAAGGAAAAGTTTTACGATACTGCGATGGTTGCAATTGGCTGTTTTATCGGTCTTACCGTTATTGCTACTGGCGCTATGATGATTAGTACCGCAAAGACTGAACGGCAACTAGAAGAAATGCAGAAGGGTGACTTCTATTCAAAGTGCGCTGCTGCCTGTTCGCCTAATGCTGTTTACTCTACCAATTATAATCGTTGCGAGTGCAACGCTATTGTTACCGTTCGGGAGATTAAGTAATGGAATTTAATGAGATGGAACATTCAATTGATCGTCTTTGGTTGCATATTAACAAACTTGAGAGTAGGCTTAATTCTGCCTTGGATAGACTTGAAAAAGTTATTGATAAGCAGCCAATTAGCAAGGATTTGAAAGCAAGGGATGTTCCACTTGGAACTAAAGTCATTTCAGGACACTACCCAGATTCTGAATTAGAGATTATTGCTTATTCTAAACAGGGAGATCAGGTTGTTGTCGTTGAAGATGAAGAAGGAGAAATCTTTACCGAAAACATCAATGATTTGGAGATTCTGTCTTGATTGACAATATCCGCAATATTGCAATTACCGTTGCAATCCTTTGGGCTTTGTTCCTTGGAGTGAATATCGAAGGCAAACATTACGGTCTATCATTTGGGAAGAATGGTGTGACTGTGCATTTTGGTGAGTAGATGCCATACTGTAAGAAAGTCCATGCCCACAATACAATCGAAGGTGTCAAGCGTTGTGATTTGAAATACGCTGATAAGATAATTGCTAGGATTGTTAACCGTGGACCGACGAGATATAGAAAGATAGTTTACAATCCACCAAAGGTAATAGATAAACAAGGAATAAAGATTGTTATATTCCAAACTGCTGAACCAATATGAGTATAGACAAAGATGATGAAATCCCTAAACACAGGTCAAAGAAGAATACTAGGAAATGGTGCAAAGGTAAAGAAGGCAAAATGCATCAGCCTATCTGGGAAAAGAACGATAAATATTCTTGGTCACAAAGTATTTGGCTTATTTACCATTGTAAAGAATGTGGCAAATGGTTAGACTCTTATTACGAAGGTAAGTTCTTAGGCAAGATGGAAAAGTATGAACGTCCAGAAATCGGTTCATCTGAACCTCTTAAATTAAAGGATAAACCAAATGAAGATTGAAGATAAGCGGAAGTGTAAGAACATGGAAGAAATTGGCGAAATGGACTTTGGAACCGTATTCAAAAATGCTGGTACGTATTATGTTATTACTGACGATGGCTTAAATTACGGAGATGACTTTAACCAGGATTGCGATACTGTGCTTTGCGTTAACCTAGAAAATGGTTGTTTGAGTCGTTTTAAGGTTGAAGATAGGTTTGAGAAGGTTAAGGCAAAAGTTGTTATCGAATAAGGAGATTGTGTAATGGGTCTTGATATGTATATCAATGATGAATATGGTAATGAGGTTGCATACTGGCGAAAGTTCAATGCACTTCATGCTTGGTTTGTGAAGAACTGCCAAAATGGTATTGATAATTGCGAACCATCCAGAGCTTTGACAACTGAGGATCTTGAAAACCTTATTTACATTATGAAGGCTATTAAGCAAGCCCCATTAACTGCAAAGGTATTACTACCAACAAGTGATGGATTCTTCTTTGGTTCAACGGACTATGATCAGTATTTCATGCAAGACGTAACAGAATCAATAAAGAAGTTTGAGGAATTGCTGGAAGATGTAAAAGCAGGATCAAAACTAGTTTACCATTCAAGTTGGTAATAAAAAGGTAGATTCTAAAACTGGATACTATTTAGGGTTATATTATGGACAACCTAACTACAAAACTTAAAAAGTTTCCAAGCGATGCAACATCGCTTGAGAGTTATTGCTTGCCCCTTTTCTCTCAACCTACACAGATTAGAAGTTTACGTCATAATTGGCGCTAAAACTAAGGTGATCTGGTAGAATTGGTTGAGAGACAACCCCTAAATATAAATTCTGGTTCTAACCAGAATCACCTTGCAAGGCAAAAGAAGGCAAAATGCGTAAGCGATTCAAGCCATTTGATATTGTGCAATTCTGCTATGGTGCAGATCCAGATTTGCATAGAATTAAACATCCGTACACAAGAACTGTATTGCTAATTGAAAAGATGTTTGAAAATAAAGATGATGTTAAATGGAAAGGCGTGTTGATAAACGATTCAGTAGGAAATCAAACGGACAATGGGATTTTCTATATTGATGACAGCGCACAACTGATTTACCGCAAAAAAAGTAAAAGAAGCCGCTTGACAACGTGAGCGGCGCATGATAGACTGTTCTTCACGGTGGCGATGAAAGCAAGGCGCACCGACGAAAAAAAGAGCGAGAGGGTGCTTGACAAGTCCTCGACGCTCTGCTAGAATGGTTCTTGTCGCTGCGATGAAAGAGAACGCAGCGCAGAACGAAAGAAAAAAAAGAGTGCTTGACACGCTCGACGCTCTGTGATAGACTGGTTCTTGTCGGTGGTTGGACGAAAGCCACGACAGCGAAACAAAAAAGTTCTTTAACAATTGAATAATACCGTGTTATTGTTAGTTATATCGGCCTGTGCATCGGATTGCGAGAGCGACTTATAATCGCTTTGCGGTAGATGACCGCCTAGACTAGGTTCGACTCCTAGCAGGCCGACCAACTTTTCGGGGGTATGGTGAAATAGGTAAACACAGCAGACTTAAAATCTGCCGACTTAACGGTCTTGTCGGTTCGATTCCGACTTCCCCCACCAATGTTCTTAGGTGTATGTGCCTAAGATAACAAGTGCTTTACCGATTGTGCCAACTGAAACAATCGGTGTTTATTTTAACATCTTTTTCGAACCATGATACTATTTATTATAGTAGGAGATAATAAATATGAGTCAAAGTTCGGATAAGGTAAAACAATGGAGACTTAAAACAAAGTTGAGATTGTTGGAAGCTATGGGCGGAAAATGTGTAATATGTAATTATTCTAAATGTGAAGGCGCTTTAGATTTTCATCACATTGATCCATCTACTAAAGAGTTTGCATTAGGAGCAGCAAGAGGTAATATAAAAAGCTGGTCAAGACTCGTTTCTGAAGTCAAAAAATGTGTTATCCTATGCTGTCGGTGCCATAGAGAATACCATGAAGGTTTGGTTGAAATACCAAATAATTTGCCAACCTTCAATCCAATCTTTGAAAATTATAGAGAAACTGAAAGATTGGATAAAATGAATGAGTGCCCTGTTTGTGGCAAGAAAAAAAATAGAAATAATGTAACTTGTTCGGAAAAGTGCGCTCATATAAAGAACAGAAAAGTTAATTGGGATAGTGTTGATCTAAAGAGTTTATTAGATTCGCATAGCATGGTAGCAATAGGAAAAATGCTGGGCGTATCGGATAATGCAATAAGAAAGAGAGCAAAAGTATTAGGTTTAGTTGGCGAATAGCTCAGTAGGCAGAGCAGATGGCTGTAAACAAAATAGCAGCGTTTGATGGTAACATCAAAATGAAAAGACTGTAAATTCAAGGAACCCTCTGCTTAAAGTATTAAGCGTGGCAATCTTGAGCGAAGCCTGAGAAATCAGGAACGTGCAGAGACTATAATCAGTCCATCCCAAGCGGATGATGGAATAGTCCAGACCACAAACCAGAAATGGGTAGTGAAAACTATAGTGGTATGTAACCATCGGGTCGTAGGTTCGAATCCTACTTCGCCAGCCAATTTTCTTAACAAGAGAGAGTGAAACGGATACATAATCACAGCAAGGGGGCACCCTTGTAATAATAGGTTCGACTCCTGTTCTCTTTAGTTACAGTACTTTTCGGGGAAGTAACTCAATGGTTAGAGTAGCGGCCTTTTAAGCCGTTAGTTGTGGGTTCGAGTCCCACCTTCCTCACCAATTTGGCCCTATCGTCTAACGGTTAGGACACAGCCCTTTCAAGGCTGTTACAGCGGTTCAAATCCGCTTAGGGTCACCAATTCGTAATGCCGCTTTAGCAGATGTGGTCATTGCATCGGTCTGAAGAACCGACAAACTTGGTTCGATCCCAAGGGGCGGCACCAGCAATTTGATGCTGAATCCTCGTTCGTCTAACGGCAAGATAACGAGGGATCGTTCATATGGGTTCAAGTCCCATACGAGGGTTCAACATCATTCACAGGGAATTAGTGAAATGGTATCATAAGAGTCTCCAAAACTCCTGTCGTGGGTTCGATTCCTACATTCCCTGCCAACAATTTAAAGACTATGCGGGCTAATTATTATTGGTGTTCAACTCTGCTGCGAACACCCAGTCGGGTTTGGTGCATTGAACACCAATTGCCTTGAGACAAAATTATGGAAGCGCAGATAGTCGTTGGGTCGAGAAACCAACCCCGCATAATGTTTTTTTACCCATTGTAAGGTTGGTGCGATATGATTCTTGGATCACTTAAATCAATAAGTATTGTGTCGCCAGTAGAAAGTTTGTATACTTTTGCAATACCGTCTTCTGAAGATAAAAACATATAGATTGCTTCGGATTCGCCCCCAGCATCTATGGCACCTCTCAGAAGTAATCTAGTGCGGATAACTATTAGTTGTCCTTGTGTGTAAGTCATACTATAAATAGTTTTTATTCGGGATTCGTCTAAGGGCAGGACGGCAGACTTTGAATCTGCCTATGGTGGTTCAAATCCATCATCCCGAACCAATTTTGAAATAACGGTCCCGTAGCTCAATTGGATAGAGCAACGAGCTTCTACCTCGTAGGTTATAGGTTCGACTCCTATCGGGATCGCCAATTATGGAAAGGTGTGTGAGCGGCTTAAACAGTCAGTCTTGAAAACTGATGAACCTTAACGGGTTCCGAAGGTTCAAATCCTTCTCTTTCCTCCAATGGTATTCATGCTCAACAAACTAAAGAAATGGATAAGGCGCAAACAAATGTTTGACAGAATTGACATTAGGCTAACTGAGCCTGTTTGTAATTGCTGTGATGGTGATTACGAAGAAGCAAATATGCAATGGGGTATTGCAATTCTTGATGGTGGAACAGGTCTACAGATTAATTGTAAAGAATGTAAAACAACTATTACTGTTCCAAACAAGAAGTTTGTTGCTAGGTTTATTTATCTGAATCCTTCGCCTAATCCAAAGCAAAAAGACAAAAAGAAGAAATCAGAAAATAAGGATAACGTAATTCAGTTTAGTCCAAAGGGTGATTAGACCGTTAA